>Ga0169931_10004304_pt1 | contig 22221 bp, 6 predicted proteins | sample Kivu_15m_20L_FD_129675 | JGI IMG/M metagenome (GOLD analysis project Ga0169931, IMG submission 129675) | Freshwater microbial communities from Lake Kivu, Western Province, Rwanda to study Microbial Dark Matter (Phase II) - Kivu_15m_20L... | ecosystem: Environmental > Aquatic > Freshwater > Lake ...
AACAACTGCGATGGCCACATATATCCACGTGTTGCTTCCACTGGTGGTTTCGTCAGCAACGACGCCAGTCACTGCGTCAACAGGCTCGATGCGCTGAACCGGATACTCGGTGACGGTTGGTTCACTACCAGCTTTTGCCACCGCGATCTTGAACACTTTTGCATCCGTTGGGACGCTGAATCGCTGAGGAGTGAGCAGTGAGAGCGGGATGAATGCTCCGTTATCGAAGCTGATAGCGACAACAGCAGACTCAACATTGAGTTCCTCAAGAAGTGCCGCCACTGCGCTTGGCGACACAGCAACTGACGTAGCCGCTGAAGTAACAACAAGTGCACCGTCCTTTACAACGGATGCAATCGGCGTTGCTGGTGGAGCGATTACTGGTGTTGACGTTGTGTCTGCGGCAGGTTCATCGTCACCAGATGAAGGAACGTCGGACAACTTCACCAACCATTGTTGTGGGTCAATGGCTTGAGTCGCATCCACTGGCCACTGCCCGTTGATTGTGCACGTTGAAGCGACCCACCACCACGGCGCGCCACTCTTTACGGACAAGATGCTTGATAACTCCTCCGGCACGGACGTACTAGACGTGTAAAACAACCGTGTATCAGAGTCAACTGGCTGACGCAGAAGCAGGTCGGGTTGCAACGCGAGGAACGGCACAGCAACAACCATCGTGCCGTATCCCTCACCCTTCGCGGCGCAACGGTCTTTTGCTTTCAACTTAACAGAATCACCAGTGCTAGTGAGGGTGACATTGTCATCGGTTGTGTCTGACTGACATTCCTCATCACAGCTCAGTAGTTGATGGGAATAGCCGATGTATCCGCGTCCACCGTCAACATAGTGAACAAGCACCTTTGCACCGACTTTGTGTTGTGCTGGAAACTTTTGGAGGATGTAGTCACCGTCAGCCGACATTGCTTGGTCGAACCTTGAGGTACTCGCGTAAAGCCCATATTTCACGTAATCGCACTTGGCGCTAAGAGTCTTGACACCATCGACTGCATCAGACAAGGTAAACAACTCTGGGCGACAGATATTGGGATCATCGAAGAATGGTCCCACCACCAATTCCTTTTCGACTGACGGCACGTCAACCGCAGTGAACACGTCTTCGGAAGGCTCAAAGACCAAGCGGAAGAAGGCCTTAACTGCCCATGTTCCTTCTTCGAGACCGAAAGTCACTTCTCCACTTGCGGAGGTGGTGTCTTCACCGTTACCGAATACTTTGCCTGGCTCATCATTTCCCAAGTTCTTGGCTTTGATGTACATCTCAACACGACGAAGCTGAGGAGTAGTAATGGCACAGGCTAATGACGCCACGCCGAGCAGCTCTTCATTTGCGGTGTAGATGTTGTCAACATGCAGCACTTCTTTCACGTCGAAAGAAACGTCCTGGCCACACTGTTGCCCGAGTGCATAGATTGCCTCGTTATCAAGTACGCCATCATTTGCTACCGGCAGTTGATTGGTGTTGTCTCCACCATCTGTGGGTGTGCCCCCATCACCACCAGAGGGCTCTGTCAGTGGCTGGCTGGTGCCACCGCAGTAGTCAATAACAACGGGCTCATTCGTCTCGTCGAGTCGCTCTGTAGACACATTCTGCCCATCAACAATGATGAGCGAAGAGTCGATGTAACCACTCGTTGAACACGACACAGCCTTGTAGGTGGTTTGGTTTGTGGCGATATCGACTGCAATAAATCGACCAGTTCCCTCAGACAATTGCTGCTCGGAACCACCGAGCGAGTTGTAGCTGATGTCGTAGTTCTGAAGAGACAATTTTGTAGCTGCATCACACACTCTGATGCGCAATGTCTGCGAACCACTTGAGCTAACAAGATCTGCTGCCGATGCAGACACACACGGTGGGGCCAACCCCAGAGGATCTGTTTGAGGTCCACCTGCTAATCCAGTGCCTGGGTCACCGACACATGCAGGCGCATCATCAATACGTGCCAAGGCCTCGTCACGATCGCGTTCCGCCTGCTCGATTGCGGCTCGTGCCGCAGCTACTGCCTGTTCCTTTGACGCTCGCTGCGCATCTTCCAACTCTTTGTCTCGCGTGAAAGCCTCTTGCGCTTCAGTGACGGCCTCTACGTAGGAGGCCTCGTCGGCGTATTCTTCGCGAGGGATGCCACCGCTCACGTCGAGAGCAGGAATGACTACAACAGCTTCTTCTAGAGCCAGTTGTTGCCGTAGTTCCTCAAGACGATTCGACCAGAACGTGGTTGCTTCTTCGCGGGCTCGAGCCCGTTCTTCGTCGCTCGCGTAGCAATTGAGAACAAGGTCTCCGCCGGTATTGCTAATGAGCGCGTTGTTTCGAGTGCGGGTTGATGACTCTCCGCCGCCACAACTCGACACGACCATGGCTGCGACCAACGACAGCGCGACAGCAGATACTCGACGATTCACGATTCCCCCTAGGAATAAAGGCGGGTTCAGTGTGACACAAGTTCACACTTCTCGTTGGTCACACCTACTGTGGCGAAATGTCGAAGCGTACAAAGTCCCTACTCGCCGTCGTAGTTGCTGCGGTCTTGCTCATCGTTGGCGGACCTTGGGTGTACATCAATCTCATCAAGGACGATGCGCCCGATGAATTGAGCCTTGATTCCACCACCGACACCGCTGCCGCAACGCAGCCGGCTGACACCAGCCAAACTTCACCAAGTACCGGTGATGTATCCGGCACCTGGACCGTTGCTCAAGATTCAGTTGTTGGCTACCGCGTGAAGGAGGTGTTGTTCGGCCAGGACACTGAAGGGGTTGGTCGCACCTCCCAGGTGACAGGGTCACTCACCATCGCCGACAATGCGGTGAGCGCTGCTGAGTTCACTGTCGACATGGCAAGTATCGAGAGTGACTCTGGCAAGCGTGACAGCCAGTTTCGTGGTCGCATCATGGACACCGCCACTTACCCCACCGCAACCTTCACGCTGACATCACCCATCACACTCCCCGATGCAGCGACGAGTGGAACCGAGTTCGCTATCGATGCCACCGGAGATCTGTCACTCCGTGGGGTCACCAAGTCGGTGACCTTCCCATTGGAAGCTCAACTCACCAACGGCGCAGTTCGCGTTGCCGGCAAGATAAATGTGGTGTTCGCCGATTGGTCGGTTCCCAATCCGGGCTTCGGTGGCATCACCACCGAAGACAATGGCGACCTTGAATTCCTGCTCTCCTTTTCGCGTTAATTCATCGATTTCTTTTGCATGGTGAATAGGACCCTTCTTTCACGTTTGCAATAAGAGAGGTATGCGAGCAGTTACCCAGACCCTTGGTGTGGGAAGACCCCCTGGCGAATAGTGTGTACAGGGAAGGAATGTCGCATGACAACCGGGGGGAACGCATGACGAACGTCGATTTTGATTACATCCGAAGGGCCGTCCAGTATTCAGACTTGGCAGCCTTGCGTGTTGCCGCATACCAAGCGAGCAAGGACGAAGAGTTGCGCGCCTTTGGTCCGGTGAAGACTCTGTCCCCGGAAGACAAAGAAGCGCTCATCGAGAAGCTCGCGAATCTTCTGCACGAAAAAATCGACTCATTCACGCTGAATGTTCCGAGCGACGAGGAATTGAAAGACCTCATGTTCGTCGCATTCGGTCAAGAAACGAATACAGCAGAAGACTTTGCAATCCGTAAGGAGCTTCTCAGTTTCAAGGATTGGCCTTTCTTCAAGTTCTGGCCAGAAGGCATGGGCAAGAAAGACGTACCCAAGGACTTCAGCGTTGCAATCATCGGTGGTGGTTTCAATGGCATTGCAACTGCTGTTCAACTCGAGCAACTTGGAATTCCCTACACCCTGTATGAAAAGCGCCACGAGCTTGGTGGCACTTGGAGCATCAACAAGTACCCCGACATTCGTGTCGACACGATGAATGCGTCTTACGAGTTCGTGTTCGATATCAAACACAAGTGGAGCGAGTACTTCGGTCGTGGTGCAGAAGTGCGCCAGTACTTGGAAGACACCACCAAGAAGCAAGGTGTGTGGCCTCACGTGCGACTCGAGCACGCACTCAAGGAAGCCCGCTTCGATGAGACAGCCGGCATTTGGCATCTCACTTTCAGCAAGCCCGACGGCTCGACGGTGACGTCACAGGCAAACATCATCGTCAGTGCCTCTGGTTTGTTCGCCAACCCGAAGAAACCTCAGTTCAAAGGGCAAGAGAACTTCAAAGGCATGGTGGTACACCCCACCGAGTGGCCCGTTGGCATGAGTTTGAAGGGCAAGAAGATCGCAGTTCTTGGTAACGGTTCAACTGGTGTTCAGTTGCTGAAGGCTGTCGCTGCAGAGGCCGAGCAGGTGTACGTGTGTCAACGCACTCCTCAGTGGATGGGTGCTCGTGACAAGTACGGCGCTCCGATGGAACCGGAAATTCACTGGCTGAATGAAAACATGCCTGGTTACTGGAACTGGTGTCGCTTCACCGCGATCATGCACCTCTTCTCGTATCACCAGGACTACCTCATTCCTGATCCGGAATGGCAAGCCAAAGGTGGTGGCATCAGCCCCATGAGCGACGCGGTGCGCGACATTCTCACCAACTACATCAAGAACGAAACCAACAACCGCCCCGACCTGTACGAGCGTCTTATTCCTGACTACGCACCAATGTTGCGTCGCCCAATTGTTGACAATGACTGGTACAAGACGCTCACCCGCGACAACGTTGAGTTGATCACCGAAGACATCGTCGGACTCGGCGAGAACACCATCAAATTCGCAGATGGCACCGAGCGAGAGGTTGACATGGTGGTCACCGCCACTGGCTTCGACATTCTCAAGTACCTGTGGCCCGCTGAATACATCGGTCGAGGTGGCATGAACCTGCACGAGCGTTGGGCGAAAGAAGATCCGCGCGCGTACATCGGCATGATGGTGCCGAACTTCCCCAACCTCTTCATCATGTACGGACCAAACTCACAGCCTGTGTCTGGTGGTGTCGCACTTCCTACCTGGTACCAAATGTGGGCCGGGTATGTCGCCATGGCTGCCACGCACATGTTCAAGAACGGGCACAAAACGGTCGAAGTCACTGAGAAAGCCTTCTGGGACTACAACAACCTCATGGACGAAGAAGGCCGCAAACTGGCATTGGTCACCGATAAGAACCAGGTTGAGAGCAACTACTACATCAATAAGGACCGCATGCAGGTGAACTGCCCGTGGGAAGTGAAACAGTTGTTCGCCATGTTCAATGAACTGAAGCACGACGACCTCGACTTCGCATAGCACTGCATCGTGCCTTAGCGTCGTCCACGACACGAGAGGAGAGTGACGTGGCCTTTGACCTTGGCTTCACCGCAGATCAAACAACAATCGCAGACCTCTTCAATGGGTTCTTTACCAACGAATCGCCTGCTGAGGTGGCGCGCGCTGCCGAGCCACTGGGTTTCGATGCAACCCTTTGGCAGAAAGCACTTGGCCTTGGTGTGGCCGGCATGGCAGTGCCAGAACAACATGGTGGCGGTGGTGCGTCGCTGAGTGATGCCGTCATTGTTGCTGAGGCTGTCGGAGCATCCATTGCGCCGATTCCAGTGGTTGAGCACATCATTGCGGCACGCGCCCACCCCATCACTGACTTGGTGGAAGGCAACGTCATCGGCACTGTCGCGCTCACGCCCGCTGTTGACGGTACGTGGTCTTATGTTCCAGCTGGTGCAATCGCCGACATCGTCATCGGTGTCGACGGAAACGAAGTAGTCGCTGTTTGTTCATCAGCACCCGGTATTGCCCCACGTAACCACGCGTGCCAACCGCTCGCCCACCGTTCGTCACGTCATGGAGACCGAACAGTTCTTGGCAATGTGTCGTCGTTCGAACGCATCGTCGCTGAATGGAACACACTTACTGCAGCAGCACTCGTAGGCATCGCCCAACGATCGCTCGATATTGTGGTGCAGTATGTGAAGGAACGTCACCAGTTCGGCGTGCCAGTGGGCTCTTTCCAGGCCGTTCAACATGGACTTGCCGATCTTCCTGGGCTCATCGACGGAAGCCGCATCCTCACGCACAAGGCTGCTTGGGCGTCGCAGCCTGACATTGAACAAGTAGTCGAACCTGAATTCAACGAATACACCGATTTCACAGTGGTGTCATCTATGGCTTTTCTCTTCGCCGGCGAAACTGCCGTTCACGCAACCGACCGAAGCCTTCACTTTCACGGTGGCTACGGATTCTCTGAGGAATATGACATTCAGATGTATTACCGACGAGCACGCGGTTGGCGCCTCATCGCGGGTGATCCGCGAAATGAATACGTCGCGCTGGCCGACAAGATGTTTGGAGGCAACTGATGGACTTTGCACTCTCCCCTGATGCTGTCGCCTACCGCAACTTGGTGCGCACGATCATCGCCGACACAGTCACCGACGAGGCAATCAACGAAATCCATCGCACCGGCACGTTCGACCTTCCTGCGTTGAACTTTGCGCTCGCAAAGCACGGTCTACTTGAGCGCGCCGTACCTGGCATGGGCAAAGGCGATCCGATTGAACTGTGGATCTTGTTCAACGAACTTGAAAAAGCGGGCGCCCCGTACGACGGCATCGCCGTGAGCCTAATGATTGCCGGCGTTGTGAATGCCGTCGGAACCGAAGAACAGAAGCAGCGCATCATTCCATCGATTGTTTCGGGTGAAGCCGGTGTCTGCATGGGCTATTCCGAACCCGACTACGGCTCTGATGTTGCATCAATTGTCACGCGCGCGGTTCGCGACGGTGATTCGTGGATCATCAATGGCGCGAAGATGTGGACCACCATGGCGCACGTTGCCAAGTGGCTCATTTTGCTCACCCGCACCGACCCAGATTTGCCAAAGCACCGTGGCCTCACCATGTTCATCTTGCCGATGGACACACCCGGTATCACCGTGAAACCGGTGCACACGATGGCAAGCGAACACACCAACGCCACGTGGTACGACGATGTCACCGTTGGCGATGAAGCTGTACTCGGCGAGATGAATGGTGGTTGGCGCACGATGACCGTTGCTCTTGCGTTCGAACGTGGCGTGATGGGTGGCACCAACCAGGGCGTGCCATTGCTCACGCACTTCACCAAGTGGGCACAACGAGTTGGCCTCGCTCACGACCCCGCAGTGAAAGTGGAGATGGCCAAAGCAGCAATCGACATGCACGTGTCCACATTGCTCACTCAGCGCGCAGCGTGGATTGCAGCAAGTGGTGGGCTACCCGGACTTGAAGGTTCGATGGCGAAGTTGTTCGCCACCGAGGCATATCAACGTGAAGCTCGTGCCCTGCAGCACGTTGCGGCACAACCTGGGTTGCTTGGCTTCCATGAAGATGGTGCTGCTGCCGACGGGTTTATCGATTACGACGCGCGCCACTCGCCCGTGACCACCATTTACGGTGGCACGAGCGAGATTCAGCGCAACAACATTGCCGAGCGACACCTCGGCTTGCCGCGTAACCGCTAACTGCTACTTCGCTGCTTTCTTACGACGGCCTTTCAGAGCCAACGCAGCTAGAACGAGAATCACCACGACTGCTATACCAATGAGCATTGGTGATGACCCAGAAGAATTGCTGTCACTGCATGTCGACGATGCAGAACCATCCGTTGAGTTCGACGTGTCAGTTGAACCTGCAGCAATTGGTTCAACTTCAACGGTCTTTTCATCAATGCGATCGATGACCTTCTCAATTTCAACCGTCGAGCCATCAGCCTTGGTTCCACGGAATGTGATCTTCTTCGAACCCTTTGACAACTTGATGTCATTCGACTCACCAGGTGCGATGACCTGCCAGTTGCCCCCGTCGCCCCGCCCCCAACTGGGGCCACAATCACCCCGCCTGGGGAACGATGTAAATGACCGCGCGGCGGTTCTGGTTCTGTTCAACCTCGGTCTTGCCGCTGGTAACGGCCCCCGTCCGGCCGTAAGTCCAGATTGTGATGGTGGCTGACACACCGGCGTCACGAAGGGCTGCACGCGTTTTCACCGCTCGTCCCTGCGCGAGGCGAATTTGGTTGTTCTTGTCTTTGCTTGTGTTGCCGGTGAAGCCTCCGACGAAAATGGCGCGCGCATTCTTCGCAGCACTCGCCGCCGATGAAATTGCCTTAGATGCAGATGGCCTAAAGGTTGATGTGCCATTCGCGAAATACACGACGGTTGGCTCCGGTATCGCGACAATGTCTCCACCACTTGCACCAGTAGCAGCGACGCGAGTACGTACGGTTTGCACAACAACGCCATTTGATCGCTTGGCGACGCTCATGCTACAAGTACCTGCTTTGACCGCGATGATGAAGTACGAAGCACCGACGCATGTGAGAGGTGTGTTCGATTTGAGAATGAAGTTTGATTCATCTGCCGGCAACATTGCACTGATTGCAGTGTTGACCCCAAGTGCCGATGGCATTGTGGTGAGGGTCGGCAGCATAGTGGGCACCAGGGTCGTACCAGTAGTTCTGGCCACTGTCGTGGCAGTTTTCAGAATGCTGTTCTGCTGACTCTTGAACGCACTCCATGGCGTTGTGGTGGTTGTAGTTGTCGGAGCGATGGTTGTGGTGGTCGTTGCCTGCTTCGCTTTTTCAAGGGCGGAACCTGAACCAATTGGGGCTGTGCCGGGAACGCCCTTACCAGCGAAGTACACCCCATAGAACTTTCCTGCCGATAGAGATACTCCGGTAAACGGAAGAGTCAGATATGCAAAGTCCGTTGAGCGAAAGGTCTTTCCTTGCCATGTTGTGGCACGCGGGCATGACGTCAGCGGAACGAACGTGGCTGCGAGCGGCGCGGTGCCGGGAATACGAGTGGCATCTGCATTCAGCTCATAAATGAGGGCATACAGCTCCATTGGTGTGGTGCCGCTCGGAACAAGACATGTTGCACTCATGCGGAATTCAGTTAGTGCACCTGAAACTGCTGGGTAAATGACTTGTCCGAAACTGTTGGTGTTGAAGCAGTCAAACAGAGTGAGCGGCGCCTTGCCGAGTGTTCCGGAATCGGCGGTTGGAGAACTACACCCAGAAGTTGCCGGCTTACCACCGACATACGTGGTGGGATTGCTCCACGTAATCCAGCGACCAGCGTGCTTCACTGATGCCTGGGTAGCGCCGGCGACTTTGTAGTCGAAGACAAAATTGCAGGTACGAGTGCTTGCAGTGAGTCCGGTTCCAGCACAGTTATTGGTGGTCACCCCGTCGGTCTCAAGAAATGAGGCCGAATACCCTGCGGGGTTGGCCGCATCATTCCAAGAGAAATCGAAGCCGATGTTGAATCCGCTGGGGCCCGTCTCGCTGGCAGACACCGGCTGATTCCACGCCATTGTGAGAGCGGACGAGCCGACAATGAGCGATACGAGGATGTTTCGAACGGTGCTTACACGAGACATGGCTGTTCCTTTATATCTCCGATTTTTCGAGCGACCTTGGTGGTGGTCCATTTAAGCCACCCCAACAGGTCCACCTGCGTGCACGATGACCCGACGGTCACGCCAATCGCCCCAGTCAGACTTCAGCGCCCCAGCGCCTTGGAAGCGAATCCATTGACGAACTCCCAACTTGGCAAGGTACTTGGCAACTGCTTCTGCGCGAGCGCGAGACAGCACATCGACCTTCCAGCCGCGTACTTCATCGAGGCGTGCATATCCGGTCACGTACACAAGTCCGGTCGTTTGCTTCACTTCGGTTGCGATCGTGCGCAGCTCGGCCATGCCTGCCAATGTCAGTGCAGCCGAACCCGAATTGAAGTACACCGGCAACCCACTGATTGAACCCATCAACTGGGGCTTGCCAGCAACAACTGTTGAGTCGTATGTGTTGCCTTCCTTCACGTTGATTCCAATTGGCCCACCCGTTGACACTCCGTAATCATTTGCAAATTGCACATACACCTTGATTGCTGCGCTCTTGAAAGGAACCGTGACAGTGGCCGAAGGATTCTCGCTACTGACACGAACATTGATTCGCGCAAGAGTACGGCCGGTCTTGGATGCAACTGTGATGAGTGCCTGTGTGATGGGGCCGCCTGTGGCCTTCGTCCCCGACGCAATTACTCGCGTGCGTGACCCTGCTGCAGCAACCTTCACCGTGCCGGGCGCTGGTGGCAATCCAACAAGCCCGCGAGTCGCGCGTGAGTTTTCAGATCTGTAGGTCTCCCACACCGTCGTTGGTGCTGCCGAACCACGAGAAATTGTCGGTACCGGTGCAGCCTTTGCAGGCGCTGCCAACGACAACGAGTACATCGCAGATGAGGCGCTTTCGCCGACGCTGTTTCTTGCCCTAACGGCAATGTTGTACGTGGTGCCAACTTTCAGACCGTTGATGACACACGAAAGTGATGTCGTGGTGCAACGCGCAATATCTGCAGTGTCTTTTGAATTCACCGCGGTCACGCTGTAGCTCGTGATGAGTCGCCCACCGTTCTGAGTCGGTGCAGCAAAGGTGACTGCGGCTGACGTTCCTGACAATGTGACAGTAGAGATCGATGGTGTCCCTGGAACATCGGGCATGGCCACACTTGCTGTGGAAGATGCCGACTGCCCAATCGCGTTCACCGCTCGCACCGTGACGCTGAATGACTGACCTGGTGCAAGACCAGAGACTGAGCACATAGTTGATAGTGCGGTCGCCAAGGAGCACGTTCCCGACGATGGCGTCACGACATACGACGTCAATGGTGAGCCACCATCAGAAAGTGGGGCCTTCCACGAAATCGTCGCGGTTCGGCCATTGGTGCTCTCAACGGTCACGTCTTGTGGTGCAGATGGCGCTTCCAACGGCAGCACTGTCGCCGCAGCGGTGTTCGACGCAGCAGCGGCAAGTCGCGAAGTTGTGATTGTCACAATCTTCACGAAATATGTCTTCGTGTTGAGCAGTCCGTTGAACGTATACACCCGAGACTGTGATGTGAGCTGATGAACCTGCTCATCAAGTGACATCGCCGTCACTTCTTCATCAATCGATTGGACAGTCACGGGTGTTCCGAACGTGCCATCCTCTGGACGAATCGAAAGTTCGTAACGATCGAAACTTCCATCACCGAAGGACTGGGGGTCTTCCCATGTCACAGTCATCGAAGCATCAGCCCGCTGACCCGCCACATTGCGTACCGCCTCGAGAACGGGCGCAGGCGAAGTGGTGCCCGGGGCGACATCGGCTTCACTGACCCCGGCAGCATTAACGGCAGACAGCGACACGGTGTATTCCGTTCCGTTGACCAAGCCGTTGACCACACATGTGCGAGCAACCAAGTTGCACTGCGAACTTGTCACCGTTGCGCCGGACGCTGGACGGGCACTGAGGCGATACCCAACGATGGCGGACCCGCCATTTGATGATGGCTCGGCATACCCGACTGTGACCATCGCATCGCCGCCAGAGACTGACGTGATTTTGGGCGCACTCGGAACATCTGCAATGACTTCGACATCTCGAGTGATGGTCGCAGCTGCGGAGTACACCGCATCACCTGCTTGAGACACCGCCACAGAACATGTTCCGAGAGCAGCGATCGTCACGAGCCCACTCGATGTGACAGAACAAACAGAACCACCACTCGACAATGAGTAGGTCACAGTCAAGCCGCTCGATGCTGACGCCGTAAGCATGAATGCAGGGTCACCAAGACGTTTGCGTGCTGGCTGAGAGAACGTGATCGCTTGGCTCAATTTTCCGACGACGATGGTTTGGCGAATTGACGTTGCCGCTTCGTACGTGGCACTTCCCGCCTGCGAGGCCGTCACTTCACATGACCCAGACGCAATGAAGGACACCGTTGACGCGTTACGTGTGCACACCGTTCCCTCCCCCGCTGTGATGAGGACACTTACGACAAGGCCAGATGTGGCGCTTGCAGTCGGGGTGTAGGTGTCACCAACCGCTGGGTTCGATGGCATCGCAGACGTGAACGACACTGACTGACGTGCACGACCAACAACAATGGACTTTGTTGCGCTCGTCGCCGCAACGTGGTTGGCGCTTGCCTCCCGTGCTGCTTGCACCACACAGGTACCAATACCACTTGCAACCATCAATCCGGTTGAAGGATCAACCGTGCACGAACCACTGACGCGTGAATATGACATCGCGCCGTTACCCGAGCCTCCCATTGCCATGAGAGCGATTGATTCACCATATGTTGCCGACGAGCTGTTCACGATGGAAAGCGAGTCTTGTGCTGCTTTGGCAACTGTCAATGCCTGAGATGTGACACCCTGGAAGTTCTGCTCATTCACGGTGGCCGTCACTGAATAAGAACCCGCATTGGTGGGCGCGAAGGTGCTCGATGCATACGTCGTCGAACCAGTGCCCGCATACGTCACCACAAGTGCTTTGCCCGACGGGGTTGTCGACGCGCCAACGATGCGAGCACGACCGTTAAACGTTGTCGTAAGGGCCGCAGAATCGAGAGTCGCAGTGACTGTTTGCTTCTCGATGTCGAAGTTCGACGAGTTGGTACCTAAGTAGTTTGTCTCATTGATTGATGCACCAACTGTGTACGTACCAGCGTTTGTCGGACCCGTTACAGATGACGCATATGACGTTGACCCACGACCGGCATACGTGACATTGACTGTTAGTGCTCCTGGGCTGGTCGCTGTCGACACTGTGCGAGAGGACCCGTCATACACCACGGTCAGTGCCGATGTGAAGGACACAGTCGCTGTTGCCTTGCTAATTGCGCCCACTAGTGCCGGCTGTTGGACACTGTAATTGGTGGCGTCAGTACCGGACAGGGCAAGGCCACTAACAGTGACTGCCTTGCTCACAGCAGCCGTCGCAGTGTCGTAGGTGGCCGAGTAGCCGCTCGCGTCAAGTAACACGACGTCGCTTCCAAGTACACCGCTGAGCGCATGTCCAATGGTGTTCAAAGTCGCGTTTCTCGTACCATCGTAATTACGGCTAACAACTGTGATTCCTGACGTGTTGATCGTCGCTTGCGTGACAGTTCCTACGACTCCAGATGGTGCTTGCACTGTGTAACGAGCAGCATGTGTACCAGCAAGTGCGAGGCCAGCAATTGTGATCGGCTTGTTCACGCCAATGTTCTTGGAGGTATACGTGCCTGTTGCTGCTGTCGAATCAAGTGTCACCGAATCGCTACCGACGATTCCGTTCACGCTCGCCCCACTGAATTGAAGTTGTGGCGTGGCACTGAGCGACGCGTCATACACGCGGCTCACTGTGCTGACTCCCGACACTGTGAGCACCTTCTGAGACACAGAGAAAGAACGCGTCAGGCTTGACCCGCCCGCTGCTGTTGCCGCCTCGTAATTGATGTTTCCACTTTGCTGGGCGACGATTGTGCAGGTTCCCACATTGAGAATGCGGATGGTGAGCGCGCTCGGCACATCACACACACTGGTGTCAGAAGATGAAATAACAACGCTGAGGCCAGATGTTGCAGCTGGCGTCACACTGAACTGTGCATCGCCGTACACCTTGTCTGAGATTGCAGCGAAGCTGAGGGTCTGCGCCGCCTTCGAGATTGTGATTGTGATGGGGTCACTTGTCTTCGCCTCGAAGTTCACATCAGCCGCTCGAGTAACGGTGACGGTGCACGTTCCAGCCGTCAATGCCGTGAGAGTTGATCCAAGGACGGAGCACACCGTGTTGCCAGATGCCACTGCGTAGGTGACAAGTCCGGTTCCGCTACCTGTCGAGCCGGCGAGCATCGACAACGCTGTAGTTGCCGGAGACGGGTTCGGGCTGTACGTCAAGGACTGGCTTGCTGCAGTCACCACCAATGCAGGCTGAGTGGCCTGGGTGATGGACAACGACCCGTCTACATAGGTGAAGTCGTAGTTTGCAGTGTCTCCAACTGACAACACCACTACCGAAGGTGAAATCGAATACGTTCCACGAGTGGTCGGAGCTGTCGTACTTGAGCTGTATGCAGTACCGCCTGTACCTGCGTAGGTATAGGTAACAGCTGACGGGGTATCCGACCCGACGAGAGCGCTGTAGGTGAAGCCTGGCGTGAATGATCCGCCATACACAAAGCCACGATTTTCAGCAGTCACCGTTACCGGTTTCTGATTGACCTGCAGACTCACAGTTCGTGTGTCAACCGCATAGTTGGACGATGTCGGCGTGAAAGTCACAGACAACGTGCGTGATCCTGCATTGAGCAATGTTCCTGATGTGGGTGTGTATGCGTACGAACCTGCAACTGAAGCCGATGCGTTCAACTGTGTGCTCGACAGAGTCGCACCGTAGGTAATGGCACTTGGTGTTGCCCAAGCCAGACCTGCAGAAGCCTTTGTGATGTTCGCGACTGCAGTTGGCTGATTGACGGAGTAATTGGCTGCCTTTGTTCCCTCGAGTGTCACAGACGCAAATGTCACTGTCTTGCCATCAGCAGCATTTGCATCACTGAAGGTGGCCGTAAAACCTGTCTGCCTAATCGATACGTCGTCAGAGAATGACACACCGACAAGGGAAGCAGTTGAGAGGTTGCCTGTCGCCGCATCAGAGCCGTCGTACACTTTGTTCGACGCGGTAGCGCTAGTGATTGTGAGGTTCTTCTGAGCGATGGCGAACGAGCGCGACAATGCTGAACCAACCTCAGCAGTTGCTGAGTTGTAATTGATGTTTCCGGCCTGGCTAGATGTGATGGTGCAGGACCCAGCAGACACAATCGACACGTTTGCAGTTGTGGTTCCACCACTCAGCGTCGATGCACCAACCGAACACACGCCGGAGGTGCCGACAAACGAAATGGTGAGCCCAGATGATGATGATGCGCTAATCGAGAAAGACGAATCTCCATAGGTTTTTCCCGAAAGTGCGGCAAAAGTGATTGTTTGACCAGCCTTTGCAATTGTGTAACTGAACTCGCTTGAGGTCTTAGCTTCGAAGTTGGTGCTCAACGCCTTAGTCGCAGTGAGCTTGCATACGCCAGCCGTGAGTGCCGTGAGTGTGGAGTTAGTAATCGAACACACCGAACTGGTCGAGGTGACTGCGTACGTGAACACTCCGTCACCATCCCCGCCTGCACCCACCAAAGTTGTCGTCGCATACGAAGGACCTGGTTGCCACGTCAGACTCAAGTCCGTTGCGCTCACCGTGACCGTCGACTGTTGAGCTCGAATAATCGTGAATGCGCCAGCGGTGTAGGAGAAGGCGTAATTGTCGTCGACGCCACCAGAACAGGTAACGGCAGGTGTCGTGCCGGCATTAGATGTCGCTGTGTACGTGCTGCTGCAGGACGGAAGCGTGGTGAGCACACTCGTGGTCTCAGCGTTCACGAACCCAGTGATGCTTGCATTCAGTGTTGGTGTGGCATCGCCATACGTGACGGTTGGCGACGGAGCGCTCACTGCGAGCGTCTTCTTCCCCACCGTGATCACTCCTGGAGTGAACACGAACGAATAGTTGGTTGCAGCTCCACCAGAACATGTGGTTGCAACTGTTCCGACACCAGTTGTAACCGAGTACGTGGTGCTGCACGTCGGCGCAGACGTGAACGACGTCGCATTCTGACCGTTGACAAAACCGGAGTATGCCGGCGTGACCGTTGGTGCAGCATCGCCGTAGGCCACCGTGTGGTCTGAAGCTGTGACAGTGATGGCCTTCTTTGAGATGTTGACAGATCCGGCCACGTACGTGAACGAGTAATTGGACGCAGTTGCACCAGAACATGAAGTGCCTGGTGCGGACAACGCGTTCGACGTCACGGTGTACGTGGTGGCACAAAGCGTTCCGCTTACAACCGCGGAAGTATCGCCGTACTGGAAATCATTTGAATATGACGCTGATATGGAAGGTACCGCGTCACCGTAGGTAACGGTTGGAGACGAAGCCGTTACAACAACACCCTTCTTGTTGATGGTGGCTGTTCCCGCGACATATTGGAAGCTGTAGTTCGAAGCAGAACCTGTAGCCAACACGATTGACGATGGAGTAATTGAGTAGCTACCAGCTGCCACCGGGCGAGTTGTTGAAGCTGAGTAGTTAGTAGAACCGGTTCCTTCGTACGTGTACACAACTGAATCAATCGAGTCACTGTTGGCCAAACCATTCGCAGTAACCGACTGACCCAGTGCAGTCCCATACGTCGCCGTCTTGTTGTCGGCGGTGATGGTGACCGTGGCAGCACCAACTTGAACTGCGCCGGCATTGAATACGAATGAGTAATTGTTGTCAGAACCACCGGAACAACTTGTCGACGGTGCTGATCCAACGGCTGAAGTTGCGGTGTAGGTCGTGGTGCACGTTGGGGCAACGTCAATGACAGATGAGGTCTCGCTGTTCATCAGCCCGGAGAACTGTGGCGTAACCGACACCGAGTTCGCCGCAGTACCGTATGCAACTGATGGAGAAGACGCCGTCACCGTGATGGATCGCTTCCCGATGTTCACCGAACCGGCGGTGTATGTGAACGAATAGTTCGCAGCGGTCGAGGTCGAGCACGACGTCAACGGCGCAGAACCAACATTCGATGTGACGGTGTAAGTGGTCGTGCAATTGGTACCTGACACCACTGACGATGTCTCACCATTGACGAAGTCACTCGAATAGAACGGCGTGACTGCGGGAGATGCTGCACCATACGCCACTGTTGGTGATGATGCAGTCACCACAATGCCCTTGCGATTGATCGTGATAGATCCGTTGACAAACGAGAACGAATAGTTCGCAGCCACTCCCCCCGAACATGAGGTGGCGATGCCACTTGACGACACCGGGGTGGTTGCCACATAGCTAGTGGTGCACGTTGGCGCCGTCGTAAGCGCAGTAGCCGATTCACTATTCACAAAACCGCTGTAACTAGGTATAGGAGCTGGTGCTGCGTCACCATATGTAACTGTGTGCGAAGACGCAGTTGTTGTAAGGGCTTTCTTGTTGATGGTGATAGCGCCACCTGAGTACGTGAACTGGTAGTTACTCGCAGTGCCACCAGAACATGACGTTGCTATACCACTTGACGACACGGGGGTGGTCGCCCCATAAGCGGTTGTACAAGCCATGTTCGACACAACAGACGATGTGTCGCCATTAGCAAACGTTCCGTATGACGCGCTCACCGTCGGAGCTGCATCTCCATACGTGACTGTGTGCGAGGACGCAGTCACAGCAACTGTCATTTTTGCAACTGTGATTGACCCATCGACATAGGTGAATTGGTAGTTGTCTGCTGTGCCACTGTTGCAATACGTGGCATGCGTGGTGCCGGCCGCAGAGGTGGAACCGTAGGTGGTAGAGCAGGTCATGCCCGACACCACAGCAGACGTATCGCCATTCACAAAATCGTTGGAGTACGACGCGGTGATTGAGCCGCCAGCATCGCCATAGGCACGCGAGGGTGACGATGCCGTCACTGTCACATTCTTCTTGTTGATTGTGATGGCACCATTGACATAGTTGAACGAGTAGTTCGCTGCAGCAGCTGCAGAACATGTAGTGGCAACTCCACTTGATGACACAGGTGTCGTTGACGTGTATGTCGTTGAACACGTTGGCGCAGTTGTCAGGTTCGACGCACTCTCACCAGTGATGAACCCACTATACGACGCTGTGATTGTTGGTTGCCCATCTCCGTAATTCACGGTTGGCGATGACGCAGTGACGGTCAAGGTTTTCTTGTTCACTGTCAGAGTGACCGTGGTGGTTGCTGCGGCGTAGTTGGCTGAATCTGGGGTAAAGGTGACTGAGAGGGTGTGCGACCCTGCAGCCAGCAAGGTATTCAGTGCCGGCGTGTAGGTGAAAGTTCCGGACACTGAAGCTGTGGCGTTCAATTGTGTTGACGACAGCAACGCTCCGTACGTGATCGCCGAGGGGTTTGACCAACTGAGCCCAGCTCCTGCTGCAGTGATGTTTGCTGTCAGTCCTGTTGGTTGCGACAGCGAGTAGTTGCCTGAATCATTTCCAGAAATTGCATATCCAGCCACTGTTACAGCCTTGCCATCAGCCACATTTGCATCTGCGAACGTGGCCGATGCGCTTGACTTCTCGAGTGTCACAGCATCCTGTCCAATGACACCAGAGAGCGCTGCGCTGCCATCTGATAACGGCGCTGTCGTGTTTCCGTTGTAGGTCTTGTTGTTCGCCGTCACTCCTGTGATGGAAAGTGGCGCACGGGTGATATTCGCCGTTAATGATGGCTGCGTGAGTGTGTAGTTACCGGAGTCACTTCCGCCGATAGTGACTCCGGTAACCGACACGACCTTGTTGTTCTCGACTGTCTTCGTGGCAAACGTTGCTGTGGCTCCAGACGTGCTGACAGTTACATTCTCTGAACCCACCACTCCAGACAGACCAGCTGTTCCTGTGAACGAGGCAGTTGTTTCACGGTCGTACACCTTGTCCGTTCCGGTGAGGCCGGTAACCGTCAACGTCTTTTGTGTGATGTCTGCTGACAGCGTGGGTTGGGTGAGTGTGTAGTTGCCAGAGTCACCACCGCCGATGGTGACTCCGACAACCGACACGACCTTTGAAGTTCCGACGTTCTTTGTGTCAAATGCTGCGCTTGCCGATAACGAATCAACAGTCACGTTGTCGCCAGTGATCTTCCCGACGAGGCCTGCGGTACCGGTGAATGCTGCAGTTGTGTTGCCGTTGTAGACCTTGCTTGTTGCGGTTAGGCCACTCACAGTCAATTCCTTTGCGGTAACGACACCGGTGATGTTGGTGGGTTGAGTAACCGAATAGTTCGCCGACTCGGCACCACTCACTGCAAGGCCCACAACTGTCACTGATTTACCAGTAGCCACCGTCTTGTCATTGAACGTCGCAGTCACGGATACGGTATTGAGTGTCAGTGCGTCATCGCCAGCAGCATTGTTGATAACAGCCGAGCCATAGCTCAACGTTGCTGCGTTGGTGCGGTCATACTCTTTTGTGTTTGCCGTGATACCAGTGACAGTGACAGCACGCAGAGAGATATTTGCCTGTGTTGTGGGCTGCAGCAGGTTGTAGTTATCTGCATCTCCCCCCGAGATGGTGAGGCCACTCACCTGGACGGTGATGCCAGTGGCGACGTTCTTGCTGGCAAATGTGCCTGCTGCAGACCCAGTATTGACCGTGACAGCGTCACTGCCCGCTTTGTCAGTCGTTATGGTGCCGATCACCAGCGTTGCACCTGTTGTGTCGTCATATGTCTTGTTTGCTGCAGTAATTCCGGTAACAGCAAGATCCTTGGCTGTGATGTTCGCCAATGCAGTTGGCTGAGTGAGTGTGTAGTTCGCGGACCCCGTGCCTGAGAATGTGAGGCCACTCACCTGCACTGTCTTTCCTGTACCGACATTTTTGTCGCTGAAGACTCCTGTGGCCGAGCCGGTTGCGAGTGTCAGAAGATCACCCGACACGGCACCAACGAGAGTTGCACTACCTACATTCAACGACGCGGTTGTATTCCCGTTGTATGTCTTCGCATTGGCTGTAACACCGGTGACCGTCAATTCTTTCGCGGTGATGTCTGCCGTGGTGGTAATCGGAGACGGCAACTGGTAATTGGCCGCCTGCGCTCCACCAAGTGTCAAGCCAGTGATTGTGACTGTCGTACCTGTTGCAACGCTGACAGCACCAAAGGTTGCCAGGTAGCTACCTGAGTTCAGCGTGACGACATCGGAACCCACTACTGACAAGCCGAACGAATATGAGTTGAAACTCACCGTCGCTGTCGTCGTTCGGTCATAGGTCTTGTTTGCTGCTACAAGACCAGACAATGTGAGCGTCTTCTTGTTCACGGCAAACGTACGTGTCACCGATGTGGCGGCGGTGTAGCTGTCATTTCCAGCCTGGCTTGCAGTAATCGAACATGTACCGACTGCCACGATGGTGACCGTCGAACCGCTCACTGTGCACACCGATGTGTCATTCGAAGCAAATGACACGCTCAACTCGGAAGTTGCAGTTGCACTTACAGAGAAGTTGGCGTCACCATATGTCTTTGCAGTCAGTGCATTGAAAGTGATTGTTTGGCTCGCAACGTTCACGGTAAGTGTTGCGATATTTGATGTAGTTGAAGACACTGCCGAGCTTGCGCCCGTGTTACGCACAATCACTCGGTAATTGCCGGCATCTGTAACCACTGGTGACGAAATCACGTACGAAGCCGACGTTGCACCAGTGATATTGACACCACCTTTTTGCCACTGGTATGTGAGAGTCGCGCCAGTGGCAGCTGCCGTCACTGAGAACGTTGTTGACGTTCCTGCAGAAACTGTTTGCGACGTCGGCTGAGCTGAAATTGTCGGCACATTCGCATACCGCATGATGACGATTCCCGAACCACCTGCACCACCAGCGGTACAACCGACAGTGCCACCGCCACCACCGCCACCGAGATTCGCGGTGCCCGTTCCTCCGACATTGCCACTGGCTCCACTTCCGCCAGACGCTCCACCGCCAGCTCCGCCAGCTCCGCCATTTGATGACCAGCCACCACCACCACCAGCTCCGCCGTAGTATGTCGTTGTTCCGGTGATGTCGCTTGTGAAGCCCGCACTTCCTGCCTGCGCGCTAATCGTGACAGTCGCTCCGTCACGATCACCAATTCCGCCTTGGCCGCCGGTCCATGATGTGCCTCCGGACCCCGTACCCACTCCCCCTGATGGGTTTGTTGTGTTCCATGTTGCACCGTCGCACTTGTTGTCTGTCCACGCGGTCTGGCCTGCCCCGCCACCTGATCCAGTCAGCGTTGTTGAACCCCAAGTGATTGTTGAATCTGCACCTTGGCCACCATCGCGATCTGCAGATGCAGCTGTGGAGGCAAGTCCGGTTGCCAGACCTGCACGGCCACCTGCACCAACCGTGACACGGAAACTGTCAGCACTACTTGCAGACACGTTTCGAGCGTCGTAGCCGCCGCCACCACCACCGCCAGAGCCGACGTTTTCGCCACCGCCACCGCCACCGCCAACAACAAGAATGTCGACACTTTCAACACCAGTCGGTAACGCCGCGTAATCGCACGTTTCAGTTGAGTTAGTGAATCGACTCACGGTGAATCGGCCCACAACAGATGTCGTTGGTGTGCAATCTCCGAACGTCACTGACGCTGTTTCTGCAGATGCGGTAGTCGAAGATACGAACGTGCTGTCGCCGTTGTACGTAGCTGTAAGGGACGCTGAACCAATTGCGGTCGGCGTCCACGAACACGATGCGGCGTTACTCGACACGGCAACATTCACACAGCCGGTGATGTTCGACCCATTCACAAGGAATGTCACAGTGCCCGTTGCCGTCGCAGTCACAGCAGCAGTGATTGTTGCTGCGTATCCCTTTCGTGGGCTCACTGGTGCCGTCACCGTAATTGTCGAGGACTTCTTGGTGGTACCCGTCACAACCGATGTTGTGGGCCTGTTGCTAGCACCAGAATCAACAGCCGAGACTCGGAAGTCGTACTGCGTGTCAGCATCAAGCCCTGTGACTGTGTCGCTAAAATCTGCGGCGCTGGCGGCTTCACTCCAAGTTGTCCACGAAGAGTCTGCTGACTTCTTGTACTCCAACTTGTAGTCGGTGATTCCCGTGGTGTCATTCGGGGCCGACCAGGAGACATTCAGTCGATCACTAGCAGTGATTCCAGTTTTGTTAGTTGCCAATGACTTTGGTGTGAGTGGCAAGCTGGCAGTTCCTTCCTTGTTCACACCGGTCAGTCCGTATTTGCGCACGAGGTACGACTCGACCTGACGAATCTCTGCTGCACTTAACTTCTTCGAGAACACGATGACTTCAGCAACGTTCCAGTCACTTCGCTCGCCTGAGTAGTTTCCGTAGTTGATGGTCAGGTCGTTGGACCGAGAAGCACTCGCAGTGGTTGCAGACGGACTTTCCCCACCGTTCTGGCGGTACAAGAGGTTCTGATCGACACTCAACACCCAATTCATGTGGCTGAATTCACCAGATGTCGGTTGATAGTTCGGCGCAATCCACAGGTTGTGGTGGGCGACGCCAGCATTGTTTGCCCAGAAGCCGGAAAGCCAGTTGCTATTCACTGCATCGAAAATTCGCGCCTTGCTAGCACCCGAGTATCGAGCTACGTGCACAAATGTGTAGTCATCAACGGTTGAGGCCGACCCGGACAAGAACGCAGTGGGAAACCGAAGCCCGTCACCAGTACCACCTGAAAGTGTTCGAACTGTTTCAGTTGCGCCGTTGCCTGTCACTGTGGTGACCGTTGGCGACCCATTGAAGGTTGCCGCGTGGCGCGAGTTACCGGATGTGTCGATCCAGCTACGACGGCTTGAGTCGAGATACTGGAATGAATCCGCCGTCATGTAAGCGCGCAATGATCCAAT
>Ga0169931_10004305_pt1 | contig 22219 bp, 24 predicted proteins | sample Kivu_15m_20L_FD_129675 | JGI IMG/M metagenome (GOLD analysis project Ga0169931, IMG submission 129675) | Freshwater microbial communities from Lake Kivu, Western Province, Rwanda to study Microbial Dark Matter (Phase II) - Kivu_15m_20L... | ecosystem: Environmental > Aquatic > Freshwater > Lake...
GCCCGAGGAGCGGCAGGACCACATCCGCAAGTTCGCCTGGTTCGTCGAGGATTCCGAGGCCCTGCACGCCGCCGCGATGGCGCCGCGCCTGCATCGCGCGCTCGACCAGCTCCTCGGCGAGGGGCGCTTCCTGTTCCAGGACATGGCGCTGGTGAAGCCGCCGCGCATCGGCGGCGCGAAGCCCTGGCACCAGGACGCCGCCTATTTCCGCGTCAGCGACCCGGGCCTGATCGTCGGGGCCTGGATCGCGCTCGACCCCGCCAGCCGCGAGAATGGCTGCATGGAGGTCATCCCGGGTTCGCATCTCGACGGCCCGGCCGTCCACCTGCCGCATGCCGACATGAACCAGTGCGAGATCCGCGCCGACCTCGTGCGCCGCGACGACCGCGTCGCGGTCGAGCTCCAGCCCGGCGACGCTCTGGTCTTCCACTCGCTGCTGCACCACTACACCGCGCCCAACCGGTCGGGGCTGCGCCGCCGCGCGGTGCAGTTCCACTACCACCAGGCCGGCCTGCGCTGGCAGTCGCTGGAGGTCCATCGCCGCCAGTTCCACGACGAGGCCGGCGCCTATGCGGGCTGCACCGTGCAGAGCGTGCCGACAACGCCGGGCAAGGAGTTCGTCTACAAGGGCGGCAGGCAGCGCCCCGTCGTCGCCGCGGAGGGCTGGGAGTGATGCGCCGCCTCGCCGTCCTCCACACCGTCGGACTGCTCGTCGAGCGCTTCAAGGGCCTGCTCGCGGGCGCGGTGCCGGCCTCGGTCGACACCGTGCACCTGCTCGACGAGAGCCTGCTGCGCGACCTGATGCGCGAGGGGCAGACGCCCTCCATCGTGCGCCGCGTCGTCTCGCTCGCGACCCAGGCGGCGGATTCCGGCGCCGGGCTGATCATGTTCACCTGCTCCTCGACCTCTCCCGCGATCGACGTCGCGCGCCAGGTCGTGGGCGTGCCGATCATGAAGATCGACGACCCGATGGCCGCGCGCGCGGTCGAGGCGGGATCGCGCATCGGCATCGTCTGCACGACCAGCAGCACCAGGGGGCCGAGCGAGGCGCTGGTGCGCGAGCACGCCGCAAAGGCGGGCAAGCGCGTCGAGGTCGAGGCACTCCTCGTGCCCGGGGCCTTCGACGCCCTGCAGGCCGGCCGTCGCGACGAGCACGACCGGCTGGTGGGGGAGGCGGCGCTCGCCGTGGCCGCCCGCAACGACGTGCTGGTGCTGGCCCAGGCCTCGCTCGCGCATCTCGCCGAGCCGCTGTCCGCGCAGGCGACCGTCCCGGTGCTGTCGAGCCCGCCGCTCTGCGTCGAGGCCGTTCGCCGCTTCTACGCCGGCTGAGGCGTCACATCGGCTCCGTCCACACGCGCTCGTCGAGGAGCGCGGCGGCGACGGCGTCGGAGATCGCGTCGAGCAGGCGCACGCCCTTCTCCGGCGTCGCGGCGCCGGCCTCGCCGATCACGCCGATGGGCGAGCGGCTGGACAGCTGGCGCCAGCGATAGACGCCGTGGTTGACGCCGGCGATCGCCGACAGGCCCGGGATGTAGGGCCCGTGCATCTGCGAGAGCTCGTCGCGGTCGATCAGCTCGGGCGTCAGCGCGAGCATCATGGCGGTCTCGGCCTCGCAGGCATGCAGCAGGTATTGCTGCTTCTCGAGGATCGCGGCGATCTCCTTCTGGGCGATGTTCCAGTAGGTCCCGCCGGCGATGGGCACGCGGTGCTTGACCGTGAACTCGGTGATGAAGGTGTAGACGCCGTCGGTGTTCCCGCCATGCCCGTTGAGCACGAAGATGCGGCGGAAGCCGTGGCGGATCATCGACTCGCAGCAGCAGCCGAGCACGGCCGCCATCGTCGCGTAGTCGAGGGTGATCGTGCCCGAGAGCGACATGTGGTGCTCCGACATCCCGTAGGGGATGGTCGGCGCGACGATCGTCGGGTGGCGCGCCGTCATCTTGCGCGCGGCGCGATGCGCGACCTCGGTCGCGAGGCGCGAATCGACCTGGACGGGCAGGTGCGGCCCGTGCTGCTCGGTCGAGCCGATGGGCAGGATCACGATCGCGTCGCGCCTCGCCAGCGCGGCGATCTCGGAGGCCTTGAGGCGCGTCCACTCGATCTCGGTCATGCGTGTCTCCGGGGTGAAGGAAGTATCCGCCGTCAGGGCACGACGAAGAGGTCGCGCTGCGCTGCGCCGAGGAGCTCGGCCCCGTCGGCGGTGACGAGGACGTTGTCGATGATGCGCGCGCCCAGCCTCTCGTCGCCGAGGAAGACCGGCGGCTCGATGGTGACGACCATGCCGGCGCGCAGCACGTAGTCGCTGCCGCCGAGCATGTGGAGCGGCTCGCCCCAGCTCGGCGGGAATCCCGGCGCGAGCCCGTAGCCGGAGGTATGCACGCGCCCGGCCTCGAGGCCGGCCCCGGCGATCACGGCGCGCGCCGCGTCATGCGCGTCGACGGCGCGCACGCCGTCGCGGATCGCGGCGATGCAGGCATCGGAGGCGCGCCGCACGACGTCGTAGAGGAACTGCATGCGCGCGGTCGGCGGGCCGATGCAGAACTGGCGGCCGATCGTGGCCGTGTACCGGCGATACATCGCGCCGAACTCGACGCTGCCGAAATCGCCCCGGCGGAGGATGCGCTGCGTGGGCGCGCCGTGGCTGAAGCCGGAACGCTCGCCCGAGACGACATTGATGGGGCTGGCGGCGATGCCGCTGCCATTGGCGAGCAGGTGGCCGTAGACAACGCCAGCGAGCGCGAGCTCGGTCGTGCCTTCGCGCAGCGCGGCGTCGAAGGCCGCCATCGCGCCATCGGCGAGCCGCGAGGCGTGGCGGACATGGGCGAGTTCGGCCGGGGACTTCACCAGCTTGAGGTCGTGGACGAGGTTCGTGGGCTCGGCGACGCAGGAGGAGCCGAGCACGCGCCGCACCGCAAGGTAGTGGTGCGGGTGCAGGTAGTAGGCGGGGACCTCGATGCCGACGCGCGCGCCGAGCAGGCCGCGCCGGCGGGCGACGGCCTCGAAATGCGGGATCGGGTCCTCGAGGACGCCGCCGCCCCATCCGACCACGTCCTCGACGAGGGAGTCGTCGCGGAACTCGGCGACCTCGCCCTCGCGGGTCAGGACCGTCATCGGCCCGTCGCCGGCCGGGACGAGGAGGCACTGGAATTCCTGGTAGCTCTTGGCGTCCGAGCCCGTCAGCCAGTGGATGGAGACGGGATGGAAGGCCACCAGCCAGTCGAGCCCCGCCGCGGCGATGGCCTCGCCGACGGCCTTGCGGCGCGCGGCGAATTCCTCCGGGGCGAAGTCCGTCCTCGACATGGTGGCCTTCCCCTCGCCTCAGAGCGGAGGCAGCGGCGCCGTGATCGGGCCGCCCAGCCACTTCACGTGCAGCGCGTCGAGCTGGCCGCTGAGCGTCGCCTGGAAGATGAAGGTGTTGAGCCATTGCAGCAGGTTCTGCTCGCCCATCCTGATCGTCACGTGGGCGGGCGCGCGGCGAAGCGCGAACTTGAAGTCGAACTCCCTGGCCGGCTGGCGCTTGGCAAGCTCGACGACCACGACGCTGTTCGCGGCCAGGAGCTGGGCCTGCCCGGAGAGATAGGCCTGCACGGCCGTCGCGTTGTCCTCGGTGCGCATGATGTCGGCGCCCGGCGCGACGGCGGAGAGGACGATGTCCTCGGTCGTGCCCTTGGCGACGGCGACCTTGTTGCGGCCGAGATCGGCGGGCGACTTGATCGCGAGGCCCTTGGGGCCGAAGACGGCGAGCGAGGTGTCCGCGTAGGGCGCGCTGAACATGACCTGGCGCGCGCGCTCGGCGGTGACCGACATCGCGGCGATGTTCATGTCCGCGCGGTCGGTCAGCAGGTAGGGGATGCGGTTGGCGGCGGTCGCCTGGACGAGCTCGAGCTTCACGCCGAGGGAGTCGGCGACCATCCGGGCGAGGTCGATGTCGAAGCCCTCGAGCTGGCGCTGCGCATTGACGGCGCCGAAGGGCGGCACGTCGCCGAACACGATGATGCGCACGACGCCCTTCTGGAGGATGTCGGCGAGCTTGTCGGCGCGCGCCTCGGCGGCCCCGAGGGCGGTGGAGGCGACCACGGCCAGGATGGCCGCGGCGCGCGAGAGCAGTCGCTTCGTCTGTCTTCTCCCTTGATTCGTTCGCCCGCGCGCGTCGCGCGCGGGGATGGCCGCCGCCGGGATCCCGGCGGCGGCCGTGGCCGGTCAGAGCGTCGGCAGCGGCAGCATCGGCATGCCGAGCCACTTCTGGTGCAGGCGGTCGAGCTCGCCGTTCATCGTGTTGAAGAAGATGAAGCTGTTGAGCCACTGCAGCAGGGCGAACTCGCCCATGCGCACGCCCATGTGCGCGGGGCTGCGGCGGATGACGAACTTGAGGTCGAACTCCTTGTTAGGCGCGCGCTTCAGCAGGTCCGGCACGATAAGGCTGTTGGTCGCGAAGAGGTCAGCCTGGCCGGTGATGTAGGCGGTCGCCGCGGTCGCGTCGTCCTCGGTGCGCATGATGTTGGCGCGCGGGTTCATCGCGGTGAGGCCGAGTTCCTGGGTCGTGCCTTTGGCGGCCACGACGCGCAGGTTGCCGAGCTCGGACGCGGCCTTCACGTTGGCACCCTTCGGCCCGAACACGGCGAGGTTGGTGTCGGCGTAGGGCGCGGTGAACATGATCTGGCGCGCGCGCTCCGGCGTCAGGCCCATCACCGAGATGACGATGTCGACCTTGTCGGTCAGCAGGAACGGGATGCGGTTCGCGCCGGTGACCTGCTGGACCTCGAGCTTCACGCCCAGCGCCTTGGCGACCATCTCCGCCATGTCGAGGTCGAAGCCCTCGGCCTTGCGCTCCTGGTTGACCGACCCGAAGGGCGGCACGTCGAGCGGGATGGCGATGCGCACCACGCCCTTCTTGAGGATGTCGGCCATGGCGTCGGCCTTGGCCTGGACCGCGCCGGCCAGCATGGCCGTTGCGGCGAAGAGTGCAATCGCGAAGCGCTTCATCGTCTCGTCTCCCCTTGGTTGGAGTTGCGGTTGGCGTTCAGTGCAGCACGGCGTCGAGGAAGGTCGAGAGTTCCGGCGTGCGCGGCTTCTCTAGCACGTCGCGCGCGCCGCCTTCCTCCCAGATCCTGCCCTCGTGCATGAAGACGACGCGAGTCGCGACGCGACGCGCGAAGCCCATCTCGTGGGTGACCAGGATCATCGTCATGCCCTCGGCCGCGACCTGCTCGAGGACCTTGAGCACCTCGCCGGTCAGCTCGGGATCGAGGGCGGAGGTGATCTCGTCGAAGAGCATCAGCTTCGGCTGCATCGCGAGCGACCGCGCGATCGCGACGCGCTGCTGCTGGCCGCCGGAGAGCTGGTCGGGATAGGCGTCGATCTTCTCCGCGAGGCCGACGCGGCGCAGCACGCCGAGCGCGAGGTCGCGCGCGGCGCCGGGCTCCATGCCCTTAACGACGCGGGGCGCCAGGGTGATGTTCTTCTCCACCGACAGGTGCGGGAAGAGGTTGTAGCTCTGGAAGACGATGCCGACGCGCTGGCGCAGCGCGCGCAGGTCCGCGCCCGGGGCGCTGACCGTCTCGCCGTCGACGACGACGCTGCCGCCCTGCACCGGCTCGAGGCCGTTGATGCAGCGGAGCATCGTGCTCTTGCCCGAGCCCGATCTGCCGATCACGGCGATGATCTCGCCGGGCTCGACCTTCAGCGACACGTCGTCGAGGACGGTATTGGTCCCGAAGCGCTTGACGACGCCCTTGAGTTCAACGAGCGACACGCAGCCTCCTCTCGAGCCGCCGGCTCAGTTGCGTCAGCGGGAAGCACATCGCGAAGTAGATGGCGGCCACCGCGATGTAGACGGTGAAGGGACGGTAGGTGGCGGCGTTGGTGAGCTGCCCCTCGCGGGTCAGCTCGACGAAGCCGATCACCGCGCCGAGCGAGGTGTTCTTGATCAGCTGCACCAGGAAGCCGACCGTCGGCGGGATGGCCACGCGCACGGCCTGCGGCACGATGACGTGGCGCAGCTGCTCGCCGAAGCCGAGGCCGAGCGCGGCGCCGGCCTCCCATTGCTGTCGCGGGATCGCCTGCAGGCAGCCGCGCCAGATCTCGCCGAGGAAGGCGCCCGCGTAGAAGGAGAAGGCGACCGTGGCGGCCACCCAGGACGAGACCTGCACGCCTGCCAGGATCGGCAGGCCGAAGAAGAAGACGAAGAGCCAGCCGAGCAGCGGGATGCCCTGCACGACGTTCACGTAGGTGGCGCCGAGCGCGCGCAGCGGCAGGAACGGGGAGACGCGCATCAGCGCCACGACGATCCCGAACAGCCCGCCGCCGACGAAGGCAAGGACGGTGAGCGCCAGCGTCCAGCGCGCCGCCAGCAGCAGGTAGTAGACGTCGATGGCGGCGAATTCGCGGATCATCGGCGGCCGAAGGCGAAATGGTGGATCGCCGCGAAGCCGAGCTTCATGGCGAGCGCCAGGGCGAGGTAGATCACCGAGACGACGGCGTAGATCTCGAAGTCGCGGAAGGTGCGGGACTGGATGATCGAGGCGACGTGGAACAGGTCGGGCGCCGAGATCTGCGAGACGACGCTGGTCGCCAGCATCAGCAGCACGAACTGGCTGGACAGCGCCGGGTAGATCACCTTGATCGCCTGGAAGAGCACGACGTGGCGGAACACCTGGACGCCCGACAGGCCGAGGCAGCGCCCGGCCTCGACCTGCGTGCGCGGGATCGCCTCGAGCCCGGCGCGGATGATCTCGGTGGAGTAGGCGCCGAGGTTGATGCCCAGCGCGATCATGGACGCCGTCATCGCGTCGAGCCGGATGCCGGCGCTCGGCAGCCCGAAGAACACGAGGAAGAGCTGGACGATCAGCGGCGTGTTGCGGATCACCTCGACATAGGCCGCGACGATGCCGGAGAGCCAGCGCGGTCCGTGGACGCGCGCCGCGGCGCCCAGCGTGCCGATGACGAGGCCCGAGAGCATCGTGACCACGGTAAGCACGAGGGTCACCAGGATGCCCTCGAGGATGAAGTCCGTCTGGGCCCAGATGTCCCGGAAGTTGAATCGGTAGTTCAACGCATGTCCCCCGCGCACGACACTAGGCACGCAGTGGTTTCATCCGTCAAAGCGATTTCCGCGGGACGAAAATCCGCATGCCTCGAGGGGAGTTCAGGGCTCCACCGCCAGCACGATGCCGTCGGAGGCGACGACGCGCACCGCCGTGCCCGCGGGGAGGTCGGGCCCCGTGACCTGCCAGGTCGTGTCGCCGATCCGCACCGTGCCGCGGCCATTGGCGATCGCCGTCTCGAGCCGCACGCGCTGGCCGACGAGCCGCGCGCTGCCGAGGTTGACGTCGGTCGTCGCGAGCGGCTCCGACGGCCGGCGGCGCAGCTTCATGCCGGCGAAGACAGCGGCCACGGCCAGGACGGCGAAGGCGGCGACCTGCGCGTGCCAGCCCGGCTGCGCGACGCCCAGCAGGTCGGCGCCAGCGAGCGCGAAGCCGAGCGCCACGGCAACCACGCCCGTCCAGAGCAGCAGCGTGCCGGGCGCGAAGATCTCGGCGATGGCGAGGCCGATGCCGAGGACGATCCAGATCCAGGGCTGCATGCGCGGCTCAGCGCCTGCCGTCCGGCGACCAGGGGTTAGGCGCGCCGGCCCCGGCCCCCGGGCGCGGAGGGGCCGGCGGCGCCTGCCCTGCGCGCGCGGCGGCGGCGTCGCGCGCGAGCTCGGCGATCCCCGCGAGCGAGCCCAGCACCGCCGTGGCCTCGACCGGGAGCAGCAGCGTCTTCTGGTTCGGGCTGTCGGCGAACTTGCCGAGCGCCTCGACGTATTTCTGCGCGACGAAGTAGTTGACCGCGGCGGCGCTGCCGCCGGCGATCGCCTCGCTGACCATCTCCGTCGCCTTCGCCTCGGCCTCGGCGAGGCGCTCGCGTGCCTCGGCGTCGCGGAACGCCGCCTCGCGCCGCCCCTCGGCCTCGAGGATCGCGCCCTGCTTCTGGCCCTCGGCGCGCAGGATCGCCGCCTGCTTGTCGCCCTCGGCGGTGAGGATGTCGGCGCGCTTGGAGCGCTCGGCCGTCATCTGCTTGCCCATCGCCTCGAGGAGGTTGGCGGGCGGCTGGATGTTGCGCAGCTCGATGCGCGTGACCTTGACGCCCCAGGGCGTCGTGGCCTGGTCGATCACGGCGAGCAGCTTTGCGTTGATGTGGTCGCGCTGCGACAGGGCCTCGTCGAGGTCCATCGCGCCGATCACCGAGCGGATGTTGGTCATCGCGAGGTTGGTGAGGGCGATGTTCAGGTTCTGGACCTCGTAGGCCGCCTTCGCCGCGTCCAGGACCTGGAAGAACATGACGCCGTCCGCGGTGACGGTCGCGTTGTCCTTGCTGATGACCTCCTGGCTCGGGATGTCGAGCACCGTCTCCATCATGGACAGCTTGCTGCCGACCCGGTCGATGTAGGGGATGATCACCGACAGGCCGGGGGAGAGCGTGCGCGTGTAGCGCCCGAGCCGCTCGACCGTCCATTCCTGGCCCTGCGGCACGGTCTTCACGCCCATGAGGATCGTGACGACGACGACCGCGAGGATCGCGAGGAGGACGACGCTGCCCTGGTCCATGAAAGCTCCCTGGCGCGGATGGCGCCGGCGCGGAGTCTAGGGAGGCGCCCGCGGACCAGCAATGGCGCGGTTGACCTCGCCGCGCGCCTCGAATCTTATCCGTGCCCAGCATGAGCACGCACGACGCAGGCCCGCCGACCCACGCGCTCGCGCCCGCCCCGGGCTCGCGCATCGCCGTGCTGGGCGGGTGCGGCGGCATCGGCCGCGCGGTCGTCTCCGCCTGCCTCGGCGCGGGCGCCGAGGTCGCGGTGCTCGACCTGCCGCGCTCGCTCGCCGCCTTCCCGCCGCCGCCGCGCGCGCGCGCCATCGCGCTGGACGCCACGGACGAGGCGAGCGTCGCGCAGGCCTTCGCCGCGCTCGACGCCGGGTGGGGCGCCCTCGACGGCTATGTCGGCCTCGCCGGCTTCATGACCCGGCGCACGCCCGTCGCCGAGACCGCCCCCGAGGCGTGGGACGAGCTCGTCGACGGCAACCTGCGCAGCGCCTTCCTCTGCGCGCGCGCGGCGCTGCCGCTCCTGCTGCGCGGGCGCGATCCCTCGCTGGTGCTCGTCTCGTCGGGCCTGGCGACGCGCGTGGCGCCCGGCTATGGCGGCTACGCGGCGTCCAAGGCCGGGCTGCTCGCGCTCGCCAAGGCCATCGCGGCGGAGAACGCGCCACGGCTGCGCGCCAACTGCGTCGCGCCGGGCGCGGTCGACACGGAATTCCTGACCGGCGGGACGGGCCGCGACGCGCGGCGCGCCTCGATCGACCGCGAGGCCTATCTCAGGATGATACCGATGGGACGCCTCGCCCTTCCCGGGGACGTCGCGGGGCCTATCCTGTTCCTCCTGGGCCCGGGCTCCTGCTACATGACCGGTCAGGTGCTCTACGTTAACGGCGGCGGCCTCACCCCATGAGGCGACCCGCGGCAGGAAAGGGAGTGGCGCGATGGACGACATGATCGGGAGGCGCGCCGCGCTCGGCGCGCTTGGTGGCGGCGCCGCGATGGCGGCTGGACTGGGCGGCATCGCGTCCGCTCAAGGCCTCCGGCCCTTCACCGCGATCACGCCCTTCGGCTTCATCGCCGATTTCGGCGAACTGATGAACGCCCATTCGGCAGGGCATTTCCGCGCCCAGGGCCTGCAGAGCACGGTGCTCGGCGGCCAGGGCACCGGCCAGGCCGTGACGCAGCTGATCGCGGGCCAGGCGAAGTTCACCCGCGCCTCGGGCCTCGACATCGCGCGCGCCGTCTATGCCGCGAACGCGCCGCTCGTCGTCATCTCCACGCTCTACCAGGGCTCCAACTGGTACGTGATCAGCCACCGCGACAAGCCCATCCGCACCGCCCTCGACATGAAGGGCAAGAAGATGGGCGTGGTCTCCGTCAACGGGACGACGGAGAACTTCCTCGACCTCATGCTCGGCTCGGCCGGCGTCAGCCCGTCGGAGACGCCGCGCGAGGCGGTGGGAAACAGCCCTGCGGCCTTCCAGTTCGTCAAGCAGGGCCGGATCGACGGCTTCATCGCCGCCTTCAGCGTCGCGATCGCGCTGCGCGAGGCGAACGAGCCCTTCGAGTTCTTCACCAGCGACAAGTACGCGCCGATGCCGAGCCAGGTCTACGCGACCACCCGCGAGGTCGCCGAGAAGGAGCCCGAGCTCGTCGTGCGCTTCCTGCGCGCCCTCAGGGCCTCGGTCGAGGACCTGCTGACGCAGGACTACAACGCGATCCTCGACCGGATCTCCAGGGACTTCGAGGTCCCGGGCATCCGCAACCGCGCGCCGCTGGTCGCCATCGCCCGCGAGGCGAAGGAGCTGTGGTTCACCGAGGGTCGGGAGAACCTCATGCGCAACGTGCCGGCGCTCTGGCAGAAGGGCGCCGAGGCGATCAACCGGTCGGGCCTCTTCAAGGTCGACGACGTCGCGCGGCTCTACACCAACCGCTTCATCGACGAGGCGCTCAGGACGTGACCTCGCAACCGCCAGGGGAGCCCGCGGAGATCCTCCTCCGCGGCGTCGAGAAGCGCTTCGCGACGCCGGACGGCGAGGTGCACGCGCTCGCGCCCACCGACCTCTCCGTGCGCAAGGGCGAGATGCTCGTCCTGCTCGGCCCCTCGGGCTGCGGCAAGACGACCCTGCTGCGCATGATCGGCGGCCTGCTCGCGCCGACCGGCGGCGACCTGCGCGTCGCCGGCCGCGCGCTCTGGGACGGCGAGCGCCGCGACGGCGCCGCCGTGCAGGAGCTCGGCATGGTCTTCCAGGAGGCCAACCTCTTCCCCTGGCTGTCGATCGAGGGCAACGTCGCGCTGCCGCTGCGCCTGCGGGGCATGTCCCGCGCGGAGCGCCTGCGCCGGGCCCAGGAGCTGACGCGGCTCGTCGGCATCGAGGGCTTCGAGAAGCGCTGGCCGCGCGAGCTCTCCGGCGGGATGCGCCAGCGCGCCGCGATCGCGCGCGCGCTCAGCTACGACCCCGAGATCCTGCTCATGGACGAGCCCTTCGGCGCGCTCGACGCGATGACGCGCGACGCGATGAACCTAGAGCTGCAGCGGATCTGGATGGAGACCGGGCGCACGGTCGTGCTGGTCACGCATTCGATCGCCGAGGCGACCTTCCTCGCGGACCGCATCGTCCTTCTGAGCCCGCGGCCCGGCAGGATCGACACGGTGATCGAGGTTCCCTTCGAGCGGCCGCGGCCGCTCGCCCTGCAGACGGACGCCGCCTTCCAGGCGATCGTGCGCCGCCTGCGCTCGAGGCTGGAGGAGATCAGTTGAGCGACGGCAGCGCCAGGGCGCCGGCGGGGCGCCGCGGGGGGATCCCGCTCGAATGGATCACGACGCCGCTGCTCGTGGGCGCGGCCCTGCTCGTCTGGCATGGCTACGTCACGGGCTTCGGCGTCTCGCCCTTCATCCTGCCCAAGCCGGGGGACGTCATCGCGTCCTGGGCCGAGTTGCTGCGCACGCGCTCCACCTGGAGGCATAGCTGGGCGACGGTCTACGAGACGATCGCGGGCTTCGGCTTCGCGCTGGTCGCCGGCGTGCTGATGGGCGCCGTGCTCGGCAAGATCCCCTGGCTCGAGCGGACCCTGAACCCGTTCATCGTGGCAAGCCAGGTCGTGCCGAAGGTCGCGCTCGTGCCGCTCTTCGTCGTCTGGTTCGGCTTCGGGCCGACGACCAAGGTGCTGCTCGCGGCGGTGCTGGCCTTCTTCCCGATCTTCACCAACACGCTGCTGGGCGTGAAGTCGGTCGACCTCGGCCATCGCGACGTGATGACCAGCCTCAACACCAGCAGGCTGCAGCGCTTCCGCCACCTCGAGCTGCCGAGCGCGCTGCCCTACATCATCACCGGCATGGAGGTCGGCATCGTGCTGGCGATCATCGGCGCGGTGGTGGGCGAGTATCTCGGCGGCAACCAGGGCCTCGGCTACCTGCTCATCGCGAAGATGAACGCCTACGAGACCGACATGCTCTTCGCGGTGCTGATCCACCTCACGGTGATCGGCTTCGCCTTCTACCTCTCGGTCGGGATGCTGCGCCGCTTCGTCATCCCCTGGCACGAGAGCGTGCAGGTGGAGAGGCGCGGAAGGTGAGCGCCGGCGATCGCGTCGCCGTCGTCGGCGCGGGGCCGGTCGGGCTCGTCCTCGCGCTCCTGCTCGCGCGCGCGCGCATCCCGGTCCTGGTCGTGGAGCAGGGCGAGGCGCTGCCCACGGAGTTGCGCGCCTCGACATTCCACCCGCCGACGCTCGAGCTGCTCGACGAGCTCGGCCTCGCCGCCGGCATGCTCGGGCTGGGCGAGCGCACGCCGACCTGGCAGATCCGCATGCACGAGACGGGGGAGAAGGCCCTCTTCGACCTCTCGATCCTCTCGCGCGACACGCGCTACCCGTTCCGCCTGCAATGCGAGCAGTACCACCTCGCGCGGCTCGCGCTCGAGGCGCTGCGGCGCGAGCCGTGCGCCGAGGTCCGCTTCGCCACGCGCATCGCGCGCGCGACCCAGGACGCCGACGGCGCGGAGCTGGAGACCGAGGCGGGCGAGCGCATCGCCGCGCGCTGGGTCGTCGGCTGCGATGGCGCGCGCTCGGTCGTGCGGCGCGCGCTCGACGTCGCCTTCGAGGGCACGACCTACCCGGAGACGATCGTCCTGGTCGTGACCACGACCGACTTCCGCGAGAGCTTCCCCGACTGGTCGGGCGTCAACTACGCGTGGACGCGCGACGGCAACTTCGCGACGCTGCGCCTGCCGGGGCGCTGGCGCGTGAGCTACTACCCGAAGGACGTGTCCGACATGGACGCCGTCCTGTCGGGCGCGAACATCGAGGCCTTCCTTCAGTCGATCGCCCCGCGGCCCGCGCCCTACGCCGTCGACCGCGTCGCCCCCTATCGCGTGCACCAGCGCGTCGCGGCGACCTACCGCGTCGGCCGCATGCTGCTCGCGGGCGACGCCGCGCATCTCAACTCGCCCACCGGCGGCATGGGGCTGAACAGCGGCATCCACGATGCCTTCAACCTCGCGGGCAAGCTCGCCCGCGTCTGGGCCGGCGCCGATGCTGCGCTGCTCGACGCCTATGTCGCGGAGCGCCGCCCCGTCGCGATCGAGCATGTCGTGCAGCAATCCGACCGCAACCGCAGCCGCATGAAGGAGCGCGACCCTGATCGCCGTCGCGCGATCCTCGCCGACCTGCAGGCGACGGCGGCGGATACCGCCCGCTGCCGCGCCTTCCTGCTGCGCAGCTCGATGATCGAGGGGCTCCGGAGGACGGCGGCCTGAGCGCTGGCGCGGGCGCGCGCCGCCGCTATACTCGCCCTTTGGTCGAGGGGTCCGATGAACAGGAAGAAGCCGGGTTCGCGCCACATCGTCCTCACCTCGCATCCGGGGTCGGCCGGCGGCAAGGCGCTGCCGATCCTCTGGGGCGCGGCGACCGCAGCCGACCGCGGGCCCGTCATCGGCACGGTGACGACGCCCGGCCATCGCAACGTCATCGGCGCGCATTCCGGCTCCTACGGCATCTACCGCGCGCTCGCCGTCGCGGCGGGCCGCCTCGATCCCGAGCACGTGCCCGACCTCACCAACACCGCGCCGGTCGAGCCGATCGGCCCGCACCCGCAATGGTCGGACCCCGACCGCATCGTGTCGCTCGATCCCTGGGGCCATCGCACCAGCGAGGCCTTCGCCGAGCTGATCGCGCGGGGCCACGACATCCGCCCGACCATCGCCGTGACGCGCGCGCAGATCTTCATGCCCGAGCTCAAGGCCGCGATGGACGAGGGGCGGCTGCGCTCCGACAACCAGGTGCTGCTGCCGAACGGCAACGCCCGCGTCACCAAGGTCGCCATCGAGCCGGTGTGGCACCTGCCGGGCATCGCGCGCCGCTTCGCGATCGACGAGACGGACCTGCGCCGCGACCTCTTCGAGTTCACGGGCGGCATGTACCCCGAGCTCGTGACGCGGCCCGACCTCGAGGTCTTCCTGCCGCCGATCGGCGGCATGACGGTCTATGTCTTCGGCGAGCCCTCGCGGGTCGGCGACGCGCGCCATCCGCTCGCCTGCCGCGTCCACGACGAGTGCAACGGCTCGGACGTCTTCGGCTCCGACATCTGCACCTGCCGGCCCTACCTCGTGCACGGCATCGAGCTCTGCATCGAGATGGCGCAGGTGGGCGGCGCGGGCGTGATCGTCTACAACCGCAAGGAAGGCCGCGCGCTCGGCGAGGTGACGAAGTTCCTCGTCTACAACGCGCGCAAGCGCCAGGAGGGCGGCGACCGCGCGGACCAGTACTTCAAGCGCACGGAATGCATCGCCGGCGTCCAGGACATGCGCTTCCAGGAGCTGATGCCCGACGTGCTGAACTGGCTCGGCATCCGGCGCATCGACCGCCTCGCCTCGATGAGCGACATGAAGCACGGCGCGCTCGCGCGCGGCGGCATCGAGGTGGTGGAGCGCGTTCCCATCCCCGACGCGCTGATCCCGGCCGACGCACGCGTCGAGATGGATGCGAAGGTCGCCGCCGGCTACTACGCGCCCGGCGCGGTGCCCGCGGCCGGCGAGCTCGCGCGGCCGAAGGGCAGGGGCCTCGACGAGTGACGAGCCCGGCCGAGGCGGCCGCGCTGGCGCGGCTCCGCGACCCGGCGACGATACGCGCCCGCTGCGCGGACGTCTTCGCCGCGGCAGAGGCCGGCGCGACGGCGCATTTCGCGCTCGACCTCTCGCGCCTCGACTGGTGCGCGGAGCTGGTCGCGCGCACGACGCGCGAGGCCTATCCATCGGGCGACGTGCCCTTCCATGCGCGCTGGCGGCACTTCGTCGTCGCTGGAGAGGACAGGTGGGCGCCGCTCGCGCGCGCCCTCGGCGAGCGAGGGCCCGCCGCGCGGCTGCGCGCCGCCTTCGAGCTCGCCATCGTCTCCGTCCTGCTCGATGCCGGCGCGGGCGCGAGCTGGCGCTACCGCGACGCGCGCGGCGCCGTGCTCTCGCGCTCCGAGGGGCTCGCCATCGCCAGCCTCGACATGTTCGCCGCCGGCGCCTTCTCCTCCGATCCCGCCGACGCGCTGCGCGCCGACGCGGCCGGCCTCGCGCGCGTCGACGCGGCGATGCTCGCGCACGGCTTCCAGGCCGACGCGGCCAACCCGCTCGTCGGCCTGGAGGGGCGCGCCGCGCTGCTGCGGCGGCTGGGCGCGGCCGTCGCCGGCAATCCCTCGCTGTTCGGCGCGCAGGGGCGGCTCGGCGGCCTCGCGGACCACCTCGTCGCGCAGGCGAGGGACGACCGGCTCCCCGCCGCCGCGATCCTCGCCGCGCTGCTCGAGGCGCTCGGCCCGGCCTGGCCTGCGCGCGAGGCGATCGGGGGCATCGGGCTCGGCGATGTCGGGCGGCACCCCGCCGCGGGCGGCGAGGGACCCGGCGCGGGCCTCGTGCCCTTCCACAAGCTCTCGCAGTGGCTCGCCTATTCGCTGATCGAGCCGCTGCAGGAGCGCGGCCTGCGCGTCGAGGAGCTCGACGCGCTGACCGGCCTGCCGGAGTACCGCAATGGCGGGCTCTTCCTCGACGCGGGCGTGCTGGTGCCGCGGCATGCGGCGGTGCTCGCCGAGGCCCATGACGCGACCTCCGAACTCGTGGTCGAATGGCGCGCCCTGACGGTCTGCCTCCTCGACAGGCTGGCAGGGGCGATGCGCGCGCAACTCGGGCTCGACGCGCGCGCGCTGCCGCTCGCGCGGGTGCTCGAGGGAGGCAGCTGGGCCGCGGGGCGCAGGCTCGCCCGCGAAAGACGGCCCGACGGGCGTCCGCCGATCATGGTGATCTCGGACGGAACGGTCTTCTGAACGCGAGGTACTGGAACGTGAACGTCACAGTCGTCGACCATCCGCTGGTCCAGCACAAGCTCACCCAGATGCGCCGCAAGGAGACGCAATCCGACAGCTTCCGGCGCTACCTGCGCGAGATCGCGATGCTGCTCGCCTACGAGGCGCTGCGCGACCTGCCGCTGGAGAAGGTGGAGATCGAGACGCCGCTCACGCGCATGAAGGCGCCGCAGCTCGCGGGCAAGCGCGTGTGCCTCGTGTCGATCCTGCGCGCAGGCAACGGCCTGCTCGACGGCATGCTCGAGGTCCTGCCCTCGGCGCGCGTCGGCCATATCGGGCTCTATCGCGACCCCAGGACGCTGGCGGCGATCGAGTACTACTGCAAGCTGCCGGAGGACATCGCGCAGCGCGAGGCGATCATCCTCGACCCGATGCTCGCCACCGGCCATTCCGCGGCCGCCGCCGTGACGCGGACCAAGGAGCTTGGCGCGCGCGCAGTGCGCTATGTCTGCCTGCTCGCCGCGCCGGAGGGCGTCAGGGAGATGAACGCCGCGCATCCCGACGTGCCCGTGATCACCGCCGCCGTCGACAGCCACCTCAACGACCATGGCTACATCGTGCCCGGCCTCGGCGATGCCGGAGACCGGCTCTACGGCACGAAGTGAAGTGGAGGCGCGCGATGTCCGGCAGGATCCTCGTCGTCAACCCGAACTCCAGCAAGGTCGTGACCGCGGGCATCGACGCGGCGATGGCGCCGCTGCGCATCGCCGGCGGGCCGGAGATCGAGTGCGTCTCGCTGGAGAAGGGGCCGCCCGGCATCGAGAGCGAGGTGCACATAGCGCAGGTCGTGCCGCTGGTCGCCGAGGCGGTGCGCGCGCGCGACAACGACTGCTCCGCCTTCGTCATCGCCTGCTACAGCGACCCCGGCATCGCGCTCGCGCGAGAGGCGACGGCGAAGCCGGTGTTGGGCATCGCGGAGAGCGGGATCCTGACGGCCCTGACGCTGGGCCAGCGCTACGGCGTCATCGCGATCCTCGACAAGTCGATCCCCCGCCACCTGCGCTACATCGGCGCGCTCGGCCTCGGCGAGCGCTGCGTCGGCGAGCGCGCGGTTGGGCTCGGCGTCGCCGAGCTCGCCGACGACGGGCGCACGCTCGAGCGCATGGTGGCCACGGGCCGGCAGCTGCGCGAGCAGGATCGCGCCGACGTGATCGTCATGGGCTGCGCGGGCATGGCGCGCTACCGCGACCGGCTCGAGCAGGCCGTGGGCATCCCGGTCGTCGAGCCCACCCAGGCCGCGGTCGCGATGGCCATCGGCCGCGTGCGGCTTGGCTGGAGCGCGCGGCCCGCGCGACCGGCCTGAGCGCGGCGTGGACGATCCGGCGCCCTGGGCGTTCTCGCTGCATGTCCATGCGGCGCCCGGCGTCGAGCGCTTCTGCCTTTCGCTGCAGGACGGACTGCGGGCGGACGTGAACCTGCTGCTCTGCGCCGCGTGGTGCGGCGCGACGGGCAGGGGGGCCCTCGGCGAAGCCGACCTCGCGCGCCTCGACGCCGCCATCGCGCCGCTGCGCGACGAGGTGGTCGCGCGGCTGCGCGCCGCGCGGCGCTGGCTGAAGCCCGTCGCCGCGACGTCGCCGCGCATTGCCGCCATGCGCGAGCGCATCAAGGCGATCGAGCTCGAGTCCGAGCGCGAGGTGCAGTTCCTGCTGGCCGACGCGCTGGAGGCGACGCATCCGCGGCCCGCAGCGCCGCCCGGGCGCGCCGAGCGCGGCGAGCTGGCGCGCGCGAACATCGACGCGTACCTGCGGCATCTTGGCGCGCCCGGGGATCCGGCGGCCCTCGCGCGCGCGGTAAGCGACTGGATCGAAAGCAATTGAGGCGAATGGGATGTCGCGCGCGTGTTGCGCCGCAGCACGCTCATCTGTGGCGGCGCCGCTTCCCGGGGGCGTAGGCTTGAACGGTCGAGACGACCCATGGAGGACGAGGATGACGAGCGCACCACGCATCGAATCCCTTCGGGTGAAGCATGCCCGGCTCGAGGCCGAGATCGACCGCGAAGTTCACCGACCGCATCCCGACGACACCCATGTCACCGAACTCAAGCGCGAGAAGCTGAGGATAAAGGACCAGATGGCGCGCATGGCAGCGCGCCACTGAACGCCGCCCCGGCATGGGGCGACGGCGACGGCGGCGCGGCACACGCGCCGCCGTTTTCGTTCCGGCGCGCTTCTTTCGCGGGCCGCGCTTGGATAGCCTGCCGGCCTGAACCTGCCGACGGGGGAGATCGCATGGACGGGGTCTGCACGCGCTTCGCGCGGAACTATGCCGGTGCGCGCCGGAAATTCCTGCGTGCCGCGGAGATGGCGGGCCTCGAGGTGCGCTCGCATGCGCATCCGACGATGGGGCCAGACGGCGAGGAGATGGCCAACGACACGGCCTGGATCGGGGACCGGGACGCGCGCCGCGTGCTCGTCGTCACCTCCGGCACGCACGGGCCCGAGCTCTTCTGCGGATCGGGCGCGCAGGTCGATGCGATCATGGACATGCGCCCCGCGGACCATGGCGACGTCGCGCTGCTGCTCTGCCACTCGGTGAACCCCTACGGGGCCGCGTGGCTCAGGCGCGGCAACGAGGACAACATCGACATCAACCGCAACTACATCGACTTCTCCGGGCCGCTGCCGCCCAACCCCGGCTACGAGGAACTGCACGACGACTTCGTGCCACGCTCGGCGTCGCCGGAGGCCTTGGCCGCCGCCGACGAGCGCATCCGCGCCTACGGCGCGCGGCACGGCGTCGCCGCGCTCAGGATCGCGACGTCGGGCGGCCAGTACACGCGGCCGGACGGCATGTTCTACGGCGGCACGCGGCCCAGCTGGTCGCGCCGCACGATGGAGGCGATCCTGGCGGAGAACGACCTCGCGGGACGCGACTACGTCGCCTGCGTCGACTTCCACACGGGCGCGGGTCCCTATGGCTATTGCGAGCCGATCTATTCCGGCGACATCGACCATCCGGGCTGCGAGCGCCTGCAGCGCTGGATCGGGCCCGCGATGACGCTGCAGCGCACCGGCAAGTCGGCGACGCCGCCGCAGCAGGGGCTCAGCTCCGACCTATGGGAGCGCTCCTGCGGCCGCAACTCGGCCTATGTCTCGTTCGAGTACGGGACGATCCCGAACGCGGACGTCATCGACGCGCTGCGCGTCGAGCACGTCATGCATCGCTCCGGGCGCAACGACTGGCGCGACGCCGAGGTGCAGGCCGCCAAGCGCCGCCTGCTCGACGCCTTCGCGCCGGACGCGCGGGAATGGCGCGAGATGGTGATCCTGCAGTCGCGGCTGCTGCTCGGCCGCATCGCCCGCGGCCTCGGCCGCGAGTAGCGCGCGCGGCTAGGCCGGCGCGGCGAGCAGCGCGCCGAGAGCGGCGATGTCGGGCATCGCCTCCACGCCGTCGATCGCCGCCGCGATCTCTCTCGCGCGCGCGGCGCCATAGGCGGGCACGACCAGCTCGTCGAACTTGGCGCGCACGGCGCGCGCGTCCATCGGATCCTCCGGCCAGCCGCGCGCGACGTCGCGCTCGGCGACGAGGTGCCTGCCATCGGACAGGACGACCTCGGCCCGCGCAGGGCGCCTGTCCTCGCGCGCGGCGTGCCGCTCGTCCATGGCAGGGTCGGCGATCATCGCGACGCGCGCGCTCAGCGCGCGCAGCGCCGGATCGGCGAGGGCCTCGGGCGTGAAGTCGGAGAGCAGCGCATGGCCGCGCGTCACCGCCAGCGCCGCGCAGAAGGGCAGGCTCGACTTCGCCGCCACGACCGTCGCCGGCGCCGGCTCGTCGAGCTCCGCGGCGAAGCGATGCGTGGAGATCTCGATGCGCGCCACGTCCTCGGGCCGGAAGGGGCCGGCCTCCGCGAGGCCCAGCAGCGCGTCGATCATCGTGTGGGCGAAGCTGCAGGCGGAGTGGCGCTTCACGTAGGCCGTCGGCAGCAGCCACGCCGTCCCGAGGTCGGCGACGATGCCGGGCAGGTCGTGGCGGTCGGCGACGGCGCGCGCGAAGCCGAGCCGGCCCTCGAGCAGCTCGCGGGGCCCGCGGATCCCGGCCTCGGCGAGCTGCGCGGCCATGACGCCGGTCATCGCGGGCCAGCCGCAATACAGGTCCTTGATGCCCGCGCCTTCCTTGAAGGCCTGGAAGGTGGTCGCGGGCGCGAGGCAGCAATTCCCGAGCGCGTCGCCGGCGCGCGCGGGATCGAGGCGCAGGACCGAGGCTGCCGCCGCGGCGGCGCCGAACGCGCCGAAGAGGCCGGGGCCGTGGTAGCCGCGGTCGTACATGGCCGAGGTCGCGATGCCCCGGCCGACCCGCACCAGCACCTCGTAGCCCGCGACGATCGCCGCGACCAGCGCCGCGCCCGGGGCGCGCCGCGCCTCGGCGAGCGCGAAGGCGGCGGGGATGACGGTCGCGCCGGGATGCACGTGGCCGAGGATGTGGCCGTCGTCGAGCTCGAGGTGGTGGCCGACCGAGCCATTGGCGAGCGCGGCCATCGCGGCGGGCGCGCGCGCGCCGAAGCCCCAGGTCGTCGCCTCGCCCGCGCCGCCATTGCCGAGCACGAGGCCGGCGAGGGGATGCATGGCGGGCTCCCGCGCGCCGGCCAGCGTCACGCCGGCGAAGTCGAGGAGGCAGAGCCGGGCGCGCGCGCGCACCTCCGCGGGGATCGCGCCGGGCTCGAGCGCGACGGCGAAGGCGCCGAGGGCCTGCGTCAGCGAGGCGGCGGGTTCCGTCCTGGTCATCTCTGCATCCATGCGTGGCCGCGGGAAGGCGCGTGGGAGGCTAGCATCGCGTCGCGGGTGCCGGAACACGGCGCGCGCGCGCCGCCGCGCCCGGGGCGTCGTGGACAGCTTCGCAAGCGCGATGCTAGCGTGAATCCGCATCGGGAACGGAACCCAGCCATGTCGAACATCCTGTTCCGGCAGAACGTCCTCGGCGGCCTGCTGCTGGTGGCCTTCGGCGTGCTTGGCCTCGCGCTCGGCGCGTGGCTAGACATCGGCACGCCGCGCCGCATGGGGCCGGGCTTCTTCCCGCGGATCCTGTCCTGGCTGCTCATAGGGATCGGCGCCGGCATCGCGCTGGCAGGCGCCCGCGACGCGACGGCCGAGCGGGTCCTGCCGGGCGCGTGGCGGCCGCTGGCGATGGTCACGATCGCCCTGCTTTGCTTCCAGCTGCTGATCGACCGGCTCGGCCTCGTCGCGGCGACGGTGGCCGTCGTCGGCATCGCGGCGCTCGGCGGGCGCGACGCGCGCTGGCGCGAGGTCGCCGCGCTCGCGGCGCTGCTCGCGCTCGGCGCGGCGCTGCTCTTCGTCAAGGCGCTCGACCTGCCTATCCCGCTCTGGGGCCGCTAGGCGACGGCGCGATGGACCTGTTCCCGGACATCGCGCTCGGCTTCGGCGTCGCGTTCACCCCCGTCAACCTCCTCTTCTGCTTCGTGGGCGCGCTGCTCGGGACGCTGATCGGCGTGCTGCCGGGCATCGGCCCGCTCGGCGCGATCGCGATGCTCCTGCCGATCACCTTCCAGTTCGCCCCGGTCACCGCGCTGATCATGCTCGCGGGCATCTACTACGGGGCGCAGTACGGTGGCTCGACCACGTCCATCCTCGTCAACCTGCCGGGGGAGACGTCCTCCGTGGTCACTTGCCTCGACGGCCACCAGATGGCGCGCAACGGCCGCGGCGGCGCCGCGCTCGCCATCGCGGCGCTCGGCAGCTTCTTCGCGGGCTCCGTGGCCACGCTGCTCATCGCCGTCGCGAGCCCGCCGCTGGCGCAGCTCGGCACGATGTTCCAGGCGCCCGACTATTTCAGCCTCATGGTGCTCGGCCTCGTGGGCGCGGTCGTGCTCGCGCATGGCAGCGTCGCCAAGGCCGTCGGCATGATCCTGCTCGGCCTGCTCCTCGGCCTCGTCGGCACGGACCTCAACACGGGCCGCCAGCGCTACACCTTCGGGATCCCCGAGCTGTCCGACGGCATAGGCTTCGTCACGCTCGCGATGGGCCTGTTCGGCGTCGCGCAGGTGCTGGTGAACCTCGAGCAGCACGCCATGCCGCGCGCGACCGCGATCGTGGGCAGCCTCTGGCCGTCGCGCGAGGAGCTGCGCCGCTCGGTGCCGGCGACGCTGCGCGGCACCGCGATCGGCAGCCTGCTCGGCGTGCTGCCCGGCGGCGGCGCGATCCTCGCCTCCTTCGCGGCCTATGCGCTCGAGAAGAAGGTCTCGCGCGAGCCCGGCCGCTTCGGCAGGGGCGCGGCCGAGGGCGTCGCCGCGCCGGAGAGCGCGAACAACGCGGGCGCGCAGACGAGCTTCATCCCGATGCTGACGCTCGGCATCCC
>Ga0169931_10004307_pt1 | contig 22216 bp, 16 predicted proteins | sample Kivu_15m_20L_FD_129675 | JGI IMG/M metagenome (GOLD analysis project Ga0169931, IMG submission 129675) | Freshwater microbial communities from Lake Kivu, Western Province, Rwanda to study Microbial Dark Matter (Phase II) - Kivu_15m_20L... | ecosystem: Environmental > Aquatic > Freshwater > Lake...
GCCATCGGCAGGAGGCGGCCCGGCACACGCCTGCAGCAGCAGCAGAGCCGGCACGACGAAAACACGGCATGACGCGCGCACGACTCCTGCAGGGGATTCCGACCAGGCGGCGGGCATGCGCGACGACAGGGTCGCCGATCTGCGCGCCCCCATCTGCAGCGCCGGCTCGCCCCGCCGCTCGAGGTCTGCGACGACCGACTCGACCTTCGGCCGGACGATCGCGGCCACGCCAGTGGCACAGGCGCTCTCGGGGTGAAGGATCACCGCATCGGCCCCTCGCGCACGGGCTCCGGCGATCCTGCGCGCGCCGGTGGCCGGCATGAACCGGATCGGAAGCCCGAGCGGTCCCCCGTTCATGGGCGACTCCCCGGCGCGACCGAGTCTGCCGACGCCGGCTCGGACTCGTTCGGCTCGGCTTCCCCACCCTTTCCGGAGATTGCTCACGAGCCGGACGGTCACTCGGGGCGGCTGCCCGAGGATGATGGGCGCGACGCCTGCAGCGGCGGCTGGTGGCCCTGCGGCCGACGCAGCGGCGGCGGCACCCGGTTCAGTGCGATCTGGGGCAGGGGAATCTCGATCCCGGCGGCATCGAACGCGTACTTCAGCCGCCGCAGGAATTCGCGGCGCACGTTCCACTGCTCGAGCGGCGCGACTCGGAATCGGACTCGCAGCACCACGGAGGAATCGGCCCATCGCTCGACGCCCGCAACCTCGAGATCGTCGAGGATGCGAGCGACGTACGCGGGATCGGCGCGCAGCCCACGGGCGACTTCGCGCATCACCGCGATCGCGGTGTCGATGTCGGCGCGGTACGCGATTCCGACGTCCATCACCGCCTGCGCATACCCGCGCCCCATGTTCACCACGCTGGTGATGGTTCCGTTGGGCACGAAGTGGACGTGGCCGTCGTAGTCGCGCAGTTGCACGTAACGCAGCGTGATCTCCTCGACGAGGCCGGCATGGTCGCCCAGCCGCACCACGTCGCCCTGCCGGATCTGGTCCTCCACCAGCAGGAAGAAGCCGGTGAAGTAGTCCCTGACCAGACTCTGTGCGCCGAACCCCACCGCGAGGCCCACCACGCCGGCCGCCCCGAGGATGGGGGCCACGCTGACACCGAGCTCGGCCAGCACCAGCATGCCCGCGAGCGCCGAGATCAGGACCGCCGCGATGTAGCGGATCACGCGCCCCACCGTGGCGGCCCGCTTGACCGCCTCGGGATCGTCGAGACGGGCCGCGATGCGGATCCGGATGATGCGGATCGCCCGCTGCGCGGCGACGATCAGCAGCCAGGCGCCGAGCACGATCCCGACAATCCGCAGGGCCGCCACCGCAATGAACCCGTAGCCCAGGACGGCGGCAGCGAGCTCGCGCAGGGAGTCGATGAACGCGGTCATTTCGAAGCGGCCCGACCCGCGGGCTGGGAGCGTGGCGGTTTGGAAGCTGTGTCGCGGTGCATTCGCCTGAATATAGCAGCCCGTCGAGTCGCGACGCTGAGCCTGCGCATCGCCCGCCGCCGCTGAGGCGCTGAGTCCGGCACGGCAGCGCGGACCGGGTGTCGCCGGGTCATCGGCCGCACAGCCGCGCGGCGATCACGATTCGGCACCGCTGACCCGGACCGGCCGCACCGCCGGCTGGGGTCCGGTTGCCGGTTGCGCGGGGCCGCTGGCGGGCGGCGGCTCGGGCGATCCCGGGCGCTTGCTCAGAACTGGGCGAACAGCGCAAGCAGGTCGTCGCGGGTGAGGGTGCCGGCGACACCCTGGCCGCCGGCGAGCACCGCGCGCGCCAGCTCGCTCTTGCTCGCCTGCAGCTGCAGCATCCGTTCCTCGATCGTGCCGGCGCACACCAGCTTGTAGACGAACACCGGCTTGTCCTGCCCGATCCGATGGGCGCGGTCGGTGGCCTGCGCCTGGACCGCCGGGTTCCACCAGGGGTCGTAGTGGATCACGGTGTCGGCGGCGGTGAGGTTCAGACCCACGCCACCCGCTTTCAGCGACAGCAGGAACAGCTGCGCCCCACCCTGCTGGAACGACTCGACCGCGCCACGCCGGTCGTCGGTGTCGCCGTCGAGCCGTGAACGCGCCACCCGGGCCAACCCGGGGTCGGCATCGATCGCCGCCGCGATCCGGTCGAGCATGGTGCTGAACTGCGAGAACACCAGCACCTTGCGGCCGGCCTCGAGCAGCATCGACAGCAGCTCGAGCAGCTCCTCGCGCTTGGCCGAGCGTGTCACCCGCCGCGCCTGCGGCAGCGCGAGCAGTCCGGGGTCGCAGCAGGCCTGGCGCATCTTGAGCAGCGCATCGAGGACGACGATACGGCCGCGCTCGAACCCGCCCCTCGCGAAGGCCTCGCGCACGCGCACATCCATTGCGGCCCGGATCGACTCGTACAGATCGCGCTGCTCGCGGCCCATCTCCACGCGTCGGACCACCTCGGTCAGGGCAGGCAGCTCGGCGAGCACCGCCTCCTTGGTCCGGCGCAGCAGAAACGGCCGGATCCGGCGCTCCAGCGCCCGCAGGCGCTCATCGGCCTCGGCGCTGCCGGCGCGCCGCTCGATCGGGGCCCGGAAGCGCTGCCGGAAGGCATCGTCGGCGCCGAGCAGCCCCGGCACCGCAAATTGCATCACCGACCAGAGCTCGCCCAGGTGGTTCTCCACCGGGGTGCCGGTCAGGGCGATCCGGTGGCCGGCGTCGAGCGCACGCAGCGCCGCCGCCGCCTGGGTGCGCGGGTTCTTCACCCGATGTGCCTCGTCGGCCACCACCGCGTGCCAGCGCCGCCCGGCGAGGGCAGCGAGGTCGCGCGGCAGCAGCGCATAGCTGGTGAGCACCAGCTCGTGTCCATCGATCACGCCGAACCGGGCAGCGCGGTCGGGGCCGACCAGCGCGAGCACGCGCAGCGTTGGCGCGTGGCGGGCGGCCTCGTCCTGCCAGTTGAACACCAGCGAGGTGGGCGCCACCACCAGCACCGGCGCGCGGAGCCTGCCGGCAGCGCGCTGGGCTTCGACGTGAGCGAGCACCTGGACCGTCTTGCCCAGGCCCATATCGTCGGCGAGAACCCCACCCAGCCCGCATCCCGCGAGAAACTGCAGCCACGCCAGCCCGTCGCGCTGGTAAGGGCGCAGCGCCATCGTGAGGGCGGGCGGCGCCGGCACCTCGGGCAGCTGTTCGAAACCCTCGAGCCGCGCGCGCAGGGCCACCAGCGAGGCGAGCGCCGGCGGCACCGCCAGCTCGGGCACCGCGACGGCCATCTGCGCTGCGGTGAAGGCGTCGACCCGCAGCGGGCCCGGCTCCTGGGACCCCGGCGCACGCTCGGCCCAGTCGGTGACCAGCCGCGCCAGCGGTTCGATCCGCGCCGTGTCGATCCGTACCACCTCGCGTTCCGACAGTCGCAGCCAAAGCACGCCGCCGGGGCAGCGTGCCTGCCGCCAGGGCTCGTAGCCGCCGGCCGCGACGATCTCGGCCAGCACCGGGGCCAGGTCGATGCGCCGTCCGGCGACCCGCACGCCCACCTGCAGCTCGAACCAGCGGGCGCCGGCTGGCCCGGTCTCGGACTCGAGGCGGCGTCGGCCCGGCGGCGCCGGTCCACCGCCCGCCACGCCATCGCCATCGTGATGGCGATCGGTTGCGTCATCGCGGGAGTCCTCGCCCAGCGCACGCGCGCGCGCGCCGCGCAGCGGGGCGGCGCCGGTCCCGGCCGGCGCCGGCGCCAGGTCGGCGGCCAGCCGGTCGGCATCCACCAGCGCCAGCGGCAGCCGCGCCTCGTCGGTCACGATCCACCCGGCTGCGGCCAGCGCCGGCGCCACCTCGAACAGCACCCGCGCAGCGGCCAGGCTGCCGACCGGCAGGCGGGCGACCGGCTGCCAGCCGCCACCCGCACCCGGTCGGCTGCGCCCGCCGCCGGCCGGCGGCTCGGGCAGCGATGCGGCGCCGGGCTCCCCGGCCAGCAGCGGCAGCAGCGCGGCGCGCAGTTCGGCCAGCCGGGCACGCTCGGCGTCGTGGTCGCACAGCACGAGCGCCAGGCCATCGTCGTCGCGCACGCCCAGGCTGCTGGCACGCAGCGGCTCGAGCCGGCGGTCCTGGTACTGCATCGCGCACCCCACCAGCAGCACGTCCCCCACCGGTGCCCCGGCCCGGCTGCGGGAGGTCTCACGGCTCAGACCCAGCACCGGCAGCGGCACCCCGACCCGCTCGCGGATCGGCCGTGCAGACGGCGAAGGCAGCGCCACGCCCAGGTCGGGACGGTCGCGCAGCTGGGCATGCAGCGCCAGGGCCACCTCGTCGACCGCGTCGGGTGGGACCGGCGGCGCCGCGAAGAGCCAGTCGAGCAGCGGTTCGGGAAGCGCCGTGTCGATCGGCCCGATCCGCCCGGCGGTGCGATCGAGCCAGCAGGGGCGCGGCAAGGCCAGGATCTCAGCGGCCGGGGGAGGGGTCCAGCCCAGACGCAAAGGCGCTGCAGGAAACCGGCCGCCGCCGGCCGGGGCGGCCTGCCAGCGCAGCGTGCCGGGCCGCGGCTCGCCCGCCTGCAGGCGCAGCGCTGCAGGGTCGCCGGGTGGCGCATCGAGATACAGCCGCCCCGCCTGCGCCGCGCGCAGCAGCAGCCCTGCCGCACCCGGCGTGTCGAGCGCGAATCCCATGGGCAGCGGCGTGGCCCGCTGCAGCGCCGCCGCCGCTGACGCGTCGAGCTCATCCCAGAAGGCGGGCGGCGCGCCGGCCTGTTCGCGCAGGCCGGCGTACGGCTGCGCCGCCGGCGACCCGCCCCCCGGCCCGCTGCGCAGCCGCCAGGGCACCAGCCAGGCCGCACCGACGGCATCGGTCCCCAGCACGTAGACCAGCCGGTTGCCGGGCGGCGCCGCCCCGGGCCCGCGCAGCGCGCGCAGCCCCCGCACCCACTCGAGCGCCTGCAGCCGCCCCATCGCGTCGAAGCCGCCGTTGTCAGCCCGGGCGTCGGCCGTTGCCGGTGCCGCTGCCGGGTTCGGGCGGTCGGTGCCCTGCAGGGTGTGCAACCAGGCGATCAGCAGCGCTGCGCCGTGCTTGCAGTCGAACCCCACCGGGCAGGAGCAGCGCGATTCGGCGCGCGTGACGGCCCCATTGGCGATCAGCCGCACCGAACTGAGGTAGGTCTCGCCGTGGCTGCCCTCGACCTCGCCCTCGATCTGGCCGGCCGCTTGCTCGCGCACTTCGAGCACGCGGCCGGCCGCGAACACCGCCTCGCCCTTGGACGCGGTGAACGGGTCGACCCCCACCAGGGATCGACCGAAGGACTGTCGGAACAGAGCGGGCAGCATCACGAGGCGGATCGGGGCGGCAGCGCACGCGGCCGCGCCCGCAGTGCAGTCTATCGTGCCCGGGGCGCCGGCCTCAGTTGGCAGCACTGCCCCCTGTGCGGACCAGCTCGGCGCGCATCGCCCGCAGCTTGGCCTTCAGGCGCGCAGCGTTCTCGGGCCCGACCCGGATCATCGCCTTCTGCCCGGCCGAGAGCGACTCGATCGCCGGGTCTGCATAGCGGAACAGCACTCGGGGCTGGACCAACTGCACCGGCCGGCTGACCTCGGGCGTGGCGAGCAGGTGGTCGATGGCGGCTACCACCCGGTCGTTGAAGTAGCGGTCGGGGCTGCCCTGGTTGCGGAACTCGCCCTGGAACAGCGCGTAGTGACGCGTGTAGAGGCTGGCCGCTCGCCGGGTGTCGAGCGACTCGACGAACCGCACGAAGGGTTCGTAGCGCCGGTGGTTGGCCTCGTCGTCGAGCCAGAACGAGTCACCCTGGCGCCGCACTGCGAAGGCGCCAGGCGTGTTGCGCACCACTCGGGCGCGGATCGGCAGTTCATCGGCCGTGATGTTGTCGGCGCTCGAGACGGCGCGGCGGACGACGCCCTCCAGCCCGAAGAAGCGAGTCAGCGAGGCGCCGTCTGCGAATCCGGCGAGGTCGGCCGAAAAGGCCGCCAGTGCCTCCTCAGAGGGCACGGCCGGCGCCTGCAGAGCGACCTCCGGCGGCTCGCCGTCGGGCAGCGGGAAGCGGGCGATCGAGGGCTTGGCAGGGGCTGCCGGCGCCGCTGCGGCCGCTGCCGCCGGCGGCGCCCCGGGCGCGGCCAGGGGCGGCGCCACCACCGGCGCGCTCTGGGTGAACAGCCGGTACATGCCATAGCCGACCGCCGCTGCCAGCACCAGCAGCAGGATCGGCATCCACAGCCTTCGGAAGTCCATGGCGGGTTCCTGTGATCGGGATCACGTGCAGGTTAGCACCACGCGTGCCCCGGGATCGGGCCAGGCCGGTGCCGAGGGCATCGCGGAACCAGGGCATGGTCCGGATCGGCCCCGGCTCAGGCCAGCGCCACCACCTCCACCTCGATGTCGAAGGGCAGCGGCCAGGAGCCGACGGTCACGAAGGTCCGGGTGGGCGGATCGGTGGGGAAGTAGCGCGCGTAGACCGCGTTGACCTCGGCGAACCAGGCCGCATTCACGCAGTAGATCCGGGTGCTGACCACCCGGTCGAGCGCGCTTCCGGCGGCCTCCAGGCAATGGCGGACGGTGTCGAGCGCAGCCGCGGTCTGAGTGGCGATGTCGCCGCGAACCAGCTCACCGGTCTGCGGGTCCATCGGCGGCATGCCCGAAACGAACACGAAGCCGTTGGCCCGCACTGCGGCCGAGAACGGCACCCGGTGCCGCACCAGCGCCTCCGACACACCGGGTACGAACAGGATCTCCTTGTTGGCCATCTCGAGCCCTCCAGTCATCGAACGAGGCCACATTGTGCGCGGCTGGCCCCGATCCTCGCGTCCAGCCAATCCCGATCCGAAGAGGGCGGACATCCGCAACGGCGAGCGGGATCCTCAGGGCGCGACGAGCGGGGTGAGCCGTTGGCTCCCGATCAGAGCGGATCGAGCGGGAAAATCGGCCGGCGCACCCGCTCGAACGCCAGCAGGCCGTAGTCGGAGGTGGTGACGCCCACCCCGGCGCATTCGACCACCTCGCGTGCCAGCCCGCCGAGACCGGCGCGCCAGTGCACCCGGCTCTTGATGACCACGTAGCGGCAGCGCGCCGGGTCGATACCGATCGAATGGAAGCACTCCAGGTCGAACGGTTCCTGATACAGCGACATCAGCACCAGCATGACGCCCGCGACTTCGAGGACCACCGTCGGACCATTGTTCACCTCGGCGCCCGCGCCCATGGGACCGCGCAGCCGGTACTCGCCGTCGGTGATGCGCCGGACCCGGCCGGTGACCTCGAGCGGCTGCGCCGGCGCGCCGATGGCGGGCATGGGTGAGCGGCCGCCGACCGCCAGCGTGACCGTCGCACCGACCCCCGCTGCAATCGCGGCCCGCACCGAGGCCGGATCGTGGATGGCGTAGAACACTGCGTCGCGCAGGCCCTGGCGCAACACCTCGGCGAGCACCGCGGTGGTGTCCATGGTGCCGCCGGAGGCGACGTTGTCGCAGTGGTCGAGCAGCACCACCGGCCCGGAGCCGGCAGCCGCCGCCTCGCCCAGCACGCGGGCGCGCGCCACCGACTCGGCGAGCGGCTCGCTGCGGTAGACGAACCGCTCGCGCGCCTGCCAGGCCTGCTCGAGCAGGGTGTCGCGGATCATCTCGGCCGCAGCGCTGTCGCCATCGGTGCAGACCACCGCCGACAGGCCGGCCTCGCGGATGTCGGCGTGCGGGAAGCCCACGAACACCGAGCAGGCGAGCACCGACGCAGCGGACTCGCGGGCGATGCACTCGGCCTGCAGCGACCGGTTCGGCTCGGCGTGCGTACCCTGGCGCATCACGTGCGGCAGCATCGGCCGGTTGCCCCAGACCATCACCGGCCGGACCTCGCCGCGGATGATGCGCACCAGCACCCGCGCCGCTCGCTCGCCGGCGGCACGCACGTCGACGTGCGGATAGGTGTGATAGCCGGTGACCACGGTGGCAGCCCGGACCATCTCCGGGTAGACGTTGGCGTGCATGTCGAGCACCACGCCGATCGGCACGTGGGGCGCGACCGCCCGCAGCCGCCGCAGCAGTTCGCCCTCGCCGTCCTCGTGGCTGCGCGTGACCATGGCGCCGTGCAGGTCGAGCAGGATGCCGTCCCACCCACCGCCCGCTGCGGCCGCCACGATCGCGCCGGCGATGCGCTCGAACGCGTCGTCCTCCACCAGCCCGCTGGGGTTGGCCTCGCCGGCCACCGCCACCTCGATTGCCGCGCCCGCCTCGCGGGCCACCGCCAGGAAGCCGGCCAGCCCGCTGCCGGTGCCTTCGTGGGCGGCGATTGCGGCCTGGCCCGCGAGCACGCCCGGCCGGTAGCCGAAGAAGCGCTCGAGTGGCGTGGGCACCGGCGAGAAGGTGTTGGTCTCGTGCTTGAACATCGCGGCCAGCAGGCGCATGGGTCGGTCTCCGCAGACAGGAGCGGCCGGCCCTGGCCGCCGCCCTGCGCGGACCTTAGCACGCGGCGCGCCGGCGGCCGACACCGCCACCGGGGCCGCACCGATCGGGCATACTGGCACGTACCAACGCTTGCCGCGCACGCCGCGCGCGGCACAGCGCCCCCGGGAGCCCTCCGATGAACGCGCCAGCCACCTCCGCCTGGGACTTCGAAGCCAACACCCTCGGCGGCAAGCCCATGCAGCTGTCCGCGTTCCGCGGCCAGGTGGCGCTGATCGTCAACACCGCCAGCCAGTGCGGCCTCACGCCCCAGTACCAGGGTCTGCAGGCGCTCCAGGATCGGTTCGGCGCCCGCGGCTTCGTGGTGCTGGGCTTTCCCTGCAACCAGTTCGGCCAGCAGGAGCCCGGCAGCAGCACCGAGATCGCCCAGTTCTGCGAGATGAACTACGGCGTGAGCTTCCCGATGTTCGAGAAGATCGACGTCAACGGCGAGGCTGCGCACCCGCTGTACCGGTGGCTGAAGGCCGAGCAGCCCGGCGCCCTGGGCATCGAGGCGATCAAGTGGAACTTCTCGAAGTTCCTGGTCGACCGCGAGGGTCGGGCGGTGGAGCGCTACGCGCCCACCACCGAGCCGGCCGCGATCGCAGCCGACATCGAGCGGCTGCTGGGCTGAGCAACCGCCCGCGCCCAGCCGCCGCCCAGCCGTTCAGCCGACCGGCGAGGACCGCAGCGGGTAGGCCTGGCCGCCCACGAACAGATACTCGACCCGCAGGATCGGGTCGCCCTTCTCCTCGATGAACGTGAAGCCCACCATCGAGACCGTGTCACCGGTCTTGAGCTGCGGCACGCTCCAGGCGTTCATCCGGGTGAGCGGCGCCAGCTCGATGGTCCAGACCCGGTCGGTGCGCCGCGGCAGCACTGCCCTCGCCAGCAGTGCCGGGCCGTCCACCGAGGCGCTCTGCCTCGGAACCGGGCGGTTCGCGAGGTCGGGCGGCAGCTTCAGGCCCGCCGTCACCTCGAGCCGCAGCTCGGCGTGGGGGTTGCGCCACTGCACCGTCCCCACCTTTCCCTCGAGGTAAATCGGCCGGCCGGTGTCGAAGCTGCTCCAGCCATGGTGGGCGCGGGCTGGCGCCACACCGAGCCCGGCCAGGGTGGCGGCGGCGAGCAGTCGTCGGCGGCCGATGCGGGTGACGCCCGCGGCGACCGGCACAGCGCCGAGCGCGGCCGCGCCCTGGCGTCGCTGGGCGTAGATGGAACGGAACTTCATGACGGAACCTCCGGGCGGATGCGATGCGCAGGCCACCATCATCGCGGCCCGGCCGCCCGCTGTCGACCGCGGCCGCGTCGGGGCCAGGGCGACCGGCGCGCGCCGCGGCCGGGGCGGCCGGCTGCGCACCGGGGCCTTGCGGTCCCTGTGATAGCCTGATTCCCCATGGTCACGCCGGGTCGCTCCTGCCGCATCGAGCCCCGAGACGGCGTCGACGTGCTGGTGCTCGAAGGCGCCTGGCAGCTGGCGGCGGCCCGCCCGCTCTCGCTGGCGCTCGATGCGCTCGGCCCCGGGCTGGGGCGGGTGAGCGCGCTCGACGGCGCCGCCCTGCACGGCATCGACACCGCGGGCGCGCTGCTGGTGCTGGCGCGGCTGCGGGCGGCCGGGGCCGACGCCGCCCGCATCGCCCTGCAGGGCTTCTCGCCGCCGCACGCGCGGATCCTCGAACTCGTTCGCGAGCGCCTGCCCGACACCGTAGCGCCGGCCCCGGGCAGCGCACCGGGCGCGCTCGCCCGGCTGGGCGCGTCGGCGACCCGGCTGGGCGGCACGCTGCTCGGACACGTCGGCTTCCTCGGAGCCACCCTGGTCGCGATCGCGGGCCTGGCGCTGCGACCGGGCCGGCTGCGCCGGCGCGAACTCGCCGCGCAGCTCGCCCAGACGGGTGTCAGTGCGATCCCGGTGGTGGTGCTGGTGACCTTCCTGATCGGGGTGGTGTTCGCCTACCTGCTGGGGCTGCAGGCCTCCCAGTACGGCGCCAACATCTTCGTGGTCGACGGCGTGGCGCTGGGCATGACCCGCGAGTTCTCGCCGCTGATCGTCGCGACCATCGTGGCTGGGCGCTCGGGGGCGGCGTTCACCGCCCAGCTGGGCACCATGAAGCTCACCGAGGAGATCGACGCGATCCGCACCCTCGGCCTGCCGGCCGAGCAGGTGCTGGTCGTGCCCCGGGTGCTGGCGCTGGTGATCGTGCTGCCGCTGCTGGTGTTCGTGGGCAACCTCGCCGGCCTCGCCGGCGCGATGGCGATCGCCTCGCTGATGCTCGACCTCACGCCCCAGACCTTCGTCGAGCGCCTGGCGGTGGCACTGAGCCCGCGCCACTACCTGATCGGCCTGGGCAAGGCGCCGTTCTTCGCGCTGGCGATCGCGGTGATCGGCTGCCGGATGGGCATCGCCGTGGCCCGCGACACCCGCTCGATCGGGGTCAACACCACCTCGACCGTGGTGCAGGCGATCGTCGCGGTGATCATCCTCGATGCGCTCTTCGCGGTGCTGCTCCAGAGGATGGACTGGTGAGCGGGCGGGCATCGGGCGCCGATCCCGAGCCGGTGATCGATGCGCGCGGCATCGTCACCCGGTTCGGGCGCCAGACCGTGCACGAAGGCCTCGATCTGCAGGTGCGCCGCGGCGAGCTGGTGGCCCTGATCGGGGGCAGCGGCACCGGCAAGTCGGTGCTGCTGCGCGAGCTGATCGGCCTGCATCGGCCCGACGCCGGCCGGGTCACGCTGCTGGGCACCGACGTCTGGACCGCCTCGCCGCGCGAGCTGGCGGCGGTGCGACGTCGCTTCGGCATGATGTTCCAGGAAGGGGCGCTGTTCTCGTCGCTCGACGTGGCGGGCAACGTGGCCACCCCGATGCGCGAGCACCTCGATTTGCCGGCCGGGCTGCTGGAGCCCCTGGTGCGGCTGAGGCTGTCGCTGGCGGGGCTGCCGCCCGAGGCAGGCGCGAAGCTGCCCAGCCAGCTGTCGGGCGGGATGCGCAAGCGCGCCGCGATCGCCCGCGCGATCGCGCTCGAGCCCGAGATCCTGTTTCTCGACGAGCCCACCTCGGGCCTGGACCCGATCACCGCACGTGCCCTCGACGAACTGCTGCGCTTCCTGAACCGCGACCTCGGGATCACGGTGCTGGTGGTCACGCACGACCTGGACACCCTGCTGGGCATCGCACAGCGGATCGTGGTGCTCGGCCGCGGCCGAGTGGTGGCCGACGGCAACCTGGCGTCGGTGACGCGCGTGCCGGACCCGTGGATACAATCGTATTTCGCGTCGCGTCGGATGCTGGCCCGCCCCGACCCCGAACCGCCCGCACCAGCGCAGCCGCCTGCCCGCCATGGAGCCTGAAGCTCGCCACACCGTCGTCGGCCTCGTGCTGCTGGCGCTCGCCGCCGCCGCGATCGCGGCATTCGTGTGGCTGGCCGGCGGCGGCCGGCCAAGCGACTATCGCTACTACACCATCTACTTCGAACGGCAGTCGCTCGAAGGGCTTCAGACCGGTGGCGACGTGAATATGCGCGGGGTGAAGGTGGGCCGCGTGGAGGACTACACGATCTCGCGCGACAACATCAACCGGGTGGCGGTAAAGCTGCGAGTGACTCGCGAGACGCCGGTGAGCGAGAACACCCGCGCGGTGGTGGCCCGCAACATCCTGACCGGCATCGCACGGATCAACCTCGAGACCCGCGGCACGCCAGGGCCCGAGTTGGTGTTCGTGCCACCCGGCGAACGCCACCCGGTGATCCCCGAGGGCACCTCCAACCTCGACGAGATCGCCGACGCCGCGAACCGGCTCGCGGTGCAGACCGACACCGCTTTGCGCAACCTGAACCGGGTATTGGGGCCCGACAACCAGGAGGCGTTCACGCAGACGCTCGGCGCGATCCGCGATCTCACGCAAGGGCTGAGCACCCGGCTGGACAGTCTCGACGGTACCACCCGCAGCATCCGGGGCGCCGCTGTGGCCTTCGAGCGTTCGAGCCGGGACATTGCGGCAGCGGTCGACCGGGTGGTGCTGGCGGTGGAGCCGCTGGGGCGGGACGCCGGCGTGGCGCTGCGCGAATCGCAGGTGGCGCTGCGCGAGATCACCGCCGCCAGCCGCAGCTTCGACCGCACCCTCACCCAATCCATCGCCCGGCTCGAGCGCGACGTGGGTACGCTGGCCCGCAACGCCGACGGCGCGCTCGACCTGGGCACCCACGAGCTGCGGGCCACCGCCGAGGAGTTGCGCGCGAGCGTGGAACTGATCACCCGCACGCTCGACCGCCTGCAGGACCCGAAGGCGCTGCTGCTGGGGCCGAGCCCGCGGCAGATGGGACCGGGAGAATCGCGTCGATGACGGGCGGGCGGCCGTTCGCCCCCGCGACGCGCCGGTCGGCTGCCCGCGGCGGGGCGCCGGAGCCCGGCGGCGCACGGCGCAGGGCCCTGCTGCAGGCCGCGCCTGCGCTGGCCGCCCTGGGCATGACCACCGCCTGCACGGTGCTCGAGAACACCGCCCCACGGTTCGATTTCTTCGTGATCGAGGACCTGCACACCCCCGCCCCGTCGCCCGATGGCACGACCCGCGCCAAGCTCACCCTGCTGCTGGCCATTGGCCCGAGCCAGTCGCTGTACGAGAGCGACCGGATCGTCTACACGCGTGACGGGCCGAGCCGCTCGTACTACCAGTATTCGAACTGGAGCGAGCGCCCGGTGCGGCGGATCGTGTCGCTGGCCGAGGCCCGGCTGGCCGCCGGCGGCCGCTTCCGCGCCGTGGCGCAGACCGTGTCGGGCGTGCGCGGTGACCTGGTGCTGACCGTGCGACTCGATGAGCTGATTCACGACGACTCGGTGAGCCCTGGACAGCTGCGGGTGGGCATCGCGGCCGAGCTGGTGGCGTGGCGCAGCCGCTCGCTTGCCGGGCGCCAGACGTTCCGGCAGACCGCGCCGGTGGCCAGCCGCGATGCGCGCGGCGCGGCCCGAGCCGCCAGCGTGGCGGTGACCGCGGCGCTGGACGCGCTGACCGCCTGGACCGAGTCGTTCGCCGACTCGCCGGCTTGAGCGGGTTCGAACGAACCCCGGACGGCACCGTCGCGCTCAGGCGGCCGCGTCGAGTTCGCGGATCCGGATGCCGCGGCGCTGGTAGGTGGGGGCGTCGAACCCCTCGTAGGGCAGCCGCCACGCTTGGCAAGCCGGGATGAGCCGGGGACCGGGCCGGAGCAGCGAGGCCAGACGGATGCACAACAGCGGGGCGAGGCGGGAACGCAGCGCGCAGACGACGGGAGCGGAAGTCATGAGGGATTCCTTTGTGACGGTCCGGACAGCCTCCCACGGTGCTGGCTCATCAGACGAGCCCCCGGCCACGCCGGTCACCCGGACCACCCCGACGACCGGTGCGACGTTGGGGGCCCGCGACCATGGACGCGGCCCGGGCGGTGCTTCGATGGGCGCGTCGGGCCCGGAAGGCATGAAGCACTCGACGCATGCGGGGCCGGGCCGGCACCAGTGAGCACAGCTGCGCGGAACACGGTGAGCACCGCAGGCGACGAACCGGGACGCGCAGCCGGTTGGGTTCGAATGAACCCCTTCAGGCGCAGTTTCAGGCGGAAGACCGGCCGCCGTCCGAAGCCGCCGCTGCGGACGGAGACCGATATCGGTCGGCGGCCGACCCGAGCTCGGCGGCCACCTGCTCACGCAGCGCGGGCGGGCCCAGCACCTCCACCGACGCGCCGTGCCGCAGGACGTCCATCAGCAGCTCGCGCGGATCGCTGTAGGGCAGCTCGAGCACCCAGCGGCGCTGATCGTCGAAGCGGCCGCGCTGCAGCGGGTGCCAGACCTCGGCCGACACCCAGCGCGCACGACCCGGCTCGAAGCGCAGCGTGGCCCACGTGACCTCCCGGCCCGCGAAGATGCCGTAGCCCGCCTCCATCACCTCGGCCAGCGCGCCGCGCCCGACCTCGCGGGCCGGCGCATCGAGCAGCTCGGCCCGGACGATCGCGTCGACTGCGAAGCTGCGGATGTCGCGCCGCAGGTGGCACCAGGCCACCAGGTACCAGTTCTCGCGGTAGAACACCAGCTGCTGGGGCGAGACCTCGCGCTCGGTGGTGTCGTCGGTGGCGCGCGAGTAGTGCAGCAGCTTCAGGCGGCGCCGGCGCAGCGTGGCGGAGGCGATCGCCTCGAAGTGCGCAAGCGCCAGGCACCGCCTGGCGGTGCTCACCAGCCGGAAGCGCCGCTCGACCTCCTCGGCGCTGTGGTCGGCGCTGCCCAGCAGCGCCCGCAGGCGGGCCTGCAGCGGCCGCACCTGCGCCTCGAGCAGGCCCGGCTGCAGGTCGGCGAGCAGCTGCTGCATCATCAGCAGCGCATGCACCTCCGAGGCGTTGAACCACAGCCCGGGCAGCGCGAAGGCCGGGCCCGCGGACGGCTGCGCGTAACGGTAGCCGCCGTCGAATCGATCCCAGACGATCGGCGCGTTGAGCCGGTCGCGCAGGTATTCCAGGTCGCGCTTGAAGGTGGCACGCGAGATACCGAGCAGCTCGAGGAAGCGCTCGATGGCCACCGCGCGGCCCGGCTGCAGCAGCTGGTCGATCTGGTAGAAGCGTTCGGTGCGGTCCATCGGGCGATCAGTCGGTCGGCGGGCCGCGGCCGAGCTCGCCGATGGCGACGCTCCCGGGTGACAGCACCCGTCGGGCAAGGGCCACCAGGTGGGCGTGGTGGGTGAAGTAGACGACCTGGTTCAGCCGCCCCAGCTCGGCCAGCCCCTGCAGGGCGAGCGCGGCGCGATCGTCATCGAAGGTCATCAGCACGTCATCGAGCAGCAGCGGCACCGGCGGCGCGGCGGCCAGCCGGACCTCGATGGCCGCCAGCCGCAGCGCCAGGAAGAGCGCATCGGCCGTGCCCTCGCTGAGCTGCGCAATGGGCGCGGGCACGCCGTCCTCGCGCAGCGCCAGCAGGATCTGGGTGTCGCCGTCCCAGTCGGGGCGCAGGCCGCGCCAGCGTCCCGCGGTGACCCGGGCGAACCAGCGCGAGGCAGCCCCCAGCAGCGGCCCCTGTGCGCGCTGCTGGTGGCGCTGGACCGCCTGCTCGAGCAGCGCGCGGGCCAGGCGCAGCCGGGCCCAGCCGGTGGCCAGCCGCCCGGCCGTCGCGAGCCCTTCGTTGACCGCCCCGGCGGCCCGCTCGGCTGCGCCGTCGCCGTCGGCCGCATCGAGCGCGGCCTGCGCCTGCGAGCGGGCGGCGAGCGCCGCGTCGCGGGCCGCTTCGTCGCGTTCGATGGCCGCGCGGAGCGCGTCACACTCGGCGCGCAGCGCCGCCGGATCGGCCTGGGCGGCCTCGGCCACCAGCGCGTCGTGGGCGGCGCCGGTGGCCTCGCGCAGGGTCTCGGCCAGGGCAGCGTGCTGCTGCTGCAGCGCGCGTCGCCGCTCGGCCACGGCCACCGCGGCCTGCAGGGCCGGATCGTCGGGCACGCCGGCGAGCTGGCGCAGCGTGGCGCAGGTGGCGTCAGCCTCGGCGATGCGGCGCAGCGCCGCGGCGGCGATCTGGCGCTGGGCGTCGGCCGCCCGGCCGATCGCCTGCCGGCGGTCGTGCGCCCGCCGCGCTTCGGCCAGCTCGGTGCTGCAGGCGGCCACGAAGGCCGCCTCCTCGCCGGGTCCGGGGATCGGCCGTCCGAGCCGGGCCGCAAGCGCCCGCGCCTCGGTGCCGAAGAGCTCGACCCGGGCCTGCGCCACGCGGGCGTCACGGTCGGTGCGCTCCCACGCGGCCGTGGCCTCGCGCAGCTGCTCGAAGACCTCGAGCTGCGCCTCGAGCCGATCGGGCCCGACCTGGGCAGGCAGGCGCAGTGCGGCCGCGAGCCGCTCCCAGTCGGGGGCGGCTGCCGCGGCCTGGGCGTCGAGCTCGGCGAGCACCGTGCGGTGGCGGTCGCAGGCCAGGCGGGTGCGATCGAGGTCGGCGAGCAGGCGGGCCTGAGCAGCTGCGCCCGCGGCCGCCGCCTCGACCCGCGCCCGGGCCCGGGCGAGCAGCCCGGCCAGCGGGGCCGTCGGGGGCAGCCCCGCCCCGCCTCCGGGCCAGGCCGCGACCAGACCGTCGCGATGCCGCTCGAGCTCCCGGCGGGCGGCATCGAGTTCGGTGGCGAGGCGGTCGCGCTCTTGCAGCGCCTGGAGCAGCCGATCGTGATCGAGCAGCCATTCGCGGCAGGCGCCGGGGTCCATCGGGGGCAGCCCGTGCCGGGCGAGGCGGCGACCCCACTGATCGGCCTCGAGGGCCAGCCCCGCCTCCAGGCGCCGCGCCTCGGCGTCGCACTCGGCCAGCAGCCGCTCCTGCTCGGCGACCTGCTGCGCCAGCGCTTCGAGTTCGGCGATGCGGGCCGCGTCGTGGAAGCGCGCGTCGGCGATCCGGTCGGCCTCGGCAATCGCGGCGAGCAGCGCGGCCGGATCGGTCCGACCCTCGGAGTTGCGACCCGCACCCGTGCCGGGGCCGGGAGCGACCGGGACGAGCAGCGCGTCGCGCCGCGCCCGGGCCGCCTCGAGCGCCTCGCGCCCGGGCGCGGTGCAGCCGCGGCCGAGCTCCTCGCGCTGCGCCCGCAGCACCGGCAGCCGCCCCAGCGGACCGGTCCGCCGGGCGCGCAGCCCGGCCCGCGCAGCCGCCGCTTCGGCCAGCCGGGCCTGCGCCGCCTCCACTTCGGAGAGCGACGGACGCTGCAGGCGGGCGAGCGCCTCGACCGAAGGCCCGCCGAGCGCGGCCGCCATCCGCTCGAGCTGGGCGTCGGCGGTGGCGAGCCGGGCCTGCCCCTGCGCCACCCGCTGCTCGAGGTCGCCAGCCGCCTGGGTGACTGACACCGCGGCGGCCAGCGCCGACGGATCGGCCGGCGCCTCGAGGGCGGCCAGCGCCGCCTGCGCCTCGGCCAGCTCCTGCCCGGCACGGGCGAGCGCCTGGAGGGCGGCGACCCGGCGCCCGTCGCGACCGCGCCGGCCGGCCAGCTGCTGGCGAGCCTCGGCCACCAGCCCGCGCGCCGGCAGCCAGGCCGCCGCGCGAGCGGCCAGCGCGCCGGCGGGCTCGGCGGGCTCGGCGGGCTCGGTTGACCCGGCGGGCTGGCCCCGCACGCCGGCAGGCTCGACAGCCACGCCGGGCAACACCTCGGGCGGCGCGGGTCCGCCGCCGTGCAGCGCAGCGATGCCGCGGCGCAGCTCGGCCTCGGCCGCCTGCCGATCGGCCTGCAGGCGGATCAGCTCGTGCCGGGCAGCCTCCAGCTCCTCGAGCCGCCCCGCGAGCTGGGCGATCGGGACGTCGGCGTCGAGATGCGGCTGGGACACCGGCGTAGCCCCGAGTTCGGCCTCGAGCTCACCGAGGCGCGTGGTGGCCTCGTGGCGCTCGTGCACCGCCTGCTGCCGGGCCTGCCGCTGCGCCGCCAGCTGCTCGCCGGCATCGGTCGGCAGCGGTAGCGCCGGCCCGAGCGCCGCGAGCCCGGCCGCCAGCGCCTGCCGGCGGATCACCTGCGGGTGCAGGTCGTGCAGGCGCTGGGCGAGCGCCAGCCGCTGCCGCCGCTCGAGCAGGCTCTGCTCGATCCGGTGGAGCGCGTGGCCCGACGCGGCCAGCGCCTCGCGGCGGGCCTGCCAGTCGCGCGGGGCGACGCCCGCGGCCCGCGCCTGCTCCAGGCGTGCCTGCACCTCGGCCAGCGCGACGTTCAGCGCGGGGCGCTGGGCGCGCGGCGCGAACAGCGCCTCGGCCTCCTGCTGCAGCCCGGTGGCCACCGCGCGCAGGCGGTGCACGCCGCCGGCGGCCTCGAACAGGGCGGCACCGAGGTCGCTGCCGGAATCGAGCAGCGCGCGCCCGCCCGCGCGCAGCTGCTCGCTGCCCATCGCGTGCACCAGCTCGAACCGGCTCCGGTCGATGCCGCCGAGCATCGCGTCGATCGCGGCCTGGTCGATCGGCCGCTCGGGGTGCGCCCGGCCGGTGTCGGGATCGAACTCGAACAGCGTCTGGCGATTGCCCTTGCGGCGCATCAGGGCGAGCCGTCGGCTGCCGTCGTGCAGCACGCCGCCCACCCGCAGGGCCGAGTAGTCGCGCCCGAAGTGGTCGTCGGTGCGGGGCGGGAAGCCGAACAGCAGCGCACCGATCGCGCGCAGCGCGGTGCTCTTGCCGCGTTCGTTCGGGCCGTAGACCACCTGCAGGCCGGCCGCCGGCGCGTCGAGCCGCAGCACCGCGTCGTCGAACGGGCCGTAGGCCTTCAGGTGCAGCTGCTCGAACCTCACGCCGGCCCCGTCTGCAGCCGCTCGAGCAGCAGCGACTCGGCCTCGCGCAGGAGCGCGGCGAGCGCCTCGGGGTCCTCGAGCCCGACCGACTGCGGACCCTCGCGCAGCGCCCGCGGCAGCTTCGGGAGGAGATCGTGCAGCGCCTCGTCGGCGAACGCCCGCAGCCGCTGCGGATCGGCGCCCAGCTCGTCGGCGAACCGCAGGCACTCGGCGAGGGGATCATCGGGCGACAGGCGCCGCGCGGGGGCCGGCAGGCGCGTGGCCAGCCGGATCTTCTCGACCCAGGCCCGTCCGCCGGAGGCGTGGTCGGCCAGCGTGCGCAGCTCGGCCTGCACGTCCTCGGCGCGCGCCGACAGCCAGCGGTGCAGCACGCCGGTGCCCTCGATGCGAAGCCGCCACGCGCCGGGCCGGCCGTCGTCGGACGCGTGCGCCTCGCGCAGCCGGACTTCGACCATCCGGCGCCAGGCGGCCGGATCGGGCAGGCCGTCGATGGACAGCACCAGCGACGACCAGCGCACCGCGTCGACCGCCACCGGCCGGCCGCGCGGCGGCTCGCCGGGCAGGACCTCGACCAGCTCGCACCCCTTCGGGCCGGTCTCGAGCGCGTGCCGGCCCTGCAGGTTGCCGCAGTAGACCACCCGGGGATGGGCGACCTGCAGCACCTCACGGGCGTGCACGTGGCCCAGCGCCCAGTAGTCGTAGCCGCGGCCGCGCAGGACGTCGAGCGTGGTGGGTGCGTAGGGGTCGTGCGCGGCATAGCCACCCAGGCTGGTGTGCAGCACGCCCACGTTGAAGGCGCCCGCCACCGGTGGCGGATAACCGGCGGCGAGGTCCTCGGGCACCGCGCGATCGGGGAAGCTGCGCCCGTGCAGCGCCACCCGCGGTGACGCGATGAGGAAGGTGCCGGCGCGCTCGGACGGGAATACGTGGACGTTGCCCGGCAGCGGCAGCGCGCGCCCGACCTCGCTGCGGGCATCGTGGTTGCCCTGCTTCAGGTAGACCGGGATACCCGCGCGCTCGAGGCGCCGCATCTGCGCGTTGAAGAACAGCCCGGTGTTCATGTCGCGCCATTCGCCGTCGAACACGTCGCCGGCGATGACCACGAAGCACACCGCCTCGCGCAGGGCCAGGTCGACGAGCCTGACCAGCGCCTCCCGGGTGGCGCCGCGCAGGGCATCGAGCGGTGCACCCGGATAGCGCTCGAGGCCGTCGAGCGGACTGTCGAGGTGCAGGTCGGAGCAATGGATGAAGGTGAACGACACGCCGGGATCATGCCACGCGCCTGGCTCACGCCGTGAGCCACCCGGCCGATCGGCGATACTGGGGCCGGCCGACTCCGGAGAGCCCGCTTGGACATCCGACACCTGATCCGGCACCACGGCGACGGGGTGTTCTGCATCGACTCGGGCTACTTCAGGCCCCGCTTCGACGCGATCCACCTGATCGTCGAGTCCGACCGCGCCGCGATCGTCGACACCGCCACCCGCGCCGCGGTGCCCCGGGTGCTGGCCGCCCTGCAGGCGCTGGGCATCGCCCCCGAGCGGGTCGACTGGGTGGTGCTGACCCACGTCCATCTGGATCATGCCGGCGGCGCCGGCCACCTGATGCGGTCGCTGCCGAACGCGCGCCTGGCGGTCCATCCGCGCGGCGTGGCCCACATGGCCGACCCGGGCCGGCTCTGGGCGGGCACGGTGGCGGTCTACGGCCGGGAGGCGGCCGAGTCGATGTACGGCGAGCCCCTGGCGGTGCCGCCGCAGCGCATCGAGGCGATGCCCGACGGCGCCGAGATCCGGCTGGCCGGGCGCCCGCTGCGGGCGATCGACGCACCCGGCCACGCCCGCCACCATCTGGTTCTGCAGGACGGCGCCACCGGCCACCTGTTCTGCGGCGACACCTTCGGCATCTCGTACCGCGAGCTCGACGTCGACGGCCGGGCCTTCGCGTTCCCGTCGTCCACCCCCACCCAGTTCGATCCGGCCGCGCTCGACGCCACGCTGCGCCGCCTGCTGGCGCTGCGCCCGGGGGCGGTCTACCTGACCCACTGGTCGCGGCTCGAAGAGGTCGAGCGGCTGGGCGCCGACCTGCTGCGGCGGGTCGAGCGTTACGCGGCGATCGCCGAGGACGCGCTGCGCGAGACGGGCGCGGAGCCGGCGGTGCTGCTGCCGGCGCTCCACCGCGCAATGGACGGGCTGCTGCTGGGCGAGGCCGCGGCCCATGGCTGCCGGATCCCGCCCGCCGAGCTGCGCGAACTGCTCGACATGGACATCCGCCTGAACGCCGCCGGGCTGCTGGCCTGGCTGCAGTCGCGCGGGCGGCCGCGCACCGCCGCGGCTGGACCGCAGGACGGGCGGACCTAAGCGGCGCCGGACTCAGGCCGAGGCAGGTGGCCGCGCCGGCTGCCCGTCATCGGCACCCATCAACGCCACCCACCATGCCGACGGACCACCGCAATCCGCGAATTTGGCATACAGCGCCGCGTCGTCGATCGGGCGCGACGCATGGCCCAGCGCGCGCGCGACCGGCTCGGCATCCAGAACCCTGCCGTCGTCCAGCGTCACCTGCAGCGTGTCGTACGGCGAGAACAGCGGATCCAGCGGGTCGGTGGCATCCAGGGCGCTCACGTGCACGCGGCGCAGCAGCGCCTGCAGGTCCGGGGCGTTGACCGCGTCGTCGCGCAGGTCCGCCAGACCCACCCGGCCGCGCGCCAGCGCACAGGCGAGCGTGTACTCGGCGCTGAACTTGGCATCCAGCCCCGTGACGGGCCGCGATGACCGCAGCATCGCGACCTGCAGACGGCCGAGCGCGACGTCGATGCGTGCAATGCGTTCGGGCCCGCCCTCGAGCCGCGGGTGCAGGGTCAGCGCGGCGTCGAGCGCGCGGTGCAGGGCGTAGCACACCGGGTAGCGCTTGATGCTGAGCCCCTGACGCAGGATCTGCCACGACACACCGGCGGCAACCGGTCGCTCGCGATCCACGCGGCCCTCCGGCGAGACCGCCGCCAGGAAGCCGCGCGGGCTCTCGAGCGCATCCGGGCTGGCCGTGACACCGCTGCGCGCCAGCCGCGCGGCCAGCAGCCCGTTGCGCGCGGCCCAGCCCACCTGCAGCGGCTTGGTCATCGAGCCGAAATTCGCCACCAGTCCGGCAGCCATCGATGCCGCAATGCCCAGCGCATGCGCGGCTCGCCCGGCGTCGAGCCGGGCGAGCCGCGCGCCGGCGGCCGCGCAGGCCACGGTGCCGAACACGGCCGTGGGGTGCCAGCCCTTGCCGTGGTGCTTGTCGGCATCGCGCGCGATCAGCTCGGCCCAGGTCTCGTAGCCTGCCACGTAGGCGGCGATCACCTCCGCCCACGTAGCGCCGCACGCCTGCGCCTCGGCCAGCGCCGCGGGCGCGAGTACCACGCTGGGGTGACCGTCCAGCCCGGTATCGTCGTAGTCCAGCGCGTGCGCCGCGGTGGTGTTGACGAAGGCGGCATCGGGGGCGGCGGCATGGCCGCGATCGGCCAGCACGGCGGCCTCGCCCCGTACCGCGACCGGGACCAGCGACAGCGCGTGACCGACCACCGGCTCGTCGCGGCCGGCGAACAGCACGCCCATCGTGTCGGCAA
>Ga0169931_10004308_pt1 | contig 22213 bp, 42 predicted proteins | sample Kivu_15m_20L_FD_129675 | JGI IMG/M metagenome (GOLD analysis project Ga0169931, IMG submission 129675) | Freshwater microbial communities from Lake Kivu, Western Province, Rwanda to study Microbial Dark Matter (Phase II) - Kivu_15m_20L... | ecosystem: Environmental > Aquatic > Freshwater > Lake...
CTCCGTGGGATTTTCCACCACAGACAGGAACGGCACAATGACTTCGTTGTAGATTTGCTCTGGCATGAGCAATAACTCGTCAATGATCATGCGTTGGAAACGGAAACCACGCAGTTTCTCACCGTCACCAAGAGGTAGGGCCGTGATTTTACTGCGGCCAATCTCCATAACCCATTGGTCATTCGTTTTCGAGATTTTGGTCACTGCCTCGGCAAACATCGTGGCTTTTGGAGTCTTCATGATGTCCTCGATCTTATTGAAGATCATGCGGCTTTGACGGAAGCTTTTGGAAATGATGCCGATATGGACTCCTTGATGTAGAATCGCGTCCAAAGCGGCGAAAATGCCCGTTGTGAAGCTCTTGGATTGACCACGACTCCAGATGCCCAAGAAATAGTCGGTCAACATCATCGCCTTGACAGCCATGTGCTGAAACGGGAACAGTTTGACGCCAGTGAGCAACTCACAAGTGAACGATGGATTCTCTTTCAAGAACTTGTAGAGCAAAATCTTTGCTTCCTTCTCGTCCAAGAAGTCAGGAATCTTCATGATTTCCTCATTGATACCAAGGAAATGCTTACGCCTCTTTTGATTGCCCTCAATCCACGCCATTTAAAAGTCCTCCATTGATATAGAATTGAACGTCAACCTTCCACAGCTTCTTGCCATGAACCAGCAGCAGTGGAATCAGTTTTTCGCTATTGCGGCGATTGCCAGTGAACACGAATTGGCAGCAGTCGCGGAATTCGGTCTGTAGAGAGCGCATGTTGTGACCGATGTAGGCCAGATTACTCTTATGGCATCGCTTGCCGTTGTTGGCGTGAATCTGTGCAAAGTCGCTTTCAACCACCACAAAGATGAAGGAGGATTGCTCTCTGGCGCGTTGGAGTTCGCGTTTGAATCTCTCCAAATTGTCCTCGCTTAGAGTTGATTTGAAGTCAGATTCTGACTTGCGATCAACGAACGTGTAGTCGAAATACTTGGGTTCGACACCATAGTCTCCCAAGTCCAGCTTCATAAACTCGCTACTAGGAAACTGTAGGGGCTGTTGCTCCCGCGTATCCACGAAAATCTTGGGGTTGGGATTGCGCAGGCATTCATCGGGGAACTTGCCATCAAACATGAGTTTGCCGCCACAGTTTTTGGCCGCGTCAGAATAGCTACGGAAGAACTTCTTGAACACGGCGATGCTTGGCATACCGTAGCTGTTTAGCATGGCTTCGCTAGGCGCAAAGTCGTCGCGAATCTTCACGCACAGCATTTCCATCAAAGTCAAGCTAGTCTCCAAATCCTTCGGGTCTTTCTGAGCAAAGAACTTGTCCTGATTTTGACTGTTAGCGAAGTAGCTTTGGAAGTAGTGTTCCTTGTTTTTGAACGGCAAGAGTTCGCCCGTCAGCAAGTCCTTGCGCTGATAGTGCTTAACGTAGTAGTCATGAATGAACATCCCGTGCTTCTTGATGTGAGCATGGAGGCTACGTTCAGAATCGAACTTTTGTTGACACTCGTAGCACTTAAATGACATCTTCTTTATTGATTCCGAGAATGCGGCACTTCCATTCGTGCATACTCTCTAAACGGTTAGCCTCTTCATTCACCAATGTTTTTTGCATTTCAGCAATTTTAACCATGTTTTTGCGCTCCTGTTCATCTTGGAACATTTGCACTAAGGACAGGATGGAAGAGTTGTCACGCAGACGATTGCGCATACGTTCGGCGCGATCACCTTGCAGTTTCTTGGTAAGGTTCTCGATACGGGTTTCGCATTGATGGTATTCGCTAGATTTGGCCTTGATGATTTCGGCCAACCGAACCGTCATATCTTGCTGATCTTCAATCTCATCGAACTGGTCGTTGAGTTTGATCAAGTGCTTTCCGATCACTTCTAAATTGATGATCTCCTTGCACACGTTCATGTAAAGGTTCAACTCGTCCGAGGACAGGTCGGGCTTGTCCCAAGTCAGTCGCACGAACTCTTCCTCAAAGAGATTGCGGTCTTTTTGGGACGAGTAGTTGTTCATAATCATCACGAAGCGCGAATTGGACAAATTCACTTGCAGCTTTTCGAGATAGATTTTATGCTGACGATTGAGCTTATCTTCGGCCAAAGCAAGGCCCGTAGCGTCGTTTACCTTCTTCACGACACGGCTAAAAGCCTTTGGCGGAACGTATTCCGTAAGTAAGGCCGATTCTGAATTCGCAACATAGTCGGGATTGATGGTTCTGATGTAGTCCAGAACCGTTCTTTGCTCCATGCCGAGCTTCTTGACTTCTCGGTCAGGGAATACAAGTTCGGCAATGCGGAAACTAGACATCCCCGTCTGGCTTTGCAGCACGATGAATTCTTTCTGAGAATCCGTCAGGTCAATGCTTTCGTTCTTTTCCTTCTTCGTGGTTGTGAAGGAGAAGTTGTTGTCAATCAAGAACTGACGCACCAAACGACCTTCTTTCTTGCGACCATCCAAACTCTGATCGTTGAAACAGCGCTTGGTAAGCTCGTTGAGGTCAGGGATTTGGGTATAGTTGGCGCAGATGAAATCCTTCTGCTCTTGAGTCAACTCGGTCATAGGATGTCCTTGTTCTTGAGAATTTCAATAGCCTTGTCGCGGAAGAGTTTTTTCAGGTTTTTTATCTGCTTGTAGCCGATCTTGCGGTTCTTTTCGCTGCTGCGGTAGCCCAAGAACTTCGCCACTTCTTCGTCCGTCTTCTTCTCGAAGAACAGCATTTGATAGGCCGCGTAGTAGTTTGGGGAAAGCACCTTCTGCATTTCAGTGTTCAAGGAGCGAACGGCGTCATCAAAATCCAGAGTGTCAAACGAAATATCCTCGACTTCCCGCGTGTGATTCTCTAGCTCCAATGGTAGCTTGATGTTGTAACCGTGCTGTTTGTTTTTCTGCCACGCCGCAAACAAGGAACAAGCCTTGTCTTGCACGCCGCTTTTTGTTTTTGAGCAGCCCTCGTCTCCGAGGTTATGCGGGCAACTTACGCACGGCTTGACGTAGTTTGTGTAGTTGTTGCGAATCAGATTACTCATCTGGTTCATGACAATGCGGGAAAGCCACGGCTCCAGCGGCTTACTTTGATCCCACATTTCCCACTTCTTGTAGATGTGAAGAAGGATGATTTGCTCGACATCCTCAAAGGACATCCATTTGATAGCGTTTAGCTGCCACTTATTGCGGCGTTTGCGAATCTCCGTTTGGATGATTTCAAACTTATCAACGAAGGATGAGGCGGGGTTACTTTCCATTTTTGGTCTTGCGTTCGGCTAAACGTTCTGCTAGGGAGGAATCACGCCTCACTGTTTGTTTTGGTTGGCCGAACAATTCGCCCAATTGGAAAGGTTGACGGTAGGTTCCGTCGTCCTCAATCGAGCAGTCAATTGAATCCAGTTGTGGAACTTCAATAGAAGCAGAGGAAAATTCCCCATCTGTGTCCTCTTCCTCGTCTTCTTCATTATCATCCACTTGGCGTGCTCGTTTGGTCGGAGTTTTGGGTTTACTCGCGGTTGCTTGAGCAGTCAATGGATTACCACATTTGCCGCAAAAGTTGGGCGGCGAATAGGTATAAGTCATCTTGTTGCCGCAATTAGTGCAGAATGAATGAGCCATAGAAATTCCTTTTTAATCGTGAGTGTCTAGCTCTATATACTCAACCCGCCCCTTACGAATTCAACAACCCTAAGCTGTTTCCGTAGGTTTGGTGAGTGTAGAGCGCTTGTTGGTAAATGGACAATCCACACACTTGCCATGATCTGCGTTCATGTTAATCCCGTGCATGATCCCCTCTTCCATGCGCCCCGAAGATAGGATATACTCGCCATTCTTAGCCCGAAAAACCATGCGAAATGGAACGCCGCGAGCATTGGCTTTACGAACTTCCGCCGTCACCCTTGCGACCTCTGATGGGTCAAGGGAATTTTCAAAATCGGCATACTTCCCGCCGAAAGTTTTTGGGTCAACGCTATACAACGAAAACATGCGCGGACTCCACCATAACGTATCAGTTTTTGCATCCCACTCCCAAGCCCCCGCCTCTGCCAACTCTAAAGCTTGGGCATAGCGAAATTGCTGGCGCCGCTTTAATTGACGCTCGGCTTCGCGTAGTTCGGTATTAATTTCTGCAAATGAACGGCCTACTTGGTCATGAACTTTCATTTGTGAAAAAAGGAGATAATGGTATTGAATGCTTGAAGACTCATAAGTGTCGCACCCCCACCAATCAAAAAGAATTTCCCTTTCTCTAAAGCGCCTACGCGGTCAGAAAGCTTCTCCCACTCTGTTAAGGGCGTGAGATGTGTCACTCTGACTGAAAGAGTTTCAATTGCTCCCGATAAACGCTTCAAGTCGTCATGCAGACGGTCATCTTTGTCTTTTTGCAGTCGTTCGATCTTTTCTTCCAGAGATTCTAACATAATGAGTGAATGGCACGGTTTTGACTAGAATCAACTAGCTTGTAATTTTTACACCTTTTTTATTCATATTGTCGATTTTTCCGACAATGAACTTGAGAATTTCGCTGCGGACAATATCGCTGTCGTCAAAGCGGAAAACGTGAATTCCACGCTCGACGCTCTCAGGATTGTCGAAGCAATCAATAAATTGCGCAAAACCACTGTTGCGCACATCGCTCTGCATGAGGTCGCCCGACAGGAAGAGTTTGCAGTTTTCCCCGATGCGGGTCAGGAGGGTGATGAGTTCTTTCTTGGAGAAGTTTTGGGCTTCGTCCAAAGCAACGACCTTATTTGTCCAGCTTGAGCCGCGAACAAAGTTGACAGGCAAGGCATTGATAACTCCGTCCTTGCGCAGGTTGAAAATGGTGGGGGTAGTGATAATTTCCTCCATCTTGTCTTCAAGCGGCATAAGGAAGGGGAGGAACTTTTCGTCCACTGTGCCTGGCAGACTACCTAAGCCTCTATCGGCTGATTCCGCGATACTGCGGATGTAGGTCAACTCCAAGTCCCTATTGTTCGCGAGCAAGTTCAGCGCTGCATAGATACTTGTCCAAGTTTTCGCCGTTCCTGCTGGCCCCGCGATGAAGACAATCTTAGTTTCAGGTCGCAAGCAAATCTCCAACAGGTTCTTTTGCTTCTCGGAGAGTTTGAACTTCCGCTGTTTAAACTCGATTTTCCGCTCCATCGAACCGATTTCGATAGCGCCCTCTTTTTGTTGCTTGATTGGTTTTTTAGCCATTCAAATTATACTACAAATCAATAGATGTTTTCTCTAATAGTTACAGAACCATTGAGAGAATTTCCTTGCTGCTGCGTGAGTGACTGACTTGTCACTTTTCCCTTGACATCGAACCCTAAAACGTAGTTCTCGCGGGGATTGAACGATGTGCCTGTGATGAAATGGCGGAAAGGGGAGAAGCGAAAGCCCACGGTAGAGCCATCGCCAGAACCATTGAAGTTGATGATGCTGCCGACGTTTTCGCCCTCGATTGTAACGGTTCGCTCGACGCTATTGAGCAAAACACGCTCAGGAGTCTTGTTACCCACAGTATAGACGGGGTTACGAGAACAAGAGACATTGATTTGGACACTCTTCTTGCTTTGCGGCAAAGGTTCCAGATTGCCCGTAATGCCAGCGGCCAAAGCGTGAAGGGCGTCAAAGTAGGCTCCTGTGCCTGCGGCCTGCAAGAGTCCTGGCGCGTTGGCAAGTCCCGTAAACTTCGTCCCCTCAATGTCTTCGACATCGTAGCTGTTGAACTCAGCGCTAAAAGTAATCGGCTGATATGGGATAATGTTGATCGAGTATGAGTTTAGGTGACAGTCTTTGAACAAGAAATTACCAACCCGAATCTGGTGGCCCGTCTCAAACTCGCCCGTCAGCCCCAAAACTCCCGTCTGAGACATGGAGCGCGAATTGGCATTCTCACCAATGAGAGGAAACCAAGAAAAAGAAATCTTCGCGGCCAAAGGCGCTGTCGGCGCAAAGTCGTTACCGATTGGAGTGCGGCCCAAGTATTTGCGGGGTTCTAGGGATGTGTCGAAATTCATGCTGACTTCGTTTGCCGCCATCAAGTCGTGATTGTTGCTGCCAGTAAGAGGGGCGGCATCGGGGCTGGAGAAGTTCGCGAAGACGGGAACGTTGGTGTATTTGATGAATTTGGACATTACCTTGTGCCTGTTGCAGGTATTTTACACGCGAAAAGGGTTTCCAGAAAGGAGGCTGGGATTTTTTTTTGTTTTGTTGTGGGGAGGTTTTGGGAAGAGGTCTGAAATCTTATAGGAATGGGGTAGGGGGGGGTAGATAAGATCAGGAGTAAGACAAGATGAGCAAATGATATATGGTTTTGTGTGTGATAAGAGGTATGGGAGATAAGATAGGGAGTAAGAGAAGATAAGATGATAATGGTTTTGTGATTTTGTGGCGGGAGATTGAGAAAACCTACCCCCCTGGCATTTGACAAATTATAGTGGCTCTAAATTCCCAGGAATGGGGGGAGGGGGTAAAATAAACGAAAAAAAGATTTGCGTCTGTCCCCTGATGTGATACTGTTAGCAAGTAGCAAGAGAACACCATGAGCAACACGACCACCACCTCCGCCACCTCCGCCGCCACCCTCAACAAGGCGGGCGTGAGCTTCGCCTCCTCCGCGCAGATGGCTATCCTGCTGGCTGCTGCCCTTGCCAAGCATGAGCAGCAAGCCAAATAAAAACCTTGCTTTCTCTGCTTCCCTCTCTATGATCAACGCTATGCAAACAGACAACCTCACTCCCAAACAACAAGCCCTTTACCTTGAAGTCGTGCGCGATGGTGGCCGTGACATCCGTATCGAAAAAGGCGCGTATGAATTCCGCGTTCACTATCGCACGGCTGACGGTATCGCCAGCGCATCACGCGCCATCTATAGTGGCACGCTCTCTAACCCTAAACCCTTCTGACCATCCACGCTGGGAGAGCTAAAAAAACTTGCATTCATCCTGCTATCTGATACATTCACACCATGAACGAAATCGCACCCGCCCTGATCGAAATGGCCGAAAAGATGTGGCCTGTGTCTGCCTTCCCTAGCCGTGCTGCATGGGAAGCGTATGTTGCCAAGTGGCTCCCCAAGATCACCAAATAAAAAGACTTGCAATCTAGTCTGTCCCCTCTACCATACCCTTACTATGACAAACGACGAACTGATGGCCCTAGTTGAGCAGCTTGATTGGAACTGTGACCCAAAGCCCTCCCCCTACCAATACCGCGCATGGCGTGTGCTGCTGCGTGAGCCTGCTGATGCTGTGCTGCCCCTGCTGCGCATCTATGAGGCTAAGTTGCGCACCTACAAAGGATTCTACCCCTACTCCTACACCCGTGCCTACGAACGCTGCGTAGCTGATGGCACTACGAACATCTAACCCTGCGTAGTAAGCTTCCCTAGGTAAGTTACCTAGGCCAGGCACCCCCCTGGTAGGTATTCTCCCTAAGAAGCCTACCTATACACACCTACTACTAACCCTAGCACATACCGTGCCAACATTGAACAAAAAAGAATAAAAATTACCCCATAAAAAAGACTTGCGCTCTACTACCCATGCGCTACTATTCCCTTGTCAGACAACCTCACCCACACACTACTATGTTCGCCTTTTCCCCTTCCGCCACCGAAATGCACTCCTTCGCCGCCGAGTATGACGCCCACATGGACGCCATGCGTGACGCCTCTATCGAGGCTCAGGAACAGGATGAAGAATGGCTCGAAAGCTGGCAGCGTCCCGACTACGAGGAAAATCGGGTTTGCCGCAAAGAATACTTGCAAGATCGCTAAGGCTCGCGCCTAACCCCATCCTCAAGCCTCCTAGGGAAAATACCTAGGCCAGGCACGCAAACCGTAGGTAAATTACCTAAGAGCGAAAAAAAGAATAAAAAATGATTTGCACTCTCTGCGGGCCTCTGCTACTATACACACATGAGCGAGAACGACTTACAACTGGCAGAAACCGCATGGCCCAAAAAATTCTTCGCCTCCGAAGAGGCTTGGTTAGCTTATGTTAACAAATGGTTCCCGAAGATCACCAAGTAAAATGCCTAGGTAAGTTACCTACCCCAGGCGTGCCTGGCCTAGGCAAAATCCCTAAGAACGAATCTGTCAAGTAAAAAAGCGAAAAATCTTTTCTGCAAAGTTGGCACGCTAATTACTATAATCTCGGCAGGTAAAAAAAGAACGAAAAAGAGTTTGCACCACGCCGAAATTCTGGCATAATAGAAACATGAACGAAGCAATCCTCTCCAACGAACAAGTCGCCACCTTCCTTGCCATGACCACCACCAGCAAGCAGCAAGATCACGGCACCGTTCCTAGCGTTCTTGACAACGTGCTCGGCTCCCTGAAAGTGGTGCGCTACGAAAACGAGAAGGGTATCTACTCCATCGAAGTCGAGCGTTACAAGGGCGTGCGCCTCTCCAAAAAGACGGGCAAGGAAATTGCCACCTTCGTCGCTAAGGATGGCTCCTATCGCTCCCTGTTCGTGGCACAGATTCAGTTCTAAGCAAATCACCTTAGCCACCCTAGGAAATCTACCTAGGCTTGGCACGCCTGGCGTAGGTAAAATCCCTAAGCATTCACTTGTCAAGTAAAAAGAATAAAAATTCATCACAGTAAAAAAGAACTTGTGCGATCTTGTTTTTCTGCTACTATTCCATCATGAACCTAGCTGAATCTAATCGCGCCAAAGAACTCATCGCTCTTGACCTGAGCAAATTGGACAAGCGCACAATCAATGGCTTGCGTGCAGAACTAATCACACTCATTAACTGGTTCTATGTAACCCCCATCATCGAACTGCGTGTGCTTGGCGTGTTTGGCCTTCTGCAAGACATGATCAACAAACGCGATGAAATGCTTCAAATCTTGAAAAATCCATGACCAAACAACAGCAAGTCCAAAACGCCGTCGAAACAGCGTTTGCCAAACACAGTAAGAGAATCGGTTCCCATTGGGAAAACGAGGAAGCGGTGACTTATAATGATGTCGAAGATTTCGCGCATGACATCATCGCCGCAATCTTCCCCGATTGGACACGCGAATGCTTGACAGAAGAAATCGCCGCGCTAGAGTCTAATCCTCGCACTCATCCCGCATTCAAACGCTTGCGCATTGACTACTTGAAAGCCCTGCTTGACAAACACAACACCATCCATCCTCCCTACTCATAAATACCTTGTTCGGCATTAACGATTTACGACTATGAAACCAGAAGATGACCTAGAAAACCCAACGCCCCTTGATCTGCTGTTGCAGAATGACTCTCAACCTACGACATCATCGCCCTCTGAATTGGGAGCAGCACCTTGCTGTGCTTCTTCCGAGTCAGAATGGAAGCCCGACTACTCGGTAACGCCCCGCCGCATCGTGTGTGCCGCGATGCTTAAAGAAGGGCGAATCATCACGGGAGCACGGCACTACGATAAAGTCATGCGTGCGCAAATGGAGGCATCTGAGGGCATAGCGTGGTGGAGAGGATGCACGCAAGGATTCATTGACCAGTTTGGCGACTTTTTGAACCGCCGAGACGCATGGAAAGTGGCGGAGAAGCAAGGACAAATCCGCCGCGAAGTATCAACCCCAGGCACACTTTACAGCGAGAACCTGTATTAGCACAACGCCTCGGATTAGCCAGTGTTCCTAGGGAAACTACCTAGGCCTGGCCCGCCCCTGGTAGGTAAAATACCTAAGCGCCCGCCTTACTCACCCATCCGAAAAATCCCTAGGGAGGGCTATTTAATTCCTACCGCAAAAAAAAACGAATTACTGCTTGCACGCAAAGCAAAAATCGCCTATCTTGAATCATGCAGCACTCCTTCGACACCGCTTCAAACCTTTTGATCAAAATCGCCGCTCATGATCGCCCTGCTAATATGACTCATGACATGCAAATGATCTATGGCCGCACCTACTTCAAGGGTATGCTTGCAAGCTTGATTGTGTGCGTGCCAGAAGTCAGAGACTACATCGAAAAAATCGCAAAATACCATGAAAATTCCCTCAATTAAAAAGATTGAATATGATTCACGTTGGAACACTCTCTGATCGCGAACTGAAAAAATCAATTCGCAAAAAACTACCGCCGCCGCCACAAAAACACCGCAGCGCGAAAGACTACCGCCGTAATCCTAAACACAAAAACAACGATGGATGACTTTCGCAAAGAACAAAAGAAAAAATGCTTTGACGGCAGCAAAAACAAGCGCAGCAAATATGGTTGCCCCTGCTGCCGCGAGATTCGCAACCTGAACAAGCACAAGAAATTTTCCCGCAACATGGCCCGCGTTCGCTTGAAAGAAAAAGATAAAAAAGACTTGCGCGAAGAATAAAACCTGCTATCTTATCCATCATGAATTATCCACAAGCTCTCACAATCTCAGAACTTAAGTCTTTGCTTGAACAAGCAGAAAAAGAAATCGGCGGCAATTCTCTTGTTTACTTGTGGAACGGCGACAATAGCGAAGCGATTTGCGGTCACCAAAAAGACAACGCAGTTAAGAATATGGTTGCCACTGACGGAGAAAAAAAAGCTTTTGGGCTGGAAACTTTCAATGTTGATTGGATGTCTGACTCCAGCGGAAGTTGGATGAAAAAAGTGAACTCTTGAAACTTTTCCTTGCACAAGGAATAAAACCTGCTAACTTATCCACCATGACCACCATTGAAAAAACACTAATGCAACGTGACGGTTACACCCGCGAAGAAGCCCGCGAAGCCTTGCGCGATGCCCGCCAGCGCGTTCTGGACGGCGAGAACCCCGAAGAAATTCTTTACGAGGATTTTGGGCTGGAGCCTGACTACATCTTTGACCTGATCTAAGACTTTTCCCTGCTAGGGGGACAGGAGGTTTAAGCCTCCTGTAGGAGGCTCCATCCTCCATCAAAGCTCTAAGAGCGGCGACTCCCCCTAGTAGGGAACTTACCTATGCCAGGCACGCCTGGCCTAGGCAAAATACCTAAGTAATAATCGCATCATTCTTTCACGCCACTTGGCACGATAATTACTAGAGTAAAAATTAGCTAAAAAACATCTTGCGCTTCTCTGTTTATCTGTTACCTTACTCACATGAAAGAAACATACTACGGCTTCACGGGCAACGAACTCATCAACCTTGGCGAATATAACAACATCAGCGAGGCTTTGTATGCCTCCATGTGTCATGATGCTAACCCTCGCGACTACCACTTCTTCTACATCACCAGCGCGGAGGGCTGGCAGTTTCTCGCCAACAAAATGCTCGACACTCTCAACACCAACAAACAATGAAAAACAACAACGCCATCCGCAAATTCAAAGTCGGCTCCCTGTATCGCAACAATGTTCACCCGTCCTCTCTTTACATCTGCGTTGCAGACGTTGAGTGGCAAGGCGACAAAAAGAGCCGCTTCACCAAAAAATGCCTTGTGGTTCTGGAAGACCGTAGCCCTTCTAATTGCAAAGGTCACATTGTCGCTTCCAATGCCGTGAAAAATTGGAACTGGCGCGAAGTCTGATCGTCAATGACTTACGGAGGGGGTGGGCATCCACCCCCTCCCTAGGGCCGCGTAGGAGAAATACCTACGCCAGGCGTGCCTGGGCTAGGTAAAACACCTAGGAAAACCCTTTAGCGCGATTTTTGTCACGATTGGCACAATGTTGGCACGATAATTACTAGAATAAAAAATAGTGAAGAAAAAAGTTGCAAAGCTCGCGGAAAGTGGTAATTTAAGGGGTCGCAAGATTCTAGACTCTCTTGCTTCTAATGAATCGCTCATCTTGGTTGGAGTTAGCTTTAATTATGCTTCGGTGAAAGCCTGAGCAAGCTGCGGTGGAATCCCGAATCTCAACTGACATTTTCTCTTGACTTCTCTCCTTTCTCGCTTATCTTTACCCCATCACCAAGAAAAACATCATGAACGACATCCTCACCAAAGACGACCTAATCGCCCTCCTGCGCGCCAAGAAAAACGAAATCATTAACGCGCTGAACAGCAAGCACGTTGTTTACGCCAACGAAGGCGTTTCTGCCGTCAAAGCCAATGGCGTCCGCACCTTCACCATCAAGGACATTGAAGGCGTCCACACGGGCAAGACGGGCCGCACCTACATCACTGCCAAGGTCATTGACCATGACGACGGCGATGCCGAGAAGTTCAGAAATTTGCATGTGGCAGGTCTGCAACTCGCATGGGAATAAGAATTTCCCGAAACCTTGAAGGGAGACGGCAATCGGAGAATGCCTTGTGATTTTCGCTGACGAGCGTTCTGAACAACTAGCAGGTTCAAACCCTGCCCCCTTCACTTCTTTCATTTAAAACAATAAAAAACAATTTGAGCGCGTGGCGGAACGCAAAGACGCAATGAGGCCCGATACCTAGTAGCGAGCCAAGGGCAGTCAGACTAGGAAACTGCAAGTTCAAATCTTGCCGCGCTCATCCCATTTCAACCTGAAACACACACTATGAGAGTCCGACTCAAAAACCTCGGCGGCTACATTGACTACCAAGGAACCGTCACGGGTCTTGCGTTTCAAGAAACAGCCACCCTTCCGTCGTCAAAAGCGGCATTAGCCGTTCCGCGTTCAAAAGAATCATGGGTGCATGTGAAATGGGACATTCCCCACCATCCATGCACTTCGCCCATCCAGTTGAAGCATTTGATACCGCTTGAGATTGGCGAACTGATCGGACAACCAAAGGACAAACCGACTTCACCCCTAGCCCTCCGCTTGGCCCACATTCTCGATCATCACATCACAGGGAATCAGCTTGTCGAAGGCGTTCACGCTCTCTTTGTGGACATTCAAAAAGCAATCATCGAATTCAAACCCTAATCACACTATGCAGCGCAGCGAATCCAGCACAACTCAAGTCAACGCCTCTTTGCGTTACTGTCACGAAAACGCCGTGAACATCTTCGGCCCCGTGCGTGAAATCAAGCGGGCATGCATCAACAAAATGCGCAACGTCGGCCCACTCAAGAACGTGCCGCAAGAACCAAAAATCGTCCGCCCCTTGGGCATCCGCATCACAGAGAACGTCAAAAAGCATTCGGCAAAATACAAATCACGCGCCAAAGAACTCGCGCAAAGTTTCCTTCGCTGGCGTGCGTAGGTTAGTTGGGTAACGGGGGGAGAGGGGTTTCAGTAGTGTGTTCCTCTCTCCCCCTAAGACTTTTACCTACGCCAGGCGTGCCCTGGCTAGGTAATTTCCCTAAGAGAAAAAAAACACACAAAAAAGTCTTATCCAGCATAATGCTCAATTTTAATCTTGACAATCCCACAAATCCAAGTAAACTACCACCATGAACGTCACCATCACCTTCACCAAAGAACAATTCCTCGAACTGCTGGTCAAGTCCCCTATCGTGCGCGAGTGGGCCTATAACACCATTCTTCCCCTCCAAACGGAGAACAACGAACTTGCCATTCTCCAGCACTATGCGGACGAAATGAACAAACAGTTCCCCGATGCCGACCGCAACAAAGTCCCCGCAATCAAGTGGTTGCGTGCCGCCGTGCGCGATGAGGCGCACTTGAAGGTGTTCGGGAAGTTTGGTTTCTCGTCTTACCCCTCCGATGTGAACACGGAGGGTCACTCGATCAACAACGGTTGTCTTACGCTCGTTGGCGCGAAGCAATTCGTGGAAAAGTTCTGCACCCCAAAACCTTCCGTGTAATCAACGCTTGCCCTAGGTGAAATACCTAGGCCAGGCATGCCCTGGGTAGGTAAAATCCCTATGCCCGCGTAGGGAAAAGTCTTAGGGTAGCATAAAGCGTGCCAACTCGCGCAGAATAAAAATTGCATAAAAATGCCTTTCGCCCTTGACTCTCTGCCGTTCTGTGATACAGTTATCGCGCTATGAAGAAACAAACACAAGCCATTGATGTGCTGGTTAACCTCGTTGACTGGCTGATGAATAACGACCGTGAAACCCTCGCGCCCGCTTTCGCCGCTCTGAAAATTGACGCGGAAACGGTGTTTGCTGCTTTTGACCACGCTTACGGCGAGGAAGAAAGCGAAGATGACAACGACGGGCATCTGGTCTCGCGAGCGCGTGCAAATCAAGAATTGCGCCTGATGGGAGTTGACATTGACGGAGAATAAGCTATCTTGTGCCATGACTCCAAAACTTGCCAAAGAACTTACTGGCGGACTTTCTAAGCCGTCGAAAATGCCTGGTTTTGCCTACTCCATCCCTGCGGAGGAATGCAAAGTCGGCTCTAAATTGCGAAAGGTCAAAGGCTCCATTTGTGAAAAGTGTTACGCTCTCAAAGGGCGTTACGTTTTCTCAAATGTGAAAAATGCCTTGCGCAAGCGGTTTGACAGCCTACTGAATGCCGAGTGGGTGGCGGCTATGGCTTTTCAAATCTCGCAAGCCAGCGTGAACGTTTTCCGCTGGCATGATAGCGGCGACCTGCAAAGCGTCGAGCACTTGGAACGCATCGCGGAAGTTTGCCGCCTAACCCCTGACGTTCGCCATTGGTTGCCTACTCGCGAATACGGCATGGTTACAGAATACAAGGCGCGGCATGGGGAATTTCCCGACAACCTGAATGTGCGTCTCTCTGCTTACTCGATAGACGGGCCGCTGCCCGAAGGGGCCGCGAATCGCTTAGGAGTTACCCTGTCTGGCGTTACTCGCGACATGAGCAAGGTCACATGTCCCGCCTATCAGCAGGGCGGCGTATGTGGTTCATGCCGAGCATGTTGGAGCAAAGAACAAAAAGCCGTAATCTATCCCGCACACTAACCCTAAACCTTTCTCCTATGCTTGCATTCGTGTTTCTGGTTGCGGTGGTTGCTCTCCTTAGCAGACATCGCTAGGTCATAGCCCTACGGGAGGGGGCGCGAAAACCGCCCCTTCCCCTAGGAAACCTCCCTAAGAAAATTACCTAGGCCAGGCGTGCCCTGGGTAGGTAAAACACCTAAGAAAATCCCCTATACCCTAAGCAAGTGCCGTGCCAAGTCATGCAGGAATCGAAAAAAGAAAAATGCGCGTGAAGGTGAAAAGATGTTGCTTTTTGTTTTTCCTCGGCTATCTTTAGCACGTTAACAGAAACAACAAACCAATAGAACACACACCACTATGTCACTCCTGATTGCCAAGAATAAAGTCTCCTTCGATGAACTCAAAGGCACGAAAACCCCTGACGGCACCGATAGCTTCCAGCCCATCGGTCACGCCCTCTTGGTGGATGAAACCCGTCAAGCCATCGAGCGTGCTGGCTACACCGTCAAGGAAGAGGAACACGCGCTCGCTCGCATGGGCCAGCGTTACTTCGGCGGCTTCGTCATCACTGGCAAGAACATTGATGCGACTGATCGCCAGCTTGTGCTTGGCCTTCGTAACGCGCACGACAAGTCCTTCGCCGCTTCGGTCTGTATCGGCAACCGCATGATCGTCTGCGAAAACCTCTGCTTCGCCAGCGACATTAAGCTCTCCCGCAAGCACACAACTAACATCCTGCGCGACATCCCCCGCGTGCTGAGTGAAGCGGTGGGCCGTCTCGTCTCGCACTTTACGGACATGCAGGCTCGCATTGATCGCTACAAAAACCACGAACTGTCGCTCGACGCTGCCGCTGGTCTGGTCATCCAGCTTGCGGATGGCAAGGCCATTCCCGCTCGCGAGGTCTATCCTGTGATCGAGCAGTTCCGCACCCCGAACCACCCCGAATTCGAGGGCCGCACTCTCTGGTCACTCTACAACGGCGTGACTGAGTGCCTGAAAGGTGGCGACCTTTCCAAGCTGCCCGCCCGCACGATGGTCATGCAGTCCATCTTTGACGGTCTGGCGGGTCACTCGCCCATCATCGAAGTGGAAGTGGTGGACGCTGCCGACCTGAACGACGACAGCGCGGAATAAGTAAGCGAGACTCCTACGGGGGCGGGAAACCGCCCCCTTTCTTATGCCTTCTCCCTAGGGAATTTACCTAGGCCAGGCGTGCCCTGGCTAGGTAAAACACCTAAGCATAAAAAGAGAATAAAAAAGACTTGCGCCACATCAAATCTCTGCTACCTTTACAGCATGAACAAGAAATTCAGTGTTTGGTTTGAAACCCGCAGTTACAACGCAATCGGCAGTTACACTTCGCGGGAAGTGACAGTCGAGGCGGCGGACGAAGATGCTGCCTATGAAGCTGCAATGAACTACTTCCACAGCATCAACTTGGAAACCCCGCTTTCCCATCAAATGTAAGGAGGTAGCATGAACGAATCCACGCACAACCCCATGTCGTTTACTAACCTCTTTCTGCTTCATGAAGTGCTGGTGGCGGCTAATACCCCTTGGGCGAAAACCAACTTCTGTCCGACAGATCGAATGATTCAGGCGTGCGAGTTGAAAGACTGTCGCTACTTTCGTGAAAACTCTTTGTGTGGCGTGGTTCATTGCGGCGACGAATTCTTCGCCGTCACCTGTACAAACGATGAATGGGTGAAAGCAGATGAAGTATCTGTTGACCCGTGGTAATTGTCTGCTACCTTTCCATCATGAACACACTACTCGAAACCCTTCTCAACGGCGGCTACATCAGCCCCCAATTCGTCAACAACTACGAAAAAGTGTTCCCTAATCTGACGGTCACAATCAAATGGTGTGACTCCATGAGAGAGACGACCACTCTTGGCAGCGTCAATGAATGTATGAAACAGGGCGCGAAACGCGGCGATTGTGTGCGCGAGGCTTTCATTCCCGCTTTTTGTCACGCCGCACTTTGCAAAGCTTTCGGCATCACTGACGAAGATCAGGCGAAATACTATCAAGACAATCCCACCATCTAACACCATGAACCGAGTCCGAGTCTATCGAAACCTCCATAAGAAATGCCTTTCTGTGCTTCATCGCACGCCGAAGGGCTGGCGTCTCCTGAAACATGTGCCGCGCTTGGAACTTCTGAACGTTGTGTTCAAGGTGTCGCAGGCTGGCCGCGAACGTGTCGTGCGCGAGAAGCGGAAGAATGTTCATGCGTTTGTCGAAGGCGACGACTGTGGCGTGACCAACATCACAAGCAGCAATCTCCGCTTCATCGGCTACAACCCCTATGTGGCGGGCGAATTCCGCGACAAGGAAACCCAAAAGCCAGCACGCGAGGCATCGTGGGCCTTCATCAACGAAAAAGGAATCACTGCCATCAACGTCTTGTGAGTAGTGCTTGCGCTTAGGTGAAACACCTAGGCCAGGCGTGCCCTGGCTAGGTAAAATCCCTAGTCATTCAACCTAGTCAACTCACCTACTACTTATTACGTCCCTTATTACGTCTTATTTGGTTCCGTTATTAGGAGCAATGCCGCTCGCATTATTTAATGCTTTTTTATTTGGTAGTGCCCTTATTTGGCAACACTCTTATTTGGTAGTGCCCTTATTTGGAGGCGTCTGTATTTGGCGCACCTGGCAGGGATCGAACCTGCGACCTACGGATTAGAAATCCGCTGCTCTAGTCCACTGAGCTACAGGTGCTTGCAAAGTTTTGCCTCCCCCCGCCCGCGCTTTGTAAGCCGTTAAAAGGGGGAGGCGGTCAACGCACCACCATTAACCAATTGTTTCCAGCAGCTTCAAGCCAGCGCTTGTAATTTCTCGCTTCGCATCAATGCGGAGGAAGTTCATACGGAGCAAGTGAAGCTCAACGTCACGGCGCAAAGCCTGAGCACTAAGGCCAGTGATCGCCGCGAGGGAAGTGAGAGTCAGCGGGCCGCGAGACTTGAGGGCGGCGAGCACCTGAATTTCGGTGTTGGTCACGCCGCGAGCGTTGATGTTTGCCTTGTGGCACAAGCTCTTCCAATCTTCGTTGGAGAAGTCGGGGTTGTTTTTGGCCTCGCAGAACATTTTAATGTCGTTGGAGCGCTTGACGGCACTGCGGGCATTGCCGCGAACCGTGGTCGCGATCTCATCGAGCACACCCGCTTCAAACTTCACATCAGGAATGCGCTTCTGGATGATCTGCTTCACTTCGCTGGAAGTGTAGGCGACGAAATCCACAACCGAAAGACGATCTTTAAACGGCGGGAACAAGCGATCAAGTTCCGTAGTGGCGAACACAAAAGACATCTGCGCGAAGTCGAAAGTGTATTCGACATCCTGATGGGTGTAATGCACCACGTTTTTCTTCTCGGTGTTGAAGATGGTGAGAAAGGCGGAAACCAACTTCTTCGGCAGTTCGTGCGCCTCATCGAAGAAGAGAACGCATTCGGTGCCTTGCACCTGCGGCATCAGTTGCTCAAAGAACTGTTTTTCGTTCTTGATGCTGCTGCTGTTGATCTCGTAGAAGGTCTTTTTGCACGCTGCGCCAACTGCGCGGGCGAATTCGGTCTTGCCGATGCCGCGTGCGCCGTTGAACATGAGGAACGGGAGAACGCCCGTCGTCTTGTAAGCGTCCAAGTAGAAGGAAAGCTGACGCTTGATGTGGTCTTGACCGACGATGTGTTTGAATGCTGGCTTCATGGGTGATGGTGGTGGTGGTTCGTGTTAAGACTGATACTATACGCGAAGAGGGGGTTTAGTCAAGGTTTTTTTGTGGAAAAGAAAGGTGTTTTAAACGTATTTAAAGAATAAAATCTTTCAATGATTCCTTATCCTAAAAACAAAAGCAAGTTTGAGTTACAAGCCGAATTATTCTTTGCGCTTAAAAACGAAGGCTTCTCCGTTCGTGGCGAAGTTTCAGCAAAAAATGAAAGTGGCAAAAGTATGTTTGACCTCGTTGTATTTGTTGATGGCAAAGCAGAAATTATTATTGAAGTTAAGAATTCTCCTCATGCCGCCTTGGTCTATGGAAAACAAACAAAGCAAGCCAAGAAGTATAACTCTTACGGGTTAGCCGTCATCTACCACACTTCATTACATTCTATAGAAGAGACGGTCGCTAAGGTGCGAAAATATTTCAACGGTTATTAGCCTTTTTATTCCCCCGTGATTTTTTTATCCGATATGCCAGACACTAAGCGGTTTAATGTCTGACATACCAGACGTTTATTAGCCTTTTTATTCGTCCACGGTCATTTCTTCGGGGCGCGTCACGCTGAATTGAATCTGCGGTTCTTCCTCGACTTCGGGTGGCGCAGTGGTCACGACGATGGGGGCGTATTCCTTGACGGTCACACCGTAGTCGCGCAGCCAGATCGCGCCCACAGGGACGCTGGCATCCTGCGGAAACAATTCATTGAGTTGGCGCAGGGTGATGTTGACGAGAGATTTTGCGCCTTTTGGCCTGCCTCTTTGGTTTTTGGTTTCGGTATTCATAGTGGTGTTAATATATGGGTTTTTATGCTGATGTCAAGTTTTTACTTTGCACCCACTTGTCTATGAAACTGAGTGCTCGGTCTTCTGTGGGGAAGCCATAAACTTCCAGCGTGTTGCCGCACTCGTCGTTTTCGTAAACTTCCCACTCGTTCGAGTATTCGTTCCAGTAGGGGGAGAGGTCGATGAGTGTGATCATGGGGATAATGTAAGGGGTTTTTATGCTGGTGTCAAGTCATGGTTGCTGAATCTTTCGGATAGAGAATGGGCGCGTCCAAGTCATAGCGAGGACTTTTTTTTTCTTCTTTTGCTGCTTTCTTAGTGGGGAATGTCCCCATGATCAGTTCGGAGCGGGAACCGTGGTAGATGAGTTGGTATTTCATCATGATTCGTCGTATTCGTTGGTGATGGTTTCGACACGGACAATTTTGAACTCTGATTGTTTTTCGCAGCGAATATTGGATGCCTTTTCAACACCAAGTTGACTGCGGGCATCGTCCAAAGTGCGCAGGCCGCGCACAACGGGCCACCACAAATGTTCGACAGCAGCCTTAGACGACATATCGCGTGAGTGGATTTGCCAAGTGGTGAGTTTGAGGGTGCGGTCAGGGAGATTCATGGGAGTAAGATACTCTATTTTTATTCCTTGTCAACCTATTCTTCACTCAACCTGCCGCTTTGCTTCGTCCAAATGAGCAAATCAATTTGTGCGATGCTCATGCCAGGGTATTCAGCTTCGGCCAAGTGCAAAAACTGACGCTCCAAGCTAAGATATTGTGTTCCGCTAGGGGTGTTCTTGGGAGCCTCATGGACTCCCCTGTCGCGCATCCATGCTAAGATGTGAGTGTCGAGCACGGCGCATTCGCAGTGGGGCCGCGAATGAAGCAAAAAGAAACGTGCGGTCTTAGGCCCACATCCATAGACTTCCATCAGTTCAGTGAGGGTTGCCGTGCGCAGATCGAGCGAGAGAGACTGCACCACCGCTTTTGTGAGGCGCGAGTATTGCCCGACCTTTGCGGCGACCAAGGCATTGTGGATGCCAATTTCGCCCAAATCACTCAAATAATCAAATGGCGTGATGTTCCGCCAGTGGGCCTGGTGCAGGAGTTTGCTCAGACAACGACTGGCATAGTCACTGTTTTTGCCCGCCACGAAGAGCGAGAAAAGCCAAAACGCCTGCAATTCAGAGTCTGAACGTTCAAAGTTTGTGATGTTTTTGGGGTCAATGATCATAAGCAAGAGGTCAGGATTACGAGTTGTGTGCCGTGTTGCCAGTTTGTCTTCACTTGTCCAGTGACTCGGCGCGTTTTTCAGGCTTCATGCCATAGATCAGACATGGAGGGGTCTGGCTAATGTCAACCAAATGCCACCATTCCAGTGTCGGTTTGTCGTCAGACCAAGGTTCAGCCGCGTGTTCGTGCAAGAACTTCAAGGCTGCTTCGGGCGACTCGTAACTACCGACAAGGTCGTTCCATCCGCCGCAGGGATAGTATTCTTCGCCACCAAATAGAAGTATGGGTTTTGCTTTCATGACAGTAAGATACTCTATTTTTATTCCTTGTCAAGCATTATCCACTCTCCACACATTCAAGATGCGGTGGCAACGCCCAACCGTCCAATCTTGCACAACGCCGTTCTTAGAGCACAAAATGTGTCCTTTAGTGCGGATAAGGTAAGTGCCACGATAGTTTCGCGCTCCAAACGCACGAACCGTTTTTGTGTGCGGCACCACAAGAAGAGTAACATCTTTGACGCTCTTACCAAGCTTTGTTAATTCTTCGATCACAATGCTTGTCTGAAAACCGTGACCGTGTTTCCTGCCCCTAACGCGCAACATATTGTGTGCGATTGGATAGTCGATGCTTGCGGCAGCAGCCAAAGCCTTGACTGTGCAATCATTTTTTTCGTGCGGGAAAAGCCTGTTCTGCTCTTCCTTCAAACTGAGGTAAACAGTGTTGGAGTGGTGCATGGCAATAATATAAGGAGTTTTTATTCCCCGTCAAGCATTTTTGGCATAAAACTCAGCCGCTTTCTTCCACTCATTTTCACTCATAATAGAAAGAAATTTTATGTTCCTGTCTTCAGCATGATTTCTTGCCTGAGCAATGCTTTTGAAGAGTCCTAAAACAACAAAAGGATTATTAGCTCTTTCAATTAAGGCAATGTATTTTTCTTTCATGGTGTCCAATATAACGGAATTAAAATCCTTGTCAACGGATTTCGTGGAAATTGCCCCATAAGGAATCGAACCTCAATCAAGAGAATCAAAATCTCCTGTGTTACCATTACACCATAGGGCAGTTGTAGGGGTGAGTTGTTGATGTTGGACAAAGGTAGCTTATTTGGGGCGAGAGTCCAGGATTTTGTGTTCTTTTTTGAACGCACGAACGATTTCACGCGATTCGCCGCAGGTGCATCCGAGTCTTTTTAAGTGCTTTTTTATTCGCGAGTATGTTCGTAGAGGGGCTAAAGCATGAAAAATACTAGGGTGGAAGGTGGGTTTATCGGCGGGCGCGTCCATCTTTGTTGTAAAAGCGGCCATAGTGGGCTTATTTGGCGCGGGAGGGTTCAAATTTTGTCATTTTCGTTGATGCTTTCTCCCGCCCTGCCTGTGGCAGAGCAGGGGCGTTCGCTGGATTGTAATTTCGGAACTCAGGAGTGCCTCGCCAGTTCCATTCGCGGTCGCTTTCATCCTCGCCATCGGGGCAGTTGAGCCACATGTAAGAGTAGCAGGGTTCTTCAACGTGGACATGCGCCCACAGGCCACCGTAAAGGCGGCGATACCACTCGAAGTTCCTGAGGAAACATGCAAACCAGCCCCAGCGAACAAGGCGGCGCATCCAACGGCGTTCATCGTCTTTCTTTATTTCGTTGCTCCTTTCTCGCCGTGGATGACCTCGGTGTTAGCACAAAGAGCCAGCCCCGCGATGGTCGAGACCGTTTCAAGAATGTCTAGCTGGCCTTGTCGGTAGTCGCCAGTGCTGCCCATTATAGGACCGTGGCGCTCGATTTTCTCCAACGCCTC
>Ga0169931_10004309_pt1 | contig 22210 bp, 27 predicted proteins | sample Kivu_15m_20L_FD_129675 | JGI IMG/M metagenome (GOLD analysis project Ga0169931, IMG submission 129675) | Freshwater microbial communities from Lake Kivu, Western Province, Rwanda to study Microbial Dark Matter (Phase II) - Kivu_15m_20L... | ecosystem: Environmental > Aquatic > Freshwater > Lake...
AAAAAAAATTTTTATAATTAAATCAGGACACGTGTTCGATTAATAAAGAATATGATTATATTTTTTATGTATATTTTTAAACTAAAGTTTTTAATAGAATAAATATATTCAATTAATTTTTTAAATGAACGATGACTATGAAAATATATTTAATACAAATTACGATCAGCAATTTTTCTTTAAAGGAAATATTTTTGACTTTGGATCAGAAATTTTCAACACGAACATAAACTTCAAAAAAGAAAATGATTATGAAATAGATATAAGTGAATTTATTCATGAAAAATCCGACAAAAAATCAGACCTTGAAACACTCAAAAATTCTTCTTATGCTATAGATAGTGTGAATGGTATGACTTTTTAATAAATTTAGATAACCTTCCTGACATCAGTATGAAAGGTACAGCTGAAAAAATATTTTATATAGTAAAAAATTATTCAAAATTAAATTCGAACCCCAAATTGAATTTATCAGAAAGAATGAGAATGAAAAAAGAAAAATTCAAATTTATTATCGGAGATAAAAATAGGCGAATGATTGGTCAAGAAGATACAATCAATCCAAAATCTATCACAACTGAAAAGAATGTCGAAATTAATTTAAATAAACTAAGAAAACCTTCATTGGAAAGAAAACTTGATAAATTGAAGAAAAAAGAAATAAAAATAATTAGAAATAGAATTTCTGCTCAAAAAAGTAGAGCAAAACAAAAAATGGAGCTTTCAGAATTAAGAAATTCGACTAATAATTTATCTCAGGAAAATAACAGTCTAAAATCTAAATTGAAGGAAAAAGAAGATGAATTATCTTTTATTAGTAGCGTTATAAAATATTGTAGTAACTGCAGTACGATTTTATATGATGAAGAAAACATGAAATTAAGTTATTCTCCTAATAATTATGAAGAAATAATTAACACAAAAAGAAACAAGAGTCTTCGAGTAATTGAAAATTCTTCTGCAACTGAAAATAATCTTAATTCATCACGCATAAAACTTGGTCTACTTTCTGGAATGTTTTTGTTCGTATTTTTAATAGGATGCATCGCATTATTTCCATTTAATCAGGAAAAACAAAATGATAATTTTTTTTCTGGTCCAGAAAATCTTAGAAACCTATATATATTAGAGGATAAAAGTAAATCTTTAAGAAACCACTCTCAATTAATCACAGAAAATGACGTTAATAGGCGTGATGATTTAAAAAGAAAATTGCTTGATTTAGAAGAGTCAACTAAATTAGCTATTTATCCACTAGGAAATGAAATTAAATATGAATCGATTCAAAAACAACTACCAAGGATGGAACCTAATGACGTTAGTGAATCAATTAACACCAAATTTATGAAGTAAAATTTTTAATAATTTATAATAGTAAAATTAGAAGTGAATTTATTCTAAGAAATGTGCATGAAATTGAATTAGAAAATACTAAAAACATTAAAGAAGAAAGTTCGTATTCCAGGGAATTTTTAAGTGAAAAAGAAAAGTCATATCCGATCAAAGAATATTATGATTTAAATCAAAATGAACAAAGATTAATTTGCCTTGAAAACGATAAAATTAAATCACAAAATTTGAATTATAACAACCCCACTTTATCTAAATATATTTTTAGTTCGAAGTATCTACAGAATATATCCAAGGATATTGAATATAAATTTTTACAAATTACTAAAAGCATATCAAGCCATAATGATAGACAGTTATCTACAGAACTTATTAAATATGAAGATAAAAACAAATTTGTTAATTTAAAGATTCCCTTTGAAAATAATGTTGAATCAGTAATGTGTAAAAATTATATTAGCATCGGTAACAAAATTGATTATTTCGAAGATATAATCAATAACATAAATAGCTCTAATTGCAAGTATTTGCATTTAATATTTCCATTAAAGACCGATAACAACCAAAAACAAACCCAATCATCCACCTATAAAGAAAATGATGATGTCCTAACCAAATTTAAATCAGAATATTACGAAATAGGATGTAAAATATTTGAAGTAAACAAAATTTTAAAATAAGAATAAAACAATTTTAAGCAATCATAAGAATTATATACACCAGATACATAAGCCTAAATGGAAAGCAAGTTCTTTAAATATTAAATCATTAAAAATTTGTAAATTCCTTAAAAGTTAAATTAATATATAAAAATAATTTTTATAATCTAAATATTAAATTATTTCAATTTTCATGATTAAATGATTTAATTGATTTATCAATAGTCCTCGGCTTCTTCCTGTTTCTTTTTTGATAATTTTAATCCTTTAGTTGGTAATTTATTTTCAGGTTTATAAGGCTTCACCTCTTGGCTGGATTCTACTTTAGCAGGTGAAGGTAAAACATTATTATTAACAGTTTCCTCAATAGGAGTAATTTCGAATTTTTCTTTTAATCTAATAGGGTGTTCAAAGTTTACACTACACAATTTCAATATATAAAATTAAATATTACCTCGACACTGAATCTGACATATATTTATTTTCTCTCTTCAATTTCTCAATTTCTTTCATTTTCTCTTGCATTTGCTTTTTGACTATTACCTCTCTCTCTTCTTGCTTCTTTCTAAATTCTTTTTCCTCTGCACTGTCCATCAGTAAAAGTTGTTTGATTTGTGGGATGTTAATTGAATTTCTATACCCAAGACACACAATATCATCGATTCCTAAAATTAATTCGAAAGCATTTGAAACAATAGATCCTTCAGAAATATTTCCGCAAATATCTTGTACTAGTCTGTATATTAATTTTATAATTTCTGTGTCTTCTATTATATTCGATGATTTCGAGGTGATCAGTACCAAAAATAAGTTCTCGATAGGAATGAAGAGATATCTTGCCTTGTCTGATTCTATATTTGTTGCATCCTTGCAGTTGTCAATATTCCTGCTAAAATGTACGATGTGTTCTTCTAATTCTAGTCGACTCATTTGGAGAAATTGTCTTGCGAATATTATCTTTGCGTTTTTGTTACATATGACTGTTGACAGTGCTACCATTAATATATTAAGTAATATATTATGTATAATTTTTAAGTTAATTGACAATTAAAACTAATTAATTTTTTATTTAAATTATTAAGCATATACTAATAACTGATAACTAATATAAATTTTTTCTTATTCTTTCATATAGACTTAAATTAAAAATTTAAATATTTTTCATTATGAATTATGATAAGCTAAATTCGAATTTATCTTATTCTAAATTTTATTCATAAAATCCTAGATTCTTAGAAATATCAGTCTCCTCACATATTATTCTAATTTTCTTGGTGTAGGTTTCCTAAAAAATTAATTATTTTATAGGTTAATAAATGATTACTGATAAAGACTTGAATTTTTCTTCACTTGATAATAAACTCAGGTACAGATGTAAAATATTTATGTGCTAATTAAAAGTTATAAAATTATTGTTTGTACCTCTGACTTTAGTGCTCTTAAATCCTTTTGAGAAAAATTTAAAATTTTCTCATATATTTTTTCAATTGGATTAATTGTATAATAGTAACTTTCATAAGCTTCGTTAATTATGTTAGTGATGAACTTGCCGCTTGAGAGATTGAGTTCATAAAGTTTTGCTCTTTCATTTTTGATATATGATTGTAATTCCTCCTCATTCTTAAGAATAGAAACTCTTTCATAAAAGATATTAAGATGCAGAGGATTCTGAGAATCCTTTGTTTTTTGCAATGCTAAATTGAAAAGATTCAAGGCATCAAGGAATTCATATGAACCACCGTTACTATTGTAGTAAGTTTGCAAGTAAATTAATGATTTAAAAGCAAGCATTAACTTTCCTTTACCTGAAAATGTCTTTACACATAAATGATGGAAGCCGACATTGTTGGAATAAGTTTGCAAACTTACACATGTATAAAAAATGTCATTTTCGATGTCAGTTATCAATCCGTCATAATCTGTGTATTTATATTTTTCAATTTTTTCAGCTTTAATTGATTCGAATTCACTTGATAAAGATTTTTCTAATTCCTTAGTTTTATTTAATTTCAAAAATTTCAAAATAATTTCAAGTGCCTCCAAAGATTTATATACGTACTTTCCATCTTGAATACGATCCATGTATTCTATCGTTTTAGCAAAGTCACTAAGCATATATCTTCTTAGACAATAATTGTAGAAGTCGAATTGATCTTCTATGAGAGTATTGTAATGACCGATGAGAGATTTGAATAGTCTGTGTGATCTTAAAATGTTTTTGGCTTTTAGATATGCATAACCACATTCTACTTCATACCACATACATTGGAAATGTTCGACGTTTTCATCCGCTAAGGGATCTCTGACGAATTCTTTCATTATTTCAACTGATTTTGTAACATCCCCTAATCTTGCAAAAATTTTTCCATATCTAGCGTTTAAGTATCTATCCCCTGTGTCTAATTTTTTAGCTTTTTCGTAACTTTTTGCTGATTCTTCTAACATACCACCATGTTTTAAAATCTTTGATTTAATCAAATAAAATTCTACAATTGAAGGAGTTGAATCAATTGCTTTATTGATATGTTCCAGAGCTTTTTCCAAATTTCTCAATTTATCGAAATGCTGAGCTGCAAAGTAATAGACCCAGATGATATTAGGAGTGATGTCCCATTCTTCAGAATTTGTTAAAGTTACATCTAATCTTTTGTTCTTTAGAATAGATTCTAAGTGTTTGAATAAAATCTCTTCAACGATTGGAATTTTTTCTTTCTGTAAAAGGTAGATGAATTTAATATTAATAAAGTAAGAAGGAAGATTTAGCTTTACGTTAGACAAAAACTAAGCATTGAAGTTTTTTCTGAATTCTTCGCCATCTGAAAGTGCTAGTTCTAGTCTGTTTATTATTCTTGATTTGTATACAGGTTTAAGCTCCTCTTGAAGAATTTTATATAATTCAGTCGATTTAGATTTATCTAAAGCATATAGATTTATTAAATCCTGAAAAGTTCCCAAGTTAAAGTCAGTTTTGATATTAAAATAATGAATAAAGTAATTAACATTCTCTGAATTAATTTGGAATGCTTTCTTTACATATTCCAGCGCTAAATCTCTTTTTCCAGATTTTATGGATAACTCTATAACTTTCTCGATGAAAGTAGTTTTATCTAAAGAAACTATTTTTTGATTTTCTAAAATGAAATTAAGGGCTTCTTCGTATTTTTGATCTTTGGAAAGTAACATAGTTTGAAATAAAACAATCTCATGCTTCTCCTGATCTTTTAATGTGGTCATTCCGATTTTTTTGGTAGATTCGAGCAATTTAAATGCATGGTCATAATTCCCAATCTAATATATAAACTCATTTAAAATTACCAAATATTCAGCAAATGCATATGTAGCCCAGTTTAGTAAGAGATTAGATCTAACCGCTACTGACTTTTTTGCTGATTCTAAAAACGAATTATATTGCCTAAGATAAAGCTGTAGATATGAGAGGTCTCTTATAACATTGAAATTTTCTGGATCATTTTTCATGGCTTGTAAGTAACATTTCATTGCTTGAGAATAATTTCTGTATTTAATTTTTTAAATTTTATTTTTACTTATCGTCCTTGTGGAAGAGGGCGAAAAAATGCCATGAATTAGGATTGCTAAAATTCAGTCTGATTGCTTGGTTGATTACTTTAACACCTTCTGTTTTCTCTCCAAGATGTGTTAAAATTAAACCCTTCAATGCCATGGCGTCAGCATGGGTTGGTTGTTTGTCTAAAATCTTTTCACATGCTTTTCGTGCATTTTTGTAATCTTTGCTGTCGAATAGTTTCTGTAAAAGTAAAATTTTATTAAAATTTTTACAAGAGCTTCATTGAACTTTCCTTTTTCTTTGGTATTCATTAAATAAGAAATATAAGATAAGGAATAATTTAATTAATTCAAAAAATAAAGTAAAAATTTTATTTAAATTTAATAAAGAAAAGATTATGTTATATACATTTTACAAATTAAAGTAAAACATGTGAGAAAAACAATTCTATTTATTACTTATATGTTCTCTATTTTTATCGAAAAAAATAATAACAGCAGTTGTATCATCAATAACCTCATCTTCCTTTTTAATTTTTTAAAAAATTAGTAAAGATTAAAATTCCTTACCTTTCTCCACAACCTTACAGATTCTTCAATCAATTTATCTGCTGCTCCGTTAGAGTTACCCATTTCATAATAATGATCAACTATTTCTTTAACTTTTTCATTCGACATAAACTCCCATATACCATCTGATGCTATTATTATGTATTTAGAAGAATTTTTTTGAATCGTTTCATGAATTATTTCTATAATATTTAATTTGGGTTAAATATTTCAAAATTATACCTGGTTCACATATAACCCCGACACTAGAGGCAACTAGGTCCCCTATTGATCTACTCATTGCAAGTCCGGGATAAGTTTCATATTTGAGCCATACTCTGAACGGACCTGATCTTACACCGTCATCGGAATATCTGTCTACTCTTCCCCCACATTTTATTATTCTTTTAGTCTCTTCAATTAAATCTGGCTTGTGATCACGTGACAAAGGGATAATAGAATTTTCTTTTTCATTTTGTATTTCCGAAACTAAAATCGCTCTAGAATCACCAGCGTTCGCGCATATGATTTTATCTCCGACAATTATAACAATTACTGCTGTTGATCCGCTGAAATTTATCTCACACTTTGACTGTATAAGAGAACCCTCAGCCATGTAAAATGAATTTCTGATTATTTCATAATTTTTTTCTCTAAGTTTGTCATAGATTATTTCCTCATTAATACTTTCTATGTTTTTAAAATTTGCTTGGTTTATTTTCGAAAAATTGAAATAATTGTTAGATTTTTTAATTGAGTTATCCTTATATCCAAATACTTCCGGACGAGAAAAATAATCACCAAAGAATAATTTTATTTTGTTAGATACGACATGACCTAGTAAACCGTGACCATCGAAAACTCCAAAAATCGAAAAATTATTTAAATTAAAAATATTCCGTTTCACAAGTAATGCATCTTGATTTGTTTTGACTATTCCTTCGAAATTTACTCCTGGTCTAGATTTGAAACTTACCTTCTTGACCAAAGTAAAATTTCTTTTTTCTTCCATATTATTATCTTTATTATCTCCGTTTTGTATCTCAATTTCTTCATTAAAATTTGAAGAAAATTTCATAGGTGAAATTTTTTTAATTTTAAGTGTGGGGGGTCTGCTATTGTTCTCCTTTGAAATATTAAATTTTTTGAAATTACTTCTTGTAAATACTAATCCATGATTCTTATTGATATGTGAATCACCTTCTTGATTATTATTCAATTCATTCAATATATGATTATTTTTAATAATCACTTGAGGACTACTTTTTTGTTTTATGTGATTGATTGTCTTTAACAAATTTAAATTTTCGTTTGAGTTTTTATTTTCATTCGTATAATCCTTATGATTTAAATTTGGTAACACAGGAATAACATCATTTGTTATATATGGAACATTATGATTATGATTTACGTTCATATTCAAATTAATGTTGATATTCATTATTGGATTTTTATCAATTTTATCAACTATACCTGTCATTCCTTTTTCATTTTTGGAGTAAGAGTGAAAATTACTTGCATACTTATATGACTTTTCTGGAGTTTCAAGCATGACCGGACTATGTGATTTATTGGTTGTTTCCATTTGATGAGATAACGTCCTTGTATGCTTGAGTTGATAGGGGTTGTTAATGTGATTTTTAATATTCTTATTTATTTCTTTTAAACTTTCGATTGAATTTTTTAAATTGTTATTGCTCATTCTGTATCTTGTCTTCAAACCTATTTCGTTTTTGACAAACGGTTTATTAAGTTTAACCAATTCGGGTAATTTCTGTTCTCTAACCGAAGAAGTGATGATTTGTTGGTTTAAATTCGAATTTCCATTTGACATTTGATTTTCTAAAAATTTTCTCATTTCACTAGGATCCTGAAAATTTTTAAATTTTTCTATAGATCTATTTATTATTGAGAATTTATCTTGTAAATATAACTCTTTACTACCATTCATCTTTTAATTATTTGATTAATATATAAGTTTAATAAACTAAAGTTTTTTTTAGAATGGAAAAATTTTCAATTAGGCTAAGCGTAATGGTTTTAAAATATTTAAAGAATTATGAATATTTGAAAAATTTTTATCTAATCATAATAAAATATAATCTATTTCTTAGAAATTGAAACTTCCATTTTACACATGGGGCATTTTTTATCTTTTAAAAGCCATTCATCTATACATGACTTGTGGTATAAATGTCCACAAGTCAATTTTCTTAAGAATTCATTTTGGATGAAATCATATTGACACACAGAACACTTATCTAAATTTTTGTAAATTGCTCTGCTATATTTGATAGTAGGAATTTTCTAAAATAGATTCATTTATTACAAAATTTACTTCAACTTCAGATGATGTAAATCCTTTATCAACATGACCTACTTGTTCTCCTAATTCTAAAAGTTGCTCATATGTCATATTGTCTGGATTAGGGCAAAGTTGATCAATTATTTGTCTTTCATATTCGTCCAAAGGAGCTGAATTAATGTGAAAATTATGGTTGAAATGATTTTCTAATTGTGTATTTGGGTTGAATCTATGTAAAAATTCGTCAAAATCTATTTAAAAATTATTCATTTAATAAGTAATTATTTTACTTACATGCATTATCAGAGAAATTATCAAGATTGATTATATCATGAGAATCTATTACAAAACCAAAATTGTTATTAATTCGAGAGTTGTTCTTTAAAACATCACTATTTGATTTATTTCTTCTTTCCATTTCATTAATTTTTTCAATAGCTAAGGCTAACTCCTCATCTTCCTTAGATGTTTTATTATTAATTTCTGTATTTCGTCTAAATACTCTTTGGTTTCTATTGTTTGATCTATCTTTAGATTTAGAAATATCTTTTTCTAATTGATTTATTTTATTTTGTAATTCTTGAATTAGTAAGTCCTTTTCTTTTAACAGTCTGTCCTTTTCTAAATTTTTCTAAAGATTAAATTTGATCTTGTTACTTTTTTTAATTCATAAATTTCATCTTTAAGTTGTTTATTCTCATTTATTAAAATATTATCTTGTTTTGCTGAAAGTCTACTAATGTTTGCTGGGGTCTCTTCTCTAGGTATAGAATTTGAATTAAAATTACTCATGTATTTTTGGGAATTATTATATATAATATTGGTAGCCACAATTTGACTTGGCTTTTCATTTTCTTTAAGTAAAGTATTTGACGTGGAGGTCTTTCTTAAATAGTTAGACCTGTTGTTAGTCTCCATATTTTTTTTGGTATACATTATAAAATATTTAATCGAAAATATAAAATAGAAATTCTTTGAATTATATACCATATATAAAATTAAATATAAGAAACATAAAATTTAATTTAGGATTACAACCCCTCTATAAAATAAATAAAAGTATTTTTAATAAAATTAGATTAATATGTTATTATTTAGGGATAACCTTTCAGGTAAAAACTTAAAATAAAATCGTGATTAATTAGAGCTATTTCCTTTGTTATTCATATTGGGAAATCCAACACCATACATTGCGGCCATTTCATTTGGAATATTCATATTGTTAGGAAATTCTCCATTGAACCCCATTGGAAACCCATTTGTAGAGTTTAAGTTTAGGTTAGAAGCATCCAAATTTCCATTGTTACCAAACATCTGCATTTGAGAAAGATCTAAATCATCATATTTTATTATAAATTACCGGTGTTCATTGGGAGGAAGGGAGGTTGCATCCAGCAAAGCATATTAGGGTCATAAAATTGTCCGAAGGGCATGAATTGATTTCCAGGTTGATTTTGAGAGGGGCCATTTTGCATTAAAATTGTGTTTTCTACCTTACTTCTCAATTCAGTCTCTCCATGGGCAAAGGTGCAATTATTTCCATATTTGCAAATTCCTTCAAAATAATTTTAATAAATTAAATACCCTTTTCAAAATTTTTGCATTTTACAATTTTGAAATTTGCAGGATTAGGTGACTTCTTTTGAGTATTTCCATTTGAGCTGCTAGTTGCAGTAGAGAAGCTAACCTAAATTCGTTAAATTTAATTAAATAAAAATTACATTTCCAGTGTTCGAGCGTAACTCATTTATCCCATGAGCAAATTGGCATTTATCCTTATACATGCAATTATTTGAAGTCTCAAAATGTTTGCAAAGAATGGTTTTGAATTTTGTGTTGTTATTTGTGGGGTTTAAATTAAAATTATTGTTCATAGCCTATATTTTCTTAAAATATTTTACATTAAAATTGTTATACATTTTATATGATTTAAATAATTAAAAAATAATAAATCAAATATATTAAATTACTATTAGTAGTTCTTTTATAATGAGGATTATTAGAATAATGATAAGGAAAATAACAGAGCACATACTTATACAGTGTCGAAATTTAAAAGAGATCTTTGATATCGAATACACGAGAAGCATCAAAATTAAAGAAGCGATCAAGTTGAATTTAATAAACTCATCGGTGATTTCTTGTCTTCCATAGGTAGAAATAAATTTAAAGATTATATAAAGAGGCTCTTCACTTATCATAAAGAAAATAATCAACGAATAGAAGAAAATTAATCTAACTATATTATTTCTTAGTGTGGAAATGTCAAATTTATGAAAGATAAATTCGCTAAGTGTCATTTTCTTCTCTGTTATCCAGTTAGTCTTTGTTGCCATATATTGATTGACAGGAATATTCTTGTCATCTTTTTCATAATAACTAGGAGGACCGGAGAGGCAGAAACAAAATAAAAAATTACATAGATCATACTCGATGTTACTTTGATAAACTAATTAAAATAATATTATGAAAATATTTATTAGAAATATATTTTTACCCATATTAGAGGACAAATTAATATCAGCTGTTTGATTTTGAGCGTCTTCCTCTCCTATAACATAAGGAGTATTATAGGTCTTGAATGTATTGTTAAATAACTTTGCAAGAATTGTAACAGATTTGCCAGTGTACTATTACATCGATGATTTTATTTTTAATTAAATATATTTTATAAATTTTTACTCCTCTCAGACTGATTCTTAATTTGCATTCAGATCTTTTGGAATTTTCTTTTTCACATGGAAATACATAAATGTAATCTAAGTTGGATCTAGCATCAGATTTTAAATATATATTTTATATTAATAATACTCCCATATAACCTTATCAGGGTTTCTCCTATCAAACTCGGAAAAAATATTCGATTCAAAATCGATAAGAGGAAATTTGATAATATCATATTTTTCTAAATGCTTTAATTGTTGAGGCGAAAGTAGGATTCCATTTAATTCTACCTGATTTGTTAAAATATTTTACTTGTCCCGTAAATGACTTACAAAATAATCTTGGGAATTTAAATATTCTACCGGTAAAGTTTAATTCATAGAAATATTCATTCAGTAAGTTTAGATGGATATTTTCTTCATTGAAATAATTATGTTCTGAATTTTCTTCAATCAGTGCAACCCAAGTTTTAGTTGAAATATTAAATACTTCAACTTGTCTATATATCATTGCGTAGGGTTTTTCAATTGATAATTGTAAATGCTCATCGGTAGCACCATTTAAAATTTTTGTATCTCCTGAAATAAAAACTGTTTCCCCATTTAACTCGGGTATTTTGTTTTTATAATTTTCTGATGTTAAGTCTTTTACTTCGCTATATTTGCCAGATATATGAAGCAACTTTATTTGATTAAGTTCTTCGAAAAATTTGTAAAACGACAGAATACAAAATAGTATGAAAAATTGAAGATACGTAATTAAAACTTTCTTGAAAAATTCAAAAATGTCTTGATTGTTGATTTCTTCTTGAGCTCTGTCACCAAATCTTAGTCTTGCTTTTTCTAAAAATTTGGAATTAGAAAAAAATCGAAAATTTTTAGGAGTTATTTTAGATAGTTCAAAAATTTGAATTTCGTGATCTTTTTTTTCTAAAATTTGCGTCGATTCGAATTTGCTATTTAAACATGAAGCTTTTAAACAGAATAAAAGAAATAATAAAAATGAAACTAAATTTTTTCCATTTTTATAAAACTTCATAAAGAGTAATTATATTTAAACAAATTTAATCATAAATTGATGATTCGTTTAGAAATTCGATCAGAAATTAAAAATAATGAATCTTCTAAATTTTTTCACAAATAGAATAGGAATGTTTATAGGTTAGAATAAATTAAATAGGATGAAGTCATAAAATTGAATAAAATTATAATCTAATTAATCCCATTAACATTTAGTCCTTTTCATCATCTTTATCATAAAATTCTTTTTCATCATCGTGAGTTCTAATTAATTTAGATCTGACCTCATTTGCTTCTTCACATAAAAGCTCATTTGGAATATCATATTCTACATTAGGTACAAACTCAATATTTTTAAGATTGTCGAGGCTATAAGCTATGAGTTCATCTAAAAAATTCTTATCATTCATGTTAGGATGATTTGCGGGCTATGATTTTTAATATATCTTTCCTACCTTTAAATGAAGTTTGTAATCTGGTCCGTATTTGCTGTAAAAATCTGTAATTGGAAGGTCATTAGAAATTTCCTCATCCAAACAAACAGCAGTCTCATAAGCCCAACATCTTGATACATTTTCAATAGTGTATCCACCTCCCCCCAGAAGGAGAATTGGCAGATTGAAGCTTTTTACAATATTAACACACTCACCATGACCCTTAATAGTCAGGCAAAAATCTCCTAGTTTATCGTAGGAAAGAGAATCAGCTCCGCATTGCATGACAATCGCACTCGGTCTGTAATATTCTACAACACTCTCGGTAATCTGATTCGTTTACATATAAAAATTTACTTTTTTAAAAACCCTTATGTAATTTTCATCATCCATTCCTTTTTTGAGGGGAACATTCATGGCATAATATTTACCTTCTTCTTCTCCAACATCAGTAATAGACCCTGTTCCCGGGAAGAAATCACCAAATCTATGAAAAGAAAGCGTCATAACTCTGTTTGTAAGATAAAATGCTTCCTCAACACCGTCACCATGATGAACATCGATGTCGATATACAAAACTCTGTTATGGAATTTTAGCAATTCTAGTGTCCCTAAAACTATATCATTTACATAACAAAATCCACTAGCTTCCATTTTTCTGGCGTGATGAAGACCCCCTCCCCAATTGATACAAATATCTGCATCATTGTTATTTAGTATCCTGGCTCCGTCTATAGAACCACCTGAAGATATCTGTGAGAACGTAAGCATTCCGCTAAATATTGGGCAATCCGTTTCCCCGATGTTAAATAATCTCTGATTTGCCAAATCAGGTTTTTTAGATATATTTTCCATATATTCTATATATTCTGCTGAATGAAAATTTGTTAGCTCGTTGAAAGTCGCCCAGTGTGGCTCGTACACTTCCATTTTTCTATATAAACCATAGTTGACTATTAGTTGATGAGCCATTTTAATTCTTATAGGTTTCATAGGATGCTGTTCTCCATAGTAAAATGAACCGATGTTATCTAATATTAAAGAAAAATATTACTATTGTAAAAATAGGACACTTTTTTTTTACCCATTTAGACTAATTTTAATATAAAATTTTTTACTTATATATATTGCAAAAAAATTAAATTATTATAAATAATATGAATAATTCGTTTGTAAGAAACAAAAATAAGGAAACCTTATAAATTAATCTATATAGGTTTATATTTGTGAAGAAAATTATCAAATATGTTATTTTCTATTGGCTCTATACTATGCCTATTATTCCTATCTTTAAAAAAGGCTTCTAGTTTCTGTAAATCATCTTTATTTATTTCTAAAGTTGAAAGTTTTTCTATGTTATCTATTTTACTAAAATCGAAATCATTTAAATTATAAACTTCGATTAATTTTTGAATAGAGTCAGTTGATTCATTTGTGATGTCTGGAAAATTGTTATTTGTTACTAAACTATTAAATTTGAAGAAATTATTTTGAATGTTGTTGTTATTTATTAAAGGAGAAAACTCTTGATCATAAAAAACTTCTGATATTTTTTCACTTTCCTTAGATTTACTAGGATATTTCTTGAACTCTTTTAAATCCTTTGTATCTGACGAAGATTTTGAATCTCTGATCGCATTAAAAATTTCATGGATTTGAGACTGCTGTGAATAAACTGTCATAGAAACCGAAAAGTAGGCTCCTCCACCTGAATCTTTTCCGATTATATTAATTAAATTTTTTTCTTTCTCTTCGTTTTTGTTTTCTTTATCTAAAATTTGCAAATTCAAATTTTTTAATAATTTTTGAGATTCTCCAGAATAGTTATTAGATATGGTAAATCTTGTCACAGATTCTACTTTTGGATTTAAATTGATTAATTTATAATCCTTTTGTTCTTGAATGTACACTTTTATTATTATACAATTTAAAACATATTATTACGTTTTTTATTCATTTCATAACCAAATTTATTAGGGAGAGTAACTTCTTGAAGATCGAAAAATTTATGCTTTAATAATTCCTTTGCTGATGGTCTCTTATACGGATCATGCTGTAAACAGAAAGTCAGAAAAGATTTTAGATTTTTAGAAACGTGACTGGGAAATTTAGGTGGGGCTATCAATTATTAAAATAAATTCTGATATTTTTACCTTTAGAATTAGCAATTAAATTTAATACATGTTGGCAATCTGTTGAGACATTTGACCAAGGTGGATTCTTCGTTGCCATTTCAATTATTATACACCCAAGACTCCATATATCAACGGCTGTAGTCAAATTAGCGTTTTTATTTATTATTTCTGGTGATGTCCAATATGGAGGCTCTAAGAAATTGATTTTATTCAGATATTATGAAAATTAACTTACCTAAACCAGCGTTTGTATTGTAGGACAAAATTGCATCAGGGTCATTTCCCATCAATATTTTAGAAACAACGAAATCAGAAAGTTTTACAGTTCCATTTCCATCTATTAAGATATTACAATTTCTAATATTTCTATGAATAATTTTCCTTTCGTGCAAATACACCAGTCCCTCCAAAATCTGTTTGACATATAGCTTGATTAATTTTTCATCTAAGACATCAAATTTTTCTAATATCTGCTTTATAGAACCCCCGTTACAGAATTCACTGATCACTTCGATTTCGTCAGGGTTATTAGAGCTCGGTTGGGTACTTAAGTATTTTATAATATTTTTGTGATTAAGTTGACCTATATTATAAACTGCTTCGTTTATGTCTAAAATTTGCTTTTCTATATCCTTTTTAAGGTCCAAAGTAACACATTTTATTGCTACTATTTCTCCTGTGTTTAGAGATAAGCCTGAATAAACCCTACCTAATTTTCCTGACCCTATGTACTCGCCTTTAATATATTCAAAATTATATTTTGGATTGTACCATACTGATGTATTTGTTTCTGATTCAGGTATTCTGTTATCTTTTAAATTTAATATTCTATCCTCATCTGAAGAACTTTTATCTTCAAAATAATTATTATCTTCTATTTCGTCATCATTTATTATTTGATATTTCTCTGATCTATACGACATCTGACTTGTTTTTTTAAATATTTGGATGTCTTCTTTTGTATCCAGTTTTTCCATTTGGTTTTTGACAGAATTTCCTAAAACATGCTCACATTTTACTAACGGCTGTTTTGTGCATATTCCTCCCATTAAAAATTTTATTCTTTTATAATTATGATTTTAAAGCTATTTTCTGTAAGCAATATTATTTTTTGTGAATATATTAAGACAGATAAATAAAAAAACTTCAAGAGTAATTATATTTTAAGAAAAAGTTGGATGATCAATAATAATAAAATTTATTTCGGTAAATTTTAGTCTTCATATAATGTTAAAAAATTTTAACTTTGGAAAATAAATCATCTTCAAAATATCAAAATATCACCTTTAAAAAAATTTTTGATTAAATTTTTTAATTTTTAATGTTTCAAATTAATAAATTGCTTGATTTTTAAATTTTTAACTAAATTTAAAATAATTATTTAGTGACATCAACTAATCTAAGATAAGGCTTAATTTCATCCCAACCTTGGGGGAATTTTTCGCAAGCCTGTTCATTGGTAATTGAAGGAAGAATAACACACTTATCTCCAGGATGCCAATTTTCTGGTGTTGCAACTTGCTTGGTTGCAGTTAGTATAAGCGAATCCAAAACTCTTATAATTTCATTAAAGTTTCTTCCAGTACTGGGTGGATACTGAATCATTAATTTTACTTTCTTGTCAGGAGATATAATGTAGGTAGTTCTCACAGTAATTTTATTGTCTAGATTAGGATGATACATTCCGATTTGTTTTGCAATAGAAAAATCAGGATCTGCAATAATCGGGTAATTCACATCAGTTCCTTGGGTTTCATTAATATCAAAAATCCATTTTTTATGATCCTCTACTGAATCACAACTCAAAGCTATAACTTTACAGTTTCTTTTTTCAAATTCTGGAATTAATTTTGAAGCTCTTCCTAGTTCTGTCGTGCATACTGGAGTAAAATCCCTGGGGTGGCTAAATAAAATCAACCAGCTATCACCTTGATAGTCGTAAATGTTGAAATCTCCTTTATGGGTTGATACTGATAAATTAGGAAAGACGTCTCCTAAAAACAAGCTTTTAATTCCATTATTTTCCATTTATAAAAATTTTTTGGAATATTCTTTTATATTTTAAAATTAATAAAAATATCCTAAAACTATCAATACTTTACTTAAAGAGTTTGAAATAAAACCAAATGAATGTAAACCTTTCAGAATTAATAGGTTAAGTTAGATAATAATTATTCTAATGTAAAAACATAATAAATATTTCAATGGAAAATGATGATAAGCATTTACTTCTTAGAGAAGTCATAATTGACCATATCAAAAACTCAGAGCTAAAAAGCAATATCAAATATAAAGAAATAGAGATAATAAATCCAGAGAATGTAGATCGTGATCTAAAAATATCAGGTAGAGTTAGCAAGAATAAAGAAATTCAACTTAATGAATTTAAAGAAGAACTATATGATAAGATTGCTGACCTTTTAGGAAATGAAGAGGCAACAGAAATTTTAAACAAGAAGATCGATTTAGAAGTTGGGTTGGCACAAGGAGAGAAATTTTGTGGACTTGACGTTTTAGATTTCGATGGTAAATCATTTAAATTAAGGCACGAAGCGGGAAAAGTTCTTATGATAGATTTTTGGGCAACTTGGTGTGGTTATTGTCAAGAACCGATGCAGGAAAATGTCGAGTTAGTAACAAAAAATCAAAAATTAGTTGAGAATAATATTAGCATAGTAGGACTTTCATGCGATGAAGATACAAATAAATGGAAAAATCACATCGTCCAAAGAAACTGGACAGCAATTCCTCAATATGTTAAAAAGGGATTATTAAAAGAAGTAGGCGTCAAGGGTATCCCATGTATAGCCATTATAAATAAACAGGGGATCATATCATTTTTAGGACATCCATCAGAAATCAACTTAGAGGAAGCTTTATTGAATCTTGCACATGATAAGCCAATTAATTCTGAAAAGTCTCAAAATGATTTAAATTCTTGGTGGAATGGAACTGATCTAAGCTCTAAAAGTGTTATAGTTGCTGAATCAAACTTCATTCTTAAAGAAGCTGGTGTCCTCAATGCAACATTTTGTGTTTCTACCAGATCAGAATTTGATGTAGAATCAGACCAAATGAAAGCTCAAAAAATAAGTCCGATATTCTATGGAGAGGTAACTCCATTCGAATATGAGACTGTACAGAATTGTGCGATTACTCTACAATCGAATTATAATTTCAACGACTTCTCATTTAAAATGAAAGTGATAGACATGAGCGGAAACGAAGATTTTTAAATTCTAAAAATTTCTAAAAAATTTCGATTGAATTTTTAAGCACTAAATATATTATCATATAATTAGTTGTATATAATATATAACGTAATTTTAATCATAATTTCATAGGGAATTAATTTATATTAATGGGATGTTCAAATTCGGTAAGAACAATAGAAGCACAAGAAAAAGAAAAAGATAAGCATAGCAAGAAATCTCGTTGTTCAATATTGAAATCTAACATATTATCAGAGGAAGAATTAGAAATAATAAACAGTTCTCAAGATATAAAAATTAACCATGATAGTCTTATTTCACAAAATGAAAAAATTTTAGCTAAAGAATATGAAATTATAAAGATAATAGGTAAAGGAGCTTTTGGAAAAGTTTACAAAGTTTTTCACAAAAAAACGAAACAGTACAGAGCAATGAAAACTGTTAAAAAAGATTTTATTAATTATCAAGATGATGAACATTGTTTTCTAAAAGAAATAGAAGTGCTTAGATTACTAGACCATCCAAATATATTAAAAATTTTTGAGTTTTATACTGATGATCTAAATTACTATGTAATGACAGAACTAATTGAAGGTGGAGATTTATATGATGAAGTATACAAAATGAAGAGTGTAAGGGAAAACGACGCTGCTATAATTATGATGCAATTACTTTCGGCTGTCAGTTACATGCACTCTAAAAATATTGTTCATAGGGATATTAAGCCAGAAAATATACTATTAGAAAATAATTGTATCGACGAAATTATGATAAAGTTAATTGATTTTGGAAATAGCAATTATTTTGACAAAATGACTCACCTTTCTTTAAAAGTAGGTACTCCTTACTACATTGCACCCGAAATTTTAAAAAAGGATTACAATCATAAATGCGATATTTGGAGCTGTGGGGTTATAATGTATTTACTCCTTACTGGGGGCCCTCCTTTCGATGGTCCTGATGAACAGGCTATAATACACAGGGTTAAATCTGGTCAATATAGTTATAGTTCTGACGAGCATATTTCAACTGAAGCGAAAGACCTAATAGATAAAATGCTCACATATGATTATAATATAAGAATATCCGCAGATGAGGCCTTAAATCACGTGTGGATAAAAAAATACTCTAAGATAGAAAGAGAGAAGATTCTTCATTACATCAAGGAGGAAAGTCAAAGTGATTACAAAAAACCTTTCGAAAATTTAAAAAAATTTAGTGCTAGACAAAAATTGCAACAGGCTACTCTTGCCTTCCTGTTTCATCAGCTAAGCACCACTGAAATGATCAAGGATTTGAAATGTATTTTTAGACAAATTGATGAAAACGGAGATGGAATTCTATCATATGATGAAATTAAAAAAGGATTTAAAACATACTATAGAGATGAGAATATAGCAGAAAAGGAATTAGATGAAATAATAAAGAACATAGATCTTGATAAGAATGAATTCATCGAATACGAAGAATTTTTGAGATCTGCTGTCAACCCTGAAATGTTGTTAACTGATAAAAACTTAGCTTTAGCTTTCTCTGCATTTGATAAAGATGGCAGCGGAGTTTTGTCCCTTGATGAAATTAAAAATACGCTCGGTATACTTAATAATCAAGAAGGTTCTAATGTAATAAAAAATATAATGAAAGAAATTGATACAAATGGAGATGGGAATATTTCCTTTTCTGAATTCAAAGAATTAATGATAAAAGTTGTGAATAAATGAAACACTATTAAAATAAGATGTATCTAATTTTTCTAATATTTTTATATGATTTATATTAACCATTTTATAAATATTGGTTTAAATTGAGAATTAAATATGATAATTATAGTGAATTTTATATATCTATTTCAACGTTACTTTTTATTATTTAATATTTTTTTGAAAAATTTAACATTATAAAAGGAATGAATATAAAGAATTTAAAATTGATATTTAAATTTGTAATAATATAAAATAGTATTGGAAATAAAGTATGAAATAGCTATAAATATCACCGTTTTTCATTTTTATAGATTGGTTCCGGAACAGGGGTAAATTTTCTGTATTTCTCTGGATTATTAATATATTCATTTTCAACTCTAATTAATAAAAATTGAATTCTTCTATATATAGAACACAAACTTAAAATAAAAAACAGAGAATCACGACTCCACGTGAAAGGTAATAATCTAATAATCCACAATATTCTAACAAAAAAATTTGTTATAATAGCATAATAATAGAACCATTGTGGGTAAATAATTTTATCCCTAATTAAGAAATATTTTGCATTCCTTTGAAACACTTTCCAACTAACAAAATAATCCCAATATATGTTATATGAAAAAGAAAAAAAACCAGCTATTATAAAAGGGTAAATTTCTAAGATGTAGCCTTTGATAATTTTTTAAAATAAAATAATACCTGCAGAATGAAGATAAGCAATAGTCATAAAGATAGCAGAGGTGATAAATCTAAATGCATTTACTAAATGAGGCCAGTATTGCTTTTTATAATAAGTCAAAACAAAAAATTGACTCGCTCTTAGTAAGAAAGCTGTAGTTCCTAAAACATATGCGGGTATCAAAGATATCTTATCACAATCATCTCGAATGTTCTCCTTTTTACAAATATTACATGTGAAAAGACACATAGAAAGGGAAAGACTAGTGTAAGCTCTTGATAATGTTGTCATAACTCCCCCAAGCATAACTTCCTTAAATTTTACTTTATTTTTTCCAAATGGAAATGCATATCTTAGAAATACTTTCAAGGAAAATAATCTGATTTGGTAAATAAAACTTTTAAAAGGCCAGAATATGTAAACAAGAGTTATAATAAAAATAATAAGAGAGGAAACGTAGTAATTACCCTGAAATTCTTCATAAAAATAACTCAAACTAATTCTGTATAAAAGAATCAAAATTCCCCAAAGGAACATCAGAATAAAAATATTCTAAATAAATATCTAAAGATTTTACATTAAAAATTTCTAATGCTTGGAAATTAAACGATGGATCTAATTCAAATAAGTAAATGTAATTAATCTTATAATATCTGAATATTACAGTACAAATAGTAAGTCCTAAATAAAGGAGTAATATTATTATAGAAAAATTAAACGCAGGGAAGAAAACACTTATCAAGGAGACATGATCAATTCCATCTGATGGCTGTGCTAAAAGAATTACCTATTTATTTTTATACTTGGTAAATAAGTTATCAAAAAATAAGCAATAAAAATCAATATGAACAAGGTGCCAAAAAATTTTGTTGAAAAATATTTCATCAAGTGAAATGGACTTACTATTTTGATATTCCTAATTGCTGTATCTATATTACCCTTGTAAAATATATCAGCAAATGATTTGACTACTTCATCTCGAGAATTTTCAATTTGTTCCACTTATTAAAAATTTGATTATAAATAGAAAAATTTACCATATACAGTCAAAAAACTTTCTATCTCTTTTAAAGAAGAGGGACAAAGCTTTTTTTCAATATGAATCTCCTCTGCACATTTAGTTATGAGTCTATCATACGCCAAACCATTCATTACAGAAAAGTTTTTAAGCCAGGTTGCAATTTCAAAAAGATTTCTAAGAGCATTGTATACAAAATTGGAAATTTCTTTAATTTCAATTTTGTCTTTTTTTGTTAATATTGAAAGACTATCCAAACGCCTATCTAATTCATTTTGCTTATTTTAAATAAAAATAGATACTTCTGTATTTTCTTTTTCATTATGAATTTCCTTTATTATCAGTAAATCTATATTCAATTTATGCAAATTATTTTCGAAAAATTCTTTTATTTTTATAACCTTGTGTTCGTTTGATTGCTGGAATATATTAAATTCTATCCTTAATTTTGTTCCTAATTTTATTGAATTATATTTAATTTTACTAATTTCTTCTATCTCCATTTTTATTAATTCTTCTTCACTTTCTGACTTAGTCTGTTTTAATTTTCGCTCTTTCTCTTTTATGGATTTATTTAGAGCATATAATTCTTTTATTATTTTTCTGCATTCTTTATAATTCAAGTATTCATCTTTCCAAAGAGAAATTTTATTTTCATCAAATAATAAATGAAAAGAAATTTTTGACATTTTTCTAATTTTGAATATTAATCGTTATAATTTATAGACCTCAATGTATTCGATTTTAAAAATGTTAATAATGATGGAGACATCTAAAATTTGTATGAGTTATCAATTATAGAAAAAGATAAATAAAAGCATATATAATAAATTTTTTGAATTTGTAATGAAAAAATAATATTCTTGTTAATTTTTTTAGTTCTATAATTATTTTATTATTAGCACTAAATAGTTAAAAAATTATTTATTAATAATAAAAATTTATTAAGTTTTAA
>Ga0169931_10004310_pt1 | contig 22205 bp, 23 predicted proteins | sample Kivu_15m_20L_FD_129675 | JGI IMG/M metagenome (GOLD analysis project Ga0169931, IMG submission 129675) | Freshwater microbial communities from Lake Kivu, Western Province, Rwanda to study Microbial Dark Matter (Phase II) - Kivu_15m_20L... | ecosystem: Environmental > Aquatic > Freshwater > Lake...
CGCGGACCGTCGACAAGCTCTGGGAGCTGTGCGGGCAAATCCTCGATCAGTTCACCGAACAGGAATGCCGCAACTACTTCAAGCATTGCGGATACCGCTACACTTAAGCTGGAACCGCTCTAGTTGCTCGCACAAGTTCGTAGACAGTCGCGATCTGCTCATAATGATCGAAAGCCAATTTGCAGTCACAAATCTTGCCCTCGGCTCGAGGAGTACCCCGATAAGTCCAAAAAGTGAGAGTCCTGACACACCGAAGACGGCAAGCTCGCCCCAGGTGCACGGCGCACCAAAGATCTCGCGCATACCTGACCACAGCATCAGCGGAAGAGCCGCCGCGAGGAGCGGGCGCGAAAAAGTGTTCACTAGGTATCGTGCTGCTTTCAAACCTAGAAACTGGCAAGCGGCCGTCGCAATTGACAGGCTGAACAGAATGTTCGGCACCATGGTCCCGATGGCAACGCCCGTGATTCCGTAAGGATGAACCAGAACCAGGCTCAACCCGAGATTCGCGATTGCTTCACTCACTGCCGCCGCTGCAAACCATTTCAATCTTCCGACGCCGTAGAAGATTCGCCCGGCAATCGACTGAGATAGTGTGATTGACAACGGCACTGCGAGACACACCATCGGCAAGTAAGCTTCATCGGCAACATCGCCAGATATCCAGATCGCCAAGAACTCGTATCCCAGACACACAAGCGTCAATTGAACTGGAGTCACCACCCAAGCCACGCAACGTGACCCTGTCAGAAAGATTCGCCGCACACGATCGATATCCCCCTTGGCTTCCAAGGCACTAATCGCTGGAGTTAGCACCGTGGTCGCTGATCGAATGGCTGTCTTGCAGTACTCCGTCAGTCGAGCACCGATGGCGAAGTAAGTGATATACTCGGGCGAAAGGTTGGCTCCAATCACGATGGCGTCTGTCGAGAACGACAATCGGCCGGCGATCATAATCAAAAATGCCTAGAGGCTGTAGCCGCGAATGGCCTGAAACGTCGCGAGGTCAACAAAGTGATGTGAGCAGCGAAGTCCCACGACCAACAGATGTGCGGCCGATGCCAGGATCAGATTCTGGACGATTCCAAAGACGGTGATTGCCACGCCGATCGCGAGCAGCCCACCACCATTGTGCAGAATGATCAGGAAAGTGACAGTCCGCAGACCTAGCATGGATAGCTGCACGCCAGTCCGCAAGGGAAACCGACCGACCGCGCAGAGCAGTGAGTCGTAGACACCAAGCGGCAATGCGGTCGCCAGATTGAGGCCCAAGAGGATGATCAGCCAGCGTGTGAGGTGCGCCAGGTCCGGCGGCACTCCGAGCGGGTTCTGCGGGATGAAGGCCAAGCCAGTCGCAATGGCCATCGCCAGCACTCCCAGGGCGGCGAACATTGCGAAGCTAGTGTTGAACACCCGATTAAGTTCGTCGGGCTGCTTGGTGGCCTCGAACTTGGCGCCGTATCGGACCACGGCCGCGCCAATCCCAAGATCGAACAACGCCAGGTAGGCCAGCACCGATTCAACGAGCGCCCAAACGCCATACTCGCGCTCCCCCAGCCCGTGGACGAGCAAGGGCGTCATGAAGAACGTGATCACCACGGTGGCCGCAAAGCCAAGCCAGTTGGCCGCAGCGTTGGTCACAATGATGCGTCTTGATGTGCCAGGCATCGCGGAGGTCAGGCGTGAGTACCGGAAACCTTCTTAGTACAGTCCGGCGTGCAGTGGCTCATGTTGGTCCATTCTTGCGGACGCCCCAACGCACGACGCACGTTTCGACGCGCGCGTTCGGGCAGCAGCGCCGCAACCATGCCCCGGTAGCCTGACATGCCGAGTGGTTGATACATGACCGCTTGGCCGTAGCTCTTGAGCGAACGCCAGAAGCTGTGTTCTCGCTGCACTAACCCCAGTGAGCAGTAGGTGTCGGCGAATGCCTGACGCACAACCGACGACGGCAGTGCGTTGCGGCCGCCCTGTTCATTCAGAAAGCGACGCATGATCCGCATTGCGATATGCAGGCGTTCCTCACTGCGTTGTGACAGGTTGGCATGACCTGTGCGATACAAGACCACCGGTTCGTCGACGTAGTCAAACTTCCAGTGTGCCGCGATCCGCAGCCACAGGTCGTAGTCGATGGCCAGGGGGATCTGTTCATCGAACACACCGCATTGCTCAAATGCCTCGCGGCGGACCATGGCCGAGCTGAAGCAAACGAAGTTATCTCGAAATATGAACGGCAAGAAGTTGCCCCGTCGCATTACGCGCTCGGCACGTTCTAATCGGAGCCGCCCTTTCGATCAGCCGCGGCGCCGACGGTGGCACGATTATCAATTGCAAGTTACAAGAGGTTTGAGTCGATGGCCCAGAGCAAGGTTGCCGGCGACCTGACTGTCAATATCCTCGTCGTTGACGATCATCCGATGGTGCGCGAAGGCATATCCAATTGCCTCGCGGGGCAACCTGATTTAACCCTGTGTGGCGAGGCGGCAGACATCAAGGAGGCCTTGGAGAAGATTGACGAATCCTGCCCCGACTTGGTGATCGTGGATATATCTCTCAAGAACGGTAACGGCATCGACCTGATCCGAAAGATCCGGGCCCGCAGTTCCCGAATCAAGACGCTCGTTTATTCGATGTTTGACGAGTCCGCCTACGCAGACCGTGCGCTGGGCGCCGGAGCACTTGGGTATGTCAACAAGCAGGATCCACCTGAAAAACTCCTGGAAGGCATTCGTCAGGTACTCGATGGGAAAATCTATATCAGCGAAGCGATGCGCGACCGCGTGATGCGACGTGCTCTAGCTGGTAACCAGGTAACGGCGAGAGTGCCATCCGAGGTGCTCTCCAATCGTGAATTGGAGATCTTTCGACTCTTGGGCGGCGGATTGACTACACGCTGCGTGGCGAACAAATTGCATGTGAGCGTAAGAACCGTAGAGGCTCATCGCGAGAACATCAAGCAGAAGTTGGACATCAAGAACGCCGCGGAATTGATGCGCCATGCCGTCGAGTGGGTATTAAAGAGTCAGTGAGTCTGAGTCGCCGGTTGCATTCTCGCAACATCTGGCTGACGGTCGAAGCAAACCGCCGCGGACAAAGCGGCGCACTTAGCGAGTGGGGCGACTGCCTCGGATGCGGTGACAGTTGCTGGCCAGGTCATCTTAGAAGATTTCAAGAGGCCTGTGTAACGTGCCCTTTCGCACAACAGGAGCGATCTGGCGCGCAGTGCCTACCGGTCGCTTTCTGGATCCACGACTGCCACTTAGTCGCGTAAATCCCACAACGGCGACAGAACAAGTTCGCTTGCTAGTTATGCGAGCCGTCTGCAAGTTTGCATAGGTGAGTTGGCATAGAAAGTGCGAACTTCGCCTGCTGGCACGTCCGACGGGAGGCGAATGGCAGTTCGACACGCATCGTTCGCGGCGCTCTTGCCGTCCTGCTCTTGATCGTGTGAGTGCATAGGGCGTAAAGACGCGAGCCAACCCGCAGGGGCCGAGTTTCATGGCAGTTGCACCAATCCCGAAATCATGGCCGCAAGGCACTGCCGCTCCGAATCTGACCGAGTACGAAGCGGCTTGTTCGCAGTTTTCGTGGGACAAGGCGGCGCGCGATCTCGATGGTTTGCCCGGTGGTAGAGGGCTGAACATCGCACACGAGGCGGTCGATCGGCATGCGGCCGGCGCGCTGCGAGAAAAGCTGGCGATTCGCTGGATGGGGAAGGCCGGCGGAACGCAGGATTTCACGTTTGCCGACCTGGCTCGGCTGTCGAACCGTTTTGCGAATGTGCTTGGGGAGCTTGGAGTCGTTCCTGGCGATCGGGTTTATCTGCTCCTCGGCCGGATTCCGGAACTCTACATTGCGGCGCTCGGCACTTGGAAACACCGCGGCGTCCTGTCGCTTTTGTTCTCCGCGTTCGGCCCCGAGCCGATCAAAGCCCGGGTATCGATTGGCGAAGCCAAGGTCCTGGTCACCACGGAAGGACTTTACAAACGCAAGATCGCAAAGATCCGTGATGAACTGCCGTCACTCGATCATGTCATTGTCATTGGGGACGATCGGCAACCGACGGTTTTCCCCGGCACATTGGACTATTGCACGTTGATGGAGGCGGCCGACGACCACTTCTCAATCGGGCCGACAGATCCCGAGTTGCCGGCGCTGCTGCACTTTACCAGTGGGACCACGGGAACGCCCAAGGGAGCCGTTCATGTTCATCAGGCAGTGGTCGCGCACCATGCGACAGGAAAGCTCGCACTCGACCTTCATCCTGATGACATCTTCTGGTGCACGGCTGATCCCGGCTGGGTCACGGGCACGTCTTACGGCATCATTGCGCCGCTAACGAATGGTGTGACGAGCATGGTCGACGAGGGAGATTTCGACGCCGACCGCTGGTACCACCTGCTGCAGGATCAACGCGTCACGGTATGGTACACGGCGCCGACGGCGATCCGCGTGCTGATGAAGGTCGGAGCAGATGTCGCTCGCAAGTACGATCTGTCGTCGTTGCGGTTTCTGGCCAGCGTTGGCGAGCCGCTGAATCCCGAGGCCGTCGTGTGGGGCAACGAAGCTTTCGGCAGGCCGTTTCACGACAACTGGTGGCAGACAGAAACTGGCGGCATCATGATCGCCAACTACGCCAGCATGGAGATTCGTCCTGGGTCAATGGGGCGTCCGCTGCCGGGCATCACGGCCGCGATCGTCCGCGAGTCGGATGGCCGCGTGGAAGTCATCGATCAGCCGAACGTCGAGGGTGAGTTAGCCCTGCGTCCCGGCTGGCCTTCGATGTTTCGTGATTACTGGAACGCGCCAGAGCGGTATGCGAAGTGTTTCGTGGACGGCTACTACTTAACAGGCGACTTGGCTCGCCAGGACGAGGATGGCTACTTCTGGTTCGTGGGCCGCAAGGACGACGTGATCAAGACATCCGGCCACCTGGTTGGTCCGTTCGAGGTTGAGAGCACGCTGATGGAGCACGCGGCCGTAGCCGAAGCGGGCGTGATCGGAAAGCCCGATCCAGTGGCTGGCGAGGTCATTAAAGCCTTTGTTTCCCTCAACGATGGCTTTACGGCGACGGAGGAACTGCGGAGGGAGCTGCTGGGATTTTCCCGGACGCGCCTGGGCGCGGCGATCGCGCCTAAGGAGATCGCATTTGTTGATTCGCTGCCCCGTACCCGCAGCGGCAAGATATTGCGGAGGCTGCTCAAGGCTCGCGAGCTGGGTTTGCCGGAGGGAGACATTTCAACGCTCGAATCAGGGGCTAATGATGGCTGATGTTACAGCGACCGCCTTACCCGACCTGAATGTCGAGCACGCCGTGGCGCTTCTGCGGCAAATGCTTCTGATTCGCCGCTTCGAAGAGAAGTCGGCAGAGCTGTACACGCTGGGCAAGATTCACGGTTTCCTTCATCTGTATATCGGCGAAGAGGCCGTGGCCGTCGGTGCAATGCACGCCTTAACGGCAGACGATGAGATCGTCTCGACCTACCGGGAGCACGGGCATGCCATTGCTCGGGGCGTCTCGCCGGCCGCCGTGATGGCAGAGATGTATGGCAAGGCAAATGGATGCAGTCGCGGCCGCGGCGGATCGATGCATCTGTTTGACGTCGAGAAACGTTTCTTCGGCGGCAACGCAATTGTGGCGGGCGGACTGCCGCTCGCCGTGGGACTGGCGCTGGCGAACAAACTGCAGGGCCGCGCTCGTGCAACGGTTTGCTTCTTTGGCGACGGAGCCGTGGACGAGGGCGAGTTTCACGAATCGCTCAATCTCGCCGCTCTTTGGAAACTGCCCGTGCTGTTCCTCTGCGAGAAAAACCTCTACGCGATGGGCACTGGGCTGGAGCGGCATCAATCGCAAACCGACATTCAGGCGAAAGCCCAGGCATACGCAATGCAGGGCGAAGCGGTCGACGGGATGGACGTGCTGGCAGTTGAAGCCTCGGTGAAGCGAGTGATCGAGACAATTCGTGGAGGCGCCGGTCCGTGTTTGTTGGAGGCCCGCACGTACCGTTACCGAGCGCACTCGATGTACGACCCCGAACTGTATCGCGGCAAAGCCGAAGTGGAACAGTGGAAACAGCGGTGTCCAATCGAGAGTTTCGCGGCCCGGTTGCGGGAGTCTGGTTTGCTCGTCGAGGACGACTGGAAGCGGTTGGAAGCTAGCGTCGTGGCCGAAGTTGCCGACGCTGTGGCAGCGGCCGAAGCCGGCCCCTGGGAGCCACTGGAGGACCTGCTCAAGGACGTCCACACACCGGCCACGATTTCAGGCGACTACGAAGGAGACGGGGCATGACTGCCACCATGACCTATCGCGAAGCGGTCCGCAGTGGACTGCGCGAAGCGCTGCGTCGCGACGAGCGTGTGTTTCTGATGGGCGAGGACGTCGGCCGGTACGGCGGGGCTTTCGCTTGTAGTCGCGGACTGCTCGACGAGTTCGGGCCCGAGCGGATCCGCGACACCCCGCTCTCCGAGTCGGCCTTCGTAGGAGCCGGTATCGGCGCGGCGATGGGCGGCATGCGTCCGATTGTGGAGGTGATGACCGTCAACTTCAGCCTGCTGGCTCTCGATCAGATTGTTAACAATGCCGCGACGCTTCGTCACATGTCTGGGGGACAGATGAGCGTGCCCGTGGTGGTGCGGATGGCCACCGGCGGCGGGCGGCAGTTAGCCGCGCAGCATTCGCACAGCCTGGAAGGTTGGTACGCGCATGTGCCGGGCCTGACGGTCCTGGCACCGGCCACCACCCAAGATGCCCGCGACATGCTCTTGGCTGCACTCGATGAGCCAGACCCGGTCATTATTTTCGAGCACGCCATGCTCTATCCCCAGGAAGGCGAAGTCGATGAGAAATCGCCCCCGTTCGACATCCGCCGGTCGGTCGTGCGGCGAGCGGGCAGCGACGTGACACTCATTACCTACGGCGGTTCTCTGGGGAAGACGCTGGCTGCGGCAGAAGAACTGTCGGGGATCGGCATCGAAGCCGAAGTTCTTGACCTGCGCGCGCTGCGTCCGCTCGACTCACAGGCAATTCTCGCCTCGGTCTCGAAGACCCGTCGGGCCGTGGTGATTGACGAAGGCTGGCGCACCGGCAGCCTGGCGGCCGAAGTTTCGGCCCAGATCATGGAAGGGGCGTTCTATGAGCTTGACGCGCCTGTTGCCCGTGTGTGCAGCGTCGAGGTTCCGATTCCCTACCCCAAGCACCTGGAAGACGCCGCGCTCCCGCAGGTAGCTGCGATTGTCGAAACGGCAAGACAACTTTGTGAGAAGAGCGCCTGACGGGGAACAATTGCCATGGCTGAATTCGTGATGCCAAAGCTGGGCGCCGACATGAGCGCCGGCACGCTCACTGCCTGGCGAAAGCAGCCTGGCGATACCGTGCATCGCGGCGACATTATCGCCGAGGTAGAAACCGAGAAGGGCAACATCGACGTCGAAGTATTTGCGGACGGCGTGATCGAGAAAATCTTGATCGTGCCGAGCGAGAAGGTTCCTGTCGGCACGGTGATGGCGCTGATCCGCGACGATAGCGCGGCCCAACAAACCGCAGCTGCGTCTCGCGACACACATGAGCTTCGGCCAAAGCTGGCCTCGCCCGAGCGGCCGAAAATCGTGACGGCCCGCCGAACAGAACAGCCCGCGGACAGGCACTTGGCTATCTCGCCGTCGGCCCGCCGATTGGCCAGGGAACTGGGAGTCGATCCGGCAACCGTTAAAGGCACGGGCCACGGCGGAGCCATCACTCGCGAGGATATCGAACAGGCCGCGAAGACTGCCACCACGGCGCCGCCGGCGACAGCCGCGCCGCCCGTCGATCGAGCCGCCCGGTTGCGGCAGACGATCGCGGCCACCATGAGCCGCTCCAAGCGCGAGATTCCGCACTACTACCTGAGCACGACGATTGACATGCACCGGGCGCTGGAATGGCTCGGCGAACAGAACGCCAGCCGTCCCGTCGCTGAACGTGTCCTCTATGGAGCGTTGATCCTGAAGGCCGTCTCGCTTGGCTTGCGGGAAGTACCCGCACTCAACGCTACCTGGCAAAACAACCAAGTGGCACTGATAGACTCGATAAATGTGGGGGTCGCGATCTCGTTGCGACAGGGTGGACTGGTCGCCCCCGCCCTGCACGACACGGACAGACTGACGCTCGAGGAGTTGATGAGACGGATGCGCGATCTCGTGAACCGAACCCGATCAGGGTCGCTGCGGTCCAGCGAAATGTCCGATGCGACCATCACGGTAACCAACCTGGGCGAACAAGGTGTCGAAAGTGTGTACGCGGTGATTTACCCGCCACAAGTCGCCATGGTTGGCGTTGGGAAGATCGTGGAGCGCCCCTGGTGTGTTGACGGACAGATCGTGCCACGTCGCGTCGTTAACCTGACGCTGGCCGCCGATCACCGCGTTAGCGACGGGCACCGAGGCGGCGTCTTCCTGACGGCGGTCGATCGACTCTTACAGCATCCGGAGAAACTATGAAGCGCGAACAGGTTCGAGCCACTGTACTGGAAGTCCTGAGCCAAATTGCGCCGGAAGCCGATCCTGCCACGATCGATCCGGGAGTTAATCTCCGCGACCAACTGGACATCGACTCGATGGACTTCCTGAACTTCCTGATCGCTCTGGACAAACAACTGCACATCGATATTCCCGAACGCGACTACGGGCAGTTAGGCACGCTCGACGCCTGTGTCGACTATCTGGCGGCCCGGAGTACGGAGTGACCTGGTTGAGTCGGCAGTCCAGGTGAACCAACGCGGCGAATCAGTAGCGATGATTCTCAACGGCTGAGCCAGATATGGGCAAAGTCTGTCGTTCGTGCTTGAATCGTTGCTACGGAACGCAGAGAATCAGTTTCTGCGGGTCAACGTGTTAACGCCGCAATCGAAAACACTTTGGCTTGGAGGCGGCCCCAGTGGATGTCGAGTCAGTGGTCTATGTACTGAGCAAACTCCGCTTTTCCGAGCGGTTACCAGGATCGATGCTAGTACGCATCGCGGCGCTCGCGGAGCTGCGCGGATTTCCCGCTCACAGCGTTCTGTTTCGCGAAAACGCGGACAACGATCACCTGATGATCGTCGCCGTGGGGCGCGTGGCGCTAGATATGCAGGTCCCCGGCCGCGGCGAGGTCCGGATCATGTCCTTGGGGCCGGGCGACATGCTCGCCTGGTCGGCACTTCTTGGCCAGGGACGGATGACCACGTCTGCCGTGGCGCTTGAAGACACGCAGGTCGTGGCGATTCGAGCACGTAACGTGCTACAACTGTGCGAGTCCGAACCTGAGTTCGGCTATCAGCTTATGCGTCAAGTGGCCGAGGCGCTGGCCAACCGCCTGGTGGCCACGCGTCTGCAGTTGCTCGACTTGTTCGCGGAAACCGAGCCGTTCGTCCCTCAGGGGCCAGACTAATGGAAACCGCAGTGAGGATCTCATGACAGCCGTCGCTCCACCGCGGAATTTGCCCGAGAGTGAGACGCTGTTGCTTGCGAAAACGGACTTTCAGGCGTTTCTCGATCAGCTCTGGCAGGGAGGATATCGCGTCATCGGCCCGACGATCGCCCAGCAGGCCATCGTCTACGACGAAGTGCGCCGGGTCGAGGACCTCCCGCGTGGATGGACCGACGAGCAGCGCGGCGGCCAATACCGATTGAAACGCCGCGACGACGATGCCTGGTTCGGTTTTGTCGTCGGGCCGCATTCACCCAAGCGATATTTCTTCCCGCCACAAGTGGCCGTAGCCCAGGCCGACCGAACAGCAAATGGTTGGCAATTCAGCGAGGTGCCGGATCAAGAGCCCCCCTATGCCCTGCTGGGAGTCCGGGCCTGTGAGCTGGGGGCGATTGCCGTGCAAGACCGCACCTTCATCAATGAACAGTACGTGGATCCGATTTATCGCCGGCGCCGCGAGCGGGCTTTGATCGTCGCGGTCAATTGCACGCAAGCGGCAAGCACCTGTTTTTGCACGTCCATGAAAACGGGGCCTCGCTGCACGAAAGGTTTCGACCTGGCGCTCACCGAATTGCCGGATTCTTTCACGGTCGAAGTCGGCTCCGATCGGGGGGAAGAGGTTCTCTCGACCTTGCCCACGATCATGGCAACCCCGAGCATGCTGCGACAGGCGGAGAACGTTCGGCAACAGGCGGTCGATCAAATCACCAAGCGGCTGGATACGAAGGACATCCGGGATCTATTACTGGGCAGTCTCGAGCATCCACGTTGGGATGAGGTCGCCACCCGCTGTTTGTCGTGCACCAACTGCACGATGGTTTGCCCGACCTGCTTTTGCAGTTCCGTTAAGGAAGTGAGCGACCTGACCGGCGATCATGTTCAGCGCGAGCGCGAGTGGGATACGTGTTTCAACTGGGACTTCAGCTACATGAATGGCGGCATAGTGCGAAATCAGATTCGGTCGCGCTACCGCCAATGGCTCACGCACAAGTTGGCCTCCTGGATCGATCAGTTCGGGGTCTCCGGATGCGTCGGCTGCGGCCGATGCATTACGTGGTGCCCGGTCGCAATCGACTTAACGGAAGAAGTCGCCGCCATTCGGGAGAACCCCGCGTGAGCGTGCCAGCATCGAGTGCGATCGCCGAGAACCCGTGGCTGGGGCAAAGCGTCGAGATCGACGCGATTACGCCCGAATTGCCGGGGGTGGCCACCTATCATCTGCGGTTTCGGGATGCCGAGCTAAACTCACGCTACCGCTTTCGGCCCGGCCAGTTCAACATGCTGTACTTGCCCGGCGTCGGCGAAATCGCGATCAGTCTCAGCGCGGCAAATGACATCTCTGGGACCTGGGATCACACGATTCGCGTGGCGGGTAACGTGACGCGCACATTGGCCGGGCTGGGAGTCGGAGGCAAGCTTGCCCTGCGCGGCCCCTATGGAACGAGTTGGCCGCTGGACGAATGCGCGGGCGCGGACATCATCCTGGTCGCCGGCGGCATTGGCCTGGCTCCGCTGCGACCCGCGATTCATGCGGCCCTTGCCCAGCGAAAGCGATTCGGTCCAACAACGCTGCTGTATGGCGCACGGTCGCCCGACATGCTCCTCTACCGGCGCGACTACGAGGCTTGGACGGATCGCGGACTGAACATGTCCGCAACCGTCGACCGGTTTCAGCCCGGCTGGTCGGGAGACGTGGGTGTCGTCCCACTGCTGGTCGATCGACTGCGGCCGCTCAAGCCGGCTAACTCGGTGATGTTTCTCTGCGGCCCCGAAGTCATGATGCGCTATACGGTCCGCAGCGCCTTGGAGCGAGGATTGCGGAAAGATCAGATCTGGGTTTCGCTCGAGCGCAACATGCAATGCGCCGTCGGGCTGTGCGGGCACTGCCAGCTGGGGCCGGCATTCGTTTGCAAGGACGGCCCGGTTTTCCGCTATGACCGGATCGAGCCGTTTCTGAACGTGGAGGGGCTATGAGCCGCAAGCCGCGATTGGCCGTGTTCAAGTTCGCCTCTTGCGACGGCTGCCAGCTGTCGTTCCTGGCGCTCGAGGATGAACTCCTAACACTGGCTGACAGAATTGACGTGGTGTACTTCCTCGAAGCCACCAGTCGCGTGGAGCCGGGCCCGTATGACGTGGCACTCGTCGAGGGCTCGATTACCACGCCTGAGGATGCCGAGCGCATTCGCCAGGTGCGCCGCGACTCGCGATTCCTGGTGACTATTGGCGCTTGCGCCACCGCCGGGGGAATCCAAGCGCTGCGCAACTGGGCGGACTCGGCCGAGTTTCTGCGCGCCGTCTACGCCTCTCCCGAGTACATCCACTCGCTGGCTACATCTACGCCGATCTCCAGTCACGTGCCCGTCGACTTCGAGCTGCGTGGCTGTCCGATTAACAAGCAGCAGTTGCTCGAAGTTCTGGTTTCGCTGCTGGGTGGTCGCCGGCCCCGCACGCCGGTGCACAGCGTCTGCCTGGAATGCAAGCGGCGCGGCACGGTCTGCGTAATGGTCGCCCAGGGAGTGCCTTGCCTGGGCCCCGTCACGCACGACGGCTGTGGGGCGATTTGTCCCAGTTACAATCGCGGCTGCTACGGTTGTTACGGGCCCTGCGAACAGCCGAATCTCGAGAGCCTGAGCGATCAGTGTCAAGTCATCGGAGTCTCGCGCGAGGCGTTGGTCCGAAGTTTGCGAAACAGTTTCAACGGCTATGCGCCCGAGTTTCGTGCCGAAAGCGACCGGCTTGCAGGCGACAGGCAGTGAGCAAGAGCTAGCGTATGAGCGAAGAACGCACAGTCCGCGTGGAAGCACTAACCCGCGTCGAAGGCGAAGGGGCGCTGCACATTCGCGTGAACGACGGTGTCATCGAAGATGTGCAATTGAACATCTACGAGCCGCCGCGTCTGTTCGAAGCCATGCTGCGCGGCCGCGCGCTCGAGGATGTGCCGGACATTACGGCCCGCATTTGCGGCATCTGTCCGGTCGCCTACCAGATGAGTTCGGTGCATGCGCTCGAAGCGGCGCTTGGCGTGCAAGTGACTGGCGACCTGCGCGTCTTGCGGCGGTTGCTGTACTGCGGCGAGTGGATCGAAAGCCATGCCTTGCACGTCCACATGCTGCATGTCCCTGACTTTCTGGGCTTTGAAAGCGCGCTGGCACTGGCCAAGGATCATCCGGACGAAGTCAATCGCGGCTTGCGGCTGAAGAAGCACGGCAATCAACTGCTGGAGGTGCTCGGCGGTCGGGCGGTTCACCCCATCAACGTGGCCGTGGGCGGCTTTTATCACCTGCCGCGGAGAGAAGAACTGACTCGGCTCATTCCCGACTTTGAGTGGGGATTGCAGGCCGCGATCGACGCCGCACGGTGGGTCGCGGGCTTTGACTTCCCCAGGTTCGAAGAGGCGTACGACTTCGTGGCCGTCTCTCATCCTGATGAATACGCGATGTGCGAAGGCCCGATTCGCACGAGCGACGGAATGGCAATTAGCGCCGATCAGTTCGAAAAGCACTTTCGTGAACAGCAGGTACCGCATTCCACGGCCTTGCAGGCTGTGCGGATCGATACCGGGCAGACGTACTTATTAGGCCCGCTATCGCGGATCAATCTCAACCGCGAGCAATTGCTGCCCGCCGCGAGACGCTTGGCCGATGAACTAAACCTGGAGCAACCGTGCCGCAACATCTTCAAGAGTATTATCGCCCGCAGCATTGAAATCGTGCAGGCCTATGAGGAAGCATTGTCGATTCTCCGGGACTATCGCCCGGCCGGTGAACCTCGCATCAAGTATGAGCATCGGCAGGGCGAGGGTGCCGCCGCAACCGAGGCGCCGCGAGGACTGCTCTATCATCGATACGGCGTCAACGCCCAGGGATTCGTGACGAAGGCCAACATCGTGCCCCCCACGTCACAGAATCAGAGTCAGATCGAAAGCGACTTACGAGACTACCTGCCCGCTCTGCTGAACTGGAGTGACGACGAAGTGGCGCGGGCCTGCGAACGATTGGTGCGCTCGTACGATCCCTGCATTAGCTGTGCGACGCATTTCCTCAAAGTCAACCTGGATCGCGTATCATGAGGGGTTGCCGATTATTCGTCGGGATCGGCAGCCCGCACGGCGATGATCGTGTGGGATGGGAAATCGCCCTGCGTTTGAGCGAGCGAAAGAGCAGCTTGCTGGTGGTGCGTAGTGCGTGCACGCCGGCTGAACTGCTCGACTGGCTGGAGGGAATCGATATCTTGGACATTTGTGACGCGGTCGCCAGCAATGAGCCGGGCTCCCTGTATTGCTGGAGCTGGCCGGCGGCGGAGATCGAGCAAGCTGCCTTTCGGGGAACACATGACATGACGCTACAAGCGGCCCTGATGTTGGCTGATGAGCTGGGGCGTCTGCCGCGATGCACCCGCATCTGGGGAGTTGGCATCAAGCCGCCGCTCTCAGGCGATGCGTTGTCACCGGAGGTGGCCGCCGCGATCCCGACCATGGTCGACCGAATGTGCGAGGCACTCCATCATGCATGAGATGTCGCTGGTCCGGACGCTGTTGGCACAAGTTGGCGAAATCGTCGCCGCGAACGGCGGGTCCGCATTGCGCTGCGTCCGTGTGCAAGTTGGTCCGCTGGCTGGCGTGGAACCCGCACTGATGGCCACTGCATGGAAGCAGTTGTCAGCCGATGCTGGCTGTGGCGACGCGACGCTGGAAGTCGAAGAAGTACCTCTAGTGGCACATTGCCGAGGCTGCGACAGGACATTTCAGCCGCTGCACTTTCGCTTTCGCTGCCCGACCTGCGGCACGGCGGAGACTGAAACCATTTCCGGTGACGGCGTGATTCTGCAGTCCGTAGTGCTCGCTGACATCGAGCAAGGAGCCGGAGCATGACTCGCGTAATTACCGTGCGGCGCGATGTCGCCGCGCAGGCTAAAGAACAGGCCGAGGACTTCCGTCGCGAAATGACGCGCCGAGGCACGCTGGTCGTCAATCTGCTGTCGTCTCCTGGCGCGGGCAAGACCAGTTTGTTGGCGGCAACGGCCGTTCGCTGGAGTGACAAGCAGCGGATGGCGGTACTCGTGGGCGACATCGCGACCGATCGCGACGCGCAGCGGTTAGCGCCCCTGGCGCCGACAGTTCAACTGACAACCGGCGGCGCATGCCATTTAGATCTGTCGCTAGTTCAGCGAGGGCTGGAGGCTCTGCCCACAGGGAACTTGGATTTTCTGTTCATCGAGAACGTCGGTAACCTCGTCTGTCCGTCGTCGCACGACCTGGGGGAGCATGTGCGAGTGGTCGTGCTAAGCACAACGGAAGGGGATGATAAGCCGGCCAAGTACCCGAAGGCATTTCGCACCAGCCGGGCGATGGTGATCAGCAAGATCGACCTGTTGCCTTACTTCCCTTTTTCGATCAAGTCCGCCAGCGACGACGCGCTCTCCATCCAGCCACAGTTGGAGATTCTGCCCCTATCGGCGCTGCACGCCACGGGTATTGACCGCTGGTGCGATTACCTGGTCGAGTTACGCGCGAGGCTGCCGCAGCTATGTCCAACCCGCTGACTCACCAGCGCGAAGCGCGTCATCAGTCGCCGAGCGGCGACGACGATCAGGTAATCGCGCTCCGGATCGTGCTTGCGGGGCGCGTCCAGGGACTTGGCGTACGTCCAGCCATCGCACGGCTCGCGCAGGAATTGAAGCTCGTGGGGAGCGTCGGCAATTCCTCACGCGGTGTATCGATCCACGTCGAAGGGCCGTTGGCGGCGGTTACGACGTTTCGGTGGCTACTCACCACGGGGCTTCCACCGGGCGCATGCGTTGAATCGCAACTCGACGAAAGCATCGAGCCAGTCGGAGCAGCCATATTTAGTATCGAATCGAGCACTTCCGAGGAGGGGCTGACGGCACGCGTGCCTCCAGATCTTGCGGTATGCCCGAAATGTCTGGCCGAGGTGCAGCACGCCGAGAACCGGAGGCATGAGTATCTCTTCACGACGTGCACCGAATGCGGCCCACGCTATTCATTGCTCGATACGATGTCCTACGACCGTCGAGCGACGGGCATGAACCGTTTTGAGCCTTGTTCGGAGTGCGATCGCGAGTATACGACCACATCCGATCGCCGCTTTCACTCCCAAACAAACAGTTGCCCCGCCTGTGGTCCGCGGCTCTGGTTTCAACACGACACCGGGCAGTCGGTTGCTCAAGGTGTCGAAGCGATTCGGGCAGCAGTCTCCGAGTTGCATCGCGGCCGCATCGTCGCAATTCGCGGAATTGGTGGATATCAATTGCTCGTTGACGCGACTTCGCCCGCCGCAGTACAGGAGTTAAGACGCCGCAAGCAACGATTCGGAAAACCACTGGCAATTATGGTTACGGATCTCGAAGCTGCCGAGCAAATTGCGATACTCGACGATGCCGACCGGCAGAGCGTAGGATGCCCAGTCAACCCGATTGTGATTCTCAGGATGAAGTCGCCATCTACGCTGGCGAGTGAAGTTGCCGCGGGAATAGGCACGATTGGCTTGATGCTACCGACGAGCCCGCTGCACGCGGCGATCGCCCGTCAGTTCGAAAAACCGTTGGTGGTCACCAGTGGCAATCTCGAAGGCAATCCATTGGCCTTTGAAGCCGAAGATGCTTCGCGCGAGCTGGAACCTGTCGCCGACGCGTGGCTTGAACACGACCGGCCGATTCTGCGCCCGATCGATGACAGCGTGGTTCGCGTCGTGACGGGTAAGCGGGTGAGTGTCCGGTTGGCCCGCGGACTGGCGCCCCTGCCCTTGGAGTTGGCGTCACGTCCTTTGCTCGCCTTGGGCGGCCATCAGAAAGCGGCGATTGCCCTTAGCAATGGATTTCAAGCCGTGCTCGGACCGCATATCGGGGACCTCGACACGGAACCCACTCGAGATCGCTACCTGGATCACATCAAGTCGATGTGCCGGCTGTACGACATGACGCCGAGGGCGCTGGTATGCGACCAGCATCCCGACTACTTCACCACGCGGTGGGCGACTGAGCAAAGTATTCCGGCAATCGCAGTGCAGCATCACCATGCCCATGTCGCGGCTGGGATGCTTGAGCACGGCTGGCTGGATCGCGAAGTGTTGGGAGTCGCCTGGGACGGAACAGGATATGGACCAGATGGCACGATCTGGGGTGGAGAATTTCTTACGGCAACCGCGACTGAATTTCGCCGCGCCGGATGCATTCGGCCGTTCGCTTTGCCGGGGGGAGAAACCGCCGTACGAGAGCCTTGGCGCGTGGCAGTCTCGCTGGTGTACCAAGCACTCGGAGCAGAGAGGGCAGCCAGTCTGAGGTTCCGCGGCATTACAGCGTCTCAGGTTGAACGAGTAGTCCAGTTGCTTAGCCGTTCGCATGCGTGTCCGGTCACGTCGAGCGCGGGCCGACTGTTTGACGCCGTGGCGGCGCTTGCCCTGAACATTTGCGAATTGCGGTTCGAAGGCCAGGCTGCAATGTTGCTGGAAGCCGCCTGCAATCCCGCGTGCGAAGGCGCATACCCGCTGCCGGTCTCACCCGGCCACCTGCTGCGACTGGATTGGCGACCCCTTGTTCAGCGTGTGCTCGCAAACCGGCGAGCAGACGTGTTGCCGGAGGTGATCGCAATGCGATTTCACCGCGCGCTCGCCCACGGTGTCGCGGCAATGGTGAGGCAGTTTCCCGAAATGCCCGTGGTGCTCTGTGGCGGATGCTTTCAGAATAGGGTCTTGACTGAGCTTGTCGTCGAGCGATTTGCGGGAGATCGGCCGATCGGCACGCCGGGGATCATCCCTTGCGGCGATGGCGGACTGGCTGCGGGGCAATTGGCCGTCGCGGCGGCACGACTCAACGGAGGCTGGCAACTATGTGTCTAGCGATTCCCGGCAAGGTCGTGCGGTGGATCGACTCCGACCCTTTGTTAGGCGTGGCCGAGGTTGAATTCGGGGGCGTAACGCGACGGTGCCTCATGGCCTGCGTGCCTGAGGCCTCCGAGGGCGATTACGTCGTGGTGCATGCCGGCGTGGCGATCGCGATTGTCGATGCCGAGGAAGCGTCGCGCGTGCTTGCGGAGCTCGCAAGTCTGCCCGAGAGGGTCGAATGGCTTGAGCGAGACGAAGAGGAGCCGTGATGAAGTATCTCGACGAGTACCGCGACCCGGTTGCCGCGCGGCGGCTGCTGGCGGAGATTCGCAGCGTCGCTCGCAGGCCGTGGACGCTGATGGAAGTTTGTGGCGGTCAGACGCATTCGCTGTTGCGACATGGGATCGATGTCGAGTTGGAGGGCGTTGTGGATTTGATCCATGGTCCCGGTTGCCCTGTGTGCGTGACGCCGCTGGATTCGATCGATCTTGCACGCGAGCTGAGCCTGCGCGAGGGCGTGCTGCTGGCCAGTTTCGGTGACATGCTGCGGGTTCCCGGCAGTCGCGGCAGCCTGCTGGAAGCACGCGCTGATGGCGGACGCGTAAATGCGGTCTATTGTCCGATGGATGCCGTCGCCCTGGCCCGCCGCAACCCAGACTTACAGGTTGTGTTCTTTGCGGTCGGTTTTGAGACAACCACTCCTCCCACGGCCCTAGCAGTGCGCCAGGCAGAGTCGCTCGGCCTGCGGAACTTCAGCCTGCTGGTGGCCCACGTGCGAGTGTTACCGGCTATGGAGACTCTCGTCGAATCTGCCGACTGTCGCGTGCAAGGATTCCTGGCAGCGGGACACGTATGCACCGTGACCGGTTGCAGGGAGTATGCGCCTTTCGTCGAGCGCTACCGGCTTCCCGTGGTGGTGACCGGATTCGAACCGGTCGATTTGCTGCAAGGCATCCTGCGGTGCGTACGGCTACTGGAATCTGGCCGACCGGAAGTCGTCAATTGCTATCGGCGGACGGCGCGCGACTCGGGAAATCCGACCGCGCAGCGGCTGGTTAGCGACATTTTCGAGGTGTGCGACAGGCCGTGGCGAGGACTGGGCGTCATTCCGCGCGGGGGACTAAAGCTGCGTGCCGAGTTCCAACAGTTCGACGCGGAGGTTCGGTTTGGCGGCGCGAGTGTACCGGCGATTGAAGCTGAGGAATGCCGCAGCAGTGACGTTCTGGCCGGGCGCATCAAGCCTAACGCGTGCCCAAGTTTCGGCACGACCTGCACGCCTGACCGTCCGCTAGGTGCGCCGATGGTCTCCTCCGAAGGCGCCTGCGCTGCCTACTACCGGTACGCCGGCGCCAACAATTTGTAAGGGGGTGAGGCACCACTGATGACACACGAAGAGCTCTCATACAATTGCCCGAGTCCGTCGACAACCGACAGCGGACGCATCTCACTTGCGCACGGTGAGGGTGGGCGTCTGATGCGACGACTGTTGAGCGAACATATCCTTCCGGCGCTGGCCGATGTCGCGCCGGCGGGCGACGCCGACGCTGCGATCCTCGCGCGGCTCGGAGGCCAGGTGGTGTTTACCACGGACAGTTACGTCGTGTCGCCGTTGTTCTTTCCGGGTGGCGACATCGGTAAGCTGGCAGTCTTCGGCACGACCAACGATCTGGCAGTTACTGGTGCTCGGCCATTATGGCTTAGTCTGTCACTCATTATCGAGGAAGGTTTCGAACTCGCGCTGCTCGACTCAGTTCTGCGCAGCCTTGCCGCGTCCGCGCGCCTGACCGGCGTTTCCATCGTCACGGGCGATACGAAGGTCGTGCCGCGCGGGGCCGCCGATGGCCTGTTCATCAATACAGCAGGCGTTGGCGTGTTACTCGAACCGCGGTGGCCGGGGCCTGAGCAGTTGCAATGCGGTGACGAGTTGCTGGTTACTGGTCCCATCGGACAGCACGGCACGGCGGTGATGGCAACTCGCGAACAATTTGACGCGGAGCCTTGCCCGACGAGCGACTGTGCGTCGCTTGTTCCGGCGGTCGACGCCTTGCGGCGGGCCGAAATACCGGTCGTCACTCTGCGCGATGCGACCCGCGGCGGTGTATCGGCGGTTCTGCGCGAATGGGCAGCCTCTTGTGGTCGGACCCTGGCCATCGATGAGCGTGAGGTACCCGTGACACCGGAGGTGCGCGGCGTCTGCGAACTGCTGGGTCTTGACCCCCTACATGTGGCCAACGAGGGGACGATGGTCGTGGCTGTGCGAAAGGGTTTCGGGGCGGCAGCGGTTGAGGCACTAAGCCGCGTGCCCGACGCGCGACAGGCAGCGATCGTGGGCCAAGTCCAAGAGCGACGCGTTTCCCCGGTCGTCGTTCAGCGTGGGCTGGGCCGCTACTTGCCGCTCGATGAACCTCTGGGAGCTCAGTTGCCACGAATCTGCTGAACGTCGGCCGGCGAAGAGCCGCCGGTCGAAAGCCCTTCACACGACTGCGCGACTGTTTGCAGCCAACCGAGAGCAATGCTGCAGCACTCGTAGGCACCAGGGAGGACATCGCGCATTGCTCAACGCAAATTGTAGTGGGGATTCTGCGGATCGAAGTCCCAGTCAGTAAGGCCCACATTGAGCTTGATGCACGAGTACGTGTACTCTTCGACGAGCACTGGCTTGCCGCCACCCGTCTCGGGCCAACTGTATCCCTCATAGCGAATTGGCAATTTGAGCTCGTCATCAATGAACACGCGGGCCATCGCGAACGGAATATCTTGATGCTGTTCTGAATAGCGGACTTCAATACCCTGTGTCGACCGCCCGTTGATCTTCGCGCCGCGATACCACTTTATCTCGCAGGGCAAATTGACTTGCCGGCTCCATTTGGCCTGCTCGATCAGCTTCTGTCCGAGATTCTTCATGCCGATCATCGTCAGCGGATAGCGCTGCCCCCACATGGCGATCGGGCCGTCTGGCGCAAGAGCTACGGTCCCGACAAGTTTGCCAACCCCGCGCGGATCATGAGCCAGCAACATCCCATTGTTTCGACCGTCGACGTAGAGCACCTCTCGACCCGCAAGCGAGCTGGGCCCCATGAACTTGAGATAGACACTAAGGGGCCTATGTCGCACCTTGATCTGAATGTGTTGGTACTCCTGCAGTTGACCGCTTACCTGCTCTCGCTTAATCAACTTTGCAGTGTAATCCTGGACCTTCTCCGTTTCTTGCTGCGCAATCTCGGCCCAGGGAATGACCGCATCAAGCGGATGCGACTGGGCTGGCGTCGACGGTTCGCCGGCTGAAACCGCCGAGGATGACACAGAGAACAGCGCAACCACGATAATGGCTGCTGTCTTCAATTGATTCATGAAATTGGGCTCCTCCTTGGGCGACCGCTGCTCGCAAACGACGTACCTCTCGTCATGCTGGCACTTTGACGCCTCCTATACGGCCGGTTTCCGTTGTCTTGGTAGAAAGCTACCAGCGCCACCGCTCTTCGATTGAGTCGGCATGTGCGAAAGAGCGCGAGATGTGCTCTCGCGACATCCTCCTCCAGGTAAGCCGATTGACTTCCTTCGCGCCGCAAGTGGCCATCCCAAGGCTCTGCCAACCGGTAACATTCCGGGCGGTCCGAGGCTTCAACTCCGGCCGCGAAGTAGTTGGGCGCGGCGACGAAAGGTGGCCTCTTCCCTGTCTTGTCCGAGTTTGTGGTAGGCCTCTGCCAGTCGCTCCACTGCTTGCAGGTTGAACGGATTGCGCACCAGCACCTGACGGAATTTTGCGACCGCAGGTTCGTAACTGCCGGCTTGGTAGAGTGCGTGCCCCTCAGCCAGCAGTAGCGAGCTCGTATTCAGGTCATCTTCCAGCAACTCCTCAATCACGTCTTCTTGTTTGACCGTAAGTAGAGAACAGGGGAGATCGCGGAGAACTCGGCGCGCGGTACTGCCCAATAGCACTCGGACAAGACCGGTTCGACCGGTCGCTCCCATAACGATCAGATCCGCCTGGTGCTCTTTCGCGGCTGCGATGATCTGATCGTGCGGAGCGCCGGACCTGACTTCCTTCACATACGGTATTGCATCGAAATGGATCCCGGCCAGGAAAGCCTCCAGTTCCTCGCACCACTTGTGTTCGTATTCCACCTTTGCATCCGCCAGCTCTCCGGTCTCGACCGCCGCGGTCAACCAGCTCACGTCGGGTACGACGGACAGCACGACCAGCCGCGAGCCAAGAACCCTTGCGAGTTGAACGGCGTTGCGCAGGCCTCGCCGGGACACAGCGGAGTGATCGACCGGACAGAGTATCGTTCGGAATACAATGTCACGGGCGGCCGGATGAACCGTCAAAACTGGCTGCGGCGCCTGCTCCATCACCGACTGAGCGATGGGCCCGACGGTAAACGCCTGATTCGCGGACAGTTCGCCTGCTCCTAGCACAATCAGATCGGCGTCCACTTCGGTGGCATTGCGTACAATCGCATCCGCGACCGGCGCTGCCAGGACGGAACAGTTAGCAAGTGGCACCTGCTGGTGCGAGAATTGAGTCCTCAAATCCTCGAGCATTCGATCGGCCTGCTGGTGCCTGAAAATGCTAGCTGCGGCGGGTAACCAGGGCTCCACGACGTGGATCACGCTGACCCGCGTGCCAAAAGCACTGGCCAGACGTGCGGCCACGCGAGCGGCATTACTACTCGCTGGCTGGAAGTCCGTGGCAAGTAACAAGGACTGCAGCATGCGCATGGTTTCTCTCCTCTGGTCAAGGATCGGTTGAAGAATGCTTATTGGCGGCGAAGTACAGTCCCGAATGAATCAGTCAGACTCCTAGCAGCTCGTTGAAGTATTACTGGGTCGGCGGTGGTTGACGGGTGTGTTATTTTGATGGCGTGTGGAGGTGGTGGTTGACACGGAGGTTTAGCGATGGCGATGGGCAAGCGGCGGCAGAA
>Ga0169931_10004312_pt1 | contig 22194 bp, 17 predicted proteins | sample Kivu_15m_20L_FD_129675 | JGI IMG/M metagenome (GOLD analysis project Ga0169931, IMG submission 129675) | Freshwater microbial communities from Lake Kivu, Western Province, Rwanda to study Microbial Dark Matter (Phase II) - Kivu_15m_20L... | ecosystem: Environmental > Aquatic > Freshwater > Lake...
AAATTGGTGACGCCCGTCATGTTCGGCGCAATCCACCGGTAGTCAAATGAGGCCTTTCCGTCCGTGTATTTCCTGGGAGCCGAGTGCAGCACCTGGTTGGTGAACCTCGTCACTTCCTTCGTTTCCATGTTCACGGACTCCGCGAACTTCGTGGTCGACGCGTCGACGAGTTCGAATTTGCCCTCGGTATCGGCCACGATCATCACGCCTGCATTCACCGCATCGGTCACGGTCGCCTTCAAACGGATGCCGATATCTATCTTCTGCCCGGGAGCCGGGGACGAATTGCTGAACACCATCTCGATGTTCGGACCCCGCTTCTGGTAGTGGCAGTTTCCGCAGCCCTGTGCCTCCCCCTTGGATCTCGCCATCGCGGTTCCGTTCGCGGTCAGGGCCACCAGGGGAAGTGCGCCAATAAAATTCAGGAATCGATTGCCACCGAAATGCATGGTTCTTGAGACTCTACGAAGGTTTAGACGCCCAAGACACCCCTTTTGGCGCAACTCTTTCGTCTTTTTCGCATCCGTCAATCGCCGAACAGGACTGACCAGGCGATTCAAATCGTCCCTTGCCGGCGTACCGCAGTTGGCTGGCGCCTTTGTAAGTCATTGAAAATATTGATGGATACGCCGTGGCACGGACTTCGCAAGGCAACCTGCCATGCGTCTACTCTTTGATCGCGGCACAATCGTCCTGCACGACCTGCCCAATTCCCTGGATCCCGGCGCCATTCCCGGTGTTTTGTGGGATCCGCGGGTCGCCGCCTGGCGCGCGCCGGGGCGCCTGGCCTACCCACTCGCCTCCGAGTTGCGCCGACGTGATGTCCGCCTGTCGGACAGGCCGCAGCCACAGCTGGCACCGCCGACCGGATTCCAGCCGGTCGCGCTTCGCCCCTACCAACAGGCCGCCTACGATGCATGGCACGGGGCGGGACGACGTGGAATCGTCGTCATGCCGACGGGCAGTGGAAAGACGCGCGTTGCCTTCGCGGCGCTCGCGGCCACACGCACCCCGGCGCTGTGCCTTGTGCCAACGCGCGCACTCTTGCAGCAGTGGGTGGCAGAGCTGGGCAAGTTCTACCGCGGGCCGATTGGCTGTTTCGGTGACGGTGAGCGATCCCTTGCCCCCATCACGGTCGCGACCTTCGCCAGCGCCCATCGCAACATGCCGCTGCTCGGCGATCGCTTTGGGTTGCTCATCGTCGATGAAGCCCATCATTTCGGAAATGCACGCCACGACGAGGCGCTCGACATGGCCATCGCGCCCCTGCGCCTTGGATTGACTGCGACGCCGCCCCCACCCGGGCCGGTGCTCTCGCGAATCGGCGCGCTCATTGGACCCATCCGCTTCGAGTTGAAGGTGAGCGATTTGCAGGAAGACGCGTTGGCGCCCTTTGATCGCATCACCCAACCCCTGTGGCTCGACCCCGAGGAGAGACGCAGCTACGACGATCTTCGAACGCTGTACCGCGGTGCCTTTTCAGCATTTCGTATCACGCATCCGACAGCGCGGTGGGAGGACTTTGTGCGAATCGCCGCCAACACCGATGATGGACGACGGGCCATCGCCGCCTGGCGCGCCTGCCAACGTCTACTGGCGTTTCCGCGTTGCAAACAGCTCGCGCTGGCGACGTGGCTGCACCGACTGTCAGACCGAAAGACGTTGATCTTCGTCGCGGACAACGACACTGCCTATCGGGTTGCCCGGGAACACCTGCTGATGCCACTGACCTGCGAGATCGGGCGCAACGAGCGACGCCTGATGCTGGACCACTTTCAAAGCGGCGCCATCAAGGCGCTGGTGTCGGCCCAGGTGTTGAACGAGGGCATCGATGTTCCCGATGCGGATGTCGGCATCGTGGTGGCCGGCAGTCGAGGCGAACGAGAACATACCCAGCGGGTCGGACGTCTGTTGCGTCCGTCTCGGGGCAAGCGGGCGCTGGTGGTCGAGCTGGTCGTGCAGCAAACAACCGAGGTGCAAAGCGCCGATAAACGATGGAGGCGTCTTGTTGCCTGAAGCCGACATCCCGGTTCGACTGGTTGACGACGAGGCCCACCTCGACTTCCTCGGCGCACAGGACGATCCCTGGCTGCGCGGCTTGATCGCCGAGTTCGAGCGTCACGAGGGTCGATCGCGGCGGCAGCTCTCCGAGGCCCTTGCGGGCCCCCTGCCCGGTCCGGCCCCGCAATGGAAACGCAGAGCGGCCGCAAGAGTTCTCTTTCGACTGTGGTATCGCGAACGCCCGCAAGCGGTATCTCCACCCCTTCTGCGTGAGGTGCTGTTCCGTTGTGCGGCGCAAAGCAAGGCCGACCGAATCCGCGTGCGAGAGGAGACCGCATTTGTGCTGCAAATCCCGCCAGAGCAACTGTCGCGCTGGCTATTTTGCGATCTGCCGAGCGAGCGACTCATGCAAAAGCCCTCGCAGCCAATCGCGCCGCATTCGCTTCGTCAACACACCAACCTCGCAATCGCCCAGGCGACCTTGATGCGCGCCACCTCGGTAAAGGTCGCACTCACCGGGAACGCGCGTGCCATCGTTCGACTGGCGCGCCTGCGTGGGTTGCTCTGTTCGGTCACGACGGCTCCCGATGCGCACGCAGCGAGCCTGTCGCTCTCCGGACCCTACGCGCTATTTCGTCACACGATTCTCTATGGCAAGGCCCTGGCAGAGCTGTTGCCACACCTCGCGTGGTGCAACAACTTTGAATTGCAGGCGGAATGCCGACTGCACGGCCGCGTGCGACAGGTCTTTCTGGATCAGAACGCACCCATTGCGCCTGCGAAAGAGCCCAGACCCTTCGACAGCAAGCTGGAGCAGCGTCTGGCAGAAGATCTGCAAAAACATGCGCTCGACTGGCATGTCATCCGCGAACCAGAACCCATTGCCGCCGGAAAGCACCTGCTCTTTCCGGACTTCCTGCTGCAACACCGCCTGCATCCCAGACGCCGGGTTCTGGTCGAGCTCGCGGGCTTCTGGACGCCCGAATACCTCGGACAAAAATTCGCACGCCTCGCCGAGGCCAACGCCGCCAACCTCATCGTGTGTGTCGACGCCGAACGGGCCTGTGGCGTGAAGGCCGAACACGGCTCTCTGCACATCCTGCCCTACCGACGCCACGTCGATGTGAATGCCTTGATGGCGCGGATCGAGCAGTTGTGCTGATTACTTGGGACAGCCGATCGGCTTTTCGGACACGGCGATGTCGTCGATCCACAACCGGACCGGCTTCAGCTGCTCGTGCACGTGATTCCAGCCGAACTTGACCGTCAACGGATTGGGCAGATACCAGGCGTTGTTGTTGTTCGAGCCGCAACAACAGTTGCTCGCCGCCGTGTTTTCCCGGAAACCGGCCCCCTGTATGAGCACATCTTTCACCTTGATGGAGTACTGAGTCGCCGCCGTCTCATCGACGCCCATCTCCATCGGCGACGTTCCGCCCGAATTGGTACCGCCCGCGCCACCGGTGTTCGCCATGCCACCGGTGCTCGTCGCGCCACCGGTATTGCTGGCGCCGCCCATGCCCGGATTGCCCGCGACGCCACCGCCCTGCTGACCACCACCCTCACCACCACCGCCCTGTCCTGAGGCGCTGTCACCACCGGCGCCACCCGAGCCCGATGAGCTGCCGCCAGACTTGGAGCAACCGAGCAACGGCGCGACCAGCAAGAAGGAAACGGCCCCCAACAACTTCAGATGAGACGGGAATCTATACATGATTGTGGCCTATTGTACCTCAGTTAACATTTGCACCGACAAGACAGTTCAATCCAAGTAATTTCAATGACTTAGGATCGCATTTGACGGTGGCCCCGGGATCGATCATCCTAATATCCGGATAGACGGATGATGACGGCACCCCGGGTTCTCGACTGGATGTCTGCGCTTGGCGACATGACACGCGTTCGCGTGTTGCACGCCTGTCAGCAGCACGAACTCAGCGTGGCGGACATCTGTTCCGTGCTGCGAATCCCGCAGTCCACAGCGAGCCGCCACCTCAAGGTCCTGAGCGAAGACCGGTGGCTGGTGTCCCGCCGCGACGGCACGAGCAACCTTTATGCGCTCGATCGCGAACACCTGCCCTCGCCTGCGAAGCAACTGTGGAAGCTCATCCGTGAGCAGTTCAACCAGGATCCGATCCTGCGCGACGACGATGCGCGGCTCGAACAGGTTCTGTTGCAGCGGCGAACACAAAGCCAGGCCTTCTTCGCCTCCGCCGCTGGCAAGTGGGACAGGCTGCGCGGCGAGCTGTTCGGACAGCGCGTGGATCTCAAGATGGCGCTGGGGCTATTGCCAAGCAACGCGGTCGTCGGCGATCTGGGCTGTGGCACCGGTGCCACCGCGGATTTTCTGAGTGACTTCACAGCACGAATCATCGCGATCGACGACTCGGCCGAGATGATGCGTGCGGCACGCGAACGTCTGCGCAACCGCAACAACGTCGAGTTGCACAAGTCGAGCCTCGAGTCCTTGCCGCTTGATGACGGCACCCTGGATGTTGCCTTTCTGAATCTGGTCCTTCACCACGTCAGCGATCCCTCCGCGGTCATCCGCGAGGTACGAAGGGTTCTGTCCCCCGCGGGTCGAATCATCGTTGTCGACATGCAACAACACGATCGCGAGGAATACCGTCAACAGATGGGACACGTCTGGCTCGGATTCTCGGAGAAACAGCTCACGACGCTGCTGCAGGACGCTGGCCTGCGCCCCGAGCGCCACGTGGCACTCGCCCCGGATCCCGATGGACGGGGCCCCGCACTTTTTGTCGCAACCGCGACACGACACCCAACAATCATCCAACAACACTAAGAGGACACCATGGCACGACCCGCCTTCAAAGTAGCTGATCTTTCCCTTCACGAACTTGGCCGAAAAGAAATCCGTCTCGCCGAGCAGGAGATGCCCGGCCTCATGGCCCTGCGCACCAAGTACGGCGCAGAGAAGCCGCTCAAGGGCGTGAAGATCGCGGGCTCGCTGCACATGACCGTTCAGACCGCGGTCCTCATCGAGACGCTCTCCGATCTCGGCGCCGATGTGCGCTGGGCCTCGTGCAACATCTTCAGCACGCAGGACTCTGCCGCCGCCGCGATCGCAGTCGGCCGTGGTGGTTCGCCCACCAACATCAAGGGCATTCCTGTTTTCGCCTGGAAGGGTGAGAACCTGGAAGAGTACTGGTGGTGCACGAACGAGATGATGACCTGGCCCGACGGCTCCGGCCCCGAGCAGATCGTGGACGACGGCGGCGACGCAACGATGTTGATCGTCAAGGGCCGTGAGTTCGAGGCCGCTGGCAAGGTGCCTGACTTCAACCCGAAGACCGACTCCGAGGAGTGGGGCGAGGTGTTGAAGCTGCTCAAGACCGAGCTCGCTGCCAACCCAAAGAAGTGGACGACCTTCGCCGAGACCTGCCGCGGCGTCAGCGAAGAGACCACCACCGGCGTGCATCGCCTCTACGAGATGCAAAAGGCAGGCTCGCTGCCCTTCCCCGCCATCAACGTGAACGACTCGGTCACGAAGAGCAAGTTCGACAACCTCTACGGTTGCCGCCACTCGCTGCTGGACGGTCTCAACCGTGCCACAGACGTTATGCTCGCTGGCAAGATCGCCGTCGTGCTCGGATACGGAGACGTGGGCAAGGGCTGTGCCCAGTCGCTTCGCGGCCAGGGTTGTCGCGTGCTCGTCACCGAGATCGATCCGATCTGCGCGCTGCAGGCCGCAATGGAAGGCTACCAGGTTGTGCGCCTTGAGGACGTGATCGGCACCGCCGACGTGTTCATCACGACGACCGGCAACAAGGACATCATCAAGGCTGACGACATGGCCCGCATGAAGGACAAGGCGGTCGTTGGCAACATCGGTCACTTCGACAACGAGATCGACATGGCGGGACTCGCCAAGGTCGCAGGCGTCGAGAAGATCAACATCAAGCCACAGTACGACGAGTGGAAGTTCGCCGATGGCCACAGCGTGCTCGTGCTGGCAGAGGGTCGCTTGCTCAACCTCGGCTGCGCCACCGGTCACCCCAGCTTCGTGATGAGCGCCTCGTTCACGAACCAGGTCCTCGCCCAGATCGAGCTCTTGCAGAACCGCAAGTCCTACAAGAACGAGGTCTACGTCTTGCCGAAGAAGCTCGACGAGATGGTCGCCCGTCTGCACCTCGACAAGCTCGGCGTGCGCCTGACCGAGCTCACCAAGGCACAGGCTGACTACATCGGCGTGCCGGTCGAGGGTCCGTACAAGCCTGCTCACTACCGCTACTAGTCGCGAATTGCTCCGAACACGGTCATACTGACGAGGCATGGCCGTGTTCGGAAAACTCGTTGCGGAAGCCCTCGGAACGTTTGCGATTGTCCTCATCGGCGTGGGCTCGGTTTGCAGCAACGCAGTGCCCGGTGTGGGATTTGGCCTCGTCGGCATCGCACTCACCTTTGGCCTGGTCGTGGCCATGATGGTTGCAACGCTCGGACACATCTCCGGCGCACACATCAACCCGGCCTTCACCGTGGTGTCTGTGGCCTTGCGGCAAACGCGCCTGACCCTCGGACTCGCCTACATCGCGGCGCAGATCGCTGGCGCAACCCTCGGTGCGCTGTGTCTGCAGGCCTTCTACTCTCCCGAGATCCTCGCGCGTATCGCTGGAGGCACCACGCGACTGGCACCGGGCGTTTCACCGATGCTCGGCTTTGCGATTGAAGTTGTCCTCACCTTCTTTCTTATCCTCGTCGTCTACGGAGCTGCGATTGATGAGAAGGGAAGCAAACTGGGTGCCATCGCAATCGGCGGCATCGTGGCGGCGCTCGTGTTGGTGGGCGCGCCCTTGACTGGCACGTCGATGAATCCTGCTCGCTCCCTCGGGCCCGCCATCGTGTTTGGTCAGTGGCAAGACCACTGGGTCTACTGGGCCGGCCCGATCGTGGGCGCCGTCGTCGCAGGGTTCACCTACGAATACCTGTTGAAACGCAGGGCCACACACTGAGCGACCCGGGGTTGAACATGGCGCGACATCACTGGCACCTACTCTCGTTGTTCCTCGCGCTTTCATTGTTGAACTGTGTCACGCAGCCCACAACGAGCGCCCCGAAACGTCCGACCGACATCATCATCGCGGACTTCGAGCAGGGCCATTTCGTCGGATTCAGCGCACAGGGCATCGCATTCGGGAGCGGGCCTCAGTTCCAGGCGGAAACAGCGTCAACGCCGGTCAGCGGATTCGTCGGACAGGGCTTTGCGTCGAGCCATATGCGTGGCGTCAAGTCGGCGACCGGGGCTCTTCACTCGGAGATCTTTCAGATCGAGCGACCGTATATCAACTTTCTCGCGGGCGGCTTGCACGATCCCACCACCTTGTCGATTCGCCTGCTCGTCGACAACAAGGTCGTCAAAGAATCCAGCGGCAACGCCGGCGAGGGCTTTCAGGTTGAGGCGCTGACTTGGTTTTTCTGGGATGTACGAGCGTTTCTTGGGCGACCAGCACGAATCGAGATCATCGATGACAACATCGAAGCGAACGGATATTTGCTGGTCGATCACCTCGTGATGAGCGCTCGGCCGCCAACTCGACGTGATCAGGCTCCCGCGTTGATCGACAGCGCAGGACAGGCGACGCTGCGGCTTGCGGAACAATTTACCCACCTGCAAGAACGTCCCATTTTCCATCTGACGCCGGAGGCGGGTTGGATGGGAAGCCCTGCGGCGGCCGTCCACCACAACGGGGTGTCACATCTGTTCTTTCAACACAACCCCTACGCTGCGATGCCTGGAGACACCTACTGGGGACACACCTTCAGCGTCGATGGTGAGCACTGGGAACGAGCGCCGGCCGCGCTCGCGCCGGCTTATGACGATGGGGAATCGCACTGTCTTTCGGGCTCTGCAGTGACCCGCCCCGATGGGAAGCTGCACCTTTTCTACTCAAGTGTGGGCCCGCGGCCCGTGCAAATCTGGAATGCCGTGTCGACGGATGCCGCGGCGACGACCTACGAAAAGACGCGAGGCAAACTCACGTTTGGGAGCGGCCCAGGCGGGGCCACGCCGCTCGTACAAGAGCGTGATCCATTCGTATTCCGAATCAAGGATGTCTGGTTTCTGATTGTCGGTGGCAAGAATCCACAGGGCAAGGGCGCGGTCGCGCTTTACCGTTCGTCGGATCTACAGACGTGGCAATTTGTGGGCGTTCCGTTCACCGCAGCCGAGGGCCCGATCGAGGCGCCGCTCTTCTTTTCGCTCGACGGTCGCTGGGTCCTTGTCTATTCCGACAGCCAACGCGTTCGATACGCGACCGGAAACTTCGATGTCGACTCGGCGGCTTTTCAGGTGCAACAGAGCGGAACGCTGGATCAAGGGACACAGGCATCCGGGAAAAAGTGGTTCTTTCAGGCACCGCGCATGTTCGTGCCTTCGGATGGAAAACCACTTCTGATGGGGCAACTCGACCTCACCTCCGCAGGCTCCGCCTGGCGCGGTGTCGTATCTGTCCCACGTTCGCTCTCGCTTCTTCCGGATGGAACCCTGCTGCAATGGCCGGTCGCATCGCTTTCGTCCCTGCGTTTGGAGGGTCTGCGTATCGCCGAGCAACATCTGAAAGAAGCGGCGATGCGCCTCGACAGCATCGCCGCCGATGCGTTTGATCTTTCGCTTGGCCTCGCGCTGGGAGACGCGCGCCGCGCTGGACTGAAGCTGCGTCGCTCGCGCAACGGCGGGCGAGCCACGATTGTTGGTTTTGACGGTCAGAAACTTCTCATCGACGACCAGGTTGTCCCGCTACCGAAGGCCTCGACCGCGATTTCGCTGCGCATCCTCGTCGATCGTGGGGCGATCGAGATCTTCGTAAACAACGGCGAGCTTGTGATCAGTCGGCCCCTCCGGGCCAGGCCGGATGAGACCGGGTTCGAGCTGTTTTCGGCAGGCGGTGAGGCGGTCTTCTCGAATCTTGAGCTACACCCGATGGGCTCAATCTGGCGCTAGCCAACACTTGAGTCTCGACGTGCCTGGCGGGACCGTGAATAATCTCCCGCCATGCGCATCGTGTTCCTCGACAGTTTCACAGCAGACCAGGGCCAGGGAATCGGAGCCTGGCCGGGACTTGAGTCCCTTGGCTCCGTCACATTGCATGAGCGCACCGCTGGATTGTCGCTTTCCGAACTTTGCAAGGACGCCGATGCGATCATCACCAACAAGGCGATCGTCTCCGCAGAGCTGATGAAGTCTCTTCAGCCCCGACTCCGCTACGTGGGCGTGAGCGCCACCGGAACAAACATCGTCGACGCGGCAGCAGCTCGGGCGCTCGGCATCGCCGTCACCAACGTCCCTGCTTACTCGACAGAATCCGTCGCACAACTCACCATCGCCTTGATGTTGCAGCTGTATCTTGATGTGTCGGGGCATGACACCGCGGTGAAACAGGGACGATGGGCCAGCTGTCCGGACTTCAGCTTCTTCCTGCACACCTTGCCCGAGCTGACCGGCAAGACCATGGTCATCGTTGGCATGGGAACCATTGGTGGCGCAGTGGCACGCATCGCCACCGCCTTCGGTATGCGGATCATCGCGGCGGCTGTACCTGGCCGGCCACGACAACCCGACCGGATGCCACTGTCCGAGGCGTTGCCACAGGCCGATGTGGTGAGCTTGCACTGCCCCCTTTCGACTCAGACCGAGGGATTGGTCGATGCGGGATTTCTCGCTCAGATGAAGCCGGGGGCGCTGCTCATCAACACCGCACGAGGCGGACTCGTGAATGAAAGCGCGCTTGCGGCGGCGATTGTTGAAGGCCGCATTGGCGGCGCGGGTCTGGATGTCCTCAGCAAGGAGCCTCCGCCGGCAGACAATCCCCTGTTGCGCGTCGGCAACACCGGCAAAGGACGCCTTGTGATCACGCCACATATCGCGTGGGGTTCTGAACCCGCACGCACCCGACTTCGCCACGAGACGGTCCAGAACCTTGCCGCCTTTGCTCGGGGCGAGCGCCGAAACCGAGTGGACTGATGGATCCCCTTGCCCATACCCTGGCCGGTGCGACGCTGGGAGAAACGGGTCTAAAACGGACGACTGCGCTCGGGGGTCTGACGTTGATGATCGGGGCGAATCTCCCCGACATCGACGGCATCGCGATGTTGTGGGGACGCGATGCGGGCCTCATGCACCGTCGCGGCTGGACCCACGGCATCGTGGCCATGTTGGTCTTACCCGTCTTGCTCGCAGGCGTGATGCACTGGATCGGAAAGCGCCGCGCGACAACGCCCGAGTCGGTTCCACCAAACTTCAAATTTCTGTTGTTGCTGTCGGCGATCTCGGTATGGAGTCATCCCTTCCTCGACTGGCTGAACCAGTACGGCGTCCGGCTGCTCATGCCGTTCTCGGGCGCCTGGTTCTACGGCGACGCGCTGTTCATCGTGGATCCGTGGTTGTGGCTGATGGGCGGTTGTTCGGTTGCACTCGCACATTCCAGCAACCGAAAGTCGGGCATCGCCTGGCTGGTCTTGCTTTGCATCGCGGCAGCAATCGTCACACAAAGCAAACAGGCCCCGGCCGAGGCGAAGATGCTCTGGTGCATTGGCGCCGGGCTCATGGTTTTCCTGCGTTTTCGCAGCGTCCGTCCGAACCCGCGACAGGTCGCGCTCGTCGCGACCGCAACCATCGTTTTGTACATCGGTACGATGCTGACGGGCACCCGTCTCGCCACGGCGCAGGCACGTCGCTACCTCGAAAGTCAGGGTCTAGCGGCCGAGGCGCTTGCGGCGATGCCACTGCCAGCACAACCCTTCACCCGGGACGTGGTCGCGCGCATCGGGAACCAGTACCACTTCTTTGCCTTGCGCTGGGCGTTTTCAACCCATATCAAGGCGACACATCCTCCAATTCCGATCGGCGAAAAAACGGCTGTCGTCAAGGCGGCCCTCGCAGCCCCCGCCATCGCCGGTGCCGCCAACTGGTTGCGCTATCCCGCGTTCGAGGAAACGACGACTGACTTCGGATACCGCGTCACCATTCGCGACGTTCGATATAGCCGCTCGGGAGTGAGTGCCATTGGCGTCGTCAGCGTCGATCTCAATCGAAAACTCGAACCGATCGTCTATCCAGACTGAGGCTCAGTTTTTAACGTTGTGAGCATACAGGCTCCACTGACCTCTGGTCGTGATCCGCGTGACGACTGAGGAGGAATCGAAATCCGGCGCCAGGCCTCGAACGATGTAGTAGTCGTAATAAGGACCCAATGCCAACGAGTAGGCATTGGGGTTATCATCCCGAGACGGGTATTTCACATGCGGTCTCACAGGGATCCCCTGGTAAAAGGGCCGATCGCTGTGGCCGCCAAGAAGCGCCATGGGCCAGGAGCGAAAGTGTCGATACGCTGGCAAGCTCGCGACAGGGTCCAAGGGCGTCACGATATCGGTTTCCACCGTTCTTCCCCGCATCAGGACCAGAACCGTTTTTCCGCGAGGTAACGTATCACACATCCTAAGCACGGACACATTGCGCCTTGAAAAGTCGCGATAGAGTGAGGAAACCTGTATCAGCAAGAGCAAGTTCGCAATCGCAAGTGGCACCATGAAAACTGCGCGGACGCCGCACACCTCGACCACCGGCAGCACAACGAGCGCCACCACGAAAAGGGGAGCGAGCCGCGGCGCCAGCGCCCAGATCAACACGGGGTCGTAAAGCGAGAACGGCAATAAAAAGCAGGCTGCTGCGGTGCAAACCAGGAGCACGACGAGCATGCGCGTTGCGACCCTGGTCTCGCTGGGCTGAGGGGATCGGTATCGCCACGCCAGCGCGAAGAACACCAACACGGTGACGCCGAGCATCGCGAACACGATGGTATCCATTGGCCCCTGTACGATGTCGTTGCACCACTGCACAAACTCCGCGAAGCGCGTACGCCAGTCATGCCAGTCGCCAGGCGTGCTCGGCGTTTGTGATTCATCGAAGAACTTCGACCGCCCCTCAGCCGAGAAGATCGCGTTCCACACCAACGCGCCCACACCGGGCAACGTCGACCCCATCGCCAGCGCGCTCCGTTTCCAGGGCGTCCGCGCGACAGGGAGGGCAAGCGCCGACGCCAGGCCAAACACGGCCCAGGGAAGAATATGAAAGAAGTAAGTCGTGGTTATCGCAAGCCCGAACCCGAGCAGGTCTCTACGAAGACCAGAGCGTGTGTAACGAATAAGGAACGCGAACGCCACGATCCCACACACGATCCCCAGCAGGTAAGCGATGAAACCGTAGCCCCACGATCGGTTGTAAGCGAGCGGAAAAACGAGCAAGGCGAGCCACGGACTCCGGCTGGCGGACCGAGCCAGGAAGGCAACCGACAGTGGAAATGCCACGAGGTAGACGGACAAGACCAACTTGTGGGCGATTTCGATCGGAGCGACGTACATCAGCAGATGGACGAAGCCGTAGTAAAAGAGATACGGAACAGGTTCAACACTCACGCTGTAGTGCTGCATGAGCGCGTAAGCGGGGTCCGAATGGCTATGCCAGGCACGCACCAGCGCGAGATGACTTGGCGTATCGAACAACGGCAACATGCGTTGCCCCCAAACTGGAATCAGGAGCGCGATCGTCAGGGCGAGCCAAAGACTCGGCAGGAAAAACTTACGCAACAGCAAGCAGTCGCAAGACTACTTCAAACGACGCGCCGAACAACACCGGCAAAACCCAAACACCAACAGCAGGACCAAGCCCGGCGCCAATCCCGCATGCCGCGTACGAGTCAAAGCGCAGCCACATCCTGTCGCTGACGAGGCACCACGTTCGACACCGCCATCGGACACCGCAGTGGTCCCATCGGGCACGCCAGTGTCGAGGTTGGAGATGGCCAGCGCATCGACATCTGGATTCGGCCAGAGCGATGCCGCTGCGTCGTCGAGTGCGAGTGTCTCCGAGCTCGCGTCAGTCTCTAACCAAACTGCGGCATCCGTCACGTCTCGGACAGCGGCATCTGTCGACGCCGATGGAACAATACAACCCGAACGAGCGTGATCGCGCGGAGCGACTCGAACGATCGAGCCGGAACCGTTGGCAACGATGTAGAGCGCGTGATCGAGCCCCATTCGAAAACCGGTGACACCCCGAACCGTTCCAAAGACCGAAACGTCGCCCGCGATGACGCCTCGACGATCGGAGGCAACACCGAGCGTTCGCAGCTTCCCCGAGCCGTAGTCTCCGAAAAAATATCGCCCCTTCCATTCCACTGGCCATCCACACAGCTTGCCGTCCTCGTCGGGTATGAGCCCGCCAATCGCCGCACGGTCTTCAATCGCGGGATCGGCCCCCAACGCTCGACCATTGAGCCATTCGTAAACCGGCGGCGAGCAAGAGACCGAAGGCAAAAGTCCCCGACATTGATTGGGGGAGAACGGCTGGTCATACGACTGGCTCGCCTCAAAAAAAGGAAATCCAAAGTGATGACCCGCGCCACCGATGGAGATCTCCTCCAACGTGCTTTGTCCCACATCGCCTATCCACAACAGCTTCGTCATGGGATCAACCCAGAACCGCCAGGGATTTCGCAGCCCCCATGCGAGGATCCGACGCTCCGGACGCATCGGCTGAACCGGTGCGGTAGGCCCATCGCAACCGCTGACCTCGGACAGGCCAACGAGAGGATTGTCGGTGGGGACGCTCCCGTCCAGCCTGATACGGAGGATCTTGCCGTACGGATGGTTCAAACAACTCGCGTTGCGGTTGACGGGCGGATTCGCATTAAACGACGCATCGCCGACCGAAAGGTAGAGCTCGTCATCGCGAACAATCAGACCACCACCGTAGTGACCCGCGGTGGCGGGTGACAGTTCGAGCAATGGGCGCGCCAAATCCAGAAAGATCTCGTTGTTTGCCAGCAGTCGACCCGAATAGACGACGGTCCTTTCTCGTCGACGGGTGTCGATACCGGCCGCGAAGACCACCAGTGGATATTCGGGTCCCATGCCATGGTCGACAGCCCCCGGTATCATCGACAGACCGATGAGTCCGCTTTCGAGGTGCCGAAGTTGCGGCAAGCTGTGCAGCTTGTTGAAGTGCAATTCGCCTTCGCGAGACCGAACCACGAGCTCGCGATCTCGCAAGGCCACAATGACACGACCGTCGGGAACAAAACCGATGTCGGTCGGTTGGTTAAGGCCGACCCACCAGTTTCGCATCTCAAAGAGCCGCGTCGGCTCTCCATCCGCAAGTTGCGCGCGAGCGCTCGGCGCGACCAACCCTACAAGGAGCGACGCTGCAATCGCAATACAATATTGCGATCGCATCGCCTAGCGAACAAAGCGTGCTTCGAGCGCGGCGTATTTCGCCCGCAGTGCCTGCCAACGCTCCGGATTGGAGGGTGCGTAGCTCGTGAGCTCAATATTGCTCTTCACGTGTTGGCGAGCCGCTGCCAGATCGTTGAATCGACCGGCCGCGATCGCCTGGACCAGAATATTGCCCGTGGCCGTCGCCTCGACCGGCCCGCACACCACTTCTTTGCCCGTCGCATCGGCGGTGGCACGGCTCAGGTATTCATTCTTCGCACCGCCGCCGACCACTTGAATGCCCTCGACCGGCGTACCGGTGAGACGCTCGATGATCTCAATGATGCGCGCGTATCGCAGGGCCAGCGAGTCCAGGATGACCTTGGTGATCGCGACGGGATCGGTCAACGGGGTCTGACCCGTTTCACGCATCTGCTCCGCGATGGCCGCGACCATGTCGTCAGGATTGAAGAGGCGCGGATCGTCGGGGAAAATCAGCCCTGGACTCTCGGTCAAGGCCGCGACCTGCGGCAAGAACGCGCCGTAGTCAACCCACAGGCCATCCTGTTCCCACTTCGACTTGCAGGCCTCAAACAGCCAGAGGCCCATGCAGTTCTTCAGAAAGCGGATGGTGCCGTAGACGCCACCTTCGTTGGTGAAGTTCTCTTTCGCAACATCGGGGTTGATGAGCGGCGCGTTGCGTTCGATGCCAATCAGAGACCAGGTCCCCGATGAAATATAGGCCCACCCCGGCTGCAGCGGTGCACCTGCAATGGCACTTCCGGTGTCGTGGGTCGCAGGCGCGATCACGCGAACATCGGGCGACAGGGTCAGCTCCTCGGCGATCGCCGACGTGACCGGTCCAAGATCACTGCCCGAGGGCACGATCGGTGGAAACAGATGGATCGGCAAGCCAAGCTTTTCGATGAGCTCGGTATCCCAGTCCCTGCGATGCGAATCGACGAGCGCCATCGTCGTCGCATTTGAGTATTCGATCACTTCCTTGCCACACAGCGCGTGGTTGATGAGATCGGCCATCATCAACAAACGGGTCGCATTCTCCGGAATGCCATCCTTGTTGTGCTGGAAGAGCTGAAAGATGGTGTTGAACACCATCATCTGAATGCCGGTCCGACCGAAGAGCTCGGGACTCGGAACGACCTCAAACACCTTTGGCATGGTCTCTGCCGTTCGGCTGTCCCGATAGGAGACCGGGTCGTCGATGACCACGCCATCCTTGTCGAGGAAGGCGTAGTCCACGCCAAAGGTATCAACGCCGATGCTGACGATCGGTCGGCGCATCTGTCGCGCCAGAGAGGCCGCCTCGACGATGCCGGCCTTGACCTCCCGGATGATGCGCGCCAGGTCCCAGCGCAGGTGTCCTGCACGCTTGCGCATCGGGTGTGTAAATCGCCCCGTCTCCTGCAGGAGCAGCTCGCCATTGGCGAGCCCTCCCAGGATGACACGGCCGCTGCCCGCGCCCAGATCGACGGCGATGTACAGCGCGTTTTCCACGCCCGATGCGTTTTGCTCTCCCACGTTGGCTCCGATCGATCGGGTTAGACGATGCCGCTGCCGGTGTTGCCCGAGGACGGTCGCTCTTCTGCCTTGTGCTTCCGGTAGCCGCTCGCGCGGTACGTGGCGATCGGATCAATCGCACCACCCGAACGGGCGCGTGCGGTGGCGAGGATCGGGCCAACGTCGGTCGTGAAGGCCTTCTTCAGGGTCGCAAGCGCTGCAATCGCATCACAACGCTCCTGGGCCTCACGGAGCGCAACGCGATCCACGAGGTGAGCCTGCACGTAGGCACGCACAACCTCGTTGGCGCTCGTGATGAGCGACTCGATTGGATCGGTCACGTTGTGGGACTGATCCAGCATGTAGGCCGGATTGAAGCCCGGCGTCTTGTCGAGCTCGGCCTCGACCAGCTCGTTGAATACGAGGAAGAGCTGGAAGGGCTTGATCGAACCGGCGTCGAGATCGTCGTCGCCGTACTTGCTGTCGTTGAAGTGGAAGCCTGCGAGCTTCTGCTCGCCGATCAGGCGGGCCACGATCATCTCGATGTTGACGTTCGGCGCGTGGTGGCCGAGGTCGACGAGGCACATGGCCTTCGGTCCGAGCTTCTGCGCGCAGATGAGGCTCGTACCCCAGTCGTTGATGACGGTCGAGTAGAACGCTGGCTCGAAGAACTTGTGCTCGAGGAAGACGCGCCAGTCAGCCGGCAGGGCGGCGTAGATCTGCTTGAGGCTGTCGACGTAGAGATCGAGGGTGCGACGGAAGTTGTGCTGTCCGGCGAAATTGCCACCGTCGCCGATCCACACCGTGAGGGCCTTCGAGCCGAGCTCGGCGCCCAGCTTGATGCAGTCGATGTTGTGGGCGATCGCCTGATCGCGCACCGACTTGTCCGGATGGGTGAGGCTGCCGAACTTGTACGACAGCTTCTGATCTTTCTGATCCTGGAAGGTGTTCGAGTTCATGGCATCAAAGCCAAGACCGTTCGAGGCGGCCAGCGCCTTCATCGCGTTCACGTCCTTGGGGCGGTCCCATGGAATGTGCAGCGAGACCGTCGGGGTCGCGCGGCCAAGCTGCTGAATCGTGCCACAATCCTGCAGCTTCTCTTCGATGCCGCGAGGCTCACCGACGCCCGGGAAGCGGGCAAAGCGGGTGCCGCCCGTGCCCACGCCCCAGGAGGGCAACGCCACGCCGTAGGACTGCGCGCGCTTGACCAGCGATTCGATGTCCACCTTGGTACGAGCGAGCTGCTTTCCGAGGAAGGCAAAGTCCTCGTCGAGGTGGGCTTGGTTCTTCTTGTTCTGCTCGGCGATGAAGTCGGCGCTGATTGCAAACGGCTGGGCCATGGGATGGGATCCTTCGTGCGAAAGGGGTATCGAAAAGGGCGCCGATTATACTTCAATTTCAGGTCCCGGCGGGTGCGAATACGAAGGGATACGTGACCATCGTCATGCCCCCCGAATTCCGCTGGGGAAAGGACCAGCGGCGCACGGCCTGCGTCACGCAAGACTCGACCCCTGGATTGCCCAAAGACGATTCTTTAATGACGGCCGTCGAGACCGAACCCGTCCCAGCTATCACGAATTGCACGGCCAAACGCCCGTTCAGACCTGGCGTTTTTATGAGTCCGTTTTCGTAGCAAAATCGGATTTGATTCAAGTTCGAGCGAATGACGCGTCGAACGATCTCCTTGTCGAGGGCACCGCGCGCGACGGTATTGTGGTCCGGGTCAATGATGACCCGCGGCGGGCGCCTGGTTCTCAGAGTGCCCTCGTTCTCCCCGTAGTGGACCCCCTCGGCACACCCCGAACCACGGCAACCCCGGCCAATCGTGCGCAGATCACCCGTGCCCTGCGTGCCCTCGACGGGCCCCGCCCCTGTTCCCTTCACCGCATCGCCGTCGCTCCAGCCGCCTGGCCCCGTGGCATGCAGGTCACCGGTCACCTCGCCGAACGCGATCTCATTCTTGTCGGAGAAGATGCCCGCATAGGCCTCCATCGCGGCGAATTGATCCAGGAGCGCGTTCATCCCCTTCGACCGCGCGTCAGCGATCGACGCATCTGCCGACTTCGTGGTCGTGTTGCGATTACCGCTGGCCGAAGCCTGGCCCTTGCGAACCGGCGCCTTCGGTCCTTCGGATCTTTTCCCGCCCCCGGGCGAGCTCCCTCCTTTTGCACCAGGCGTCGGTATCTCCTTCGGAGGAACGGAGGGTACCTGAATGAACTCCCCCATCTCGAGCCGTTTCACACCATCCTCGGATCCGATGACACCAAAGCCCGGAGGAATAAAGGCCAAGAGGCCGATCACCAGCAATACCCCGAGCAGCGAGACCCCGGTGGCCCACTGGCGACGCACGCGCTCTTGCCAGGTGTATGCCTCAACAGTGGCCGGCGCCGGCGTGCGTTCAACGCGGAAGTGCATCGCCCCCCACTGCACCTCGGCGACGGTGCCGTTGGGCAAATCGAAATAACGTCCCTGCACGGTTTCCTTGCCGTGCGGCCACCAGACCGTGCCCACGGCGGCGGTGCCCAGATCGATTCGGCAGTTGCCATCCGACAGCTCGACCAGACGATGGGATTGTCCGGCCGTGGCGGTCGTGTCGACCGGTGCGTCACACGTTTGCTCGTTGCCGACCCGAAACGCCGGGCGTTGCGCACCCAGCAACCAGTTACCCATCACGAGGCCGTTCAGATCGGCGTCTATCGAGACGACCTCTGCGGCGGTCATATGACCTTTGCCTACACCTGCGGCCTCGCGGTATTGCGCGTTGTTTTGCGACATGGACCTCTCTCCTTGCGCGTGGGACACGCGCCTTGATGGTCAACGGACCACCTCGGTTGAAGGTCGGTGCGCACCGGCCGTATGAACGAAGGACAGCGGCCGTGGCGACAGGTTCCAAAAATTTTTTTCGTAAGGCAATTCTCCCTGGCGGGCATTGACCCCCATGCCCTTCGAGATGGTCCTTCAGGGTTCGCCTTCCGTACCACGACTCCGCCAGGCCTCGGTCTTCACCGTGACCGTGGCATTCCACGCCGCGCTGCTCTGCGCGCTTATCGTCCGCAGCGCCTGGCAGGTGGACGAGCTGGAGTCGCCCATGATCAGTATCCCGCTCCACCAAATTCAGTTACCAAAGCGCGACACCGCCTCGGGGGGCGCGAAAGATTGCAATCGTGGCACAAGAACGAATCGACCGAAACGGGAACCGCGCCTCACCGCCAACGAGACAAAGGCGGTCGTGACACCACCGGTCGCCCCACCACCGGAGGACGCCGACGACGGAAATGACAACGCGGGCGTACAGGCCGACCGGGGCAACGGCTCAGATGGACCCACGGGTCTCGGCGACGGAAAGGACGATGTGGACGGAGTCGACTTCGCTGTTCCCGTCACGGCAGCCATGGAACCAGTCATTCGGCCACCAACCGTCGTGGCCAACAGCTGCGTCCATTGCCCACAACCGCACGTGCCGCCGGCCCTCCTGTCGGTCGCAGGCAATCTACGCTTCATGGCGAAGCTTTGCATCAACACGCAGGGCAACGTCGACAAGATCACGGTGATGCGAGGGTTGAGCGAGGCCGTCACGTCCGACATTGTGGCCACGTTATCGGCGTGGCGTTATCAGCCCTATGCGGTCAACGGCAACCCGGTCCCCTTTTGTTTCGTGGCGTCGTTCCTGTTCAAGTCCGAGTAAGACAGGCACTTGCCTTCAGCGTGCTCGCCCGCGACGATGCACGCCATGCGCCTCCTCGGACTCTGCATCGCGATTGCACTTGGTCTGCTCGATTCACCGGGGTTCGGTGTCGCCGCCGAGTCGACAATCCAGATCGATCCAGAACAGAAGCTGCAGACGATCGACGGATTCGGTGTCAACTTCAATGGAACTTACCATCGTCCGGCACAGCCCGAAACCTGGATTGCAAGCGCGTGCAGCAGGTGGGGACAAAGAACGGCCTCGTGCAAGTCGACCTTCCAGAGGACGCGGTCTTCACGATTGACGGTGCATATTGAGCGGGAATAGGGTTGCGTCATGTCGAACGCACCCCGGGTGGGAATTCTGTTGGTAGCCGCCATGGCCGCGCCGCTGTGGCACACATCCGTATCACTTGCGGATGGCGCCCAGGACAACCTCGTCGCGAACGTACGACCCATCCCGCCCACCGGGATCAAGGTGCCCGACGCCGATCGCGCAGCCCTGCAGCAGGGTCTCAACTCGCTCGCGGCCGCCATCGAGAAACTGAAGACGCAACCGCAGGCGCAGGCGCTGTTGCCGGACGTTCAGATCTATTTCATCGCAGTCGACACGGCCCTGCGCCACGACGAGTTCTTTGCGCCCGCGGACATCCTCAAGGCAAAGACCCTGCTCGACACGGGCCTCGAGCGAGCCACGCTTTTGAGCAAGGGCGAGTCCCCCTGGCTGAACCAACCCGGGCCAACGGCGCTCGGATACGTGTCGGCCATCGACGGATCGGTGCAACCCTTTGGCCTCTACATTCCCGAGACCTGGTCGCGCCTCTCACCACGGCGATGGCGCCTCGACACCTGGTTTCATGGACGCGGCGAGACCCTGTCCGAGGTCAACTTCATCGCATCGGTGTCCAAGTCGGGCGGGCAGTTCGTACGCCCGGACGATTTCGTATTACAGCCCTACGGACGCTATTGCAACGGCAGTCGTTTTGCGGGCGAGACGGATTTCTTCGAGGCGATGGCAGAGACAGCCAAACGATTCGCGATCGACGAGGACCGTGTCGTGATCCGTGGCTTTTCGCTGGGCGGCGCGGCTGCGTGGCACCTCACCGCAAACCATGCGTCGCAATGGGCGGCGTCGGCACCGGGCGCAGGATTTTCGGAGACGGCCGAATTCTTGAAGGTCTTTCAGGACGAAAAGCTTCAACCAACCGACTGGGAGCGCAAGCTCTGGAATCTCTACGATTCACCTCCCCATGCAGAGAACTTCCGCAACGTGCCGCTGGTTGTTTATAGCGGTGAGATCGACAAACAGAAGCAAGCGGCCGACGTGATGGACAGGGCGCTTTCGGGTGTGGGTCTAAAGATGGTCCATATCATCGGGCCGCAAACGCCGCACAAATACCACCCGGATTCGATCCCACTCATCAACCAGCGCATTGACGCCGCCGCCAACCGCGGCCGCGATCGCCTGCCGCGACAGGTATCGCTCGTCACGTATTCACTGCGGCACAACCGACAGGCCTGGATTGCAGTGGAAGGCATGGAGAAGCACTGGGAGAAGGCAACCGTGCAGGGCAATCTGGACACGGCCAACACGGTGCAGCTCGTCACCCAAAATGTCACGGCCCTCTTGATCACCATGCCGACCGCAACGGCGCCCTTTGCACCATCCTCCCGCGCGCCAACCGTGATCATCGATGGGCAGAAACTGGTCGGTCCAAGCGTCAGCTCCGATCGCTCGTTTCAAGCGCCGTTTCACCGCGAAGGCAAGCGCTGGGTGAGCGGACCGCATGCCGACAAGCCCGGAACACTTCGCAAGCGGCCCGGACTGCAGGGGCCGATCGACGACGCCTTCATGGCGCCGTTTCTGATCGTGACGCCCACGGGCTCTGGCTGGAACGACAGCGTCGAGCGCTGGGTCAACGCCGAACAACGTCGTGCGATCAAGGAGTGGCGTCGCCAGTTTCGCGGCGAGCCTCGGGTCAAACGGGATGTCGATGTGACTGCGGAGGACATCGCAAACCACAACCTGATCTTGTGGGGCGATACGCAGTCCAACAAACTGCTCGCCTCCCTTGCCGAACGTCTCCCCATTCGGTGGAACCAGAACACGATTGCGGTTGGCAAGAAATCGTTTGATGGCTACCACCACGCCCTGATCGCGATCTACCCCAACCCTGAAAACCCCAACCGCTACATCGTGCTGAACAGCGGCTTCACCTACCGGGAATACGACTACCTCAACAACGCCCGACAAACACCCAAGCTGCCCGACTGGGCGGTTGTGGATCTCAACACACCGCCCGACAGCCGCTGGCCCGGCAAGATCGTGGAGGCCGGTTTCTTCGGTGAACAGTGGGAGCTACTGCCCACAAAGCCCGGGCGCTAGACCGTCCACAGTTCACCCGACGGCAGAAACGGCACGATCCGCTCAAGCAGCGCAGGCGGACATCGGCGCGCGAGGATCTCGCGCACCATCCGGGGTTCGTAGAGCTGTGAGAAATGCATGAGCACCAGCGCCTCGTTCTGAAAGTCCGAGGCGCGCTCAAGGATCTCATCCAGATGCACGTGGCAACCCGCCCGGCTGGATTCGAGGTCTTTTTTCTCGTCGAGAAAGGAACACTCGAGGATCAGCACACGCGTCTGCAAGAGCGATGGATGCGTGTCGATGACCCTCAGCAGGGTATCCGTGGCATACGCGAGCTCCAGGCTGTCGTGCGTGTAGAAGAGATTTTCACCGGCGGCCTTGCGACGCGCGATCTCCGG
>Ga0169931_10004313_pt1 | contig 22180 bp, 21 predicted proteins | sample Kivu_15m_20L_FD_129675 | JGI IMG/M metagenome (GOLD analysis project Ga0169931, IMG submission 129675) | Freshwater microbial communities from Lake Kivu, Western Province, Rwanda to study Microbial Dark Matter (Phase II) - Kivu_15m_20L... | ecosystem: Environmental > Aquatic > Freshwater > Lake...
GGCTGGCTGAGTGGGGCGATCGGGTCACGCTCGTGCACGCGGTCTACGACGCTATGCCCGAGGTGCTCGCCGATCTTGGCATCGCATCGGTGCAGGGGATCCTCTTCGACCTCGGTGTCTCCTCGATGCAGCTGGATGAGTCCTCGCGCGGATTCGCCTACGCGGTGGACGCCCCACTCGACATGCGCATGGACGCTTCATCGGGGCTGACCGCTGCTGACGTCCTCAATACCTACTCCGTCGATGACCTCACGCGCATCCTGCGCGAATACGGCGAGGAGCGCTTCGCCCGGCGCATCGCCGAGCGGATCGTCGCCGAGCGACCCTGGACCACGTCGGCCCGCCTCGTGGAGGTCGTGCGCGAGTCGATCCCGATGAAGGTGCAGCGCACCAGCCCCGGCAACCCGGCCAAGCGGACCTTCCAGGCCCTGCGCATCGAGGTCAACGACGAGCTTGGAGTGCTCGCGCGCGCGATCCCCGCCGCGCTGGACTGCCTCGCGGTCGGCGGGCGCATGGTCGTCATGAGCTACCAGTCGCTCGAGGACAAGATCGTGAAGCAGGTCTTCACCGCAGGCGCATCTGATTCCGCGCCGCGCGACCTGCCGGTCGTGCCCGACTCGATGAAGCCGTGGCTGCGGCTCATCACCCGAGGCGCCGAGAAGGCATCGCAGGACGAGATCTCGATCAATCCGCGCTCGCAGTCGGTGCGAGTGCGCGCAGTAGAGCGGGTGGCGGCATGAGCGCGACGGCGAGGAAACTCGACTACGACGAGGATGGCGGGCCCGAGAGCATCATCCTCGTCCGCAAGTCCGCGCGACCCCGACGCCATGCCGCACCGGCGCGGCACCGCCTCCTCCCGGCGGCGACTCCCCGGCGCCGTGCGCGCCTGGGGATCTTCGCCATCGTCTGCCTGGCCATCGCCACCGTCGGACTGGTCTCGATGCTCATCGTCAACACCATGCTCGCCTCCGGTGCCTTCACCGTCTCTGAGCTGCAGGCCGAGAAGGCGCTCCTCCTCGAGGAGGAGCAGCAGTTGGCCGAGGCGGTCGCTGTCGCATCGTCACCGCTGGTGCTGGAGGAGAAAGCCCGAGCGATGGGCATGGTGCCGCAGGATGCCCCGGCGTTCATCGACCTCGAGGCGGGCGCCATCGTCGGCAATGCCGTGCCCCAGCCGGAGCCGATCGTCGTGGACCCGGCGACCGGCACCTACGTCAACGGATATCTCATCGATCCCTCGACGGGCGATATCTACATCGACCCCTACACCGGTCTGCCCATCACCGAGGATGGCCAGCCCATCGGCTACGACGGGCAGACCGTCGACGGTGTCGGGGGCGAGGATGCCGTCGTCGATCCCGAGACGGGGGTCTGGGTCGATCCCACGACCGGCGAGCCCGTGCCCGTCGCCGATCCCGGCGCCGGTGAGGCCGACCTCACTGATCCCGCGGCCCAGGACCCCGTGGTCGAGGACCCCGTGCCGCCGGCGGACCCCGCGGCTGAGGGGGTCGCGGAGACTCCGTGACGACCACACGCCAGCGGCCGTCCACGCGTGGGCCGGGACCACCTCGGACGCCTGCGCGCTCGGCTTCTGCGCCGATTCGACTGGGCAATCCACGGCGTCGGGCAGGGCTGCTCCTCATCACCGCCCTGGTCGTCTTCACGATCTTCGCGGGTCGTCTCCTGGAGTTGCAGGCCTTCCGCGGCGACGCACTCGCTGCAGCGGCGGTGGATCAGCGCACGACCACGGTGAAGGTCCTCGCCGACCGCGGCGACATCCTGGATGCACGCGGCGTGCCCTTGGCGACGACGGTCGAGTCACGCCATGTCACGGTGGACCAGACCCTGGTCGCGGACCCCGCGGCCACGGCGCAGTCGATTGCCGGCGTCCTCGGGATCGCGGCCGGCCCGCTCGTCGAACGGCTCACCGGGGACCGGCGCTTCGCCTACGTCGTCAAGGACATCTCGCCCGAGCAGTGGCGTGTGATCGATGAACTGGGCCTGACGGGGATCTACAGCGAGCGCACACTCAAGCGCATCTATCCCTCGGGTGATGTCGCCGCCAACGTCATCGGCTTTGTCGGCGCGGAGGGAGCGGGACTGGCCGGCGTGGAGTACGCGTGGGACGACCGACTCTCCGGCACCGACGGCTGGCGCACCTTCGAGCGGGCGAGCGGGGTGGCGATCCCGGGTTCGGCGACCGTGGTCGAGGACCCCGTGCCTGGCTCTCCGGTCCAGTTGACCATCGATCGCGATATCCAGTACGTCGCTCAGCGTGCACTGGCCAACGAGGTGATGGCCACCGGTGCGGAGAGCGGCTCGATCGTGGTCATGGACCCCAGGACGGGTGACATCCTCGCGCTCGCGGCCGTGCCGACCTTCGATCCGGCCGATCCCGGTGCTGCCGACGAGGCCAATCGCGGCAACCGGGCGATCACCGATGTCTTCGAGCCCGGCTCCACCGCGAAGGTCATGACGATGGCGGCCGTCATCGAGGAAGGCGGCGCCGACGCCAACTCGATGTTCGAGATCCCGCCCACGCTCGATCGCGGCGGCAAGACCTTCCACGACGCCACGGAGCACGGCGGCTACGAGTGGGATCTCGCCACGATCCTGTCGCAGTCGTCCAACATCGGCACGATCCTGGCGGCGGAGACTGTCCCGGAGGAGACGGTCCTGTCCTACTTCGAGCGCTTCGGCATCGGCAGCCCGGCGGACATCGGCCTGCCCGGGGAGTCGCCGGGATACCTGCCGCCGATCGCGGAGTGGTCGGCAACCACCTTCCCCACACTCGTCTTCGGCCAGGGCTTCAGCGTCAATGCGGTCCAGATGGCGGATGTCTTCGCCACGATCGCCAACGACGGGGTGCGCGTGCCCGCACGCATCGTGGTCGACCCTGCCGACCCGAGCCCCGAGGGCGAGAGAGTGGTGAGCGAGCGCACGGCCAGGACGATCCGCGAAATGATCGAGCGTGTGGTCGCCGAGGGCGGCACCGCACCGATGGCGGGCATCCCCGGCTATCGCGTGGGCGGCAAGACCGGCACGGCCCAGGTCATCGACCCCGAGTGCGGCTGCTACGACGGCGACACGATCGGGTCCTTCATCGGCATGGCACCCATCGAGGATCCCGAGCTCGTCATCGCGGTCACGATCGTCAAGCCCAAGGTGACGCAGATGGGCGGGGAGCTGGCCGGGCCGGTATTCCGCGAGGTCATGACCTATGCGCTCCAGGCGCAGCGGGTGGCACCCATCACCCCCGACCCCAGGTAGCGTGCGATCGTGTCGATCGACCTGCGGCCCTCGACCTCGCCGGCACCTCTGACCCTGGGCACCATCGCCGCTGCCTGCGGGCTCACGACTTCCGATCCGGATGTCAGCGTCACCGGAGTCACCCACGACTCGCGCGCCGTGCGACCGGGCGATCTCTTTGCCGCTCTGCCGGGCGCGCATGCCCACGGTGCGACGTACGCGGACCAGGCCGCCTCGCTCGGTGCCGTCGCGGTGCTCACTGATCCCGCGGGTGCCGAGATGGTGGGTGACCTGCCGGTCGTGCTCGCCGAGGATCCGCGTGAAGCACTGGGTGCGGTGGCTGCGGGGATCTACGGCCATCCCGCTCGCGAGCTGCTCCTCATCGGCGTGACGGGGACCAACGGCAAGTCGACGACCGTGCACCTGCTCGAGGCCGGCCTGCGCGCCGCAGGCCACACGACCGGGATCATCGGCACCACGGGCGTGCGCATCGGCGATCGCGACGTGCCCAATGACCGCACCACCCCCGAGGCGACCGATCTGCATGCCCTCCTGGCCGTGATGCGCGAGGAGGGTGTCACCGCCGTGGCCATGGAGGTGTCGAGCCATGCTCTCGTGCTCGGCCGGGTCAACGGCCTGGTCTACGACGTGGCGATCTTCACGCAGCTCAGCCAGGACCACCTGGACTTCCACGGGACGATGGAGGACTACTTCGCGGCCAAGGCCGACCTCTTCACCCCGGCGAGGTCGCGCCGGGCCGTGATCGGAGTTGACGGCATGTGGGGGAGGCGCCTCGCCGACCAGTGCGAGATCCCTCAGATCACCTACGCCCTGGACCATGATGCCGATGTGGTCTGCGCGTCCGTCGTCACCGATCCGACCGGCCAGACCCTCAGCATCCGCGACGACTCCGGGGGCTCCGTCGAGGTCGCGGTCGGGCTGCCCGGCCGATTCAACGCCGCCAATGCGCTCGGCTCCTGGGCCGCGCTGCGCGACGCGGGGATCTCGCCCGAGGTGCTCGCCACCGCGATGGCCGGGGTCCACGTGCCCGGGCGCATGGAGATCATCGACGCGGGTCAGGACTTCACCGCCATCGTGGACTACGCCCACAGTCCCGATGCGGTCGAGCGCGTGATCTCGGCGATCATCCCGCGGGGCCGGCGCATCGTCGTGCTCGGCTGCGGGGGAGACCGGGACCGGGAGAAGCGCTACGCCATGGGCGATGCTGCCGCCGCTGGTGCTGACATCCTCATCGTCACCGACGACAACCCGCGCTCGGAGGATCCCGCCGCGATCCGCTCCGCGATGCTGGCGGGTGCCTCCGCCGTGGGTCGAGACGTGCGCGAGATCGGCGACCGCCGCGAGGCCATCACCGCCGCCGTCGCCCTCGCCCAGGCCGATGACGTGCTCCTGCTCCTGGGCAAGGGGCATGAGTCGGGTCAGGAGGTCGCCGGAGTGGTCACCCCCTTCGATGACCGCGAGGTCCTGCGCGCCGCGATCCGCGATCGCCTCGAGGGGGGTCGCGCATGATCCCCATGACCCTCGCCGAGGTCGCCGGAGTGGTGGGCGGACGGATCGTCGACGGCGATCCCGACATCGTCGTGACGGCGGCGGCGAGCGACGACCGTGACTGCGTGCCGGGGACGCTCTTCGCATGCATCCGGGGGGAGCGCGCCGATGGTCACGACTTCATCGCCGGTGCGCGCGAACGCGGAGCGGTGGCCTCGCTCGTCACCCGCGCGGTGGGCTCACCCGCCATCGTCGTCGACGACGTGGTCCTCGCCCTGGGCCGGCTGTCGTCGTACGTCATCCAGCGTCTCCCGGGCACGCTGGCCTTCGGCATCACGGGATCGAGTGGCAAGACGACGACCAAGGACCTGCTCGCGGCGATCCTCGCGCCCCATGGCGAGACCGTCGCGCCGCGCGGCTCCTTCAACTCCGAGGTGGGCTTGCCGCTCACCGTGCTGTCCTGCAGCACGCGGACGAGATTCCTCGTGCTCGAGATGGGCATGCGCGGCCGGGATCACATCCGCTACCTGTGCGAGATCGCGCACCCGCGGATCGCGGGAGTGATCAACGTCGGGTCCGCGCACCTGGAGCTCCTCGGCAGTCGCGAGGCCATCGCCGAGGCCAAGGGCGAGATCATCGAGGGACTGCCCGCCGATGGCACAGCGATCCTGCATGCGGACAACCCCCTGGTCATGGCCCAGCGCGACCGCACAGCGGCCCGCGTCGTCACCTTCGGGGAGTCACCCGACGCCGACCTGCGCGCCACGGACGTCATCCTGGACGACCATGCGCGACCTGCTTTCACCCTTCACTGGGAGGGCGCGAGCCTGCCGGTGAGGCTCACGCTGAGCGGTGAGCACCAGGTCGCCAACGCCCTGGCCGCCACGGCATTCGCGCTCGCCGCCGGCATCAGCCTGCCCGACATCGTCGCGGCGATCGAGGCCTACGAGCCCTCGAGCAGGTGGCGCATGGAGGTCTCCGAGCGTGACGACGGTGTCACCGTCATCAATGACGCCTACAACGCCAATCCTGAGTCGATGCGCGCCGCACTCAAGGCACTCGCGGCCATCGGCCAGGGACGGCGGACCTGGGCCGTGCTCGGGGAAATGCGGGAGATCGGGGACACGTCGGTCGAGGAGCATGACGCGATCGGGCGCCTCGCGGTGCGCCTGGACATCTCGCGTCTCATCGCGGTCGGTGAAGGCTCGCGCCCGATGCACCTGGGTGCCTGCCATGAGGGCTCCTGGGGCGATGAGTCCGCATGGGTCCCCGACGCCGCCGCGGCGATCGAGCTGCTCAAGGAGGAGCTGCGCCCCGGTGACGTCGTGCTCGTCAAGGCCTCCCGGTCGATCGGCCTCGAGGTGGTGGCCGCCGCACTGCTGGAGCCGGAGTCGGCCCCATGAGGCTCGTCGTCCTCTCCGGCATCATTTCCGTCCTCACGGTCTTCATCGGCACCCCGCTGCTCATCAAGCTGCTGCTCAAGCGCGGCTACTCCCAGGCAATCCGCGTCTCCACCGCCGATGAGCCCTATCCCGAGCACGAGGGCAAGCGGGGCACGCCCTCGATGGGTGGCGCAGCGATCATCGCCGGCATCGTGCTGGGCTACGGGCTCACGCACCTCATCTGGTGGATACCGCCCTCGCCCTCGGCGCTGCTCGTGCTCTACCTCGGCCTCGGCCTCGGTGCCGTCGGCGTCGCCGACGACTACCTCAAGATCTTCCGTCGCCGGGCCACCGGCCTGCGGGCGCGCACCAAGCTCATCGGGCAGGCCTTCGTGGCGCTCACCTTCGCGATCATGGCGCTGCAGTTCCCCAACGCCGTGGGGGAGACGCCCGCGACGACCGCGATCTCCTTCATCCGCGACACCCCGCTCGTGCTGCCTGCCGCGCTCTACGTCCTGTGGGTGTGGTTCCTCGTCACCGCGACGACCAACGGCGTCAACCTCACCGATGGGCTCGACGGTCTCGCCACCGGTGCGGCCACGATGACCTTCGCGGCCTACGTGCTCATCGGAGTCTGGCAGTACGGCCAGTCGTGCTTCTTCACGCCGAGTTCCTCGTGCTACCCCACCGCGAGCCCGCTCGATCTCGCTGTCGTCGCCGCTGCCGCAGCAGGGGCCTGCTTCGCCTTCCTCTGGTACAACGCCGCCCCCGCGCGGATCTTCATGGGTGACACCGGTTCGCTGGCGATCGGCGGCATCATCGCGGGACTCGCGGTCACCAGCCGCACCGAGTTGCTGCTCGCCCTGCTCGGCGGGCTCTTCGTGCTCATCTCGCTGTCGGTCATCGGGCAGGTGGCCTCCTACAAGATCCTGCACCGCCGCATGCTGCTCATGGCGCCGCTGCACCACCACTTCGAGATGAAGGGGTGGCCCGAGATCAACATCGTCGTGCGCTTTTGGATCATCCAGGGCTTCGTCGTGGCGATCGGCCTGATGGTCTTCTACGCCGAGTGGGTGCGCGGGTGACGCACGACCTCACCCCGTTGACATCGTCGGCATCCGACTGGAGCGGCCTGCGGGCCACCGTGGCCGGCATCGGTATCGCGGGTTTCGCTGCTGCGGACGCCCTGCTCGATCTCGGAGCGCAGGTGACCGTGATCGACGCCGGCGACGGCGACAAGCAGCGCGAGCGCGTGGCGATCCTGGAGATCCTCGGCGCCGACGTGCGCCTGGGGGACCACTCCTCCTGCGCCGACGACACCGATGTCTACGTCGTCTCGCCCGGGATCCCTCCGCATGCACCGGTCATCCGATCGGCGATCGAGCGGGGGATCCCGCTGTGGGGCGAGCTCGAGCTCGCGTGGCGGATCCGCCCGCCCGAGGGTGCCGCACCCTGGCTGTGCATCACCGGCACCAATGGCAAGACGACGAGCACGCTCATGCTCGATGCGATCCTGCGCGCGGGCGGACTCTCCTCGACCGCCGCCGGCAATGTGGGCGCGTCACTCGTCGATGCGGTGCGCCGACCGGAGCTGGAGGTGATCGCCACAGAGGTGAGTGCCACCCAGATGCCTTTCGTCACGTCGATGTCGCCGCTGTCGGCCGCCTGTCTCAACCTCGCTCCCGACCACGTCGACTTCTTCGGCAGCATGGAGGAGTACGCCCGCAACAAGGCGCTCGTCTACCGGCACGCTCAGGTCGCCGCGGTCTACAACGTCGACGATCCCGTCACCGAGCAGATGGTGCGTGACGCCGATGTCGTCGAGGGTTGCCGGGCCGTCGGCTTCACCCTCGGCATCCCGGCCGTGTCGATGCTGGGCCTCGTCGATGACGCCCTCGTGGACCGCGCCTTCATCGCGGAGCGCGCATCGGCGGCCCAGGAGCTCTGCACCGTGGGCGATGTGCCCAACTCCTCGCCCGCCAACGTCGCCAATGCGCTTGCAGCAGCGGCGCTCGCCCGCTCCTTCGGCGTGACCCCGGGTGCCGTGCGCGAGGGGCTGCGCTCCTTCACGCCCGCCCCGCACCGCATCGCCCTGGTCGCCGAGGTCGACGGCGTGAGATACGTCGATGACTCCAAGGCGACCAACACCCATGCGGCATCCACCTCACTGCGCGCCTACGACCCGGTGGTGTGGATCGCCGGGGGACAGGCGAAGGGGCAGTCCTTCGACGAGCTCGTGCAGATGGTGGCGGGCCGGCTGCGGGGAGTGGTGCTGCTCGGCGTCGACCGTGGGGTGATCCGCGCGGCGCTGGAGGCACACGCACCCGACGTGCCGATCGTCGAAGTCACCGACTCCTCTGCCGAGGCGATGGCCGAGGTGGTCGCCGCCGCGGCGCGGCTGGCGCAGGCCGGTGACACCGTGCTGCTGGCGCCCGGCTGCGCCTCGTGGGACATGTTCCGCGACTACGGCCACCGCGGGGATGCCTTCGCCGACGCCGTCCGCGCGCGCGCCTAGGCCGCCCTCTTGACACACATGACTACCGACATATCATTAGATACATGACTATTGCTGAATTCACATTTTCGTACATGCTGCGCAACAGCGGCGAGGTGCTGAGCGTAGTCGAGCATGCGGATGTGCGCCTGGAGCGCCGTGACGGTGCCGACCTTCTGGTCGGGACGGTCGCCCGTGAAGAGGCGGTGCGCGCCAGCCTGGACATGGCCAGCCGAGTGCTGGCCCTGATGCTGTCAGATGAGCGGCTGGCTTCCGACGTGGTGGACGCGATGCGGGTGGCGCTCCCATGGGTCGAATGGCTGGACGAGGCGGACCGCCGGGAGTTTGCGGACGCGTTCGTTCGGACCGCGTCTGCCTGCCGGGACACGGGCCAGTACGGACCGATGGCGAAACTGCTGAATCGTTGGAAGGCCTCCGCCGAGATCGCGCAGTCGCCCGAACTTGAGGCACTGCTGACCGCGCCCCGCGGCAAGGACAAGCGTGTTGCTCTGAGTCGACCTGGTGTCTGAGGTGTCGCCGAGCGAGGCCCCGTCGGTTCGGCGTCCCGCACGGCCCGGTGACTGGGCGGTGGTCGCTCGGTCGACGAAGGTGGCGGCTGCGTGGAACGAGCTTGCGAACGGCGCTGCGGGTGAGATGCAGCGGGTCTACGACCAGTTGGCAAAGGAGCCGGACCGCGACGACGGTGACCGCCAGCATCCCCTTGAGGGCACGGCAGGGCGGGGAAGTTTCGAGGGCGTCGACTACGTTCGCTGGCAGATTGACGTCACCTCGGGTGGCCGCATCTGGTACTTCATCGACCGGACACCGATAGGTTCGGGGCAGAAGCGTCGTTCGGGGACGGTGATCATCGACGCGGTTCACTCGGGCCATCCGAAGACCACCGAGACGCGACCGACCGGTAAGCGCCGCCCCGGCCGCAACTGACACGCGACCTCCAGGCGCCAGGCGAGACCGGGCAACCTGCCTGGGCGCGCCGTTGACTCCTGCGGAGCGGCGCCTTGCCCCAAGGGATGGCGACACGCCCAGGAATCTCCCTGGCCCCACGGGTCACGCCAGGAACACTGTCCCCTATGGCCTCGACCCTCCCCACGACGCGCGCGTCCCGGGGGGCCTCAGGGGAGCCGCCGGTCCGGCGCTCGCTGCTCAACCACCCGATGGGGCTGTACTACCTGCTCATCGGAGCGACGCTCGCCCTGCTGGGCCTCGGCCTGCTCATGGTCCTGAGTGCATCGTCGGTCCTGTCGATCCGGCTCCATGGGTCGGCGTACACCCTGGCGCAGCGCCAATTGCTCTTCGCGGGCATCGGGATCGTGCTCATGATCGTCGCGACGCGCCTGAGCGTGCGCACCTGGCGCAGGCTCGCCTGGCCCGCGCTCATCGTCGCCCTGGCCCTGCTCGTGGCCGTCCTCGTCGTGGGCGTGGAGGTGTCCGGGCAGCGCAACTGGATCGACATCGTCGGTCCCTTCCGACTGCAGCCATCGGAATTCGCCAAGATCGCCCTCATCCTGTGGAGTGCCGACACCCTTGCCCGCAAGGAGCCCATGCTCGACCGCTGGTCGCACCTGCTCGTGCCGGTGCTGCCGGTCACGGCACTGATCCTGCTGCTCGTGCTCCTCGAGGGCGATGTCGGCAACACGCTCATCCTGGCGATGATCGCGTGCGGCGTGCTCTTCGCGGCGGGTGCACCCCTGCGGCTCTTCGTCGGGCTCGGGGCGATCGGGCTCCTCGGCATCGCGGGTCTCACGCTCGCCGCCCCCTATCGCATGAGTCGATTCACCTCGTGGCTCGATCCCTCGGCCGATCGCCTCGGTGAGGGATGGCAGGTCACGCAGGGGCAGTTCGCCCTGGGCACGGGCGGATGGTGGGGGGTCGGCCTGGGCGCGAGCCGCGAGAAGTGGGGCTCGTTGCCCGAGGCCCACACCGACTTCATCTTCCCGGTGGTGGGGGAGGAGCTCGGCCTGATCGGCACGATGACCGTCCTCGTGCTCTTCGCCGTGACCGCCTTCGTTGCCTTCCGACTCGTGCACTCGGCTGACGACATGTTCGTCCGGCTGGCATCCGCCGGCGTGGGCACGTGGATCGTCTTCCAGGCGGTCGTCAACGTCGGCGCGGTGCTCTCCCTCCTCCCGATCACGGGCGTGCCGCTGCCGCTGGTCTCCTACGGCGGGTCATCGCTCGTGCCTCTCCTCATCTCCCTGGGCATGCTCATGTCCTTTGCCCGCAATGCCGGCGCGACCGCAGCGGGCGCGCCCATCACCCTCACCGTGATCGAGGGCGGTTCGGCACCGCAGGGTCGGGGGAAGAGCCGGAAGACGCGGTGAAGGTGCTCCTCGCCGCCGGTGGCACGGCGGGGCACATCGAGCCGGCGCTGACCCTCGCCGACACGCTCACCGCGGCCGACCCGGACTGCGAAGTCGTCTTCGTGGGCCGCGCTGTCGGGCTCGAGTCTCGCTTAGTGCCCGAGCGTGGGCGCCGCCTGCGCACGCTGCCGGCCGTGCCCATGCCCCGCAAGCCCTCCACGGACCTGGTGCTCGTGGGCCCGCGCGTGGTGGGATCCCTACGCGCCATGCGGCGCATCCTCGCCGAGGAGCGCCCCGATGTTGTGGCGGGCTTCGGCGGTTACGTGGCTGCTCCCGCCTATCTCGCCGCCCGCACGGCGGGCATCCCCGTCGTGGTCCACGAGGCTAATGCGCGCGCGGGGATGGCCAACAAGCTCGGCGCTCGCTTCACGCCGTGGGTTGCCGAAGCCGTCGCCGGATCGATCCCGGGCGCGCAGCACATGGGCATGCCGCTGCGCTCGTCGATCGTGGACCTCGATCGTGCAGCCCAGCGGCAGTCTGCTCGCGCGCACTTCGGATTGGACCCCGACCGCGTGACGCTGCTGGTCTTCGGTGGCTCGCTCGGTGCCCGGCGACTCAATGAGGTCATGACGGGAGCGGCGGCGGACCTCCGGGAAGCCGGCATCCAGGTCCTGCACGCCGTCGGAGAGAGCGCAGCGGGGGTTGTCCCGGTCGGCGAAGGCGACGTCGCGTATGTGACGCTTCCCTACATCGACCGCATGGACCTTGCCTACGCCGCCGCCGACCTCGCTATCGCGAGAGCCGGTGCGATGACCTGCGCGGAGCTCGCCGCAGTAGGACTGCCCGCCGTCTATGTGCCCCTGCCGATCGGCAACGGCGAGCAGCGACTGAATGCCGCTCCTGTCGTCGCTGCCGGCGGCGGGATCCTCATCGAGGACGCAGACTTCACCCTCGGAGCCCTGCACGCTCAGGTGATCCCGCTGGTGCGTGATGCGGAGCGGCTGGCAGCGATGAGCAGCGCCGCATCGGGGCACGGGGTGCGCGACGGAGCGGACCGGCTCGCGCGCATGGTGCGGGCAGCAGCGGGCGGAGCGGCCTGATGGCACCGTCCCTCACGGGAGTCACGCGAGTCCACCTCGTCGGCATCGGCGGAGCGGGCATGTCGGCCTTGGCGCGCCTCATGCTCGCTCAGGGCGTCGCCGTGTCGGGCAGCGATGCCAAGGAGTCGCGGCGTCTCGTCGCGCTGAGGACCCTCGGTGCCGACGTGCACGTCGGCCATGAAGCGGGCGCACTCGACGGCGACCCGCCCGCGTCCGTGGTCGTCGCATCGACCGCGATTCCGCCGACCAATCCCGAGGTCGTGGAGGCGCGGCGTCGGGGCCTGCCGGTCTGGACCCGGGCCGAAGCGCTCAATGCCGTCATGGAGGGGCGCGAGCCGATCGCGGTCGCGGGCACGCACGGCAAGACGACGACGACATCGATGATCACCGTCGCCCTGCAGGCATGCGGCGAGGACCCCTCCTTCGCCATCGGCAGCGAGCTGCAGTCGTCAGGGACCAACGCGCACTGGGGGAGCGGCCCGCACTTCGTGGTGGAAGCGGACGAGTCCGATGGATCCTTCCTCGCCATCACGCCACGCGTGGCCGTGGTGACGAATGTCGAGGCCGACCATCTGGACCACTGGGCTGACCTCGCCAGCATCGAGGATGCCTTCGTCCGCTTCTGCGCCGCGACGAAGGAGGTCTCCGGCGTCGCAGTGATCTGCGCCGACGATCCCGGCGCGCGGAGAGTCGCTGACAGGGCGCGAGCCGAGGGGGTCACGGTCCTCACCTACGGGCAGTCCGATGACGCGGACCTGCGCATCACGGACCCGGCGGCCCAGGCGCGCGGCTGGTCCTTTGGCATCGTCGACCGCGGCGTGCGCCGGGGGTCGGTCGCCCTGCAGGTCCCCGGCCTGCACAACGCGCTGAATGCCGCGGCGGCGCTCGCGGTCTCGTCGGTGCTGCGCGTGTCCGATGCGGAGGCAGCGGAGGGACTGGCGTCCTTCACCGGCACCCAGCGTCGATTCGAACTGCGGGGCCAGGTCGATGGCATTCGCGTCTACGACGACTACGCGCATCACCCCACGGAGGTGGAAGCGACTTTGCAGGCGGCGCGCGAGGTCGCCGGTGGAGGGCGCGTCGTCGTCGCCTTCCAGAGCCACCGCTACACGCGCACGGCCGTCTTCGCGCGGGAGTTCGGAGAGGCCCTGGGCCTTGCCGACGAGGTCATCGTCCTCGATGTCTACAGCGCGGGGGAGCAGCCGATCGCCGGGGCGAGCGGTGAGGTGATCGCCGCTGCCGTGCCACTGCCCGCTGACCGTGTGCACTTCGAGCCCTCGTGGACCCATGTGCCCCAGGCCGTCGTCGAGCGTGCCCGCCCGGGTGACGTCGTCATGACCATGGGCGCGGGTGACGTGGGCCAGCTGGCACCGCGCATCGTGGAGCTGCTGCGGGAGCGCGCGTGAAGCGAGCCCTCATCGCCGCGCTCGTGGCGATCCCTGTCATCGCTGCCCTCGCATGGCTCGCGTGGTTCTCCCCGTGGCTGGCGGTGACCCAGGTGCAGGTCACGGTCGGGCCGGCGTCGGAGTTGGCCGGTCCGCTGAGCGCCGATGAGGTGCGCGCGGTCGCCGGGATCGAGACCGGCACGCCACTGCTGCGCGTGCCGACGGAGGAGATCCAGAGCCGGGTGAGCGCGCTCCCGCAGGTGGCGTCGGCCTCGGTCGCGCGCGCCTGGCCGGACACCATCGTCATCGACGTGGTCCGGCGCCAGCCCATCGCACTCGTCGCGGCCGCCCGGGGCTACGACCTTGTCGATGTGTCCGGAGCGGTCATCGCGTCAGTGCCGACGCCCGGTGAGGGCGTGCCCGTGGTCGCCGCCTCCGATGCCGGGCTCACTGCTGCCCTGGAAGTGGCACAGGGCCTGCCCGAGGACCTGCGCCGCAAGGTCACCTCCATCGAGGCCACGACCCGCAACGACGTGACCCTCGAGCTGCGTGATGGCGCGACAGTCATGTGGGGTTCGGCCGACGATGGCGAGATGAAGGCGCGGGTGCTGCAGACGCTCTTCCAGACCAAGGCGCGGTGGTATGACGTCTCGGCCCCCGGCGTGCCCGCGACATCGGACACGCCGAGGCCCCAGATGAGTCCCTCGGGCTAGCCCCGCTTTAGTGCTGGAGTGCGCTGGGCTCCTCGACATGCGTGAGGTGGCCGTCGAGGATCTCGAAGACGCGGTCGGTGTATTCGACCATCCGCAGGTCGTGCGTGACCATGATGCCGGTCTTGCCCCTGTCCTTGATCTCGCGGCGCAGCAATTGCACGACCTGACGCCCCAGTGCGGTGTCGAGCGCTGCCGTGGGCTCGTCGACGAGCACGAGATCGGGGTCGTTCATCAGCGCGCGGCCGATGGCCACGCGCTGCCGCTCACCCCCGGAGAGCTGCTCGGGCAGGTTCTTCGCCCGGTCCGCGAGCCCGAGCTCTTCGAGCAGCTGGTCCGCGCGCTGCTGCGCGGCCTTCTTGGGAGTCTTCACCAGCGTGGCGACGTAGAGCAGGTTCTCGCGCGCGGTGAGGAAGGGCACGAGGTTGGCCGACTGGAAGACGAAGCCGACGCGCTCAGCGCGGAAGCGGGTGAGGTCGCGCTTGGACAGCTGCGTGACGTCGACGTCGCCGACGGTGACGGTGCCGGATGTCGCCGCGAGGAGTCCGCCGATGATGGAGATGAGGGTTGTCTTGCCGGACCCGGAGGGTCCGAGCAGGGCGACGAACTCGCCCTGCTCGACCGCCATGGTGGCGGAGTCCAGCGCGGTGACAGCCGTGTGCCCCGTGCCGTAGATCTTGCTCACGTCGCGCACCTGCAGCAGCGCGCCGGGGTGGAGAGCCGCATCGCTCGCGGGAGAGGGGCCATCCCCGCCCGGGGCGGAATCGGTCGCCTCGACGACGGGATCGTTCATAGCGTTCCTCCGATAGCGGTGGCCGGGTCGATGCGCGCCAGGCGGCGCAGGGAGAAGGCAGCGCCGACGATGCCGGCGACGAGGGTGAAGACAGCGATCTGGATGAGCGTGTCGGTGCGGAAGAGCGTGGGCACGGTCGCCGGGATGATGAGCCCGAAGAGCCGCGCCACGATCGCTCCGATGATGACTCCGAGGACTGACGCCACGACCGCCTGGACCAGCACGGTGCGTCCGAGCGCGGTGGTGGAGGTGCCCAGCGCCTTGAGTGCGGCGAAGAGCTCGCGCTTCTCCAGCACGAGGAGCGCGAAGAAGAGCGCCACGACCAGCGCGGCAACGGCGAGCGTCGTATAGATGATGGAGTTGAGTGTCGAGCTCTGCTGTTCGACACCGGGAATCGCCAGGCCCACGGCCTCGGCGGTGAGCACGGTCGTGCCCGGTAGCGCCGCGGCGATGGCGGAGAGATCGGCGTCGGGGGCGGTGATGAGCGCGACGGCGTTGATCGCCGTCGGCTGCCCCCTGAGCTCGGGTCGCACGGCATCGCGCATGGCGCGCCAGTCGGCGACGGAGGTCCACAGCGTCGGCTGGAGTTGATAGGAGGCGTCGGAGACGAAGCCCACGACCTCCACGCCCACGTCCCCGACGAAGACCTTCGACCCCAGGGTCACGCCGGCGTCCTGCAGGCGGGTGTCGACAGCCGCGGTGCCGGTCTCGCCGGCGGCGGGCAATCGCCCCTCGGTCAGGGTGGTCGGGGAGCCGGGGCCACCGACCTCCAGGCCGAAGACGGCGAGGTCGATGTCGCCCTCGGGTCCGGTGCCTCCCGTGAGCAGCACCCCCGCGGGGCCGGCGGACTCCACGCCGGGTGCGCCGGCGAAGGCCGCGACGTCCGTCTCGTCCAGGCGCGAGCGGATCAGCGACCCCTCGGCATCGTCGGAGAAGGCATAGGCCGTGGCCTTGGTGGAGCGCACCGCGCCGGTGGCGCCGTAGAAGAGTCCGTCGGCCAGCGCACCGAGGACCAGGACGAGGAAGACGATGAGGGCGAGGGCTCCCACCACGGCGCCGAAGCGCCCCTTGGATCGCGTCAGCTCACCGCGCGAGAGGAGTGCTGCAGGCCCGCTCATCGCGCACCGACCGCGCTGGCGGGATCGATGCGTGCGATCCGGCGGATGCTGAGGAGCCCCGCGAGGAGGGAGAACACCCAGACGCTGACCACCACGCCGATGATGAGGCTTGGCTCGATCGAGACGGGCAGGCCGGTATTGAGTCCGCGCACGGCCAGAAGGGTGAGCCCCACGGCGATCGCCGAGGCGATGAGCACCACCAGGGTGATCTGGATGGCCACCGTCGCGGCGAGGCGCCCGGTGCTGGTGCCGATGGCGCGCAGCAGGGTGAAGGGCTTGAGCTTTTGCACCGTGAGGATGAGGAAGAAGAAGCCGATGACGACGATGCCGATGACGAAGGTCAGGCCCACGAGGATGCCGAAGCTCTGCGAGATGGACTCGATACCGGGGATGAGCGAGACGGCCTCGTCGCGGGTGTAGCCGGTGACGCCGGGGACCGTCGCGGTGATGTCGCTGGCGACCTGCGCGGGGTCCGAGCCCTCGGTCACGTCGAACGCCACCGCGTTGATGGGCACGAAGGGCAGACCGGCATTGGTGCCGGTGAAGGCGTCGGCGTAGGTGCCCGAGTCGACGTACATCGTCGGGATGGCATTGAATTGCGCGCCGCGGAGCAGACCGACGACGGTGAGCTCGGTGCCCGCGGGGTCGAGGGTGACGACGTCTCCGATGGCCACGCCTCCGCCATCGACAGCCGCTTGGCCGGGGCCGGTGGGCAGCGCGCCATCGACGAGTCCGCTCGGGGCACCGGGAGCGCCCTGGTCGAAGCCGAAGACCTGCACGTCGACTTGCGCGCCGTCGATGACCGCCGCGGTCGTGAAGGTGCCGACGGCGCCGTAGGAGCCGACACCGGGGACGGCGGCGACGGCATCGAGGACATCCGGCGCCATGCGGCTTGCCGCGATGTTGTCGCGTGCGAAGTCGGCGTAGACGAGGCCATCGGCGCGCAGCCCCTCGAGCGCACCCACGAGAGCTCCCACGAGCGCGGCAGACAGCGTCGAGAGAAGGAGGACGAGGAAGACCAGGAGAGACACGGCACCCGTGAGCAGGGTGAAGCGCAACTTGGCACGGCGGATCTCCGCCCCGGCCAGACCCATGTGACCTCCCGAGATCGGTCTGGGCACCCAGCCTCTCGTGCCGAGCTCGCTCCCGCACCTCGGCGGTGGCAGTCTGACGCAGTGCACCGTGCCCGTGACTCCGTGGTCCTGGCGCTGGCCCTGCCGTCCGGGGGCGCGGTGCGCACGACATGGACCGCGCCCGATGGCCAGGCCAGGGGCTGGGCCTGGGTGCAGCACGGCTTCGCGCGTCGGGGCGACGACCTCGCCGGCCTCGCGGGCTTGCTCAACCGGTCGGGCTTCGCCGTGGTGCGTCCGGACATCGCCTCATGGCGCCCGCGGCGCTCGATGCATGACGCCGGGTGGCTCACCGAAGTCGCGCTGACTCTCGGTCGCGCGGTCGACTCGGGCCTGCCCCAGACTCGCGGGGTCGCCGCTGACGGACCGTGGGTCCTGGCCGGACACTCGGCGGGTGCGGCCGTCGTCACGCACGGGGCGGCATGCCTCGGCGCACGTCACGGGGCAGCGCCGGTCGCGTCCCTGATCCTCCTCGATCCGGTCGACACCGTGGGAGGTCTGCTGACCGCGGCCCTGGGATCGGGGGGCGTGGCCTCGTCGGTGCACGTGCACGCCTGCCGGCCGTCGCGGTGCAACCGCCACGGAGCCACCGTCGGACTGCTCGACGAGCGGGGCTGGCCGGTGACCTGGCACCCCGGCCTCGCCCATCCCGACCCCGAGCGGATCCCGCCGGATGCCCAGGCCGGGTCGGTCCCCGCCCCCTCACCGTGGCTCGCGCGTGTGTGCGGGGAGCCGGGGGACCCGGCGGACATCGCGGAGCTCGCTCGCCTCGTGCGCGCGCAGGCGTGCGCCGATCCTGGTCGCACCCCGCCGCGTCTGCGCCCGTAAACGACGCCAACGTGCGGCTTGGCGTCGATTACGGGCGGAGGCCGGGCCTTGTGGTCGCGCTGTCCCCTGAGCCGTCCCCTGAGCCGTTCTGTGGTCGTTCTGTGGTCGGAATAGGTCACCCGGAGACCTCATCCGACCACAGAACGGCTCAGGGGACGTGTCTCGGCGGCGGGGTGAAGGCCGGGGCTGGAGGCGCGCGCCGACGTCGCACTGTGATGCGTGGGACAGGCGTGGCTTCTTGCTCGAGGTGAGGTTGACCCTTAACCTCATCGACAGAGGCACCGGATCGAGGATCTCATCTTCGACTTGAAGTTGAGATTCATGTGCCAGCGTGCACGGCTCGCGCGGGGACACTCGTGAGTCGGACCGGAAGGGATGCAACCGTGGCTGCACCGCAGAACTATCTCGCTGTCATCAAGGTCGTCGGCATCGGCGGCGGCGGGGTCAACGCCGTCAACCGCATGATCGACGTCGGCCTCAAGGGTGTCGAGTTCGTCGCGATCAACACCGACGCGCAGGCGCTCCTCATGAGCGACGCCGACGTCAAGCTCGACATCGGGCGCGAACTCACCCGCGGCCTCGGCGCCGGCGCCGACCCCGAGGTGGGCCGGCAGGCCGCCGAGGACCATGCCGAGGAGATCGAAGAGGTCCTGCGCGGCGCCGACATGGTCTTCGTCACCGCGGGTGAGGGTGGCGGCACAGGCACGGGTGGCGCGCCGGTCGTGGCACGCACCGCCAAGTCGCTCGGCGCGCTCACCATCGGCGTCGTGACGCGTCCCTTCGGCTTCGAGGGCCGGCGTCGGCAGTCCCAGGCGGAGACCGGCGTGGATGCGCTGCGCGCCGAGGTCGACACCCTGATCGTCATCCCCAACGACCGCCTGCTCTCGCTGACCGACCGCAACATCAGCGTCATCGACGCGTTCCGCCAGGCCGACCATGTGCTTCTCCAGGGCGTCTCCGGGATCACCGACCTCATCACGACCCCGGGCCTGATCAACCTCGACTTCGCCGACGTGAAGTCGGTCATGCAGGGGGCCGGCTCGGCACTCATGGGCATCGGCTCGGCCCGGGGTGATGAGCGGGCGGTCGAGGCAGCCACCGCGGCGATCTCAAGCCCGCTGCTCGAGGCCAGCATCGAGGGAGCCCATGGGGTCCTGCTGTCGGTCTCCGGAGGCTCTGACCTGGGGCTCTTCGAGATCAATGAGGCGGCCCGCATGGTGTCCGACGCCGCTCACCCCGACGCCAACATCATCTTCGGTGCGGTGATCGATGACACCCTCGGCGACGAGGTGCGCGTCACGGTGATCGCCGCGGGCTTCGACGGCGGCACGCCGCCGGCGCGTCGGGCCCAGCCGGTCACCAAGAAGATTGCCGAGGAGACACCGCTCGCTGCGGCCGTCGCCGCGAAGCAGTCGTCGTCGGCCGACAGCGCCGAGATTCCCGTCACGCCCGAGCGGCCCAAGCGGCCGGTGCAGCAGCCGCGCACGGTCGTCTTCGACGATGCGGGCGATGACCTCGACGTCCCCGACTTCCTGAAGTAGCCCGTCCCGTGGGTGTGCTCGCCCGCGGTTCGGTGGCGGGAAGCGGTCGAGTCGTCGAATGGGCCTTCACCGACCGCATCGGCGGTGCGAGCGCGGGGGCCTTCGCGGGCATGAACGTCTCGGGGTCGGTCGGCGACGTCCCCGACGCCGTGGCAGCCAATCGACGTGTCGTCGTGCAAGCTGTCGGCGGTGAGGAACTCGCCTGGGTGCACCAGGTGCACGGTCGCGAGGTGGCCCTGCTCCGCGACGTGCCACTCGATCCACCTGCGGCCGACGCCATCGTCACGGACCGGCCGGGGCTGGCCATCGCGGTCCAAACCGCCGACTGCGTGCCCGTCCTGCTCGCTGACCTCAGCTCGGGGCGTGTCGCCGCTGTGCACGCCGGCTGGCGTGGCGTCGTCGCCGACGTCGTGGGCGCCGCGATGGAGCAGCTGGCACCGGAGGGTGAGGTGGGGGCCTGGGTGGGCCCGGCCATCTGCCCCGGATGCTACGAGGTGGGGGACGAGGTCCGCGATCAGGTGGCCGCCGTGGTCCCCGAGGCGGCCGCTGTCACGCGCGCCGGCACTGCGGCCATCGACGTACGGGCCGGAGTGTTGGCACAACTGCGCCGTCATGCGGTGGCCGGGGTGCTCGTCGGCGGCTGCACCTTCGAGGATCCGACGCTCTACTCCTACCGGCGCGAGTCGCCCACGGGACGCCAGGCGGGCGTGATCGTCGTCCGCGAGGGCACACCATGACGGATGATCGCGCGCGCGAGTTGCAGGAGCGCCTCGAGGCCGTGCGTGAGCGCGTGGATGCCGCCTGCCGCGCTGCGCAGCGCGATCCTGCTGACGTCACTCTTGTGGTCGTCAGCAAGACGTGGCCGGTCGAAGACGTGCGGCGCCTGGCGGCACTCGGCGTTCGTGACTTCGGGGAGAATCGCGATCAGGAGGCCGCCCCCAAGGCAGCAGCGACAGCGGACCTCGGGCTGCGATGGCACTTCGTCGGACAGCTGCAGTCCAACAAGGCCAACTCCGTCGCTCGCTATGCCGATCTCGTGCACTCCGTCGATCGCCTCTCGCTGGTGACGGCACTGGACCGGGGCGCGTCGAAGTCGGGTCGGCGGGTGGGGTGCCTGATCGAAGTCGACCTCGCCGGGCAGGTGGAGGCGCGGGGTGGGGCTCGGCCGGAGCTGGTCCCCGAGCTCGCCGCGCAGGTCGCGGCCAGCGACCACCTGCTGCTGCAGGGCGTGATGGCCGTCGCGCCGCTGGCTGCCGCCGGCGAGAGCCAGGCGGAGGTGTCCGCGCATGCTTTTGCGCGCCTGGCGGAGGTGTCTGAGCGCCTGCGCCAGGACCATCCGGACGCCAGGCTCGTCTCGGCGGGCATGTCCGAGGACCTCGAGCAGGCCGTGAGCGCCGGCGCGACACACCTGCGCGTGGGGAGCGCGGTCCTGGGGACGAGGCCTCCGCTCGGCTAACTTAGGGGGACGCCACCGGGCCCGGTGGCAAGAAGGGAATGCCATGGCGGGCGCGATGCGCAAGATGGCGGTCTATCTCGGACTGGTCGAGGACGATCCCGACCGCCACGAGGCGTACTTCGAAGAGGACGAGTGGGAGTACGAAGACGAGCCCGCCCCCTCCCGCCGCAGCCGCTCGTCGGACCGGTCGACCGAGAGGTCCTCTCGTCAGCCGGAGCGACCCGAGCCGCGCACGGTCACGGTCGTCGATCCCCGAGAGCCTCGGCGCCTCTACCGCGACGAGCCCAGCAATGTCTCGCCCATGCCGGGGCCGGGCGCGCGTCCCGCACCCGTCCCAGCGGTAGACCTGCATCGCATCACGACCATCCACCCGCACACCTACAACGACGCGCGCCGCATCGGGGAGGAGTTCCGCGAGGGAGTCCCCGTCATCATGAACCTCACCGAGATGGACGACGGTGATGCCAAGCGCATCGTCGACTTCGCGGCGGGTCTGGTCTTCGGCCTGCACGGCACGATCGAGCGGGTCACCAACAAGGTCTTCCTCCTCTCACCGGCAAACGTCGAGGTGGGTGCCGAAGCGCGGGCTCAACTCGCGCAGACCGGCTTCTTCAACCAGAGTTGACGCGCGGGTGCGCGTCAGTCGAAAGGGGACGGTTCGGTGGCGGTGGTCGGGCAGGTGCTCGCCACCTTCCTCTGGCTCTACTGGCTGGTCCTCATCGGCCGTCTCATCCTGGACTTCGTGCAGATCTTCGCTCGATCCTGGCAGCCCCGCGGCCCTCTCCTCGTGGTCGCGGAGGCCATCTACACCGTCACCGATCCGCCCTTGCGTGTCTTGCGCAAGGTCATCCCGCCCCTGCGGCTGGGCGGGGTGCAGTTCGACCTCGCGTTCCTCATCCTCATCATCGCCGTCCAGATCCTCATCAACGTCGCTCTCGCCCTCTAGCGCGCACATCCCCCAGGAGGCACCGTGACCCTCACCCCTCAGCAGGTCCACGAGAAGCAGTTCAACACCGTCAAGATGCGCACCGGCTACGACATGGACGAGGTGGACGCCTTCCTCGACGAGGTCGAGTCGGCCCTCGGCGGTCTCATCGTCGAGAACGACGATCTGCGGGCCCAACTGGCGCAAAAGCCCGCGGCCCCGGTGACCTCTGCCGACGTCGA
>Ga0169931_10004314_pt1 | contig 22173 bp, 15 predicted proteins | sample Kivu_15m_20L_FD_129675 | JGI IMG/M metagenome (GOLD analysis project Ga0169931, IMG submission 129675) | Freshwater microbial communities from Lake Kivu, Western Province, Rwanda to study Microbial Dark Matter (Phase II) - Kivu_15m_20L... | ecosystem: Environmental > Aquatic > Freshwater > Lake...
CGGATCCTGTTTTGCCACGGCGCCTGCGATTTTGATCCAAAAAAAACCGGCCCTGTTTTTTAAAGACCTCAATGAGCTGTTGAGCTTAGGGCAGCTAAAACGGGTTTTTTCCGGAAAAGAGTACTCCGTTCCCATGTGCCCTTCAATTGGGACGGGGGAGCTGGCAAGGCCTCTCGCGTCGGCGGGCCAGCTCGCCTATTCTCCCGGCCTCATCGCCGCCCTTTCGGCCGCCCAGGCCCTGCCGGCGAGCGATCCCCTGCCGGCCAAGGCGCAAAGACTCGAAGCCGCCTTGCAAGAACTCGATGAAATCAAAACGCCCGAGCAGGTAATCCGGGATCTGACGATGAAAGCCGCGGGGCTTACGGAAGAAGAGGTTGCGGATGAAGAATATTTGGCCCGGATCCAAATGGGGCCGATGATTGCAAGGGAGGGGGCTGTATTTTATCAGCGGCCAACGATAAGAGCTCAAAAGGTGGCCGATTGGAAAAAACGGTTCCGGGCTGCGAAAACAGCCTTTCAATCTTTGACCGAATGCGCTCTCTTGAGGGTCTGGGAATACACGCTGGCTTCTTTTTGCGACGTGAAAACAGAATTTGCGAAATGGAACCTTTATGTGAGTTTGGGGATGCACGCCGAACGTAGCGGGGGGATCGCTGATTTTCTTTACCGGAGGATCGACCAAAAGCTGCAAGAGACGAACGAAGAAATCCAAAGAATGCAGAGGGCTTATGAGCGGGCCATCTATTCGGTTCGATCCATAGAAGCGCTTCTTCACCGGGCGGGAGACTCCCACCGGTATGAACTCCAGGGGCAGCTGAGCGGGGCGGTTCATGAGGCCCAGCTTGCGCTTGACGAAAGGGACCGCGCCGTGCGGCGCGCCGATGCGATCGCCGGATTTTATTCGTCCCTCATGCAGCACTTCGATCGGAAATTCCAGGAGTATTTCCAGGAAGTGTTCGATCCTTCGGTTGCGGAAAAGGATGAGCACCTTTTCGAAGATAGCCCTGCGGGGTTCCGCCTGCTTTACAAGCACGGAAGAGCCGATGCTTCGACCTGGGAGCTGATCTACGGCAAAGAAGGGTATATTCAAGCTCTCCGCTCCTTCTTCTCAGCCGTCGAAGGGGAAATCGCAATCCCGCAGGGCCTTGATAAAGAGTACGTCTCCCAACTTATGACGGAACTTATCCAATTCGTCCAAGAAGATGAATTTTTTGAAGAGGCGGCCCGCCGCTCTCAGTCGGTCGGAAGAAAAACTCCCTGGGATTACGTATCGGGAGGGACGATGCAAAGCCTCGTGCAAGCGTATTACGGCAGGAGCGAGCCTGTTTCGGAAATCCCTTTCTTGCCGAAATCGGCAAAAGAGCTTCTTCAATTCTTATGCCGTCAAAAAAAGGAAGACAATCTCCTGATGCACTCGCCGACGCACGCCTTTGTCTTGAGACTGCCCCTATTGCCGGAAGATGCGGAAAAGAAGGCGCAGGAGAACTCGGCTGCCGCAAAAAAATGGAAGAATTCGGAGGAGATCCAAGAGCATATCGGCCATGGATTCAGCGAAAAACTCTCCCTTTCCGAACGGGCTCTTTTTCTTCATCTATTCCGTCAAAAACAGACCGCCCGCACGCCGCCGCAGCTTCGCCAAGCTCTCCTTGAGGCAATCGAAGGCGTCCGGCCCAAATCGAACCCGGCCCCCATGGTCGATTCGCATCTTTTCGAACACACGTTCTTGATCCCCTCGGATGCGGTGCAGGGGGCGCTTCAGGCCATCCTCAAACCCGTTTTAAACAAAAACGTCCTGCAGGCGATCCAAGAAACTCGCGCCGGCTTTACAAGTTCCTATCAGCTTCACCAAATCGCCAAGAAGATAGTATTGGAATCTTTCCAGCGACCCATCGGGCCGGAAGATTGGGACGGGATGATCGCCTCCCAAATGAGACAGCTGGGATTCGGCTTTCCTCACCTGCTCCTTTTTGCCGACACCAACTGGTCCGGCTGGTTTTTCGGATTCGCGGCGAATGCGTTTACCGGCCAGACAGAAATTTGGCGGATGAATCGGATCGGGACGCAAGGCTATCCGATGACCGACTGGCTTCAATGGCTCTCGCCGCAAAATAAAACGCCCTGGGTTCTTTTGCCAAAGAGAGAAGAATATAGCTAAAATTCTTTCATTCTACAGCTCGATGTGATATCTATTTTTCGTGATGCCAATGAAAAAATGGATTCCAGTTGCAATTGCTGCCTTCGGATTGCAGGCCGCGCCGGTCGGCAACACCATGGCGCCCGAGCTCATTCAAGAGGGGTTTTTGATCCCGGCCAATTCTTGGATTGATTTCCGGGTTGGCTACGAGGGGGATTTTGTCGGAGACGGCCGTTTGCAGCAGATCGAGGAAGGATCCGGCCGAGTCGATACCTTTCAGCAATATACGAATGCCGCCACGTTTACTTTGAATATTTTGGATCGGCTCGATCTTTTCGGGGTGTTTGGGTCTTCCCGCGTGTGCGCCGATTGGCGATTCGACACCGGGTCGACAATCACCCGGATCGAAATCGAAACCCTCTACCATTTTCTTTGGGGGGCCGGCGCAAGGGCGATTGCGTTTGAATGGGGGAAAGTGTGTCTGGGTATTGGCGGGCGTTACGCGTTTGCCAGCTATAAGCCTTCTTGGCTGACGACCAACGCCACGCCGGTGAGCGTTTCCGGGACGCGGCTTGTTTGGCGCGAATGGCAAGTCGACTTGGACTTATCTTATAACATCGACCTCTTTACTCCCTATCTGGGTGTCAAGTATTCCAATGCGAAGGCCAAGCTCGGCGCATTTCCGACCCCGGTTGCCGCCAACGGATCCGGCAGCGATCATTTTGAGAATAAAACGCCGGTCGGAATATTCATCGGCTGCTCTATTTCCAATTCAAAGTATTTTATGCTGAATTTGGAAGGGCGTTTGGTCGATGAGGATGCAGTGACGATTTCGGGCGATTTGAGATTTTAATTGTTCAGAGTCCTTCCTTTTGTTCTTGCAGCAACTCTTGCGTCCGCGCCGATCGGAAACCCTTCCGCCCCATCCGTTCTTGAGGAGGGGTTTTGGATTCCGGACACGAGTTGGGTGAATTTCCAGATCGGGTTTATCGAAGATTGGCTGATGCAGCAGCGGTTCGTCGCAAGAACCTCCAGCCAGGGCTTCGGCCTCCGCCGCGCCGCGTTGAGGGGAAACGCAGAAATCGGCGTCATCGCCTGGAATATTGCGGAGCGGCTGAACCTCCAGGTCGAGGCAGGGTCGGGTCGCTTCGTTTGGCAATGGCAGCAGGATCCGAATGACGCGATCGAAGGGTTCTTGTCGGGCGGCGCCATTTGGAGCGGATCCGCAAAGCTCGTCGTCTTTGAAATCAAAGACACCACTTTGGCTGCAGACGCCCATGCCGGCGGCTGGGATTGGATGAGGGGCCGCGCGGCGGCAAATGGAGCTCCGTTCGGATCGAAAGTTTTTTCCGAACTGCGTTATTGGCAAGTCGGGGCCGCTTTGAGTCAGAAGCTCTCTCCGTTCATTCCTTATGTAGGCGTTGCGGCGAACCGGACACGCTTGAAAATCAGGCGATTGGAATCGGGAATCGGTTGGCTCCGCTCCCGCCATACCATCGGGCCATTTATCGGTTGCACTGTAACCAAGGGTACCGATATTGCATTGAATATCGAGTGGAGAGGGGGCTTCGAACAGGGAGCGTCGGTTTCGGGCCAAGTCCGATTCTAAATTGGTTTTGCTTGCAAAATCGAAGCCCGTTACAATTCAACTCTTTCTTTACAGTTGAAAGGTTTTCGATGTCGAAGTTTACGCGCCGACTCTCTGCCGCCCTTTGCGCAGGGCTGCTTCTCTCTTGCCCTATGTATTCCCAGACTCCCGATGTGCAGTTCGATGATAAAACCGATCCGGACAGCAAAGACATGGACGCTTTGCGCAGGTGGCTCCGCGATAAGCGCTTCATCACGATGAAGGAAATCGGGGGCGATCTTTCCCTCAGCGGCGAGGTGAGGACTGAATTCCAGGCGATCAACGAGAAAAGCGACGGGATCCAGCAGCGCGATAATCCGAACCTTGCGCCCAACTTTCCCCGGGCCAAGCCGATGTATGCTTGGGATGTCGAAGTCAACCTGATGATTGACTACCGGACAGACCGAACTTGGGCGGCCGTAAAAATCGAATTCGACAACGACATGGGGATTCGCAGCGGAACGACGGATCGAATCAGATTGGAAAAAGCGTATCTCGGGGGCCGGATTTTGCCCGGCGATACGTTTATCATCGATGCGGAACTTGGCCGCCGGAACCTTTTCAACGTATTCGACTCAAAGGTCGAATTCTCCTCGCTTTTCGACGGGGTGTTATTCCGTTTCAATAAAGCGTTCGATTCTCTTGGCGACTATTATTTCAACGGCGGGGCGTTTCTCGTTGACGACATCACCAATCACTATGGCTATGTAGCGGAAATGGGCGCCTTAGGGATCGGAAATACCGGCATGAACGCGAAATATTCGATCATCAACTGGTATCGGCCCGGCGGCGAAAACGAAGAAGGGAACACCGCATACGAAACAGCCTTGATCAACCAACGGTACCGCTTTTTGGTTTCTCAGCTGCAAGCCTACTACCAGTTCTATCCGGATTGGATCGGCAAACGGCTGATCAAGATCTATGCAGCCGGACTGATGAACCACTTGGCGCTGGGTTCAAAAATTGTCAGTGGGATCGAGATTATCCCAACGGGAGGCGTCAAAGCCAACCTAGCTTGGTATGCGGGCGTTTCGATCGGCGTAGCGAAAAAGCAGGGAGATTGGGCCCTCGATATCAACTATCAGTGGGTTCAAGCCCAAGCCTATCCCGACTTTGACAACTTGGGGATCGGGCGAGGCAACGCGGCAAGCGTCGGCCTCTATACGATGAATGCGAATGGAACCGGCGGCGGGACGACCCAAGCGACGGCCGGCGGCAACACCAACTTCAAAGGGTTTGAGATCGAAGGGCTTTATGCGATCACCGACAATCTTGTCGTCCAACAAAATTTCAAATATTCCAATACGTTGAATTTGAATATCGGTCCTGACGAAAAATTCCGTCAGTACGAAATCGAGTTCATCTACGCATTCTAAAGTTTCAGGGCTCTTTCGAGAAAGTGATTCGGATTTGCTTGTAGGGGAAGCGTATGAAAAGGAACCGCTTCCAAGTCTTTTCTTTGATCCCCCTCGCATAAACGATCTGGTGGTGGAAGCGGCCGAATACTTGCTTATAGGCATTAAGCAGTTCTTCGTTGTCCGCTTTTTTGTGGAAAAAGAGGCATACCGAGTGGCCTTCCTGCTGCAACCGTTTTACGGTTTCTAAAACGGGAACAAAATCTGCTTCGAGAGGCACGATCCGGAATGAGTCCACTAACCCGTTGAACCATGGGAATTGGCGGAAAAGCCGCCCCGGCACCAAGACGACAAGGCGCGGCAGGCAGGAGAAGAGAAGGACTGCATCCCACCAGGAATTGCTTTGCAAGATCACAAGATCGGAAGGATTCGGAGCAGGCGAAGCGAGCTGCAGTTTCCTAAATCGTTTTAAAATTTTCTGAACGAAGAACGGGAAGAAAAAACCGGAAAGGCGGCCTGATACGATGACGCTTGCGACGAGCGACACTAGACCCATCATGGCAAAGCCGCTCGATGCCGTAAGCGTCAATTCTTCGCTAAAAAAATAGAGGCAGAACGCAGCAAGCAAAACGCCGATGAAGCTGAAAAAATTCGCTGCGGCGATAACCTGTCCCCGTTTTTCGTCCGGACTGTTGACCTGGATGAACGAATCGAAGGGGATGAGGAACCCCCCTCCGACGATCCCAAGAAGCGCGAGGCTGATAATCGTACACGTTAAGGAAGAAGAGAAGAGGGCGAGAGTGGTGAAAAAAATGGCGATGAAAAATCCTGCGATGCAGGAAATCCCCGGCTCCACCTTATCCTTGGAAAGCTGCCCCGCTAAAACCGCTCCGATGGCAATCCCCACTGCCGTCGCAAGGAAAAGGTAGCCGCCCCCTACCTCGCTCAAGTGAAGCGACTGGATCGCAAACGGGATGATATTGAGCTGGGTATAGGCCCCGACGAAAAGGAAAAATGCCGAGGAGAAGATCGCGGTTAAAAGATGGGGCACTTTCCAGCTCGTTTTGAGCGTCTGGTAGATTTCATACAGAAAAAACGGGTTGATTTTCTTCGTCGACCGCTGAGGCTCCGTCCTTGAAATCCCTAGGCTGGTCAGGAGCCCTACGACAGCGATCAGGACGCAAAAAAGAGAGACCAGTACGAAATTCTTATCCGTAACATCCGTTAAAAACGAGGCGAGGAACGTCCCGAGAATGATCGCTAAATAGGTAAATGAAGTGATCGACCCATTTGCCTTCGAGACCATTTTTTCTTCGACAAGTTCCGGGATGATCCCGTATTTGGAGGGGCCGAATAGGGCGCTTTGCGCAGCCATGAAAAAAAGGCATGTGAAGGCGCCGAACTCCGACTGCAGGTATACGGAAAGAACCGCAAACAGCATGATGACGACCTCGACCGCTTTCGTGATGACGATGATCGTCCGTTTGCTGATTCGGTCGGCGAGCACTCCGGCCCCGGAAGAAAAAAGGAGGAAGGGGATGACGAAAATCGCTCCCGCGAGGGATAGGATGGCCGGGGCTGCGGCCGCCCCCTTCACGTTGATGAAAAGGTAGATCACCAAAAGCTTATATATATTGTCGTTGAGAGCCCCGAGGAATTGCGTCGCATTCAAGAGGTAAAAGGAGCGGAAATCGCTTTTGAAAAACCAGCGCATTGATTACGCAACCTTTTAAGGATCAGTTTGTTGAGTCTTTTAGGTCCATTTTTCGGCGCTCTTCTAGCCTGGCCCTTGCTTAAGGGTAGCTTCTTAAAGACCCTCTTGCAACAGAAAAAGCGTGCTTTAGGGGGGGCTGTTTGCCATACTCTCGGCTATGGGCAAACTCTATCTCAGCCATCGTCCGGATCTCCTCGCGGGGCATTTAGCAAGCGAGCTTGCGCAAGATGGCTTAGGTCCTTTAGCGCTGCGCACTATCGTAGTGCCAAACAGTTTTTTGAAACAGTGGATTTTGCTCCGGCTCGCCGAATCGTCCCCCGAACGGGGGATCGCAGGGTGCAAGGCGATCACCCTGCAAGAGGCGGTCGACGCATTCTTGTCCCCTTCCGGGGAGGTCGAGATCTATTGTTCTATTTATCAAGAACTTGCATTTACAGAGCAGCCGGAACTTAGGTCCTATTTGGACAAATCCCCAAAGCGGGCCGTAGATATGGCGGATCATTTGGCGAAGCTATTTGCCCGCTATGGGACGTTTTCCATTCCGGCGGAGGCGAAGGGATGGCAGGCGGATCTCTTCCGAAATCTTTTTGTTGCCGGGCCGCTGCGGCTTCCGGTTCAAATGGATCCGAAACCGCATCCGCCCCTCCATTGCTTCGGCTTCGATTTTTTGCCGCCCGCGATTTGGAAGCTGTTTAATTTCGCGTCGGTCTATCTTTTTTCTCCTTGCCAACACTATTGGGATGACTTGTGTACTGACCGGGAACGGGCGCGGATCGGCCGATTTTTACGATGCAAAGGGGCCTCCGAGGCTCAAAGGCGCGAATTGGACGGTTATTTAACGAACGTTCCTCCTCTTCTTGCGAACTGGGGCAAACTCGGGAGAGAAACGGTGAAGGCCTTCGATCCCTTAATCGAGGAGATCATCGAAGATTATACCCCGATCCCAAGTGAGCGAAACAGTTCGTTATCGCGGCTCAGGAACCGTTTGCTCGACTTTGAGCTTCACGAAGGAGGTTCTTTGCCCGAAGACGGTTCGATTCAAGTTTCCAAGACGGGGGGCTCCAGACTTCGAGAAATCGAGTCTTTGCGGGAATCGATTCTACGGCTTTCGAACGAGGAGGGAATCCCTTTTTCCGAGATCGCGGTTTTCGCTCCCGACATCCAACTCTATGTTCCTTTGATCCAGCTCGTTTTTTCCGATCAGCCGTATCGGATTTTTGGTTTGGAGATCGGATCGAAGAGCTTTTTTTTACAGGGCCTCCATAAGTTGTTCGGCGTGGAATTTGAAGCCGAACTGCTCGTCGGCCTGTTTGAAAATCCATCGTTTTCCCGCAAAAAAGGGTGGGACGCACAAACTTTGGAGAAGATCCGTGAGTGGCTGGCTGAGGGGAAAGACGTTGAAAGCGCCCTCCTCGACCGGTTCGTCTTTCTCTACCCGGAACAAAAGAATGGAATTGCAAATGGCGATGCAAAGGTTTTAGAGCCGCTTCTCGAAACTCTCCTATCGCTCAAAACGGATCTTGCCTCTCTGAGATGCCGCCGCACCCTCTCCGGCTGGGCTGACGTCCTGACCCGGATCGCCGAAACCTATTTCTCCGTTGATCTCGAAGATGAAGCCGATAGCGCAGCTTGGGGTTTTTTCCAACATACGGTGAAAGCGCTATCCAAAGCGGATCGGGAAGGGATTGAGTTCCCGTTTGCCCCGATCAGATCATTGCTCGAGCGCCCGATTTCAGGAGGGCATATCCGTTCCTCCCACCTCCATGCGATCCGGTTTGCGACTTTGGGCGAAGGGCAAATCACCCCCGTCCAAGCGCTCTTTCTCATCGGGATGGATGAAGAGAGCTTCCCTTGCCGCTCTCCCGTCTCTTCGCTCGATTGGCTTAAAAGGGAAAAGATCTACACAGCCGACGCCTCCGATCGCGGAAGATACGCTTTTCTCCAAGCCCTGTTTTCGGCTCGCGAATTCCTCCATCTCAGCTATCTCCATCTCGCCCCGGACGGCAACCCGGTCAATCCGACCCCGCTGCTCGGCGAGCTAAGTAAAAGCCTCGACGCTCCGATCCGAGAAAATACCGTGCCCCTGCCTCCGGTTGAGGGGCACCCTCCGGAAACGATTCTCTGGCCTAAAGTTCCTGCGCCGGAATTGCCGGAAGGAGAATGGACGGTTTCTCTTTCCGAGCTAACCCTTTTGGCTCGGCATCCTTGGGAATTTTATTTGAAAAACCGATATGGCCTCCGCTTCGAGCGGGAAGGGGAGATGCCGTTTGCCATGCTGAAGGGGGGAATATTAAAAGCCGGATTGCAAAACAAAGATCGCTATGACGAGCTTCCTCTAGGAATTTGCGGAGAAGGGCTCCGGGTCGAATTGGAGGAAACTGAAAAAGAGTGGGCCGGCATCCTGCGCGAGAGGGGCTTGCATTTAGAATCGATCGCGTTTCGAAAAAGCTGCAAGGAACGGAAAAAAACCGAACGGGGATGGGAGTGTCCGCCACTCAGGTTCGACGTAACTCCTGCATTGACGGTCAATGTCGTGGGGGAATCGAAATTCTTTTCATCCAGGGGATACGTCCATTCCGGAAATACGAGCATAGCCGGACTCTTGAGAGTCTGGCCCGAATGCTTGGCGGTCGGGGCCGCTTCGGGAAGCGCCGAGATCCATTTCTTAGAATTGAAAACACCGAAAATTCTCGAACGGCCAATCGAAGCGATGAAAGCGTTTCTCAAATACTATTTTTTCGCGCAGTCGGCGCCATCCCCTCTTCTTCAGAATTGGGCCGACCCGATTTTGCGAAAAGGTCCGGCGGAGTGGGAGCGGAAAATGGACTTAAGCGAAGACGATGCGGTCTGCAAATGGGTTTCTTACCGGGCGGCGCTTCCATCCGCTTCCGAATGGTACGAGGGTTGGGGAGCTATCCTGAGAGAGAGTTTTGCGGAGTTGGCCGCCCTTTATCCGGTGCGAGGCAAAGATGCGGACGTTTGATGTCTTAAGGCGGGATTGCCCCATCTTCGGTCCGCATCTTCTGGAGGCGTCGGCCGGCACAGGGAAAACCTTTTCGATCGAGCACGCTTTTATCCGGCTTATCCTGGAGTCGGACGATATCGATGCAGAACAAATCCTCGCCGTCACTTTTACCCGCGCGGCCACCCGAGACCTCAAGCAGCGAATTCGGAGCAGCCTCGAAGAAGCGCGCCTCCGGATCGGATCCGGCAAAACAGGTTGGGAATATCTAGACCCCTTCCTCGGATCCCAAGAAGCGCTGAAAAAACTAGAGGAAGCGGTGATCGCCTTCGACCGCGCCCAAGTGTATACGATCCACGGCTTTTGCTTTCGAATGCTGCAGGAATTTGCCTTTGAAGCCGAGCTGGGATTTTCTTTGCCGGATCCCGACCGGAAAAATGGGGTTCCGGAGCGGCTTTACAGAGAGGCGAAGCGATTTTTAGAAGGCGGGATGCCTACCGGCCTTCTCTGTCCCGAGCAGATGGGGATTCTCCTTCGAAACTTTGAGTCGATGGACGCCTTCGTGAGCGCTTTGTTGAAACGGAAGGCGTCTGCCGAGGGACGATTTTTTTCCGAATATTTGAATCGGTTCCGCTTGCTGTGGGACGGAGCCCCTTTGGAGTCCGCCGATTCGGCCGCTCTCTTCGAACAGAGCTTCTCGCAATATAAAATTTCCGGGTTCACTCTAGGTAATTTAAAGTCCCAAGCCGAAGCGCTTGGCAAGGGTCTCGAAGATCCGGAAAAAGCCTTCCGAACCCTTGTTTGGGAGAAAGGGTCTCTTTTCGCATTCCTCGATCCGTCGAACCGCAAGAAAAATGCGAAGAGCGTCTGCCCCCCGTTTTTCGATTGGGCGGCAAAAACGTTCGGTCCTCTCGTTGAGGAAGCTGCGGATGCGAAAAAACTCTTCGGTTGCCTTAAAAATGCGTGGGAAAAAGCCGCCGAGCCGCTTCTCAATGATGAGCAATGGTTCGAACCCGACGAGATATTAAAGCGGATGAGAATGGCTGTCGAAAGGGCACCGTTTGCCGCTGCGGTCCGAAAAAAATACAAGGCCGTTGTGATCGACGAATTCCAAGACACCGATCCATTGCAATGGGAGATTTTCAAAATCCTCTTCCTCAATGCCGAGTTGCGGGCTTATTACCTGGTCGGCGACCCGAAACAGTCGATCTACCGGTTCCGCAAGGCCGATATCTACACCTATTATGAAGCGAAACAGAGCGTCGGACATTCAGCTCTTTTCCGGCTCGATACGAATTACCGGTCTTCCTCTCGGTTGATCGAAGCGCTGAACGCCCTCTTTGCGAGGGGTTGGCTCGACTTGCCTAAACTAAGGCAAACGATTGCTTGCCTTCCCGTCGAGTCCCGCTCCAAGGCCAATTCCGATTTTTCCGACGGGAAAGGCGCGCTTCATGTGCTGCGGAGCGAATCGTTTGACGAAGGATGGCTTCCGTATGCCGTTTCTGAAATCGAACGACTGATTCCAGAGGTGGGATCGCCCGCAGGCTTTGCGATTTTGGTCAAAGACCGCTATCAAGGAGAAGCTGCGCTCCGCCTTCTCCAATCCCGCTGCATCCCGGCGGTCGCAAAAAGCCATATCCCTCTCGGAAAAACCCTCGCATTTCAAGCAGTCCGCGAATTTTTCGAGACTCTTGCCCATTCGCGCGATCCTTCGATGCGAAGGATTGTGGGGGCAGGGCCTTTCCAAACCGTTCCGCTGGACGCTTCGCTTGCAATCGTCGAAGAGGAGGGGCTTGTCCCTCTTTGCCGGAATCTTTTGGCTGCATCCTCGGATGACCTGGCGTTCGAAAAAGATTTAAAACAGATCGTCGAAATGATGTTGGAATGGGAAGCCGAATCGGGTTTTTCGTTCCCGGGCATTTCACGGTTTTTGGATGCCCTGAAAGATCTGGGGGTTGAAGAAGGGGGCAGGAGGAATTTGGAAACAGACGCTGAAGCGGTTCAAGTCCTCACCATGCATGCTAGCAAAGGGCTGGAGTTCGACGTCGTATTCGCTTTGGGAATCGGCTCGAGGCCGCCGGAAGGGGAAGAAGAGGCGGAAGAGGCTGCTGCGGAATCTCTTCGCCAGCTTTATGTGGCAATGACTCGGGCTAAAAGGCGGCTTTACATTCCCCTGCCTCCTGCCGGAGAATCGAATAAAACCTCGTCGCCGATGGAGCTTTTTTGCCAAAAACTCGAAGCGCAAGAAGGGCCGATCCTCCCCTATTTCGCTCGGGTTCCCAACACGACAGTTGAAGAAATCTCCGAGCCGTTTCTCCTGCCCCACGCGGATGCGAAAGAAACCGAAAAAGTCGAGCTAGCGGACAAGCAGCCCGTTCCGGAGTGGCCCGCCTCCTTGCTTCAATCCTTCACTTCGCTCGCCCGTCCGGAGAAAGGGGAGCCTGTAAAAGAAGAGGCGCCTTCCGTTGGATATACAGTCCATACGATCCCCAAAGGAGTCGAGACGGGCATCCTCATCCATCAAATCTTCGAGCGCCTCTTCGCATCCTCTTTCCCGGTCTGGAAAGACGAGAGTTCCGTGAAAACGCTCGTCAGCCGCGAGTTGCGAGGAACGTTTCTCGAACCTTGGGAATCTGCGATCCAAGAGATGCTTTGGAATACGCTCAATCTCCAATTACTAGGCCAGGAGTCGTTTGCCCTGGTCGACCTATCGCCGGGAGATGTACAGGCCGAGCTGGAGTTTCTCTATTCCGAGCCGCCCCATTTTATCGTCGGGTTCATCGATCTTGTCTTCAGGCGCAACGGAAAATTTTATTTCGTCGATTGGAAAACGAACTGGCTGGGGGCCGATGACGCAGCCTACCGCTCCCTCGAATCAGCCATGTCCGAGCATGATTATTGGCTTCAAGCGAAACTATACGCCGAAGGACTTAGACGCCATGTAAAGCGGTTTTACATGGAGCCGTTCGAGGAGCTTTTCGGAGGGGCGGTTTATCTATTTTTGCGAGGGGGAGTCATATGCCATTTCATACCCAACTGAGCGAGTTCGGGTTTTTGGACCGTTTTTTTGCCGATTCGACCCTAAAAAAAGCCGGATCAGCCTCGGAAGACGCAGCGTTATCTCTTGCCCGCCTAATGGCGGCATCCCGGGCCGGGAACCTTTGCCAAACGGAAGCGGAGCTTGGAATCGGGGTCAGTTCGTTTCCCTCTCAAATCTTGGAAGAAGGCCAGTCTCTTTACCCTAAAGCGCCCGTTGTCCGGTGGAAAAACCGCTATTACCTGCAAAAAAACTGGGTCTATGAAACGCATATTATCCAGCATGTGCTGCGGCTTCGGGGCAAAATTCCCTCATGGCTTGACTTGAAGCGGTTTGAGGAAAATTTAGGCAGCGCATCGGGCAAGCTGCTGCCTTCTCAAGCGAGGGCGGTTCGGTCATCTGCAGAACAGGGAATATCTTTCATCTCAGGCGGACCCGGAACCGGGAAAACGTATACGGCGGCCCATCTCGTGAAACTCCTTTTTGCCTCGATGAAAAAAGAGGCGTTCCATGTTTGCGTTGCGGCTCCGACCGGCAAAGCCGCTTCCCATCTTAGGTCCACTTTGGAAGCGCATGGATGTTCCGATCCTGATTTACACATCGAGGCTTCGACCCTGCATAAACTGCTAAAATTGCGCCCTGGGAGCAACCGCCTCTTTTCGGGGGATAAGATCGATGCGGATCTCATTATCGCGGATGAAGCGTCGATGATCGATGTTTCCTTGATGGCCCACCTGTTCGAAGCGGCCGGGGATGAAACTTTGCTTGTGTTGATAGGCGATCCGAACCAACTGCCGCCGGTCGATGCAGGAAGCGTTTTTCCAGAGCTCAGCGAACGGTTCGGCATCAAGCTGGACCGGTGCATGCGCACGGAAGATCTGGGGCTTCAATCCCTTGCCGAAGCTGTTTTGCGAGGCGACGCCGAAGCTCTGTTCCAGATCCAGCCCATTTCCAACGACCCGGTCTCGAGCGAAATACTATACCGGGAAATCGACCCAATCGTCTCAGCTGGCGAACCGGATCCGCAAAAGTGCCTAGAGGACTATGGGCGATTTCGGGTCTTGAATGCGGTCCGCCAAGGTCCCCAAGGGACCGATTCGCTGAACGCTGAGCTGTTTGAAAAGCTCAAGAAAACCGGAAAATGGTGGGCCGCTCCCATCCTAGCGACGGTCAACGATTCGTTTACCGAGATCTATAACGGCATGAGCGGGCTTTTGATCGGCCGCGGCGGGAAAACCGACGCCGCATATTTCCCGGATACCGGAGGGGCTTTACGCAAATATCCGATCCCTCCTCCTTATGAACTGGCCTTTTGCCTTTCGATCCATAAAAGCCAAGGGAGCGAATTTGATGAAGTCTTGGCCCTATTTCCCGAAGGGAGCGAGCATTTCGGAAGGGAAGCGCTGTACACAGCGATCACGCGGGCGAAAAAAAGGCTCCAGATCCAAGGGGATCAAGAGATCTTGCGCCGAATGACTTGCACAACCTCGCGCATTGTATCGGGAATAGCCGACAGACTCGCTATTCAATACGAGGAAACTCGTCCGGAGCTTCCTGCCGCACAGGAACGGGATTTGGGGCAAATCTCTCAATTCTTTTAGCCCTCACTAAGTCTATATTCACCGGCCGTTCGGCCGGTGGAACAGGCTTCGGCATGGGATCGGGCCTTTCTGTCTGATGTTCTCCGAGAGATACTGGCTGAGGTTTGGGGGCGGGAGGCAGTGGCGGGAGGGCGAGCTGGGCCAGATCCCTAGATTGCTTGTAGTCTTGGATCACGATTTTCGAAATCTTCGCTAAACCGGGCGCCATAGCTGCAGGGAAGAATGTTAGGGCAAGGCGTGTATGGAATGGGTCCACCCAGCCCTGAGTGGAGGTTCCGTCGAACCCAAGCCAGCGCGAGCCAAGATAGCAAACCGCCCAAGACACGATGAACGTTCTCATAGGATTTTCGGCGGCGGATACTGCAGCCCGATCGATTTGATTCAAAACAGAATTGAAAAATTTCTCTGCCGGATTCTTAAAATAATAACGGTATAGCGGATAGGAAAATGTCGGAATCAGCGCGATTTTTCCGATGGTGGTCGGGATCGAGGAGGAATAGAGGTTTTGGAAAGGTTTAGAATTTAAAAGATCGGTACAAAATTCCCCGATGGCCTGTCCTGTGTCGCCGAAATATTTCGGCGCATTGGCAAGAGCAGGCCCAATGTATTGCCCGAGAGAGGTCAAAGTCAGGAGGGCTGCGGAAGCTGAAAGGCCCCAAATGATCCAGCCGGCATTTTTGGACATGAAACGCTGGGAGCGGCAGGAAATACAAGACGGCAGCGGAGGCATCGGAAAGAGCATTTTGTCTTCATAGAGACGCTCGACGATCAAGTTGAGGAGCGTTTTGTGCTGTTTTTTTAAACCGCCAACCGCAGCATCCAAATGGTATTTAATTTGGGCGCCCTCTTCGAATTGCATCTGGTTGCATTTTGCATAGGCCGCCGGTTTTAAAAATATGGCTACATTCTTTATCCGTTCATTGATCGCATCATACCTCTCCCTCAATTCATCGCTCGAATTGAGCGTCCCCCTGTAGAGTTCGGAATATAAATTGTTGATGTCCGTCGTGATCGCTTTAGAATAGTTTATGCAAGAATCGATTACAGGATCCCCGGTATCGACCCGCTGAATGGATAAAGACACAATACTCTCCGTTAGGGAAGTAGAATACCAAGGAAGGGAAATATTAATAAACGAATAAGAACCCCCGGATGTCCGGGGGACGGAGAAATGTTTAAACTTTAGCGCAACGGGCAGAGAGACGAGATTTCGTGCGGGCTGCTTTTTGAGATTTGAAAACCCCCCGTTTTACCCCTTTGTCCACGATGCTGTAGATTTCGTTGAGGCGGAGTTTGATTTTTTCCACTTCTTCTTTTTGCGCCAGAGCACCTTCCAAAGAGCGGATCGCGGTGTTGACGGAGGAGCGGAATGAGCGGTTGCTCAGGCGACGTTTTTCGCTTTGCAAGTTTCTTTTTTGCGCAGAGGGGCGTTTCGTTTTTTCGCCTTTTTTCTTATCTGCTTTCGCCGCGCCGGGCGCTTTCTCACTAGCCATAGTTCCTTCCTGGAATTTAAATGACAATACTATAATCTCTCCCTTATAATTCGTAAAGCCTTATGAAGCGCCAAGACTTTTTTTTCGCCTGCCTGGTCCTAGCGGGCCTCATTCCAGCAGGGTATTTTTCTATTCTCGCCGCAAGCTCGATTGCAGATTATTGCTCCCGCAGCGAAAGCGCCGAAGCCCGCATCCTGAGATGGGAAATTAACGAGATGAAAGGAAAATACCCCATCAAAGGGTACTATTCATTCGAGGTTAAAGGCGCGGCCTGGAGCGGCTCTACCCGTCTTGGCGAACCTTGGCATCTCAACGAACCGGCAGCCATCGCCTCCCTCCAGGAAATGGCTAAGCGCAAGTGGGCGGTCTGGTACGATCCCGCCAACCCCTCCCTATCCTCTTTGGAAAAGAATTTTCCCTACGGTCTTGCTGCGAGGGCGCTAACTTGTTACGGCGTCCTAGCGTATTTTGCTCTCTTCGCAAGAAAGTTTATAAGAAATATTTAAAATTGACTTATTTCATTTTCCTCGTATATAATTTCTTTCTATGAAATTGAGCGAGCTTTCAGATTCTAAGCTTTATTTTGAGATTTCAAGCCACGTTCTACATCAGCATCGGTTTGAATTCGTAAAAACATTTTTTGGCCTAATCGCGGCCTTGCCAATTGCGCTTTCTTATAAATTGTGGCGCACCCTTCTCAGGGGGGCGGGGGTTTTGGCGAGCGGAGCTTGCTTAGCAATGACCCTGGGGATGTCCAAGGGCTTGCGAGAGCTGTTCATTTCGAGGGTTTCCTCATTGGCGGCGAATCTGGCCGATTGGCTCCTTTTCCCGTTTGCCTTGGCGGTCTGTTTCTCACGCCTGCTTTTAGCTTCTTTAATCCATCCTGCATTATTCATTCGTAATTGAAACCAGCGAATCAAGCCATCCATCGAACGGGCGGAGCACGTTCCATTTGAAGTGGGCGATTACCTTGGGTTCCGGCCGGTGGAGACTGCCGAGTTCGATTTCCCACCGCTTCCACTTCGCAAGGTAGGCAGCTTCCCACGGATTTGCCACGGAGCGGATGGCTTTCTCGATTAGATCGCCCGGAAAATAGAAGCTGCTTTTTTCGATGCGGCCGAGCGCTTGGGATGGGAGGGCTTCGGGCCATTCAATGAAAGGCTTGACGCGGGGCTCGGTTAGATTGACTGCTAGGGGCCGGCTTTTTTTTAGGCGCCTTTCGCCGATGACGATCTCAAGTTGGTCGTAGAAAAAGGGGGATGCGGCCCTCCGGAAGGAAAAATAGTAGCAGGGATGCTCCCTTAAAACGGTTTCCGCGGGGCGAACTCTCCTTTTATTAAAGATCCGGTCGTCGAGAAGCCAGACGATCCTGTAGCCCGCTTCGGCATAGTCGGCCGTCCGCTTGTCAGCCTCGGCAGGATCGAGTATCGAGCATTGGATTTCGAAGGCGATCCGCTCTTTTTCCCAAAGGAGATCCGAGATTCTTTGGATGCCGGGTACGCGCTGCTCGAGCCGGGCCGAGCCGCCGAGTTCTTTTTGCAATGCGAGCTGAACCACGAGATGATCTTCGCTTTTGCTGTAAAGGCGGCAGCTCGGGGATCGTCCGATGTGGTAAAAATGGGGAAAACGGGTTCGGCTCCGGCGGACTCTTACGGGTCCGCGGCATTCAAGGCACCTGTAAGACCCCTTCGGATCTGCGTCGGGGGCAAACCGGATCTCATCTTCGTCGGATGCGTAAAGGGCCATTCTGGTTGCAATTAATCTCTCGAGGTATATGATATTGACAGAAAGGGAATCTAGACCCCAAAATATTTTCATTCTTTTGACGAACTTTTTGATTATCCCCAGTTTTTTTAGGAAAGCATGAGCGCCAGTACGACATTCAGCAACCCCCAGCATCAACAGAAAATCGAAGAGTTGGTCGCCATCGCCAAAGAGCAGGGGTACCTCACCTATGAGGAGATCAACGAAATTCTCCCGATGACCTTCGATTCCCCCGAGCAGATCGATCAGGTTCTGATCTATCTCAGCGGAATGGACATCCAGGTTCTAAACCAGTCCGAGGTCGAACGGCAAAAAGAGCGGAAGAAAGAAGCGAAGGAACTCGAGGGGCTCCCTAAGAGGGCAGAAGGCACCTCTGACGATCCTGTCCGGATGTACCTCAAAGAGATGGGATCCGTCCCGCTTTTGACCCGCGAGGAAGAAGTCGAGATTTCGAAGCGGATTGAAAAAGCCCAGATCCAGATCGAAAAAATCATTATGCGCTTCCGCTATTCGATCCGCGAGGCGATTTCGATCGCGTCCCATTTGATGGGTGGCAAGGAGCGTTTCGACAAGATCATTTCGGAAAAAGAAGTGGCCGATAAGGGGCACTTCCTCAATCTGCTGCCGAAACTTTGCGAGCTGATGAAAAACGAGGATCAGCTTTTAGAAAAGCTTTTGATGCAGGCCCGAGATCCCAACACGAGAAAAGAAGAGAAGCCGGTTCTTCTCGAAAACCTCGAAAAATGCCGCATCCGCTCGCAAGCGTATCTCCGCCGCTTCTGCTGCCGCCACAACATCATCGAAGATTTCGGCGAAGTGATCCTGACCGCTTACGACCGGTTCTTGCAGCTGGAAAAAGAAGTTCAAGAGCTCACTCCCCGCGCCGAGAAAAACAAATTCGCGGCAGGCAAATTGAGTGCAGCCAAGCGGAAGCTCTACAAGCGGGAGCTGGCCGCAGGGCGCAACCTGGAGGAATTCAAGAAAGACGTCCGGATGCTCCAGCGCTGGATGGACAAGAGCCAGGAAGCCAAACGGGAAATGGTTGAGTCAAACCTCCGCCTCGTTATTTCGATCGCAAAAAAATATACGAACCGCGGCCTTTCTTTCCTTGATTTGATCCAGGAAGGGAACATGGGCCTCATGAAGGCGGTTGAAAAATTTGAATACCGAAGAGGTTATAAGTTTTCCACTTACGCAACTTGGTGGATCCGCCAAGCGGTGACCCGCGCGATCGCGGACCAGGCGCGGACGATCCGCATCCCCGTCCATATGATCGAAACGATCAATAAAGTTTTGCGCGGGGCCAAAAAACTCATGATGGAAACGGGCCGCGAGCCGACTCCGGAGGAACTCGCAAACGAGCTAGGACTCACTCCGGAGCGGGTCCGCGAGATCTACAAAATCGCCCAGCATCCGATCTCGCTGCAAGCCGAAGTCGGGGACGGAGGAGAGAGCCAGTTCGGCGATTTCCTCGAGGATACGGCGATCGAATCGCCGGCGGAAGCCACCGGCTACGCCATCTTGAAAGACAAAATGAACGAGGTGCTTGCGACGCTGACCGACCGCGAGCGCACGGTTCTTATCGAGCGCTTCGGCCTGCTCGACGGGAAGCCGAAAACCCTCGAGGAAGTGGGCGTCCGCTTTAAGGTGACCCGCGAGCGGGTGCGCCAAATCGAAGCGAAAGCCTTGCGCAAGATGCGCCACCCGACAAGGGCCAAGCAGCTCCAGGCGTTCCTCGACCTTCTCGAAGGCGAATAACAGTCTCTAATATGTAAATCCGCTTTACATTCATGCGGCCTCTTGATACTTCAAGAGCCAGGAGGTCCGCATGAAAAAGTTCACTCGTAAGCAATGGATCGGGGCAGGGCTCGCCGTTTTGGGCGTTCTCGCGCTCGTTTTTTCCTTTTACATCAAAGGGCAAGTAGATGCCGAAATGGGCAAGGTTCGTTCGGTGACCTCGCCGCTCTCTCAGACAGGAGCAGGCGGGAGGATGGCGAGCGGCGCGATCGAAGCCCGGGCGAGCAGCGAAGCTTCCGATTATTTGCAGGCCGCAGAATTTTTAAGGGTGGGCGGCGTCATCCTCATTATTGTCGGCGGAGCCTTGGCGTATTTCTTGAGAAAAAAGAAGTAGAAGAAGGGGTTGGAGCGTAACGGAGTCGAACCGTTGGCCTCAACAATGCCATTGTTGCGCTCTACCAACTGAGCTAACGCCCCTTAAGAGACGCATGAGATTTTAGATGCGCCGCCTATTTTGGATCAAGGATGGTGTTTTTCTAAATCGTGCGTATCGGTACAATGCGTGCCAAAATGGGACGCAAATAAAATGTTTTTTCATGAAATCCTAGAGGCGAAGCCCGATCCGATTTTTGGACTCAACGAGGCTTTCCAGACAGACGCGCGGCCGAACAAAGTCAATTTGATCATCGGCATTTACAAAGACGAACGCCTCCGGGCGGAGCTCATGCCGTCTGTAAAACAAGCCAAAGCGGCTGTCTTCGAGCGCGATCTTCTGGCCGACTATCTGCCGATTGACGGCCTCCCTACATTCAACGAGGAGGTTGGGAAACTCGTTTTCGGGGAGGGGAAATGGAAGGAAAACCATAGCCGGATTTATGCCGCCCAAACGGTTGGCGGCACAGGGGCTCTTCAAGTCGGAGGGCAATTTTTATCGCAAGAGGTCGCCAAAACGATCGCCGTTTCAACGCCGACCTGGCCTAACCACCGCCAAGTTTTTGAAAGGGCCGGAATGCGGGTCGATACCTACCCGTATTACAGCCGCGAAAAACATGGAGTCGACTTCGATTCCCTTCAGAAGCATGTCAATCAATTGCCCGAGAAGACGGTTCTTCTGCTTCATCCCTGCTGCCATAACCCGACCGGCTGCGATTTGACGCGCGACCAATGGAAAACCTTGTCGCAGCTACTGCTGAAAAGGAAAATCCTTCCGTTTTTCGACTTCGCCTACCAAGGACTCGGGAGCGGCATCGAAGAAGACCGGCAAGCGATCGAAATCTTTCTCGACGATGGGCATGAGATGATCGTGGCCTATTCTTGCGCGAAAAATTTCAGCCTTTATTGCCAAAGGGTCGGCGCCCTTTTCGTCGTGGATGAAAATGCTGCGGTCAAGCTGAGAGTCGGCTCGCAAATCAAAAAAATCATCCGCTCCCTCTATTCGAATCCTCCTGCCCATGGAGCGCGGATCGTTTCGCACCTCTTGCTAGACGCCAAATTGAAAGCCGAGTGGAGGCATGAGCTCGAATCGATGCGGGGCCGGATTGGAAAAATACGGGAAAAACTCATAGACCGGCTCAACAGCAAAGCGGGCGGCGCCGATTTTGAATTTTTACGCCCCCATAAGGGGATGTTTTCCTTTGTCGACTTGGATAAAAGCCAGGTCCAGAAGCTGATCGATGGGTTCGGCATCTACTTGATTGACAACGGGAGGATCTCGCTCACCGGTCTGAACGGCGAAAACCTTGAGACTGTGGTCGACGGGATTTCGGCGGTGTGCAAATCATGAAGCGTTCCCTCTATTTCCCTTGTTTTGTCTTAGGCCTTGCGCTTCTCGGCTGGACAAGCTTGCCGTCTCCGGCGTCGGATAAACTCCGCGCTCTTGCCGTACAGGCGTTTGCCCCGGCGTGGCGGTGCGCCGATGGGGTGAAAGAGTACATTTCGGACCGGCCGATCGCTAGGGGCGCGCGGAGCGAATCGGCGGAGGCGGCGTTTTTAAGGCTTGAAAATCAAAGGCTCAAGGCCGAACTCGATTGGGCCAAGGAATGGATGCTTTACGAAGCGAAAGTGAAACATGAGCGGAAATTCTCTCGGTTTTTGGATCTTCTCGAGCTTCGGTCGAAAGCGATTCCCGCTCAGGTGATTTATCGCGATCCGAGCGCCTGGAGCAGCAGCTTGTGGATCGGGGCGGGCGATGAGGATAATCGCGAGGCTGGCTACCCGGTGGTCGCGAGAAACAGCCCGGTTGTTGAGGGCAGTTCATTAGTAGGGGTGGTCGAATATGTGGGGAAACGGCAATCCCGCGTCCGCCTCATAACCGATTCAGGCTTGGCGCCCGCCGTTCGGGTTCTCCGGAATGGACGCCCGGCGGAAATCCTCGGACTCATCGACGCTCTTTCAGAAAAATTGAAAGAGAGGGCCGGCCGGATGGAGTTTGTCGATCAGCTCCAAGCGATGAAAGAATCGCTGGGAGATGAGTCCGAAGCGATGTACTTGGCAAAGGGAGAGCTCAGGGGTGCCGGCGCCCCCTTCTGGAGGTCGATGCACCCGGTTTTAAAAGGAGTCGGCTTCAACTACGACTACCCGGATGCAGAGGGGCCGGCCAGAGATCTCAGGACAGGGCGCCCCTTATCCGGAGCCGACAAACCGGTTCCCCTGATCCTTGAAGGGGATCTTCTCGTCACATCGGGGCTAGACGGCGTATTCCCAAGAGGTCTTTCCGTTGCGTTGGCAACGAAAGTGGCCCCCTTGAAAG
>Ga0169931_10004315_pt1 | contig 22169 bp, 16 predicted proteins | sample Kivu_15m_20L_FD_129675 | JGI IMG/M metagenome (GOLD analysis project Ga0169931, IMG submission 129675) | Freshwater microbial communities from Lake Kivu, Western Province, Rwanda to study Microbial Dark Matter (Phase II) - Kivu_15m_20L... | ecosystem: Environmental > Aquatic > Freshwater > Lake...
CAACCTGAGACCGATTGAGCCGCTTTTGAAACTGGACCTGCCGCCATTTGTGGCTGCAACTGCGCTCGGCGCAGGTCTCCCGACCTCGCCGATTCTTCGACCTCCGGTCTCCTCTTTGCATCTCATTCGGGTTCCGCGTCGAACCGCTTGTGCCCCAAGGGGGCGACCTAAAACTGCGCTGGGCGCAAGTCTCCCGACCTCGCCCATGGTGCGGCATCCATTCCCCCAAACGGTTAATCCCCCATCGGTACACGGCTCTTCGCCCCGAAAGGGTGCTTTACCTTAGCGTAGGGTGAAACCCTACGTAAACGAATAAAAACAAATAGGTTGAGGTCGAGCCGCACGTCGCCGCCTTGCGGCACGGGCGGATCGACGCTGAGGCGAAAACACGAGCCGCGTTGCGACCGCCGCCTGCGGCGGTGTTAAAAAGGGAATTGGGGGTGGGCGACGATACGTAGGGTTGCGCTCGCAGAGCCTCGCTTACCCTACGCTACGATAAAGCGCCCTGTCGGGGCGAAGAGCCGTGCCATGATGGTGAGCGGGTTCGAGCATCTCCACGCCCTTTGCAAAGCCTGAGGGACGTGTCATCCGGAGTTCGGCAACGAGCGCGGGCCCCGAACCCGATCGGGACGCAAAAGAGGTTATGCTGGTGAGCTCCGTTTGAATCGTCAGTCCGCCGAAATCTCGCCTCGCTTGACGGCTAGGAGCCAAACCAAAGAACGAAAAACCAACCAAGTGAAGAACCTGATTACGCAACTGTTTATGATTCGGTATTGAACTCTGATGGCAAAGAAGCTGCCTCGTCAAAATTCGCTTGCTGCTTGGAGCCGACTCGATCGTGCGGCGGTGGGCTGCGACGCCTGCCCCCGTTTGCGGGAACATTGTGCTCAGGTGGCTCAGGAAAAGCGTCGGGCTTATCTCAATCAGAAGTACTGGGGTAAGCCACTGCCGAACTTCGGATCGCCTCCGGCTGAGTTGGTGATCGTGGGCCTGGCTCCGGGTGCGCATGGAGCTAATCGCACGGGGAGAATGTTCACCGGCGACCGAAGCGGCGAGTGGCTCTTCCGTGCTTTGCACAGAGCCGGGTTTGCCAGCCAAGCGACTTGGCAGCAGCGCGATGACGGGTTGGTTCTTAGTAACTGCGTGATCACCAACGTCTGTCGCTGTGCGCCGCCCGACAACAAACCGACCCCGCAGGAAGTCGCCAACTGCGAACCGTTTCTCACGCAGACTTTGGAGCTCTGCCAGCCGCGAGTCATCCTCTGTCTCGGGCAACTTGCTTGGCTGGCGGTTTGGCGGTACGCGGCGAGTCAGGACTGGACGGCGGGAGCCAAGCGGCCTGCTTTTGGACACGGGGCCGAGGCCGAGTTGGCCGGACCGCGCTGGATTTTCGCCAGCTACCACCCGAGTCAGCAAAACACGTTCACTGGGCGATTGACTGAACCGATGTTTGACGGTGTGTTCGCTTCCGTCCGAAAACTGCTGGAACGGTCGTCATAACGCCTTCTGTTTTGTATGCTGAGATGCTTGTGCAGCGAACTCTGTTCTCACTTGGGCTCTCTGAAGCTGGTCCCATCCCGTTCGCTCGCGTCTCGTTACTGGAAAGCAGGCTGTTGTGAGCTTTGATCCCAATTCACCGTATCCTTGGCAACAAGCTGCTCCCGCGAAGGCGACTGCACAAGAGACGACAACTTCGCCTCCGTCTGGTTGGAGCCTCCCTCCCCTCCCCTTTTCTGGTGGCGAGTTCTTGGCTTGGCTTGTGATTATCGGATTTGCCGGTTTGCTGTTTTTCATGAACGTGATGGCAGACCCGAAGAAAGAAGAGCGAGATCTCTCGCAACCGGCGACTGAAGTTTCCAACGCTGAGCTGATCGGAAAGATCGCTTTATTCCTCGACAAGAACGCTCCGCAGTACACGCAGGGGGAAGAGCTGGATAAGTTGCTCGACCAACTCGACTCGGGCCCCTTGGAACAGCGCTACTGCCAAGTGTTGGCGATCAACGAGTTTCTCGGCCCGGAGAAGGCGCTGGAGCAGCTGGATAACATCGACGAGTTCGTCGCAAAGAAGAACTATCAACCCAACGAGCGGCAGACTCGGTTGAATGAGTTGCTGCGGCGGTTGCTGGAAGCGCGTGAGGACGACGCGTTCGATTCCCAGACGCTGACGTCTGACGACCAGGAATACCTCAAGAGACAATTGCGTTGGTTTGGAAAGCTCGCCTTGAATCCGAAAGAACAGGGCGGACCGGAGCGCGATTCGCTACAGGCAACCGCCAATCGCGGAACGATCGCTTTGATGGGCGCGGTCGGCGTCGGCACGTTGCTGCTGCTCAGCGGTTTTGTTGGCTTGCTCACTTTCGTCGTGCTGTTCGGGACAAGAAGGCTGGCGAGCTGGATGCCCGATCGAGTTGGCACCGGTCCGATTTACGCGGAGACATTTGCGATTTGGCTGGTCGGTTTCTTCATGGCCCAGATGGTGCTGGGTGCGGTTCTGGGTAAGCTGAATCTCGGCTTGCATGTTCAGATGCTCGCGCTCCCGACAGTCTTTTTCGTATCGCTGATTGCCCTCGCTTGGCCGGTGTTTCGCGGATTGAGCTGGGCTCAAGTGCGTCAGGACATCGGTTGGACTTTTGACAGGCCGATCTCGGATGTCTTCTGCGGTTTTGCTGCCTATGTCAGTTGCTTACCACTGATGGGGTTGGCCTTGTTGAGCACGTTGATCGCGGCCGGCTTGTTTTTTGCCGGGAGCGAAGGCAACGAGCTCGCCGGCAGCCCCGGTCCAATTCATCCGATCATCGGTTACATCAGCTCGGGAGACTGGTTTGTGATCGGCCTGATTTTTCTTTCGACCTGCGTGGCCGCTCCGATCGTGGAGGAGACGATGTTCCGCGGCGTGCTGTTCCGCAGTTTGCGGGATCGCTCGGCGGGACTGGGGCGAATTGTCAGCGTTGCTTTCTCGGCATTGCTTAACTCCCTAGTCTTTGCCGCAATTCATCCGCAAGGCGCTTTTGGTGTCCCTGTGCTGACCACTCTTGCGGTTGGTTTTTCGCTGGCGCGGCAGTGGCGAGGCTCTCTGGTAGCGCCCATATTCATGCATTTCTTAAATAACTTTCTGGTGACCACCTTTGCCGTACTGCTGATGGCATGACGTGGCAATCGCCGTCCTAGGCAATTCCTCGAAGCCCTCGCTAAGTGTTCGAGGAAGGTAGAACTTTTTGATTGGAGTTGGAGATTCCATGGCTCGACTGAATGAAAATTTTCTGAAACTGCAGGCCGGCTACCTCTTTCCGGAAATTGGACGGCGCGTCTCTGCGTTTGCCGCGGCCAATCCCGAAGCAAAAATCATTCGGATGGGGATCGGGGACGTGACCGAGCCGCTGCCGCCGGCTGTGATCTCGGCAATGCATTCAGCGATCGACGAGTTGGCTAGGCGTGAAACCTTCCGGGGATACGGTCCGGAACAGGGCTACGATTTTCTCCGCAACGCGATCGCTCAGCATGACTATCGCGATCGCGGAGTCGACGTCGCGGCCGACGAGGTCTTTGTCTCTGATGGCTCAAAGTGCGACTGCGGCAGTTTGCTCGACATCTTGGGAAACGATAACCGGATCGCGATTACCGACCCTGTTTATCCGGTTTACGTCGACACCAATGTGATGGCGGGAAACGCCGGAGCTGTCGTCGCGGGCGGTCGCTTTGGCGGCTTGGTCTATCTGGAAAGCAATGCAGCGAATGGCTTTTCTCCACCACTGCCTGATCAGCCGGTTGATGTGATCTATCTCTGCTCGCCCAACAATCCGACTGGGACCGTGCTGGACCGCGCGGCGCTGACTCGTTGGGTCGAGTACGCCACGGCGAATCGTAGTCTGATTCTGTTCGACGCGGCGTATGAAGCGTTCATTTCGGACGATTCTTTGCCGCGGTCGATCTATGAGATTCCCGGCGCCCGTAAAGTGGCGATTGAGATGCGGAGTTTCAGCAAGACGGCTGGATTCACCGGTGTCCGCTGTGCCTTTACGGTGGTTCCGAAAGAACTCGAAGCGACGACGCGCGAGGGGGAGGCTCGGCCGCTGCAGCCGCTTTGGCATCGACGCCATACGACGAAGTTCAACGGAGTCTCATATCCTGTGCAGCGAGGAGCGGCGGCGATCTACACGCCGGAAGGACGCGAACAGGTCAAAGGCCTGATTCAGTTCTACATGGCAAACGCGCGGCGGCTCCGCGAGGGCTTGGCTGCGGCCGGAATGACGGCATACGGCGGCGTGCACGCGCCTTATGTCTGGGTAAAAACGCCGGGTGGAGCGACCAGCTGGGAATTCTTCGACACGCTTCTGAAACAGTGCAATGTCGTGTGCACTCCCGGCAGCGGCTTCGGAGCGGCGGGCGAAGGGTACGTTCGACTAAGCGCCTTCAATAGCCACGAGAATACGGCTGAAGCCGTTGCGCGAATTGAGCGATTTGCTCGGGGCGGCGAGGCGCCGCACTAACTCGCGCCGCATCGCCCTGCTTTACTGCTCTGCTGCTCTACTGCTCTGCTGCTCTACTTATCTACTTCTCTCTCTCCCGCCTCCGCCATCTTTGTCGGGGGGAGTCGGTGGAACGGCCGGCTGTTCGGCTGGCTTTGGACCATCGCCGTCATCTTTACCGCCGTCTTTTCCGTCGCCGTCTTTGCCGTCTTTGTCTTGTTCTTTCTTTTCTGGATCGAGCGGCTCCTGTTGTTCGCCTTCAGCCTTAGGCATCTCGCCTTCGCCGGGCAAGTTGCCTTCAGCGGGAGGAGCTTGCTCGGGGTTATCCGCGGCTGGAGGTTGGGCAGGGTTCGCCGCTGGGTCGACCTCTTCACCGCCATTCCGGTAGACGTGTTTCGTAGGCACGTCGAACAGCATGTAACCCGACCAGAAGAGCGGGTGTTCACCCTTGAGTTCGGGCGGCTTGTTCGTCGGCTTCATGCGGGTTTCGCGGGTCCAGTCGAGCGGCGTTTCGCGCAGTGTTTTTGCCGCGCGATGCCAGGCCAAACTGGGCGCAAAGTCGTCTGCAACATCGTTCAGATATTGCCGCGTTGCTTTGAGAGAGCTCTCGCCGCCGACATTCCAGCGGCTGATCAGCACGGTTCGGGTGCCTGAGGAAAGCAAAGCGCAAGAGATGACGAAAAACTCATTCCCGTCGGCGGCGCCTCGGATGCCGTTATCTCCGGCTCCGGCGAAGCAAGGGAGCACGACATGTTCGGCTCCGTTAAATGGCAGTGCCATCCAGCCCGCGATATTGCTTCCATTCTTGCCGCGGTCTTTTTCTGCCGGGACGACGCCAAACGGGCCGCTCTTCTCGATCGGGCTCGACTCCGTCCAAACAACCACCTGATCGAGAATGGTGTTGAACAGATTAGTCGGAATGTCGAGCTGCTGCGGAAAATTGACGATCAGCGGCGAGGCTTTCTGGTAGTCGGCAACTTGAGCGTCAGTCCAAGCGACGTCAAACCGGTTGCTGACTGGTCCCGAGAATACCGCTGTGCGCGACCAAGGCTTGTAGGGGCGTTGAGGTTGTAGAGCCAGCCCGAGGGTCGGCGAGTAGCGGATGGCCGACAAATCAAACAGTGACTGAGCCGCATCGGCAGCGGCGCCAAACCGAAGCAATTCAAACGGGGCGTACCAGAGTACTCCATCGGGAATGATGACCACTTCGCTTCCTTCACCCAGCGGTGAAAGGTCGAGTTGGGGAAGCCAATTGGCGGCAACTTTGAAAGCCGTTTCCTGCCATTTGGCGTCGGCGAGCATTTCAGCATCGAAGCCGCGGTCGGCGAGGTTTGCTTCTTTGATCAGTTGATTGATATCCGCGACGACCTTGCGTCTAGGTTGCCAAGAAACGAGCTTCACACCCTGTAAATCGATCGCGAAAAAGTAAATCGTCTCGCCTGCTGCGACCGTGTAAATCACCAGCTGATTGGCGCGAATATCATTCCGCAAATTACTGGCGGGGATGAAAGGCGGAAAGCTCAACGCGGCGGGTTCACGGCGCAGCGCAAAGCTGCCCAGCGCCGCTTCTTGCTGCTGCGAGACCTTCATCAGCGAGACAAAAGCTGCTTTTTGCTCTTTCTGCTGGTCCGTATCCGGGTCGGTTTGAATTGGCAGTGCTAAGAGTTGTTGTTGCAGTTGGTCCGCTTGATCGCACAGGTTTCGGTAGTCCGGGAAACGGTTCAGGAAGTCAGCCCGGCGATTCATGACATCTTCCGCAACCGATTCGGCTGGGGCATGCATCAACCAGCGGAAAGCGAGTTGTCGGCCGGCCAGCGGCATCAGCGCATAAAAGCGATGTCGGCGGAGCAGTTCGGCAATCTCGATCGCATGTTCGAAGTCGCGGTTGTCGATCGCAATTGCAAACCAGCGTTCGATCGGAGCAAGGTGATCGGACGAGAGGAAAGACATCGCTTCCATCGGATCGGTTCGCCATTCGTTATCGAGTGGGTCGCGGAGCAGCATCCCGTAGAGCAAGTCGGATTGCCGGTCCGAAATAGCCCGCTTTAGAGTGAGGTTGTCGGCGAGTCCAAGCTGGTACAACCATCGGGAACTACTTTGAAAAAGTGTCATCGCCTCGGCTAGTTGCACACGACCGGTTTCAAAGTTGCCATCGAGAAACTGGTTCAGTGCGGCGAGGTAGCCGAGTCGTCCGGCCAGCGTATTGCTCAATCGGGGAACGACGCGACTGACGCCGTTGAGAAGCGTCGCGGAACTCGCCGCGTCTCCAGCCTCGGAAAAGCACTCTGCCAAGCGAATGGTCAATGAGGCTTGTGCGAAGCGGGCATTGTCGCGGCCCAACCAGACGATCGCATTCTGCAATGGCGGGTAGATGCTGCGGTCTCGGGCCAGGTGAATGGTTGTCCCGAGCGAGAGGGCTTCTTCGATCAGATCGAATTGACCAAAGAAGGCAGCGGAGTAGGATGCTTCAAGTGCCAACGCAGCGGCTTCGTTCAGCTCTCCCAGTTGATACTTGATCACAGCCAATTCCAGGAGCCCGACTGGCGTGAGTAGGTGGTCCATTCCTCCGCCGAACTGCAGCGAGCGGAGCAGAATCTCTTGGGCCTTATCGAATTCTTCGACGCCGGCATAAGCGATCCCCAGGGCGATCCCGTTCCAGGCACCGAGAATGCTGCCGTCCCCGCCGCCAAGCGGTTCGAGGACTTTGACGCAGTTGGCACTGAACGGATCGAGCCGGGTTGTGACGCCCTTGAGCATGCGGCGACGATGCAGAGCCAAGGCGGTGCAGCGCATTACCTCAGCCACATCGACGCGACGAAACTCGGGGTTCTGGATCACGCCGCCTTGCTGAGCGACTCGTTCGTTGTCCAGTCTTCCGAACATGACTTGAAAGGAATCTGGCATGCCGGGGAGCGCAAAGGTTCGCATCGATTGCCCCCAATTGATTTGAGTCGCTTGGATCGCGCCGTTGACCGGATTGATGACGGGCGGAGGTTGAATCCGTTGATGCCAACCCGACGCGGTGTGAGAAAGATAAATGTCCAGAGCTGATTCGTAGAACTCAACCGCTTTTGGAAAATTGCCAGTCAGATAATTGCATTCGCCCGCCATCGTCCAGTAGCAAACCGAATCGACATAGCGGTCAGTCCCAAATCGAAGCGCACCGCGAGTGTTCGCGAAATCGCGCACGACATCCCGGTAGTTGCCGTTATAAAAATCTGGCAGCAGCAAGTAGTAACTTGCATCCGGGACTTGATTGGACGCCAGCGGCCCGAGTTGTGCAGAAACGGACGTGCCGACTACGGCCAAGATGAGGCCGATAAAGCTTGCCACCAAGCGCTGACGCAGGGGGGGAAAAAGCTGCAACATGGCTGATCCCAAAGAAAAAGTAGTCGAGCGATTTCAGGAACACGCCGAGCGCAGTGACGCGTCTCGGTTTGGTTGTGCTAGCGGGATGTTAAGTGGCGGGTTGAGGGTGGGTGCCGGACTGCGGAGTTCACCCGCCAACGGCCAATGAATTGACCGGACAGTTGAACTGATTGCAGAACGCGAACACCGCGCCAAATGCACGCTCCCTTTTGTGTCAGGGTGTGAGTTGCCCGCGACAGTCAGTTCCCGTGAAATCAGTCGAAGTGTGCCTTGCCTTGCCCCGGAATTTTACCGGGCTTGCCAAGATTATGAAGGAACTATCGGCGTGCAAAAGCAAAAGAGCCTAATAAATAGCCCAGTTTCTCAGGGAAGTATTTTCCGGGAAATCGTCAAAGTCTACCGGTTATCACGCCGATACAGTTTGTGACGATTATTTCGCAATCGAAGTAGGAACTGACAGGAACCGGAGCCATCTCGTCCGGAACGTCGAACGGAGCTTGGATTCAAATGAAATCACCGATGCCATCGCGGAATCTGAAAACCTTAGTCGCCGGCCTGTTGGTCTTGGCCTCAGCCGTGTCGGTTGGTTGCCAGGTAAACGTGGGTGGTCAGACGCTGCCGAGCGGTTACTACCTGAACGACGACATTCAGTACTTTCCCAAGGGACCTGAATTCAAGCTGAGCCGCGAAGCAGCGGCCTTGAAGGAAGCTCGCAGTTCGGCCATCGGTCCCAACGGCGGCCGTTAGGCGGTTCGACTCGGACCTAGACCAAGCGAAACAAGCAAATAGAAAAGCCCGGAGGGTTACGGCTCTCGCGGGCTTTTTTCGTTTTGAGATCGAGGTGGTAAGCGTGTTCTCGGGTGGCACGCTCGGAGGCTTTGGGATGGGCGTGGTGCGGTTGACTCACTCTTAAGGCCGAGCGAACTTGCGCTTCGCCTCGCCGCTGGCTACGGGCTAAACGAAAGAGCCTGTAGGCTGCGCGGCTTTGCGGTTATCATTCCCCGCCCTACAAAGCAAACCGGCCCGGGATTTGACCCCGAGCCGGTAATGCGTTTTCATATTTCCACTGTCAGTCAGCTGATAGGCTGTCAACCGACAAGCTGGTTGGCGACCGACTTAGAAGTCAGCTCCTGGTCCACCCATCATGCCGCCCATCTGCTGGGCAGCCAAACCGATCAGTTCCAGAATGCCGTCTTGAATCTCGAGCGTGAATGACACGCCACGTTCGATTCCCGACATCCTGACTTGAACGCGGTCACGCTTGGACTCGGCCAACTTGTCAGCCATCGCTTGCATGTTTTGTTCGTTTTGCATTTGAGCTGCTTTTCGAAGGATCGGAGCGAGGTGCATGCTCATTGACATGCCGTTGCCGGCTTTGTCAGAGTCTCCGCCGGAGATTGCTTTCTCCAGCAGTTCCATTGGTTCGGTGCCCATGCCGATGTAGACGACATCCGAGCCAACACCCAAGTACAGGGTTGCCTTTTCGCCAAACATCTTTTGAGCTTCTTCGTCTGGCACGGGGACGACAAACTTGTGGAAATTCGCGCCGAACTTCTTCATCGCATTCAGTTTGACTTCGAATTGACCAGGAGCTCGTTTTTCAGCTTCGGCGACGAGGTCCTTGACCACAGATTCCAGTTTGGTGGCATCCTCGCATTGGAAACCGGCTGCGATGTTGGCAGACGAATCGTCCATCACCATGCACATGCCGCCGTCGATTTTGCCCGACTTGACCGTAGCTTCAATCACATCAAAGACTTGCTGGGCGAGCTTTTCGGCCAACTGTCGTTCGTCTTCGCTCATGTCTTCATTGCCGTCAATTCCGGCCATGCACTTTTCGTGAAGGTCTTTGAGTCCGGTTTCAACATTCTGAATGTCATCCTTTGAGTAGTTCATTCGAACGTTGGCCGTCACAGCCGAGTTGTCGACAAGGAAGCCAGAGAAGCGGCTGGTCTTGGCAGACAGATAACTTTCGGCACCCTTGGCCAGCATCGAGCCTGAGTCCCCGACCATTTGGACGTCGAAGTGCAGGTTTTGCTTCGCCTTGTCGATGCTGAAACCGAGTTCGAGTTCCTCGGTTTCGTTGATCATGCTCTTCATTTGGGCCATCTGCATTTCAAGGTTTTGCTGCTGCAGTCCCGAGCCGAGGTCATCGCCCTCGACACCTTGCTGGGCACCTTGTTCGATCAAGCCCATCATCATGTCGCGAAGTTCCTGAGGAACTCGCTTGGGGAAGATTCGTGCGCCGATATTGAACTTCTCGGGGAGGTCGCCCACCAGGGTTGCTGGATTGGACGGAAGATTTTTGAGCAGTTCCGTTTGGTCGGAGATGAAGGCGTAGCTGCCGCTCTGCTGCATGTAGAAGTCTTGGCCGTTGGCGCTCATCCGCATTGGTTCGGCGTCTTCATCGAGTTCGACCATTTGGGCGAGGTTGTCGAGCACATCGTCCATCTTGGAGATTGGCATGAAGAAGACCGTCTTGGGCATCGGCGAGTCGGCGTCAAAAAACATCATCGCGCCGGCCGGTTTGGTTCGGTCGATACCACGGGTAAAGCCGTCGAGTTGAGCCTTGGCCATCATCATCATCGGCTTCATGCCGGCGGCTTCGGCAAAGTAATTCAGGTCGTTCATCTGTTCTTCAAGTGTGGCCATTGAGACCACGATGGCCGGTTCAGCCGCACTTTGAGCGACCAAACGAGAGATCGGCATCACCGCAAGGGCGAGCATCACCAACGAGAAACAGGCTTTCTGCAACAGCGATTTCACGAACATTCCTCCCAGTCCATTAGTAACTATGTGGGTGTTGTAAACAGAAATAAATAAGATGCGTTAGCCCGGAATTAACCGTTGCCTCGAAGTACCCGAGGCGGCTTTCGCGAGTTTCGATTCAGGCATCATCCTTGAAAAATACCCGAATTACCTGATTCGGGTTTCGAAAGTCGGCTTCTGATCCAATTATTCAAATCATCTGGGCTTCAAATCAGTCGTTTGTCGCCCTCCAGAGCTGTAGTCGGCGTCCAGAGTTGATCGTGGGGCCCGGGGATTGCCCGCAAATGTTTGGGAATTCCCATCCCTGGACGATGGATTTCCCATTCGATCCACCAGCGTGGGGATCGGTCTCCAGCGAAAACCAATAACACTAAAACGAAAGGCTTGAAACTTTGCCCCAAAGGTAAAGCATCAACAGTTGCCGCAAACTAGCAGTGCCAAAAGCAATCGTCGAAGTTTAACGCTCGCGGAACACAATCCGACCCTTGGTCAGGTCGTACGGTGACAACTCAACACGGACTTTGTCACCGGGAACAATCCGGATAAAATTCTTCCGCATCTTTCCAGCCACATGTGCGAGAACTTCAGTTCCCGTCTCCAACTCAACCCGAAACCGGGTATTCGCCAAAGCCTGAACGACAGTACCGTTAACTTCAAACGCCTCTTCTTTTGGCATGCAACCTCCAGCCCACTCCGAAAACGCAAAAAACGCTTCGTTATCATATCCCCGGGAGCTAGGTAGCGTCCAGCGTCCGCAGCACGCCACACAGCTCATTTTCAAGGAATTCTGGGCTTTCCAGCCCAACTGAGAGGCGAATCAGCCCGTCGCGAATGCCGAGTCCTTCCCGCGCCTGCGGCGTCATCCCGCGGTGACTGGTCGAAGCTGGATGGCTGAGCGTCGTCGCCAATTCACCCAGCGAAGGGCAAAAATGAATCTGCTGCAGGCCGGAAATCAGCCGCTCAGCTGCCGATAGTCCCCCCTTCAGCTCAAACGAAAGCATGTGCCCAAACAGCGGCCGGCCACCCTCGGCGACAAACTGTTGGCTGGCCCTTTGATGGTCCGGGTGGTCGGGCAAGCCGGGGTAATGCACCTCCGAAATGGCTGGACTGGAACGCAGAGTTGCGGCCAGTCGCTCAGCCGTTCGGCAGGCGGCCACGACGCGTAGGTAGAGCGTTCCCAAGCCGCGTTCGACCAGCCAGCAGTCGAACGGCGCCGCGGCTAGACCCCAAGTCGTCAGCGCTTTGTGCACACGCTCCCAGTGCTTCTCCCGTCCGCAGAGCAAGCCGAGCATCGCATCGCTGTGTCCATTCATGATCTTGGTCATGCTCTCCATCACCATGTCGCCGCCCAGTTCCAGCGGCCGGCAGACGATGGGACTGGCAAACGTGTTGTCGACGAGCAAAGCAAAGCCCAGTTCCTTGGCGAGCTTGGCCAAAGCCGGAACATCAGCCACGCGCATCAGCGGATTGGAAATCGTCTCGCAGACGAGCAAGCGAGTCTCGAATTCCACGGCCGCCGCCGTCGCCGCCAAGTCGTTCGTGTCGACAACTGTTGAGCGTATTCCCAGCCGCTCGGCCTCACTCGTCAGCAGCGCGATCGTCTTGCCATACATCAGCGAGCTGACTACGACGTGATCGCCCGATCGCAGCAATGCCAATTGAGCAAGCGCCAATGCCGACATTCCGCAGGAAGTGATCGCCGCGCGTTCGGCTCGATGCAACTCCCGGCAGCGCTCAGCCAAATCATCGGCGTTGGGATGCGAGTCCCGCTGGTAAACATAGCCCGATTGCAGCCCGCCCAGCCGCGCGTCGGCTTCGGCCGGAGAAGCAGCCGGATAGACCACCGCCAGTTCAATCGCCGAGCGCGATCCGGATTGCACGGGGCGATTGAGATGAGTCGGAGCCGGACAGAGATCGCGGGGTAAAGTGGGGCGCATAGAAGTGAGTTTGGAAGTTGGAATTGGGGAATCAATCGTCGCGCTCGGCGCGGGTCTCCCGACCCCGCCGGACGCCGAGGTGTGTTAGCCATCTACCTCTTTCTACTGCTCTATTGTTCTCGACACGCGCTCGGCGCGGGTCTCCCGACCCCGCCGGGCGGTAAGGTGTGGTAGCCATCTACCTCTTTCTACTGCTCTATTGTTCTAAACTCAAATTTCTCGCGCTCGGCGCGGGTCTCCCGACCCCGCCGGGCGGTAAGGTGTGTTAGCCATCTACCTCTTTCTACTGCTCTATTGTTCTAAACTCAAATTTCTCGCGCAGCGTCCCGGGGATTTCGGTTTTCGGCTTCGGATCTTATCGCTTCTCCAGTTCTATCGCGAATTCCTCCGCGGTCAGGAAACGTCCCTCTTCGACGAGTTGCACGATTGCCGTTTGGGGCTGGAGGCCGAAGAGCCCCAGGAGCGGCAGCCAATCGCGGGGCGCGATTTGGCCCCAAGTTTCGACGCACATTACCTGCTCGCCCAGCGCCTGCATCGTTCCACCCGTGCGGGTCTGCTGGTCAGCCGTATTCCAGCCCCACGCGCCATCGGGTTCGCAGTATCCGCCGGGAAGTTGATTAAATCGCGTCATCACCTCATCGAACTGAATGGGAATTGGCTGACTCAATTCGTGCGTGACCGTCCCGCCACCGCCGGGAACCACTTCGCGATAGTGGATAAACAAATGAAGCTCTGACATGACCGTGTTTTTTGGATAGGGTTTGGATTGGGAGCGTTTGACGTGACTGGATTCTAATCCGGCGAACGTCGTGGCTGTTGGTGGTAGTTCAAGCCAAGGTCGACCCGCCTGTCGCCTCTTCATCCCGGAGGGCCCGGTGGGATACCAGACGATCCGGATTCGATCTCCGATAAACGTCTGCGAAAAATTCTCGAGCGAGTGTACGAACCGTTCCCGTTTGAATCGTCACCGCACCCCCGCTCCAGACCGCCTCGTCTGTCATCCCTCCGGGATAAAGAACGAACTTTTTCCGCTTCGCGATCCGGGGGTATCGCATACGCTCAACCCCCGGCTAATGTCTGTTATCCCTCCAGGATAAAAACCATTTTCGCTGGCAGCGAGAAAAAAGTCGTAGGGTGGGTCGCATCCGCCCGGGAAAATTCACATCAAACAATACGCGCTCTGCGGTGCGCACCCACCGGCAGCTGAAGTGATGCCTAAGCCGCACAACGCACCGTGGGCGAGGTCGGGAGACCTGCGCCCAGCAAAGTTTGTTTTCGCTGCCGAACCGGGTACTAGCGAGAGAACCCGGCTGAGGGAGAGAGGGAAATACGGCTAACGCCGACGGGGACCACCACTCGACCTTGCGTCGGTGGAGCCGTGGCTAACCAGCTAAAACCCGAGTTTACTGAGAATTTCTGCAATGCCCCCTCCGTCGTATCCACCATACCAGTGCGGCTCTTCGCCCCGACAGGGCGCTTTATCTTAGCGTAGGGTAAGCGAGGCTTTGCGAGCGCAACCCTACGTACGCAGTCGAGAAAAGTCGTAGAGGTCGAGCCGCACGTCGCCGCCTTGCGGCACGGGCGGCTCGACGCTGAAGTGAAAATAAACGTTGCATCTCAACCGCAGCTTGCAGTCGCGACGATGTTTTTGGGGCACAACCTTCGCCCTCAGCTCCGCAGCGCCTCATCCATCCAGCGCTGATACTCAAGATCAATCTCAGCCAGCGGCGTGGCAATCAGTTCCGGAACCTCGTAGGGATGCAACTTCTTGATCGCCCCGGCGATTGCTTCCCATAAACCTGCTCGAGTCTTGGCTCGCAGCAACCACTCCTCCGCCACTTCGGTCTTTCCCTCCCAGCGGTAAACACTTTGCACCGGACCGGAAATCTGTACGCAAGCGGCCAGCCGCTCGTCGACCAAGTGCTCGGCAATCTGGGTCAGCACCCTGGGATCATTGCAGGTGGTCTCGACGAGAAGAAAGGCGGCTGCGGATTTCGGGCTAGACATGAACTCGGCTCGCAAGCGGGAAGGTCACTTTTCAAATTCGGCTTTGACCACGCCGACGGAACCAAGTTTGAGATTCCTTACTCAGACGGTCCCTTTTCGATCGGGCGGATCGAAACGCCGTCGCTGGCGCGGGCTTCGATTTGATACACCTGCCCCTGTTCAACCTGGACGTAATTGACTTGTCCATGATTGGCCCGAATCCCCAGGCTCTTCTGCTTTAGGGGATCGTTGGCCACGGTCCAAAAGTCTTGCCAGATTTGTGACTCAAAGGGATTGGCAGTCGCGAAGCTGGCGTAGATCCCCGGCGCTTCGGGAGCATCCCCTTCCCCCCGCCGGTCGAGTGACTGGCCGCCGTTGGGCCCGTCGAGGTCGCCCCAGATACTGCGGAAGACGCAAAGCGAAGCCGCACGCAGCGTGTCGGCCTGTTCGATGTACTGGTCCTCAAACTTCACCAGCCAGCAATCGACATAGAGCTTGTCGCCACGCAGCTTAAACTGCCGCGGATTACCGACCGCCTTGCCCTGTTTGTCGACTTCGAGGAATTCGACTTGGAGAAACGGTTCGCCCTCTACGGAGGTTCCCTTCTCGAGCACTTTTACATTGGCCAACCGACGGTCGATCTTCAGGAGCTTGAGAGCCGTCTGCAGCTTTTCGTTTTGCAGTCGCACATTCGCCAGCTCAACTTCCTGCAGCTTGAAGTCCTTTTCCAAATCAGCGAAGCGAGTCTGCATCGACTCCAGTTCGGCCAGCGCAACTTTTGCTCGCTGAGCCGGGATCACGTAGTTCTCGTAGCCATACCAGCCGGCGTAGCCAACACCTCCGGCCGCAGCCAACAAAAGCAACGTCCGCATCAGGCTGTTTATGACTTTGACGTTTTCCATTACGGCCATCGGTCGATCCTTCGAAGGAGCTGCGCGGAAATCGGTGCGGGCTTTTTTGTAACCCTCCGTTCACGGAAGCAATTGTTCCCGATTTGTCTCCTAAGGGTCAACCCGAACTTGCCCGCTGTGAGGCAGACCTGCTCGGAAGCTGCTAGAATCGCGTGCGGAACGAATCATCAAGCCAAAAGTTTTTTCGGGAGTCTGTTGAATGAGCGTCCGAGAGTGGTTTCCGCTGTTGTCTGGGCCGGTAGCTGTCATTTTGATGTCGACGCTGGTGTCGCTTGCGGCTTGCACCTCGGCTCGGGCTCAGAATGCCGAAGCCAAACCATGTCGCGTCGTCTTTTTTGGCGACTCGATTACCGAGGCGGCTGTCGGCCCAGAGGGTTACGTCACCCAGTTACAAGCAGCTCTCAATGAGCGGCAAACTGGTCACAAGTTTGAACTGGTCGGAGCCGGAATCAGCGGCCATAAGGTGCCAGACCTGCAAGCCCGACTCGAGCGAGACGTGCTCAGCAAAAAGCCAGACGTGGTTGTGATCTACATCGGGATTAATGACGTGTGGCATTCACAGAGCGGCCGCGGAACTCCCGCTGACACCTATCGCGCTGGTTTGGAAGACTTGGTGACCAAAATCAATCAAGCCGGAGCCCGCGTGATTCTCTGCACGCCGAGCGTGATCGGCGAGCGGCATGATGGCAGCAACGAGCTGGACAAAATGCTGGAAGAGTATGCGGGGTTCAGCCGCGAGGTGTCGCGCAAAACGGGCGCTTTCCTCGTCGACCTGCGAAAGCTCTTCTTGCACGACCTGAAAATTCGCAACGCCGAGAATCAGAAGCAGGGAATCCTGACCACTGACGGCGTGCACCTCAATCCGGCGGGCAACGAGTTCGTCAAGGACTGCCTCGTCCGTCCCGTAGTCGCGGTCGCCGGGGCAACCGCTGTGAAGCATGTCGTGCTGTTTCAATTCAAGCCGACCACGACCGTTGCTCAGATTAACCAAGTCTGTGATTTGTTCGACCAGTTGCCGGGGAAGATTTCCGAGGTTCGCGGCTATGAAGCGGGCAGCGATATCAGCCCGGAAAATCTCGCCGAGGGCCTGACGCATTGCTTTACCCTCAGTTTTGCCGATGCAGCCGCCCGCGATGCTTACATCATTCATCCCGCTCATCAGGAGTTCGTCAAAGAAGCTCTGCCGCTGATTCAGCGGGCTGTGGTGGTTGACTACCTGAGTCGCTAGGCCGTAAAGGACGAAGAAGATTAAGGTTGCTGAGTTAAATTTTGATACAAAAGAAGAGGAGATTAGGCAAATGAGAAGCAGTTGGCTGAGTCTAAGATTACTGGCGGCCTGTGCGGCTGCTGGTCTGGCGATTGCCGCTCCGGCTTTTGCTCAGGAGAAGGAAGTTTCAACTGGCGAATCGCAATTCGAAACACCTGTGCGATTGGAAGCGGACGGCCAGCCGATCAAAGTCGAGTCGCCCGGTTGGGCTTGCCCGACGGTGGCGGACGTCGATGGCGACGGCAAACTGGATCTTGTCGTCGGCCAGTTCAATCAGGGCCACATGCAGTTTTTCAAAAATCTTGCCGAGCCCGGTGCGACGCCGAAGTTTGCCGCGGCCCAGTGGCTGAAGACTGGTGAGGAACGGGCGATCGTGCCCGGGGTTTGGTGATGCACCAGCTCAACTCCACAGTTTGTGGATTGGACCAACGATGGCAAGCTCGACATCCTCAGCGGTTGTTACTGGACCGAGGGCGCTGATGGCGGATACATCCAACTGCTCGAAGGCCGAGGCGGAAACGATTTTGCCGAGTCGAAGGATTTGCTCAGCGGCGAAGGAAAGCCGCTGCTGAATGAGGCATTGGCGGAAGATAAGTCAAATCAGACTTCGATCATTTGTGTCCAGCAGCACGCGGTCGACTACGACGGCGATGGTGATTTGGATTTGGTGGTCGGTTGCTTTGGACAGGATTTTTTCCTGTACGAAAACAAAGGGACGGCTGGAAAGCCCGACTTGGTGACCACGCCACGGAAGCTGGAGATCAAATCTCCCGACTATCATTCGGCTCCGCACCTGGTTGACTGGGATGGGGACGGCGATTTGGACCTGCTCAGCGGCAGCGGCAACGGCGGTGTGCTCTATTCGGAAAACGCGGGGACGCGAGCCGAGCCGAAATGGAGCGAGTTCACGAGATTGATTCCCAAGAGCGAGATCGCTGAACAGGTCCTGCTCGATGGGGCAACGGTTCAGCCATCTCAGTCGACTCGCGTCTGGGCAACCGATTGGAATGGCGATGGGCTGCTTGATCTGCTGGTCGGAGACTCCGCCAGCTTGCTGACTCCTGCTGAGGGCTTGACCAAGGAAGAGTTCGAGCAGAAACGGAAGGAGTACCAAGAGGCGTTCACAGCGGTGGCTCAGAAGCAGCAGCCGATGATGGAAAAGAGCATGGCGCTGCGGGAGAAGGGCGAAGAGGTACCGGAAGAGTTGGAGAAAGCCTTGCAGGAAAATATGCAAGAACTTCAAAAGGTCTTTGCGAGTCAAGACAAGTTCCAAACCGCCGACCGGACCGGATTTGTTTGGCTTTACCTGCAGAAGCCCAAGCCCACGGCGACCAAGTGAGTTGTCGATTTGGTGCAACCACCAACCGGCCGTGTATTCGTGGAGCCGCGACTAGCCAGTTACCGCGTTTCGAACCATCCCGCAGGGGCGGTTCGACGCGGAACCCGATCTGACGGCCAAACGAAAAAAACGCCCGCGGTCGCGGCGGTTTCCTCCGCTTCAGCGTCGACCCGTCCGAGCCGAGGCGGCGTCGGCCGGTTCGACCTGGGTGGTGATGTCTGTTTTCGTTACGTAGGGTTGCGCTCGCAGAGCCTCGCTTACCCCACGCTAAGGTAAAGCGCCCTGTCGGGGCGAAGAGCCGTGTACCGATGGCGAGGCAATCATTGGGGTGCGGTGCCGAACTAACGAACCGGGCCACCATCCGACCTTGCGTCGGTGGAGCCATGACTAGCCAGCTACACACCCGCCTTTCTCAAAAAATCTGTTCAGTCGGCGGTCTGAACTTTCGGCCGCAACCAGCATGCCGATGCGACTATTCTCGGGAAACGAAATGCGATTCCATCGCGGAGGTAATGTGAGGCTCTGCGAGCGGAATCTTTAGGACCCTGTAGCCACGCGGCAGCCGTAGAGACTCATGCCTAGTAATTCCACTGCAACTGGAATCGGAGCAGGTCGCCAACGAACTGCTGATAAGATTCTGTGTTGGCAGTGCTGATTGCGCGGGTGTTGGTTCGGTCGGTGAAGGTGTACATCGTCACAAACTCGAGGCTCTTGTTAAACTGCCATTCCAAGCCGAGTTCCCATTCTTCGATGTGCGAGAATGGCGCGTTACGTTCAGTTTTGTAACCACCTTGGTAGTAGTTATAGCGGGCAAACGGCCAGAACTCGCCGTGGTCGCAGGTGACATAACGGTACATCACCATGGCATATCCGCCGTACAGCGACCGATCGATAACTGCGGTTTGGGCGTCATTCAGACCCGGACCTCGGCCGACCGTCCATTCGGCCTGGAAGCCGAGCGGTTGCGGATAGTAGACAAATGTCGCTGCGGCTCGCTTATCGACAATTCCATCCGGGTTGTTGGTGTTACTCGTGCCCAGCGGCGTGACGGCGGGGCCAACCCCCAGCGGACTGATTGGCGAACCGAGTACCGAGTACATCCCGGTGTAACCCATCAAGCCCCATTCCACAATTTGCCCGCTGGGTAGTGCTTTGGGAACCGCAAGTCGCGTGATGAAATGGAGATTGTCGTTTTGCTCTCGGAAAGAACCGCCTTGTCCGTTGTAGAACCCGACTCCGAACAAACCGTAATTGCCTGAACCTTTGAGATTCTCGTCGAGAACGTACTTGAAGAGTTCCTGAGCTGATTTAGGGGTGTAGTAATAAAAGACGCCTAGGTCGCGTTCGTTTCGGGCGGCACTATTGAGGGCGTCGTTTCGATCGAGTGGCAAGCGATTTTGACTGGATTGAAGGTTCTCCCAGCCATAAGGAATCTTGGACTGGCCAACCCGAAAACGGTAGACCTTGTCATCGTCGAGGTGAATGTCGCTGTACCAGTCCCGAATTTGAGTGAATTGGATCGAATCGACGGAGCCGTTGGGGGTCGCAGCGAAATCGGGTTGCAGATAGACGCCAATCCGGTCGGTAATATCGCCTTGAAAAATCAGACGAGCCCGGCGGATGATGAAGCCTTGGTCAGCCCCGACGCTGCTGTCTCCAACCAGTTGTGCGTCGGCTCCTTCCTCTTCGAGAACTTCGTTGATTCGCAGCTGGGCGTATCCGCGGAAGCGGTACTTCTCGTACCACTTTTTCTCTTCATCCTTCTTTTTCTCTTCCTTCTTTTCTTCTTTCTTCTCTTCTTTTTCTTCCTTCTCTTCCTTTTTCTCTTCAGCCTGTTTTTCTGTTTTCTCTTGTGAGCCGTCGGTCGGTTCCTGAGCGGCTTGCTCGGTCGGTTGGGGAGGCGCTTCTCCTTGCTTTTCCTGCCATGTATCACGCTCAGTACGTGCCCAAGGTGGTATCGTCGTCGCGGAGTTGGCAGCAGGATAAATGCGAGGACTCTCGTTCGCAGTCGGTCCGCCCGGTGACTTCGGACTCAGGCTGCCGCTGCCGATCGCGCTGTTGCCTTCGGCGGGTTGAATAAAACCTCCGCCCTGAGCAAAGCCTTGGGTAGCGAGTGACTCAACTCCCAAAAGGAATGTAAACAGTGCCAGCAATAGCCCCAAAAAAGGGTGGCTGTGCTTCTTCATTCAATGAGTTCCACTGCTGCGGGCAAAATTTCGGGCAGGCTTGCTAGCAGAAAAGTCCGCTCAATCAGAGCCACTTGCCTGTTCGTTAAACTCATATCGGTTAGGGGGTGTTTGGCTTCCTTCTTTTTTCAAGCTTTCTTCATAATTCAGCCCGGGAATTGTCAATTTTTCGCGGCCCTTCTTCTTCACAATTGACAGGCTTTCCCAGTCTTCCTCGCCGGTTCCGCAGTGCGGAAATAGAACCACTAATTGGTACTCAAAAGAAGTCCAATCAATAAGGCAATCAAAGCTGCCTCGAAACTAATCCTCGCATTCTGCCTAGCTGCTCTGTAAACGCGAATTTGCGAGCACCCGCCTGCCTTATTTTTCTTTACCTTAGTGCTCGTTAATGGTTCCTTCTTCCTTTTCCCGCAACAAAAGCAAAGGGGCCGTGTCGTCTTGGGGAATCCGATTTGCGGAATCGGATAGGACGCGACACGGCCCCCAGCCAGAGTTTCGGACGATTGAGCTCGTATCTGAGTGGCCGAGGGCGAGCGAGCATTCACTTCGCCCGCCACTCGGCAACTCATTGAGGAGTTTCAACAAGACAATCAGCTTTTGATGCAGTCCTATGCCAGCGCGGAGGACCTTCGCCGCAGACGAACAAGTCCAGCCAACGCGCCTGCTGTAAGCAAGCCAATGGCTCCTGGCTCAGGAACACCGGCGAACTTGGCGACCGCGTCGCCATGTTGGGTCTCATCAATGCCGTAGCCGAACACGAAGTAGAACGGTTCGGATTTTGAAACTCCGCTCGCATTGGTACTTAGTTCAATTAGCAACGCGTAGGCTCCAACTGCGCTGCCACTACTTAGCTGGAAATCGAGATGGCTGTGAAAGTCACCAAACTCGTCTGCTTCCCCGATAACCCCGCCACCGCCCATCAAAGAACTGATCGTCTGATTTGCGAGGCCATCGATCTCCAATGTTGAGGCCGTCGTTTCAACCAAGCCGGTGGTTGGATTCCAGTAGTTGAGGAAAAACCCAAACCGGCTTTGCAGGACGTTGTAGCTGATGATGTCGTCAACTCCGATCCCGTGGTCGGGGCCTTCGGAAATGAAGCCCGGATCGTCGGTGTAACCATCAAACAGGCCGCTAAAGCCCATTTCGGCTTCGAAAATCTTCTTTCCGTCTTCGAAGCCCTCTTCGCCATTGACGATAGAGATTTGTCCACCGTCATACTCGAACTCCAAGTCCCCAGCGTGCTGGGCCTGAAGTGAGCCGGTGAGTAGGACCAGCCCGCAGGCTAATCCCATTAAAAATCGACTTAACATTTCTTTTCCTTTGCGGCAAAAACTAATCAAAGGCTGCATTTCAGGTCCGTCGCCAGTTGGAGCCCTTCAGTCAACTGGCGGTGGTGGCTGCAAAAAAACATCGACTGAGCTCGGTCTGACGGTGGCTCGGTGACGGCAATCCGATTTCGCTACGGCACCCGCTCGCAGCACAATGGGCGGGTGCGTCTCTAGCTCCTGCTGTACGATTCAAAAATCACTCGATCGATTGATTCACCTCTCCGGCGTTTGCGCTGCCGATTGCAAACCAGATATTGGGGTCGACAGTATTGGGGACAAACCGCGTTGAGCCGTCGGCAAAGGTCATCGCAACACCGCCAGGGTGGCGACTGCTTGCGCCAACCATGAAATCGCCATCGGCGGCGCTGTTGGAGAAATGTCCACAACTTGTGTTGGGGCGTTTCAAATGCATGTAGGTATTTCCGGACAACGGCCAGCCGAGAATCCAGGCCCGACCGAGGTAGGCGGAGTAGACGATGTCGGCGTGCGACCTTGCGGCGTCACAGCGATAATCGATGTCGGCCAAAGTTCGAGCTGTTTCGGAGACGTGATAAGAAAGCAGTCGTCGGTCGTAATTGCGAATGTCGGGAATGGTGTTGCCGACTTGGATC
>Ga0169931_10004316_pt1 | contig 22167 bp, 5 predicted proteins | sample Kivu_15m_20L_FD_129675 | JGI IMG/M metagenome (GOLD analysis project Ga0169931, IMG submission 129675) | Freshwater microbial communities from Lake Kivu, Western Province, Rwanda to study Microbial Dark Matter (Phase II) - Kivu_15m_20L... | ecosystem: Environmental > Aquatic > Freshwater > Lake ...
GCCAATGGCCACACCCAAGGGAATGGGCATGGGCAAGCCGTCAATGGACGTGATGGAAGAGGACGAGTACGAGGACGATGAAATGGAGCCAATGGCCACACCCAAGGGGATGCGCTGGGGCAAGCGGATGATGTCCTACAAGGAAACTGATGACATGGACATGGACGACGAGGAAATGGAAGACGAAGAGATGGAGGCCATGCCCGTACGTCCTCGTGCCATGGCTGCCGCGGCCCCCGATATGGAGGCAATGCGCATGGCTCGCCTTCGTAAACTTGGCACCAAGTCTGCCGACATTGGAATGAACGGCTTTATGTGCGCGGTAGACCGCAAGGTCTACCCAGGCTCCATCTCTGTATGCAATGACTGCCCTGGTGGCTGCGTAGCCGAAAAAGGCCTTCCTGGCCTACTTCACGTAGAGGGCCTTGCAGAGACAATGTTCAAGGGAGACGTAATTGACTCTGGGTACTCTGCCGAAGCGGATATGTTTGTGGTCGATGTCCAGACGAAGTCGGGCCATGTCAATGAAATCTTCATTGACGGAACTACCGCAGAAGTTCTTGGTTTCCATCGCCTAGATGACAGCGTTTTTGAACAGAAGTCATTGATGGACGACATTGAACTCATCAACTTCAATGAGGCAGCAGAAATTGCAGTTAAGTCGGTTCCTGGAACCGTCGTCGCAGTTGAGCCTGGTGTCTTTGAGGGATTTGATGCATTCCAGGTCGAGATTGATGGACTTGATGCCAAGTCGTACGATGTCTATGTCGCCCTCGATGGAGAAGTCCTTGGTTGGGATAAGTGGGAACCAGACGACGTAGAAGAGATTGAGGCAGAGGCTGCAGAAATCGCACTAAAGCGCGCATTCTCCGAAGAGTCACGCCAGCAAATGGCGGAGTCCGGCGAAGCGATGGAGGACGGTTCGTTCCCAATCGCATCAGAAGCCGACCTTCGGAACGCAGTTATGGCTCACGGGAGAGCCAAGGATGTTGCGGCAGCAAAGCGCCATATCATGAAGCGCGCCAAGGACATGGGAATGGAAAAACTGGTTCCCACAGAGTGGACTGCTGGCGAAAAGTCAATTCGGGTTGATGATGGAAGTACTGACGAATTCCTGAAGAGTCTCGTTGAGTTTGAACTCCTTCAGACCGAAGCCGACGACAACAAGTAATCACTAGGGATTGGGGCCCGGAATGGCGGGTAGGAAAATCCCTCATCGTCATATAGAACGCAAGGCGTATCGTCTTCGTGACCGTGACATCAATGAGGCATGCCTATATTTTAGGGAATTGAGGGGGTTCACCGCCGCCCAGCCCAACCTCATCCCCAATCTCTCCATCAAGGCACTCCCCACAGAAGCAATCTCTGCAGGCAAAGGGACAGAACGTTCGGAGACTGGTCCTGACCAAGACCAAGATGTCCCCAAATTAAAACTTGACTTTCAGCCAAACGCCAAGCGAAAGCCTGGCCAGATGCTCAAACTGCACGTCACGTATGACGAGTTAATCTCTCCACAGGGTGCAAAATTTGGGTGGGTTGACCCACCCGGAGCAAAAACGCCAGAAGAAGCACGAATGCTTCAGCAGGCACAGCGTGACGCAATGCGTAATCGCCCACCTGTTCATCTTGTCCAGTATCAACTTGATGAAAACGGCAATCAAACACAAGTCATCAAGGACAAAATTCGCTTCAAGGCGCTTGGCAAGAGAATTGCCGAAGAGGCTGGACAGATAGGGCAGGCCGCATTCCGTGCGGCAGGCGGCATAATCGATGCGAATGGACGCATGAGGTGCCCTCCAGGTACCCCCAATGCAAACCAGTTCACCGATGAAACTATGGCGAACTGCATGGTGGTTGGTGTTGGCGCGCTACGGAGTATGTTTCAGCGTGTTCGCAGCAACATTGACGCGATGGAACAGTATGGTGCGGAAGTACGACGATTCGGACGCGCCCTAACCCCATACGAGCGACAGCAACAAAGCAAGTTTGAAAAAATGCGCGGTGGGGCTATTGCTACGCGCGAGCAAATACAAGCACGCGGACAGCGTTTTAATAATATTCTCAAAGAGGTATTGGGCGATGTCCCTGAGAATATTTCTCTTGACAATGCCAATGCTGATGTCATGGAAGGAATATTCGGCGACCTCACGAAGCGCTTTATGGATGAGGGCTTGACCGAGAAGGAAGCCCAAGATAAAGCGTACGAGTTTTTGTTTGGACCGCATACTGTTGCTCGCGGTGTTCAAGAAGCAGGAATTTATGGAGATGTGCCCGGTTTCAAGATTTGTCGCGGTGGAGACACCGTAGGGTGTAGCGCCAATTGGGATGATTCAAAGTCATTCAGGGAAAATATGTCAGTTGTTGCGAAGGCATACGACTCAGCAATACGTAAAGAAATTGAAGAGCATATTGACCCAGCATTTCTTTCTCAGTTAGAACCATCAGCAAGGCAGGCATTACTAGATGACATCCGTAATCGCCATCACTTGGCGCAGCGAGAAAGCCTGTCAACAGTTGCGGTCTGGAGTCGCGATTACCCAGAGGCCGCAAAACGACTCAATAGCATCAGAGCACTTACGTTCGCCAATGAATTTAATGCATCAAAGGGTGATGCTGTTGAAACCTTTGCAACCGTCGAGGGGGCAACGGCCGGTACCGCTGCGTTTCTTGAAGATGGACAAATTCTTGCTGATGTAAAATTTAATCACATACAACAAGCCATCACACACTTGCTCCCAACTGATAAAGACCTTGACAAAGTTATTCAGCCTTCGGCAGATGGCAGCAGATGGATAATTTCTCCTGATGAAAGCCTAAGCGAACCAGCACGAATAGCCGAGATGCTTCGGGTTGCCGAAGAAATTAGCGATGCCATCGTTTATGCCGAATCTGTTGGTTATGCAAATGAGGCTAGTGCAGCACGCCTTAATGCCGCGCTTGGACTAGATGGTGTTCGAGGAAAAGCGCGCCACATTGCCTATCACGAACTTGGCCACGTACTCCAATACAATGCATTCCAACAAAATATTTTAGATGTATATGAACGTGATGGTTCATTTGTGCTCCCCACCGGTCGGGTTCTGGCTAGTCCACCAGAGACTTGGACCAATGATGAGTGGTTTAACGCAATTACGTCAACACAGACGTATGGCGCTATGTATGACTTTCCTCCCGGTGGGGCAGTTACATTTGAAAAGAGTTTGGTAAATCTTTTTGCTGGTCAGTACTATCAAAACGAATTGAGAAACGCAACAGATGAACTAGCAAAAGGCGACAAGGGCGATGTTAATGGAGCCCTACGTCTTGCCCTTATGGAGGGCAGCGCCGAAATATACGCCCAATATGAAACGGGAATTCTTGTGGGCGAGAATGTCGTTGACTCAATTAGGTGGATGCTTCCCGAAGAGATGTCATACCGGAGACCTCGTGATATTCCTGCGAATATGCCACCTGGTTTTGGTGAGCCGGATGCAGAGATACCGGAACCTGATGCGCCAGATATTCCGACCGCACCACCGACTAGTCCCCCCTCGCCGTGGCCCCCTCCGTCCGAACCACCAATTCCAGCACCGCCAGATGGTTCTGGTACGCCCAGGGAGATTCCCGTTGGATTCGCCGACCTATCAGGGCATATTTGGCTTGATAATGAAACGCAGTGGCACCCTGAGCATCATCAAAGTATCCCACTGGAACAAAATGATGATGAAATCCGTGGTTTCGTAGATGCGGCATTCGCGATGGGTCCTGATGAGGGCGGCCCGGACCCAGATGACCCGCTGAGTTATATCCGACACGCAACAGATGCCTACTGGAAGATGTCCCCAGAGCAACTCGATGCGCGTTACGAAAAACTTGATACCGAGTACAAGCGCCTTCGTGATAAATCAATGACCGAACCACTCGATAAAGACGAGCAGGCGCGGATGTGGCTTGCCATAAAAGGCATGCGTCAAATTTTGGACGAAAACACTAGCCGCTCAAAACTAAACGACGAAAAGCACGCCGACTACATTGCCAAGGGATACAACCCCCAGCCGGGCAAATACATGCGTCAAGTAGATACAACGGTGCGTCCCAAGCAAAAGGGGTTCCGTCAGAATGCCCTAAATAAACGCAAGTCACGTGGATATGACGACATTGTTGAAGTTGATGATGATGAACTCGCACATTGGTCTAGGGAGTTTGCTGACCATACCGGAGATGCAACAACGGGCCGTGATGGATTCGATGGCTCCACGCGGCAATATACCCCCGGCTCTGTGCGCGATAAGGTTGGCGCACCCACCAGCAAGGAAAAGCGTAAACGAAATCCCGAGTATGAGCCAACAGCAGAAGAAGTCGCTTCTGCAACATTGTCAACGGACCCAAGTCTTGTGGGTAAGCGCAAAATTGACGAGGTGGCAAGTCGGGTTGGCCCTCAACACAAATCAATTGCCGATGCCGATGAACCAGTAGAGACAAGCAAGTCATGGCGGACCGCCTCAGGAATTTTGGCAGGCGATACTGACGAAATGCGTTCCTCTATTGATGCCTCCGCAAGAGCGCGCGAGTCAATAGGCGATGGTGCGGGGACCATGAGTGCGCCAGACCAAGACAGTGTTGACTCGCTCGTTGAAAATCAGATGCGCGACAAGGTATTCCCAACATTGGATGGTCTTGATGCATCAATAGCGGAAGAAGACATGACCATAGTTTCGGCTATTGAGTTGGATGAACCACTTGAGGTTGGTTCGGTCATTGACCATTCTTCGCCGATTCGTGGATTACTTGTTAACGCCGAGTCTGGCGAAGCAACAAAATTCGCAGCACCCGAGCGTTCCCAGCGTGCAATTATCGCTGCACCAAAGGGTAGTCGCGTAATGCACACCAAGAACGGACACGACGGCGAAACCGATGGCGTCCTCCTCCCATCCGGGTCCCTCGAAGTAACAGAGGTACGACGAGATGGAACACTTGTTCTTTCTCCAACAAAACAGAAAACAAAAGACGAAGTCCTTACAGAAATGATTGACTCTGTTGAGTCAATGGATATTGAGTCTGGCTCACCTGCTGCTGGCGAGCGTCGCATTTTGCGAAAGGCGCTCCTTGATGAGCGCGCAAAGACTCCACCAACGGCACGGTCAACTAGGGGCGCCAGCGCAGACGCAACCGTTGCTTCTCGAAATAGCAAGCGGGTCGACGCCGTTCATAAACAAATGTCCGACAATGATGGTTCGTACTTTGGCACAACACCAAACCGCTCGCAGAGCGTCGCTCTTCGCAATGCGGAGGACGAGCGCTTTGCACGTGTTATGCAAACGGACAAGCGCTTGGCACGTGTTATTGAAACAATTCGCCAGGAAGAATCCGCCCTCGCACGAATGGGGGACCTGAGAAGCAAATACGACTCAGGTGACCTTCCTCAGGAATATTTTGAATTCATAGATTCGGTATCTCCTTCAACATTAGATTTGCTCACATCTGACAACGCTGTCGAGAAACTCAATAACACCCTGTTTCGTTTTCACGAAAGATTTGACGACCGTCCGCGAATAGCATTAAGCGCCGACGACTACGGAGATTTTCTGGTCAATGGCAAACTACGAAACCCCGTTGAGTCAAGTCCAGACGGAATTGGCGCCATGCTTCAAAAGTCATTTGAAGATAACAATGGTGTACCTTATTTGCTTCCCGACTCATCGCGGTCGCACTTCGGTTACCTATCACACGCAACCCTTGAGCAGCAGATTCAGGAATACCTAGACGAACTGCCGGGTAATGGTTTTGTCTCCAGGGAAGCCAAGTATTTCTCGGGCGACGGAGAAATGGACCAATATTCACAGCACAAACTTGGCGGGCGCACTATTGAAATCGTTCTTGCACCAGAAACGGCGAAACGAACGGCTTACACACGCGGCGATATTCTTGACTCAAAACGGCAACCGACACCATTGTTGTCCACCGATAGGGGTGAAGTTGCGGCGGCGCATCTGTCAAGTCAGCAAAATGGAGCAACGGAACTAGAAGTTCTTGGTGAATTGGCCGAAGTTGCAGAAGCAACACAAGATGGTTCTCTGCGTGGGCTCGGTTCGGGTAGGGGTGGCATGCGGTCAATGCGAAGCAGAACCAATCCGCCGACACACGGTGCCGTCATTGGGGGTGGCGTAGTGGAGGGCGATGTTTCGCAAATCCGAATGCCAATCAATCAACTTGAGTTGGCCCCACTGACGGCTGAAGAAATCGGTGGACGAGATAGAATTAAACAACTCCTCAAGGATTCGTCAATTAATGGAAACCTGGACGAGGTCATTGACAAATTGCTCGATGGGACGCTTGATGATGGTCATCCAGCGGCTCGTTTTAGGCGCGCATTTCTTTTGCAGAGACAACACAAAACTGCCAAACTCGCGATGGAGCAGCACAAGCGAGACCACGGGGATGGGGTAGAACTCGTCATAACAAATCCATATGGCGTTGCCCTCCATAGTGCAACGGCAATATCGGACATTGCTGGAGCGCCATTTGGCGAATCTGATGACGAATTGCTCTACCAGAGACTGCGCTATGACATGAATGTTGCCAATATTAAATCTCTCGTATTGCCCGGTCGTAATAATACGATATATAACGACGAAGAACTTCGTGCAGAATATATGCGAAAGGGCAAATTGCCGCTTTCAAGGGCGGAGATTGAAGAGCAGCGCCGAATTCAACAAATAGTTGGAAGCGACACTTCGATTGCTGACGTAACAAACGCACCAATTGACCCAGATGTCGAGGCAGCAATTGACAGGCGTCTTAATGAGATTGGTGAAGACGCGCGTTCCCTCTCCCGCGTTGGCAAGGGCGGCAAAACGCGCATCGACACACGAAAATCAATTCTTGTTGCTGACCTTACGTGGGATGACGACAAGCAGGAACTAACCGTTACGTGGAAAAATACTGGGGAAATAGAAACATACTCAGGCGTTAATCCAGAACATATTATTCTTCTTGAAAATACATACAATGACCCGAAGTTTCTTATCTCCGATGCCGTATTAATTGCGAGAGACCGAGCCACAAGTATTAGACCGGGCGGGGAACACGCCGATGCTTCAACGCTAAGAACGCCAGAGATGGATGCACGTAGGTCTGTCGGCTTGCGTTCCATGCGAACATCGTCAGAGTTTGATGAAATAGTCTTGAGTGATAGCGAACTATCGGAATTGGAAGAAATGGGCAGGCGTGGAAATGCCATGGCCCAAAGAGTCTCCGAAATGGTTGACGCTCAATCCGCCAAGCCGCTCGATGGGCCACTACTGGGTCGGTCGTCAACGCGCGAAGTAACCGGACCCGGTGGAGGGGTTCGCTCGACGACGCCAATCGCCAAACGTCAACGGCGCGTTGAGGAAATATTTGAAGAGGTTCGGGGCAAGGGGCTGGGAGCACTTCATGATGCAACTGATGACGAGTTGGCGGAACTCGGGCTTGTACGAACTGGGAATACTGGAATCGCTGATGGACTACCCGTTTATGAAGCAGAAACACCAGAAGCAGCGGCAGCACTCTTGGCGCTGGGGTACAACGTTGAATTGGGGGAGGGCGCTCGTGCGGTTGAGACAAAACTTGCTACAGCAACCCTCCAGAAGGAATTAAACGAATACCTCAAAACCCGTAGTGACCTCACGGACGAACAGCGTGCATCGTTTGTCATTGATGCCTGCAAGATGTATGTCAGTGGAACAAACTTCTTCTGCGGTGAGAATATTGGCACTGAGAGAATGGACATGCCCCAGGTTTCTGGGCGCACATTAGGCGACGCCACCACTGCTGCACGTGCTGCCAAGGCTGGCCTAGTTAAGACAAAATGGGAACCCGGCAAGCGCGATGCGAATGGAAACCTGACAAAACTCACACCAGAAGAGATGGCCGAATTTGAAGCGCTGAAAGCACGTCACCCGGCCAAGGGGAAAACCATTGCCAACCCATTATCCCCGGAAGAAAAAGAACGTTTCTATGAACTGGTTGACTGGAATGACACCGAAGTAGATTTTGTCGATGAGTGGGTTGAGCATATGCGCGAAGCATATGGCAGAGAAGACATCATCGTTGAACTAGATGGCGTGAGTACGAATGACTACACCGCCTCACAGTCGCAGATTCAAGCAGAAAAAGTTGCCGGTATGGCTGGTGGGATTCGCGAAAACTATGATGCATTTGTCGCATTCGCTGAATCTCAGGGCGCAAAGCGTGGGACCCCAGAGTTTTTCTCTCTTCGTGACAAATGGTTGGCCGGTGAACTAAAAAATCAGGTTCCAATTCTTGATAAAGATGGAAATCAAGCCATTGACGATAAGACAAGAAAACCAAAATTCGCCAATGCCTGGTGGGCTGAAGGCTACATCATTACATCCCGTGATGGATATGTGGTTGATGGCCACCACCGTTGGGCGGCTGTTCGCTTAATCAATGCCTCGCTTCCACCAGACGAGGAACTGCGCATCAACACACGTGAGGTTGATACCAGCATTTTTGAGGCTCTGAATACCGCCAAAGCAATGCAGGAAGCGGTGGGCATTAAGCAGGCAAAATTAGGTAAAGAAGATTTCTTTAAACCAGATGCGTCTGCCCCAGAAATGACGCCAGAAGAGTTGAGGCAGATACTTTCCGAACATACGGATGCACTTCCATCTAAGGTACAGGACCTGAAGGAGCGAGGAATCTACTCTCCAAGAGGCGCTATTGAAAGCGTAGAGGGACGACAAGAATCACTGGCAGAAGGAATGCGCTTCTACGAAACCACAGGTTCCGGCATTACTCGTGACGTACGGGGAGAAGGTGCCCCAGAAGTTGGCGACATTACATCACGAGGGCGAAGCATGCGTTCCTCACGTGGAGAATCTGCAAAGCCCGAACCGAAATCCGTTGAGGTCTTCAAGAAGGTGCGAGAGATGGGGGAGGACGGCCTTCATGACAAGTCCGATAATGAGTTGTCGCAGTTGGGAATTAGTCGCACCGAGGTCAATTCAATGGCAGACGGACAGCCCGTATACAAAGTTGATGATGTAGCGACAGCAGGAGCACTTATGGCTCTTGGCTACAACGTAGACCTCGGCGACAAGGCTCGTGCCAGGGAAGTCAAAAAAGCAAATAAGAAACTTCAAAAAGAAATTAATAGGTATCTAGAGGGCCTGTCTGACATGACAGACAAAGAGCGCGCTCAGTACACGATTGATTCCTGCAAACTATATGTCGCTGGAACCAATGTGTTCTGTGGGAAGAATATCGGCACCAAGAGAATGAAGATGCCCCAGGTTTCAGGCCGACTTAAGGGTGACGATACCAATGGCGCTCGTGCGGCCAAGGCGGGCCTTGTGCCGACTGACTGGAAGCCAGGGAAACGTGATGCAGATGGCAAACTTACGGAACTGACACCAGAAGAAATGGCTCGTTTTAGCGAACTCAAGGCCAAGCACGCCAAGACAAATAAAAAGGGCGAGTTCAGCGAAGGCAGTCTTACTGATGCCGAAAAGGCTGAGTTTTACTCCCTGGTTGACTGGAATGACACTGAAGTCAACTTTGTGCCACGGATGATTGAACAACTCAATAAACGCCGTAAAGCCAAGGGAATAGATGGCGATGCTGTTGTTTCACGCAGGAATATGTCAGTCGACGAACTCACTGCTTCTCAGTCTCAAATTCAGGCCGAAAAAGTTACTGGCATGATTGATGGCATTGAGGAAAACTATGAATCGTTTGTTCGCTGGGCCAAAAGCAAAGGCGCCAAACGTGGAAGTGCTGAGTTCCAGAAACTCCGTGAGCAGTGGCTGAACTTTGAGATTAAAGAAGAAATTCCACTAGTTGATGCCGATGGGAATGCGATTGTTGGCGACAATGGAAAGCCAAAAACAGCATTCCCCTGGTGGATGGATGGCAGCATTATTTCATCCAAGGATGGCTATGTAGTTGACGGCCATCACCGTTGGGCGGCAATTAAGGCTGTTAATCTCACGCTTCCAGAAGATGAGCAATTGACTGTTCATACCGAGGAAATCCAGGAAGGCATTGTTGCCTCACTCACAATGGCCAAAGCGTTCCAGGACCATGTTGGCATCAAAGAGGCCAAGTTGGGCGAAGAAGATTTCTATGTTCCCAATGCTGATGTTGCACCAATGAGTGCAGATGACTTCACGGCAATGCTTGACGACCACGACGCAAATGCCGATGCACGAATTGCAGAAGTGGCAAAAGCAGGAACATATACTCCAACCGGAGCCGTCGAGGCCGCTTCTCCACAAACTGTTGCTGAGGGTTTTAGGTTCATAGAGCGTGCACGTGGCGAATCACCAAGTGGCAGCGGTGAAACACAGACAACAGCCGACCGCATGGCAATCGCCAGTTCGACAACGGCAAGAAACCGCTCTGCACGCTCAGCAAGGTCATTTGGTGATGAATATCCATCACTTGCTAGGGCGGGCATTGACCCTCGGCCAAGTTCGGACAATGATGATAGTTCACTGCTGCGAGCGGAGTCAGAGCGACTTCTTGGTGGTGCTACACCCAAAGAACTAAAAGAAATCAATGACCTTGCAACCGCCGAATATGAACTCCTGGATGCAGAAATTGATGCCGCAGAGGCAGAGATTGTTTCTGAACTTGGTTCTCGTGAGGCATTTGATGCGCTCATGACTTTTGAGCCAACTCCGCAAGAGTGGACATCACTGCCAGCGGAAAAGAAAGACCAAATCAATAAGCGTCTTGAAGAATTGGAGCAGAAGCGTAGAGAAACAGATGAACGTATCTCTGAGATGTTGAATGAACGCGCCCGGGAGCGCCGTGCCAAGCGCACTTCAGGAATCGCCGCAGCGAGAGACATCGTTCAACGCCGTAGTGAATCGTCGGGCACAATGCGTAGCCAGAGACTCGGAAGGCGCTACACCTCCGAGCAGGTAATGGATACGGCATCTGACGTTGCTCGCGGAGTAGCCAAGCAAATTGACACTGAAAAGTTGGGTCGCGACCTTGTCAATTCATGGAAAAAGGGCGGAGTATCGGGTGTCATGTCCAAACTGAGAACCAGTATCCGGGAGGGCTGGTCATCGTGGGCAATCGGCTATGCACTTGACGAGGGATACATCACGAAGCAGCAGGCGAGGTTCTTGCGTTCTATTGCCAAGCGACTTGGACCGAAGCCAGCAGTACGTCGCAAGAGCGCAGATTTTGAGACACTAACTACATTCTCTAGTGCTGCTATGGAAACTAAGATGGTGACACAATGAAAATGCGCGCTGTCCTGGTAGGCGGATATAACAACCGCAAATTGTTCTATTTACTCACCCCATATGGTGAGGCAAAATTAGACGGAGCATTGGTGTCCGCTGACGGCAAGGTGGAGTACATAAAGTTTGTCCAGTTCATCACAACAACACCCAATATTAAAGAATACAAATTCTCCAAGTTCCATCGGTTCCTATGGTCACCGGCCCCACGTAATGAGGACAGAAATAAATGGTCGCGTCTTTTCCTATCCAAGACGCAACCAATTGATGATGAACTTCTCGTCGGAACAAAAATCGTTACCGAACTAGGAAACAGCAAGTCATCAAAGAAGTCTGTCGCAGATAGGGCAGATATGTTTCAGCGGAAAATAGCCAATCCCCATGGACCGCATCTTGAAAAAACTGTTCTGAATCGCTCGTTTGATAATCCTCTTCGGCAAATTATTGGACTCAAGGCGCTTGGCCCATCACTGCGCGCCAATAGGTCAATTGATGGCGATGGTGATGGATTTGTCAATGATGGACTCCCAACAATGCGCCCATTCATCCCGGGATTTGATTTTTCGCCAGATAATTTTGGGCCAAATTCAAGGATGCGCAGTATCAGGACAAACAGGGCGGACACGATTGAGGACCGCTCAATCTCCAGAGAGGCAATGCTTCGTGGGGTTGGTGATATCGCTGACCATGTTGCCGTTCGGCATAATGGCGGAAAGCCCATACGTACGAAAACCGACGCACTGAAGGTACTTGCATCAATTATTCCCAGTTTCGCAAGGCAGGATAGGGGGCGTTCATATATTGACTTTCTGGATGCAATGAACCAAGATAATGAACTTTTTCCGTGGCAGCAGGCATACATATCTCAATTCGTTTTTATGATGGAAGATGAACCACTTCGCAATAGCGTTCGCTGGAAAATTGCACGACTTGACCCAGACCTTGCTGATACGGGCGTAAATGGCCAAACATCGGCTCCGCGGCTCACAAAGTCGTGGAAGCCAATTAGTGCAGATTTGCAAATTCCAGGAACACCTCGTAGGTTTCGTCCTGCTAAATCATTTGACATGCCGGGGATTGAAGTTAATTATTCTCAATCTGAAACATTTGATGACATAACGTATTGGTCCTGGGCGCTACAACCAGACAAACGGAACTACAATGTTCTTTCCGCAGCAATCTCAAAGGCAATGCATAGAGATTTACGCAAGACTGCCAATCTCGCTGATGTACAGAAAGTCGCACCACTCGTAGTGGGTAGGCGTCAGGAGAAACTTACTGCGTTGTCTCAGTTATTTGCGCAATTACCAATGCCTCAAGGAATGCCAGTCAACTTTGCTGCATCATTGAACGAAGAAATAGGACAACAACTACAGCAGACTATTCCAATGGTTATAAATACTGTTAAAGCAATCAACTCAATTGATAGTTCGCTGCTCGGTTTCGGGCCCAATGACATCCATCAAATGCTTCTCGGTGGAACAATTCAAGAATCTCGCGACTGGCTTGATTTAATAAACATGGCAATCGGTGTCGTGAAGCAACGGGAAAATGTGAAAAATACAATAGAGGCCGTACGTGCCGTCATTAGAGACTGGTCACCAATTAATCAGTCATATGTGGGCGTTCACGAGAACACGCATGCCCTTCATTTTTTGAGAATGCGTAACGAACTTAATCGTCGCGCGAGTGCAATTCGCAACAACTACTTAGAACAATTGAGACAAACCCTCAAGAAAAATGGAAAAGATTCGCCAGATTCTGCAATCCTAGATAGGGAACTTCCGGTTGAATCATTTTACATTGACGTGTTTAAGGAAAACCTAGCGTCATTCGCGCGGAATAACCCAACCGAATTTAGGAAGCGACTTCTATATTGGTCAATGCCAGAGTCAAGTGTATTGACACGTACGCAATACGAAAATGATGGCATCATGCCGCGCGCTGGAATAGATGGGATGATGCAATTTTATTTACCCCAACTAATGAACCACGATTCGGCACTGAAGGCATTCATTGATGGGAGTGGGCAAAATCCCGGGAAGGCACTTGGTCTTAGTGGGCCAATATCCAAGCAGGAGGCCCAGGAATATTTCCGTGATATTTCTGCAATTTTGGATTCGCCCACATATTTTGGTGAACAGCCAGTTCAGATGAATGAGCAAATTGCCCGACTATTAAATGAAATTGGGGCAATTACTAAAAGCCGAATCGGTATGGACAACAAACCTGGGGACAACTTAACCCCATATCACGTCATGACCCTGCTCATGCCACAACTACTCTCATATGAAGCAAGCAGTCAACGAAACGATTTTCGTGGGGTAACCTTCGGCAGTAGTTCAACAACTCCATCAGCATTCATACTTGACTCATTCGGTTATCCAGACATAAAAAGCCCATATGCCAGAATAGATGGGCTAACCTCACAAGAAGCCGAACCAATCTCGCAAGCGCTTATAAGCATGGGACCCATGATGGACAGAATCCATACGTCGCTCGCTGGCCTTGGACCATCCCCTTCGCAAATAGACAAAATTGAGGCTATGACCGAACAGCGCAATATGCCAAAACCCAACGAAGTTCTTCTTCCGGCGCAATTCGCCAACATTGGAATTACCACGATGGATGGTTTTGAATCAGCGGACATAGAAACACTCATTGATGCCGCAACTTCTTCTGTCGATGCGGTTGGCGAAACCTGGTTTTCTCTATCATTAATTGATGCTAATAAATTTGGAACAGTAGGCTTTTTTGAGATGCTGCCTACTGCGGTTCTAGAACTTTCCCCATTTAGTGATATGGAAAAGGAACAGTTACGCCAGATAAGTGGTCGCATTGGGCTTCCAGCATCGCCCGGCAAAATTTTGCGCAATGATGCTCCAGGGTACTCTTCGTATCAGGCAACGCTGACGAACCAAATGACAGTATTGTCATCTGAAGGATTTTCGCTAGCAGAATTTGCCGCAGAAACAGGACTATCTGAAATACTTGGAATTCCCTTGGCTCAAATTGCAACTGGTGGAGATATCACCAGGCAGTTGACAAACGAAGAACTACAATTAGTAACACGATATATGCTGTGGATTCTTGGGGGTCGTTTCCCTGGCGACAAACTTGAAGCATTCGGGGAGGTGCCACGATGACTGACGCTGAATGGAACAATGCAATTATTGACTTATTTGGAACAAACATAGTGTCACTTGGAAATATTCAACACACAGTGGATGAATGTATTGGCTTCGCGCGAATTCTCATGGAAGGCAACGACCCACATCAGGATGCAAGAATTTCACGCGCCGATGCCAATTTGAGGAATCCATTGCTTGGGGATGTTGTTTACTCGCGAAGTGGCGACACTCTGCCTATGATGTTCATTACCTATAATGTATTATCTATTCCACCATCTCAACGTGAGGCATTTTGGTTATCACCAATAGGCAGGCAGACCTTGTCGTCCATTATTTCAACAATAACTGAAAGCAGTGACTTCTGATGCAGTATAACTACAAGGCACCACAGGATGTGCTCTTCGACCTACCTCAAGAGCGAATCACTGGGGACATTCTTAAGGGACGCGGTCCACGGCGAGGCAACCTTGAAAGGCTTCTCCGTTACTGGCGCCCAATTATGAAAAAGCCTGGCGGCTTTCGCCGCTGCAGAGTCATTCTTGCTAACCACCCCGAGTTGTACCCATTGAACAACATCTGCGCCTGGCTCCACCATGAAACTACAGGACTGTGGCCAAACGAGGGGTGTCATCACCCAGGAATGAAGAACTGTCGTCGCAAACTCAAAAATATTAAAAACGGTTCAATCTGGTCGGATTCCGACTGGAACAGGAGAATGAGAAAGCGTTTCAAAAAGGGCAAAGATGCAAGTGACGTTATGTTTTCCGAGATGTACAACATAAAACAAGATTTTGATGACGATATGGGTTTTGTTGTCACAAATGACGACATGAAGCATGCACTGCTGGTGTTGCGTGACTTCGTTGATATGGAGCAATCTTTCTGCTCTTTCCTGAGAGACGACAACAACTGGGAATTTGAAGGGAATGACGAGTCTGGCCATTGGGTCAAGTCGGCAATGCCCACCCACAATGATTGCGACTGTGAATAACAATGAGAACATACCGATTCGAGACCAAAAGCAAGTGCTGTCCGAATTCCAAATCGGTTGTCGAGCGTCATGTGCTCGTAGAAAAAGGCGCAACCGAACGAGGTAGTTTGTACTACGCGTCGCTTGCCTCTAGGCCAGAAATTGTCTCCTTCAAGGCAATGGGCATGGCAACTGGGGCTCGTTTCAAGTATGAAGTCAAGCGAGTAGGGCTTATTGGTTCATCTAGCCGACTCGGTCAAGCCCTCCAAGCAATAGGTTCATATGCTATGCCGGGGGATATTACGCCACTACGCAGTCCAGTTCGCTCTGGAATATACAGGGCGCTGACCCCGGGATTGCCTGGCTTCGGCCGTGGTCGTCCAAAAATGCGAGACAGAACAGCGCGGTGCCCAGAGGGATACCAATATGGTGGGCGGTTCACTGATAAATTATTTTCCACTTGTGGGCAGAAACTATTCGACCTTCCCGGGCCCCTTGGTGCAGCAATTTCAGCGATTGTTCGTGCTGTCAGACGTAGGGAGAGAGCAGTAGCGCAATCCCTCCAAGGAACACCACTTGGTGCCGGTGAATATGGCGATTCAATCATTGATTCTCGCCGCCCCCAAATCCCCCGAGTTGGAAACGCGAACGTGCAGGCACGACTCGGCGAAGTGGAACGTCTTGCCAGAGAAATGGGTGCTCCCGGAATCAACGCTACTCGGCTAGTGCGTCGTGATGGTTTTGTTCTAGAGCCGGTAGTAACCCCCAAGATTCTTCGCGCTATCCCCGACAACAGGGATATGGAGGGCGCAACCTACCTGCTGCGTGTCAATGATGTTCCATCCATTGGGCAGGATGAACTAGGCCTACTCTCCAATACCGGCGTCACCAATGTGACCTGGGTTCTTCCGGGTGGCTCTACCTTGAGTCTTGAAAAGGTGCGCCCACTAACCGTTGGTGAACGAAGAAAACTAGGCCGAACGGTGAACATGGCGGCATCAATTGACAACCGGGAAAACCCATCCGCTCGTCTGCAAAAGGTAGTAGAGCAGACGGGTGATGGCATTAAATACAGCGAGAACTTCATTGGCGTAAGTCGCCCACATGAGTTGATTCGTTCAAAGAATGGACAGCGTACCGAGAAGTGGGTTCGGCAATTGCTAAAGAATAAGCCAGAATCCAGTATTGGCGAAGCACGTGAATCGTCATCTGTTGCGCAAATATCCGACAAAATTACCTCCCTGTCTGAGGCGGTTGACCACATTGCTGCTGGAGGGTCACTCTCTCGTATTGCTCCGGACATTCTCCAACGCGCACTTTCGCAGACAAATCTCTTTAAGCGCAAAAACCTTGGTGGCGGACTGGAGCGGTATGACGGCCCCAACAATAGGTCATACATAATGAGACAGGGACGCTCCGCGTTTAGCCATCTTGATGACGCCTTCGCCTCCGACTTTCAGCAACACCTCGGTCTTGAGTCTCCGGATATTTATCGCACCGGTGTTGGTCGACGGGCCGCTTATCTCATGGATGCAACAGACAATGTCTACCCAGGAAGGGACAAAAATAAGGACGTGGCACTTGCTGACGCTTCGCCTAAAAAGATGGCTGCCCTGCTGGTATCCGACTTTGTGAACGGAACGGATAATCGCAACCCTGCGACGATTGATGTCTTTAAGGGTTCTGATTCTAATGATGTGGCAGTATCTGACTTTGGCTCCGAACTTACTGCACTATCGGAAATCAGCATTGTCGCTCGCCAGAAAAATGCAGTAGACAAAATGGCAAGTCTTGAAGAGACTGGTGTCTATGGTCAGTATTTCAAAGAACTTCGAGCCACACAACGTCGTATCTTTTTGGAAGAAATAAGACAATTACTTACTAGGGCCCGTGCATTCAATTTTGTAAACTATAAAGAACGACTTTCGCGCGACGGTCGTATGAGCGAAGCAGAACTATCCCATCTGGACATCATTGCTGCAATATCCAAACAACGCCTTGATACTCTTGAGCGCCAGCAGGATGTTTTGGTCGCAATCCTCGGAGGTAAGAAGTGAAACAGTACGTCATCCTTACAGATACGGCAACAAGTAAGCCTTATGGGATTGTTGTCAAGGATGACTCCTTGAGCGTGGCTTATGGTGCGCATAAGCGTGCCGAAGAGTGGGCACGCTGGGCGAACTCACAAGAAGGCAAGTCGCTCAATGACCTGCTTCCACTTGGCGTGTCTGCATCACAGCAACGTGCGCTTCCGTCAGATAACGAGATTTTTATCTCGTCACTTCTTTCCGTTGAGCAGGTAAGCCAGGAGTCCCTGATTGGTCGGCGCGAGTTCCTCGGGTCACATCGAACAAATGTAAAGTCCACCACTCCTTCAGGACGTGACTTTCAACTCCGTTCATTTGACTTGGGTGGCAGGCAGAGCGCAGTCGACTTCAAGGCTCTTGCTTTTCAATATGATATTAAGTCGCGTTCTGTTGCTGCCATTCTTCGCTCTGGAAAGTATGGCTATGACATCAAGACGGGCTTGATTCGTGGACGTCGTAGCGCCGAAGGCGTGTTGTTGGGTCAGGTCACTGCCGATGCCTTTGCCTCACGAGCCATCCAACGTAAGGTTGGTCTTGAAAATGTTGCCTATAAGTACTCAGTTAAAGAAGACTTCAGTGAACTTGAGGAAAAACGCCTTGGTGGCCGCATCGGCAAGCGCATTGGTCGTGGTTTGCGGGCAGCCCCAGCGGGAATGGTTTTCGTTGACGTAACCGGACGAATTGACGCAGATAAAGATGGAATCGTGTTCGAGGGCACGCCTCTCGAGCGTCCAATCATCCCGCGATTTCTTGTTCCAGAGAATCTGGGTAGCAAAATTTCCAACATGTTGAAGGGCTCTTCTGAAGAGAATGAAACTCTTCGTCGTGCCGGAAGACTTGGTGATGCAGACGTCAGTGCCGTAGAGGGGCGTATTCGTGAATTGCTTGAAGCCGACGCATCTAGTTTGCGCGCCGCCGACGCACCAGAAGCACCATCCGTCAGGGCGCGAGGGATGGACACCGGACAAGCACGTCGCGCAATCGTCGCTAACCGTGTTGGACGATTGAGCAGGGTTGGGAAGGGTGGCAAAAGCCAGATTGACACCAGAGACTCCCGAGCGGTAGAAAAACTCTCCTGGGATGATGACAATAAAGAACTTGTCGTCACATATAACGGCGGGCGTGTTTATACCTACGAGGGCGTGGACGACAAGTGGGTTCGTGAACTAGAAAATAATCCTGAGTACCTTGGTCGCACGCTCAACGAAATAAAGAAACAGGGCTATACGTTTAGGCAGGGCGGTGACCATGCGCCAGATAGCACACTTCGCGGCAAGTTGCAGCGCGAGCGCGAACGGGCCGGAATGCGCAGTGGTCGTCCACGAACAATAGAAGATGAACTTGATGAGGCTGGTGTTGGTTTTGATGACCCAGAAGAGGACCCAGAACTGGATGAAAATATTAGACTCGGCTTGGCGCTTGACCCCGATTTCTATCTAGGTAGAGATGGACGGTATCGGCGACGCAAGAAGACCACTACATCAAGGAGCAGTCGCGCAAATACGCGAGAGGGCATGCGCAGCAGTCGTGAGTCTGCTCTTCCCGAGACCAAATGGAATGGCGAAAAGCCGTCCAGCGAAGACCTCAAACCCAATGCGGACCTACGTGGTGCAGACCTTACTGAGGTTGACCTAACAGGTGCCCAATTGCGCAACTCCTCCCTTGACTATGCAGATATGACGGGGGTGGATGCATCTGGAGCCAACCTATCAAATTCAGACTTTGATGGAGTAATTCTTGATGGGGCCAACTTCAGTGGGGCTAATCTTTCGGAGTCAAATATTCAGAATGCCGACCTATATGAGGCCAATTTCGCGAATGCAGATTTGACGCGTTCAACGATTACGCGAGTATTTACTACGAAATCTAATTTTAGTGGGGCGGACCTCAGCGGCTCAGATATCGGTGAGTCGGATTTCGCTGACGTAAATTTCCGTGGCGCTAATCTGACGAACGTTTATGCTCGCAATACAAACTTTGCAGGTGCTGATTTGGGTGGTGCCGACCTAAGTGGGGCAGACCTAATAAATGCCGACTTGAGGGGTGCCGACATGACTGGCGCCAACCTAGAAAACGCCAACCTTCGGGGCGCGATGCTTGATGGCGCAATCCTCAAGGATGCAAATCTTACGGACGCCAATCTTGACAAGGGCTGGGAACAGAAGGTGGGCATGCGCTCACGCAGGGGCGATGCCCGAAAGGCTGACTCCGCTCTTGCAAAACTGACAGACTTCAATTCGCGTGCTACTGGATATCGTGATGTATATCCTGGAGCAGAAGTATTTGACCCGAATAATGATGACCACGCACGGCTTGCAGATATTTATGAAGATGTTGATTATCCAACAGCAATTGTTCAGGACTTCCTGAATGCCCGACGTGCAATCAGTGATGCATTTGGTAATCAACTCAACGACGACGACATTGACCGAATTGCTGCAGACTTTGTGGGTTCATTCTGGGACCGCACTGGACACCTTGGTGGGGCAAGAGAGTCCTCCCGAAGCACGCGCTCGAGCAGGGCGCTCTATACTCCAGAATCATCACGTCTAGATGACATTTTTGCCGACAACGCTTCTATGGCGCATGCAGTCGGTGATGCGCAAAAAGCGTACAACGGGCGCAATGAACGCATGCCTCGCGAGGCGGTGGGTCTTCCGGAAGGAGTTGACCTACAGCGGTTGTCGCAAACAGTTAGCCCTGGTGGTGTTCCAGCAAACCGTGACGGCCACTACTTTATTGTCAACGGCCAACACATCGTTACCCCTCGTCAGGTAAACGATTATTTCGGACTGGACAACCCGCAAAGCATGCGCTCTGCCTATGGCGGACCAGTCATTGGCAATGGCGCAATGCCATCGTTCAAAAACCTGGATGGCATGACCAAAATTGGTGGACCACTTGGCTCCAATGGTGGTCAGTGGTATCGCGATGACAGCAATGGGCGGACCTTCTTCGTGAAGCCAACCCCAACGCCTAATCACGCATTTAACGAAGCAGCCGTTGCGGCCGTATATCGTGCAGCGGGTGCATCTGCCCCCAATATTGCTGTTATCGCCGACTCGCGTAATAAGCCTCATATCATCAGTGAGGGTATTCCCAACCTAACGACACTGGGGCGGCCAGACGCGCGCCAGCGAGCCGTTGCTAAGTTGGACATGGGTCTCGATATGGCGCTATCCAACTGGGACGTTTATGGTGGTGGCGAAAACACCAAGTGGGACCCGGTTTCTGGTGCCGCAATTCGTCTTGACACTGGTGGTGGTGGACTATTCCGCGCACGTGGTGGCGATAAGCCGACCTTCAACCCAAGCGACCCGTGGATTGAGCCAGCAACTATGGTCTATGGCCCAAGCAGCCAGTCCAAGTACCTCTATGGAGAGGTATCCAATAGTGACTTCGTACTTGCAATGCGGCGAGTTGAGAACCTAAATCTTGGCGCTATTGATAAGGAGATGGCGGACTCTGGAGTTCCGGCAGCCATACGAAAGACATTCATTGACACGCTTGCAGCACGACAGGCAATGGCTAAATCATATGCCGACAACTTCTCCGCCTACACCCCAGATGCGCGTGTCAATGTTGCTGGCAAGACAATTACCCCCGGCGGAGAGCGCATAACGCAGGCTCCAGCAAAACGTGGTCTATCCGTATTCTCCTTCAAGCGCAACAATATTGCCAATCCCAACATGCGGTCACGGCGTGGTTCCGATGATGAGGGTGCACTCCCCGATGATGATGGTCCGTTCCCGATGACAATCGAGGACATCCTTGGTGAGGCTGGATTTGACCGTGACCCTGAGGACTGGTTCAAGGATGCCCGTGGACGCTGGCGTCGTCGTTCGTGGAGTCAACCTACCTCACGCTCAAGCAGGGGCGGTAATCGCGGTAAAACATATGGCGAAGGTGAGATTCCTGGGAAACAGGTTTTTGACGATGCATACGTCCATGTAAGCGAGATGGATGATGGAACATTTAGTGCCTACACAAGTAGGAATATCCCCGGTACAGATGCCGTCGAATGGACGCTAGTTGGCGATAAGTTTAGGAAAGTTAGTGATGCGCTACGTGCTGGTAATAACGAACGTACCGATATGTCTTCCGGCATGCGTTCGTCGCGTAGAGGTCGACTTGAAAATGTTCGTAAAGTAAATCTCCGTAATACTAAGTGGAATGGCAAGAGGCCAGATGTTATCGGGGACATGGAACCAGGCGCGAACCTGACTGGCGCGGACCTGAGCAAGGCGAACCTGACTAAGGAGAACCTAAGGGGAGCAATCTTAACAATGGCGGACCTGACGAGAACGAGCCTGGCCGTCGCAGACCTGCAAGGCGCGAACCTGGATTATGCGTACCTGAACGACGCAACCCTGCTGAAGGCGAACCTGACGGACGCGAACCTATTCCTTGCGGACCTGACGAGCGCGGACCTGAGCGGCGCGAACCTGCAACGCGCATACCTGCGCGACGCGAACCTGAACGACGCAACCCTGCTGAAGGCTGATTTGAGGGGCGCGAAACTGGAGGTCGCGAACCTGTACGGCGCGAACCTGCGCGAGGCGAACCTGCGCCGCGCGAACCTGCGCGAGGCGAACCTGATTGGTGCGAACCTGCGCGACACGGACCTGCGCGACACGGACCTGTACCGCGCGAAACTGCGCAATGCGGACCTGCGCGGCGCAGACCTGCGCAATGCGGACCTGACGGATGCTGATTTGAGGGGCGCAGACCTGGATGGC
>Ga0169931_10004317_pt1 | contig 22165 bp, 17 predicted proteins | sample Kivu_15m_20L_FD_129675 | JGI IMG/M metagenome (GOLD analysis project Ga0169931, IMG submission 129675) | Freshwater microbial communities from Lake Kivu, Western Province, Rwanda to study Microbial Dark Matter (Phase II) - Kivu_15m_20L... | ecosystem: Environmental > Aquatic > Freshwater > Lake...
AGACGACAACGCGCGCGACCATGACATGCGCTTCGCGATTGCGGCGCCCGTCGTGCCCAACCTGATCTTTCTGGGTGTGGGCGGTCACTATACGTCGGTGCGGGGATTCGAGACGGTCACCCGGGCGCCGCCGATTGGTCTGCCCACCTCGCCCACCGTGACCACCGAAGCCACGCGCTTCAACGCCATGACCGTGGACATCGGGCTCATGGCAGCGCTCGCACGGGTGGTCGCTATTGGAGTGTCGGTGCAAAACCTCGCGCAGACCCAGAACGTGCTCGAAGGCCGTCGCTACACCGGCGGCGCCGCGCTCTTCATCGGCCCCGTCCATGCAGAAGCGCAGTATTCCATGGCCCAGCGCCGCGACAACAAGGAATACGAAGGCACCTTCTCGGCCGGCGCCGAGGTCACCATCGCGCGCCGCGTACCGATTCGGGTGGGCATGACCACCCGCAACCTCACCGACGCCCTGTGGATCACAGGTGGTCTGGGGTATCGCTCTGAATATGCCGGCTTCGAGGTCGGCTATCAGCAGAGCACCGAGACCGCCAGCGATATGGCGGTCATGGCCACAGTATCGCTGTATCGGTGAAGCCGATGGTGGACGCACATGGCGCGCTTCACGCGACAGCGGCTCGCGCAACCCGGCGAACAGCACAGCGAGTGATTCGCCCGCACGGTCGCGACCCGCAGGAGTTGCCGCGCGCATGCGCTTACGCCAGCTGCCGCTCCACCAGTCGACGGTACTGCCCATCCCGCTCAATCAGCTCGCTGTGGGTACCCACCTCCACGACTTCGCCCAGCTGAACCACGGCCACCTGATTGGCCTCCCGGACCGTCGAGAGTCGGTGCGCGATCACCAGCGTGGTGCGGCCCACCATCAGGCGCTCCAGCGCTTCACGCACCAGATGTTCGCTCTCGGCGTCGAGCGCCGACGTGGCCTCGTCCAGAATCAGGATGCGCGGTGATTTCAGCACCGCCCTGGCGATTGCGACCCGCTGCTTCTGGCCGCCTGAGAGCTGCACGCCGCGCTCCCCGACCTGCGTGTGTATGCCGTCGGGAAAGCGATCGATGAAATCGAGGGCGTTGGCCATGCGCGCCGCTTCCAGGATCTCCTCATCGCTGGCGTCGGGGTTACCGTACCGAATGTTGGCGGCGATCGACGTGGACAACAGCGTCGGCTCCTGCTCGACGACCGCGATCTGGTCGCGCAGCCAGACCGGGTCCAGGGACGTCAGCGGTGCACCATCCAGGCGGATCTCTCCCGCGGTCGGGTCATAAAAGCGACACAGCAGGGCAGCGATTGTGGACTTGCCCCCACCCGACGCACCCACCAGCGCGGTGACAGTCCCCGGTTCCAGCCGCAGCGACACGCCCTTCAACACCTCGACGTCGGGACGCGCCGGGTACACGAAATGAACCTCGCGCAGCTCGACCAGCCCCCGCACCTGCTCCGGTTTCTCGCCACCCGACACCGCCAGTTGTGGTTCGCGCTCCAGCAGCTCAAACACGCGGTCTGCGGCGCCGACGGCGCGATTGAAGTCGCTGTACAGGCCGGCCAGCGCGGTGAGCGAGAACGCCACCATGAGCGTGTACACCATGAATGAGGTCAGCTCGCCGACCGTCATGCCACCGTCCATGACCATGCGACCACCAAACCACAACACGATCGCCAGCGCCGCGTAACCCGCAAAACTGGCAGCCCCGCTAAACCACGCGACCGCTGTTGCCCGACGGGCAGAGAGCCCAAACGAGTCCTGCACGGCGGCGGTGTATCGCGCGGCTTCCATCGGCTCGCGGTTGTAGGCGCGCACCGTGCGTACCGCCGCGATCGTCTCTTCGGCCACCTCACCTGCGCGCGCCAGCGCATCCTGTACCTCGCGCGACAGCCGACGCACCACGCGCCCGAACCAGACCGCACCGAGCGCCACCGCCGGCACCACACTCAACATCAGCGCCGTCAGCATCGGTGAGCTCAACAGCAGCAGCACGATGCCACCGACCACACCCACCAGATTGCGCAAAAACATCGAGATGTTCACGCTCACGCTGTTCTGCAGCACCGACGTATCCGACGACAGCCGGTTCAACAGCTCGCCCGTACGGCGGCTATCAAAGAACGCGATCTCCTGGCTCATCAGATGGCGATACACATTCGAGCGCAATCGCGTGACTACCCGCTCACCAACAAGCGTAAAAATCCATGCGCGAATACCTATCGCCACACCTTGAACCGCAAATACCACCACCATAAGCAGCGCGAGTCGATCCACATCGCGGTTGGTACTGGTCTGCAGCGCCTCATCGACCAGACTTCCCACCACCCGGGGAAACGCCAGCGACGCGCCACTACCCAGAAACAGGAACACGGTGCCCAGCAGAATCGCGCGCCACTCCACGGCGGCGAGCGACAGCATGCGCCGAACGTTGCTGGTCTTCATCGACGCCTCGAATGGCCGCCAACGACTTCGCCCTTGCCCTTCCCTGCCTTTGCGGAGGGCGCTCGCACCCCACCGCGCGTCGCGCCCGCACCAGAAGCTGTCTGTGTGCCCGGCGACCTCGAAGGGGCAGCAAGGGAACCCGGCCCAGCGGACGGCGATGGGGAAGGTCGCTTCACGCCGGTATTCACCACCTGGTACACCCGAAACCGCTCATCCTCGCGCAGCACCCGGAACGAGCCGAATGTCTGATTCAGGGGCTCCGCATATTTCAGGAACCGGTTGGCCACGATGGTCAGCGTGCCACCCGGCTTCAACATCCGCGGCGCCTGCTCCATAAAGCGCAGGGCGGCAGAGGTATCCTGCTCAAATCCTTCATGAAACGGCGGGTTAGACACGATGTGGTCAAACGGCCCCCTCACTTCGTCGAACCCGTCCGATGCCGCCACCTCGAACGACGTCAGGCCATTGGCCGCGAGCGTCAGGCGCGTGCTCTCCACCGCCAGCGCGCTCGTGTCGGCGGCAACCCCCGAACACCCCTGCCGAGCCAGCGCAGCGGCCAGAACGCCGGCGCCACAACCCAGATCGAGCACCCGCCCTGAAATGTCCTTCAGGCAACCCAGCAGCATGCGCGTGCCGTCGTCCAAACGGCCGTGCGAGAACACACCGGGCAAACACACGACCTTCAGGGGGCCATTCGTAGTGCTCACCTCGAATGTCGAAGTCGCGCTGCCGCGAGCTTCCATGTCGGCCGTCAGGGGTCGCGCTTTGCCACCAAACAACACACAGTGGCGAGCGTTGTCGAGCTGCTCCACCTCGTCGAGCCACTGTTGCAGGGTAGGGCCAACGGTTCGGATGCCGGATCGGTTGTTCCCCACCACGAGCACATCTCCGCCGGCACCAACCGCCTGCGACGCGGCGAGCAGCGCCAGCGGCAGCAGCTCTTTGCTCTTGGGAAATGGCACAATCGCCACCGGGGACCGCAGCTCGGCCGCACGAATTCCGTAATGCGAAGCGACCCCCTGGTGCGAAAGGCGCACGTGAACGCCGCGGTCGATGGTCAGCGCCTGCGGGGTCGCGCCCCAGCCCTGGCACTCGCTCACATCATGGGGATCCACCGGGTACACCCAGATCATCGGGCCGGCGAGGCGAGCGGTGTGGCGAGCGAGAATGGAGGCGAGCGCCGAGCGCATGGCGTTACCGGGGAAGAGGCATGCGAGGAGTGCAACCTGTACACCAGAACCGGCATTGCACGCGACAATCAGCGACCGCCGCATGGCATCACCCGTTCTCGTGCGCTCGGGTATCGCTTGCGCCTTGCTCTCGCTGGCGGCCAGGGATACATCGCCCGCCCCGGGAACGTCGCGACGGCCGAGTATTCTGCCGCCCTGCGAGGACTCCCGTGTGACTCGGCCTGACTGGAGCAATCGTGGCGCAGCGCATCGAAGTTCGAAAACTCGACGACGGACGGCAGGAATGGACGTTCGGTGTGCTCGACTTTGTTCGGCAGACCGGTTTGTTTTCGCGGCGGTTGATGCGGCGCTCGACCTGTTTTCTGTACGATGGCGACCAAAGACTGCCCGAAACAGGCCGGATTACGGTCTCCACCGAGCCGCGCGTGCTGCGTTGGCGCAAGGTGGAGTTCAGGGCGTGGCTGGGACACGAGCCGCTGATGCTGCTGCACAAGCCGGTCGGTTACGTGGTGTCGTCACAGCCTGATGGTGGGCACCCGTCGATTTTTGAGGTCCTGCCATCGGTGGCCTGGCAGTGGAGTCTGCAGCCGGTGGGACGGCTTGACGTGGAGACATCGGGCCTGCTGCTGTTTACCGCCGATGGAGCCCTGTTGCAGCGCCTGACCCACCCCAAACGGGCCGTGGAACGCGAATACCTCGTCGGCACCGGGGAGCCACTGAGCGATGGCACGCGCGAGCAGATGCGGGCCGGTCAGGTGGTGCTTCGCGATGGATTGAAGCCCACACCCACGCTCGTCGAAGATGCAGGGCGCGGGCCTGCTGGCGAATATTTGACACGCGTGGTGCTGACCGAGGGCAAGTACCACGAGGTGCGCCGCCTGTTTGCAGCGGTAGGCCACGCGGTGGTCTCCCTGAAACGTCAGCGGTTTGGCAGCGTTGGGCTGGACTTTGCGCCCGAACTGGACACGCCCGGCCATAGCTATCTCGCGAAAAACGCTGAGACGGCGGCCATTTACGCGTCTGTTGGCATGAAAGAGCCCGGGCTGCGTCTGCTGATCGAGCGCCTGACGCCCGATGGCATGGACGACGACACGGACTGGGAAGACGACGACTTCGAGGACGACGAGGACTAATCGGCAGCGTCGAGTGGCCCACCGCCCTGCCCTTCATCGGGGTTCGGCGACTCATCGGACGCCGGCTCTGCCGATTCGTCAAACCAGCCCAGCTGCTGCAGCAACCACGGACGGACGGGGATGGTGGCCAGCAGCGCACGCAGCTCGCTCTGCGCACCGCGATGAAAACGGGCCACGCGACGCCCGATAATGAGCTCATTCTTGATGGCGTGCTCCCAGCCGGTGAGCTCGGTCACCGTCACCTGATAGCCTTGCGCCTGCAGCACCAGCGCGCGCAGCACGTTGGTCAGATGCGCGCCAAACTCTCGTCGATGCCAGGGCCGGGACCACAGCTCATGCAAGCCCGCCTGCGCTGGAACCACCTGCAGCATACGCGCGACCTCGGCCTGACAGCACGGCACCAGCGCAATGTGGTCCGCGCCGGATCGCAGCGCACGCAGCAGCGCGTGATCGGTTGCGACGTCGCAGGCATGCAGCGCGAGCACAAAGTGAGCGCGTTCTGGAATCGTCGCGTCGAGAATGGTGTCGGCTACGGGCTCAAACCGGGACAGGCCGCACTGCGCGGCGGCGGTCGAAGCCTTCTGCATGAGCTCGGCGCGACTCTCGACGGCGTAGACGCGGCCGCGCCCGTGCCGTTCAGCCCATGCGTGGGCCACCACCAGACTCAGGGCGGAGCGACCCGCGCCAAAGTCGACGAGCACCGGCTCGGGGTGTCGCGCAAAGGCGTCGTCCAGCGCAGGCTGAATGAGCCGCAGCAAGTGGCTGACCTGTTTGATCTTTCGGTTCGCGTCGGCGTTGGCGTTACCATCGCGGCCAATGATTCCAAGCGCCTGAAGCAGGGCGGGAGAACCTTCCGGAAGCAGACGTGAAATCTCGTCACCGGCGATGGGCGCGCGAAACCGGGGCCCATTAGTCGGGTTTGGGGCGCCTCGCGGCGGGGATGAAGGGCGTTGGCGGCGCGACATGACAGCTCGTGTGGAGGGCGGCAGTCGGCGGGTTAGCCCATGCGAGCGGGCCGGCAAGCAAAAGCGTTGTTTGCACGGTGGCGCAGCGTCTGCGGTGACGCGATGCGACACGAAAATTGCGTTCCATGGCAGCAAAATGAAATCTAACACTTTACGTCACACGCCTGTGGCAACATCATGTGCACACGGTCCGACTGGCGGACCTGGTTGAACTTTCCGGAGTCGAAGACATGGCCATGTCGAAGAACCCCGTCCTGTTACTCGTTGTCACGACGTTCATCTTCGCCGCCTGCTCGTCCGAGTCGGGCACACCAGGCACCGGGGCGGACGACACGGATCGCCCGACCGACGCAGAGGGAGACGGTACGTCGGGTGCGGATACAGGAGGCGAGGATGCCGACGACCGCGACACAGACAATACGACGGACGGCGCCACGCGGCCCGATTCCTCGCGGCCGGGTCTGGGTGTTGGCGAGCTTTGTCTGTCTGACCCGGACTGTCAGAGCGCGCTCTGTTTTCAGTTCGACAGCAACGTCGAAGAGGGCTTCTGCACCCAGTACTGCTCCGACGTGGGAGACTGCCCTGGCGATGAGTTCTCGTGCGTCTTTCTGGCCAACTCGGGCGGTGACTTCGCCCGGGTGTGCGTGCCAGACGACCTTTGCATTGACCGCGACGAAGATGGCTGGGGCGCGGGCCCGGGATGCGAAGGTCCCGACTGTGACGACGCCAACGCGCTCATTTTCCCGGCTGCCGACGAGCTGTGTGACGGCATCGACAACGACTGCGACGGCAACCGCGATGAGAATCCGGTGGGCGCCAACGAAGACTGCGACACCGGCTTTGCGGGCCAGTGTGGCATTGGTCGATTCTTCTGTAACGACGGACTTCTGGAGTGTGTAGCCGAGCGCACATCGCAGGAAGAGGTGTGCGACGGCGTTGACAACGACTGCGACGGAGACACCGACGAGAACGCCGATGGCTCGCCGTTGATGACGCCCTGCTATGGCGCCGACCCCGCCACCCTTGGTGTGGGCCTGTGTCAGGCCGGCACCCGGTCGTGCAACGACGGTGTCGTGTCGGAGTGCATGGATGCCGTGCTGCCGCTCACCGAGATCTGCAACGGCCAGGACGACAACTGCGACGGCCGCATCGACGAAACAGACCCCGGCTCGGGCATCGCCTGCGCCACAGGGCTTCCCGGTCTGTGCGCTGTTGGCGAGACCGTCTGCCAGCTCGGCGACATCGTGTGTGACGCCAACGTCAACCCGGGCGATCAGGCCGAGCGGTGCAACGCCGTTGACGATGACTGCGACGGGCGTGTCGATGAGGACTTTGGCGGCATTGGGCAGCCGTGTCAGGTCGGAGAGGGCACCTGCCGTCGCCCCGGCGTGCTGATTTGCCCGCTCGAAGGCGACTCAGAGCCCATCTGCGACGCCACGCCCGGTGCACCCAACCCCACCGAACGCTGTGACTACGCCGACGACGACTGCGACGGAGACACCGACGAGATCTACCGCAACGAATTTGGCGCTTACGTCGGCGTCGAGAATTGCGGCGCCTGCGGCTTTGACTGCAACCTGCGCTGGCCGGGTGGCAGCGCACTGTACAACGTCGTGCCCAACTGCTCTGCCGCCGGAGCCACCGCGAGCTGCGGGTTCACCTGTGTCGATGGCTGGGTAAACGCCGACCGCATCGCCGACAACGGCTGCGAGTTCCGCCCCGAGTCCGAGACCGTGTATGTTTCCACCTTCGCAAACGGTGGACGTGACATTGGCGGCTGTGGTGCGTGGGATGCACCCTGCGCGTCGATCTCGGGCGCGCTTGATATCGCGCAGAGCTCGGGCCGGACGCGCGTGCGCGTCTCCACCGGCCTCTATCGCGAGAACATCACCCTGCGCAACGGCATCTCTGTACTCGGCGGTCACTCCAACCTGAACTGGGTGCGCGAGCCTGACGTCTTCGGCACGTCGATTCGAGGAGCCGAAGCTGCGCCGTCCGTTGGTGCCCCCAGCGACCGTATCGTGGTAACAGCCGATGGCATTACGGCTGCGACCGAGTTCTCGGGCTTTATTATCACCGGCGTGAACGCCGCTGCAGGCGGCAACTCGATCGGTATTCTCGTTCGCAACAGCAATCGCAACCTCGTCATTCAGAACAACGAGGTCGCCGCCGGCGCCGGCGGTAGTGGTTCACCCGGCGCTGCCGGATCACCCGGCGTCGCTGGCGTGTCAGGCGGCAATGGAAACAGCGCGAAGCTCGCGAACGACGGTGCGGCTGTCGTCCCGGGTGGCGCAGGTGGCTCGCGAAGCTGCGGCGGAGAGAGTGTCAACGGAGGAGCGGGTGGCAACGGGGAAGATCCGATTGTAGATTATTCATCGGGCCTGCTCGCAGCCTCTCCAAACGGGCCGGGCAGAAACGGAGCCGGTCCGGCCGGCGGCGCAGGCGGCTCGGCCGGCTTCGACATGGACGGCGATGGCTCGTGTTTTGTCGCCGGTGTCATCGCCGGAAACCCCGGAAACGCGGGTGGCAATGGCGTCGATGGCGCGGGTGGCGCGGGTGCAAGCGGCGCATTCGGCGGTGTTACCTCGGGCCTGTGGCGCGGAAACACAGGCAGCAACGGCGCCAGTGGCACCAATGGGTCGGGCGGCGGCGGTGGCGGTGCTCCCGGCGGTGTCGATTACTGGGCAAGCAGCTCCAACCTGTTCCCAGGAAGCGGCGGCGGTGGCGGCTCGGGTGGCTGTGCCGGCAGCGCTGGCCTCGGCGGCGGAGCTGGCGGCGGTTCGTTCGCCGTGTTCCTCACCTTCACGGGCATTGGGCCCGATTCGGCCTCCGACCTTCCCGTGCTCATCAACAACCGACTGCGCCGCGGGCTCGGCGGCAAAGGTGGCGACGGTGGAACCGGTGGCGGTGGTGGTGAAGGCGGTGCCGCCGGAGCAGGTGGCGCCATTCTCAACGGTCAGACCTATTCGTTCTGCCTCGTCCCGGGTTCGCCCGGTGGTGTCGGCGGTCGCGGCGGCCACGCCGGCGGCGGCGGCGGTGGAGCCGGCGGTGCCTCGTTCGACATCTGGGTGCAGAACTCCAACGGCTTCGACGGCGGCTATGCCGAAAACGCCTTTGACCTCGATGACGCTCAGGCGACCGGCGGTGCCGGCGGCACCGGTGGAAACTCCTCGAACACCTCCATCGGCGTAGGTGCCAGTGGCGTTGTCGGCGGCTCGGGCCGAGTGCGAGAAGTACCCTGAACTGACGCGCTAGAGCGGTTCACGGCGGCCACTTCACATCGGACCGACGCGGCCACCTCATCCTCGAATTCGTTCTGCCCCACGTGCAGCAGACGTTGCCCAATGGTCACGCATCCGCTATGCGCGCGACTCCGTTTTGTGACCTCAAAAGACCCAACCGCACCCCTGACCCATCATGAATCAGCCTGCCAAGCCGTGGACTCTGCCGATGCCCGAAGAACAGTTCGCGTTCATGCGCGACATCCTCGCGGCACCCAGCCCGGTCGGCCTCGAAGCAGCGATGACCTTCGGCGTGCTCGCACCCTTCTTCAGAGAGCTCAACCCCTCCTGGGGTCATCACACCTATCAGGGCAACGCGGGCCTGGTCGTCGACACCCACCCCGGGCGCGACGACATGTTCAGCGTCATGATCATCGGTCACGCCGACAAAATTCGCATGCAGGTTCGCAGCATCGGTGATGACGGTAAAATCTGGATTGAAAGCGATTCTTTCCTGCCCGCTACGCTTATTGGACACCAGGTTACGTTATTCAGCGAAAATCCGCGTGACCCCGGCCAGTATCGAGCCATCGAGGGCGGCACCATCGAGGCCATCGGCGCCATCCACTTTGCCGATGCCGCCGTCCGCGCGGGCGACCGGGGCATTCGCCCCAACATGCTCTACCTGGACCTTCAAATCTGGGGCGAAAAAAAGCGCGAACAGGTGGAGTCCCTTGGCGTGCGCCCCGGCGACACCATCATCCTTAATAGACCCATTCGGCGCGGCTTCAGCCCCGACACCTTCCTTGGTGCTTACCTCGACAACGGGCTCGGCTGCTTCGTCGCGGCCGAGGTCGCCCGGCTGATACAGGCGCATGGAGGACTCGAAAATGTCCGCGTCCAGTTCGCCTTCGCCGCCTATGAAGAGATCGGCCGCATGGGCAGCCGTGTTTTCGCCCTCGACCTCAAACCCAATGTCATCCTCGCCGTGGACGTCAACCATGACTTCGTTGCCGCGCCGGGCATCAGCGACCGCCGCATGACCCCACTTGCCATGGGACAGGGCTTCACGCTCAGCGTCGGCGCCATCGCCAGCGAATCGCTCAACACCATGATCCAGCGCGCCGCGCGCGAACACGGAATCCCTTTCCAGCTCAGCGTCGCAGGCCGTGATACCGGCACCGACGCCATGGCGGCCGTGTTCGCCAGCATTGACGCGGCCGCCACCAGCATCGGCTTCCCGATTCGCAACATGCACACCATCAGCGAAACCGGACACACCTCAGACGTGCTCGCCTCGGTTCACGCCATCTTCCAGACCCTCGTCGCCATGAACGAGCAGAAGGTCGACGCCAACTGGTTCCGAAACAACCATCCCCGACTCGACTCCGTATCTCCGCTCACCCACGGCACCGTGGTGGTCGAACGCAAAAGCTAAGCCGGTCGTCACGGGCGTGTGAATCACTCCAACGCCCTCTCGCAGCAAGTGTGAGCGCCCGGACCCGTGCCGTTCAGATCCATTGCCCCTCCTGGCAACGCCGCTCTGGGCACCTCTACGCCGCCCCTGAATTCATTGTGCAGGGCGGCGGTACGACCCGGGGTTCACATACGCCCGCGGCCACCGCGTTCGCGTTCCAGCAGCTCTTTGTACTCCAGCGAATGGCGTGTCCATGGACGAAGCTCCAGCCGCTTCAACCCAATGGGCTCGCCCGTCCCCTCGCACACGCCGTAGGTGCCGCGCTCAAACTTGGCCAGCGCCCGGTCAATCTCGCGCAGCAGCTTTTTCTCTTTGTCGGCCAGACGCAACAGGTACGCCTGATCGGTCTGCCGACTGGCGATGTCCATCTCATCCGGCAGGTTGTCGCTATCTTCCACCGCCTCGGCCAGGTGCCGCTCAAGACGCTCTTTCACCTGCGTGCGCTCGGCGAGCAGCAGACCACGAAGGCGATGCAGATCGTCGGGCAGAAGCTCACGAGGCTCGTCATCGTCCATCTCGTCCAGATCTTCGATCTCGACGTCGTTCTTCGGATCCGTCATGGGCTACCTCGATGTGAGTTACTGCAGTCAGAAAAAAGGCGACCGTGCCTTAGCAACTTCCCAACGGGTCTGACAAGCGCCTATCAGCCAGACATCCCCGTTTTGGCCGCTCCTTCCGGAATTGTCTAGCCTGCGCTTCCATACCGGGCTGCGAGGCGGCCCAGAAGCACCGTCAGCTCAGGCGCAAGCGGAGCTTCAAGCACCGTACCATCCGCAAACACAAGGCGGAACGCATGTAGCGCCAGCCGACCCGGCTCGTCACCCAGCCAGGGACGCAGCTCACCATAGCGCGCGTCTCCCAGCAAGGGGTGACCGATCGCCGAAAAGTGGCGTCGTATCTGATGCTTGCGACCTTCTTCCGGCCTGGCGATCAGCAGGCTGTATGGGCCGATCCAGCGCAGCAGACGGTACCGCGTCGTCGCATTGACCATGCGCGCGCCGTCCTGAATCTTCCGACGAATAATCCCTTTCCGGTGACAACGGCCGTGCACCACCGCGATGTACGTCTTGTCAATGTCGTGTCCGGCAAAAATCTGACCCAGCTCGCCGCGAACGTCGCCGCGATCAGACACCAGCACCAGACCCGACGTCTCTTTGTCCAGACGGTGAATGGGCGATACCGTGCCATTTGGTCGAAGCTCGCCCTGAATCCACTCGTCCAGCACCGGAGCCGGATCGTTCGATGCCGGGTGAACGAGCCAACCCGAAGGCTTGTCGATCACCCACGCACCCCGATATTTCCCCAGTAACGTGGGCCGAGTCGTCGACACATCGTACCGAAGTGGAGGCGCGGAGGGGTCCCATGTCACAGCAGGAATCTCCACGTGAATCGGCGGCTGTGGACGCTCCGGCTTCGGCTCTGCCGTTGCCGCAGCGGCACGCGGCTTTGGTTGGCGCACCCGGTCGGCCACCTTTTGCGCCGTTCCGCCACTCCGCTCGGCGACCGCTACCCCTGCTTTGGGCGCTCTGGGCGCCGAGGAACCCCCACCGCGGACGGGCGCACCACCAGGACGTGATTCGGTCGTTCGGGATTTCGAATGACCGGCACCACCAGCCGGCGTGCCGCCTTTTGCAGGGCGGTTGGCACGATTGGCGGGGCGCGAAGAACGGGGCGGAGACTGACTCATGGACGGGTCCAGTTGACGTCGAAGGCGAAGGGCCCGTGCCGACGAAGAGAAGAATTGGCGCTGATAATCAGGCGACCGATAGCGCCCATGCCTGCCGAAACCTCGTTCTGCGCAAGCAACTCCACCGTCGCGCCCGCAGCGATGCGCGTCGGCTGCTCGGCAAGACCAAACTGCAAATCGGAGTAAGGCGGCTCCTCGGAACCCGAACCCTCACCAGCAGACGTCGGCGTGTAGTTCAACAGGTTCCACGAGAGGTCTTCCACAGCAAAACCGCCCGTATTCTCGATAGAGACTACCACCTGCCAGAGCTCGCCATCATCCGCCACCGCGTCTCCGTTGCCGAATTCGGGCACCTGCTCCACACGGGTCCCGGCCAGACGAAGCGTGTCCGGCGGGCGCACCGTCACATCCACATTCTCGGAAGCCGTCGCAGCGGTCGAGGACGTCGCCGAGAGCTGTAGCGCAGCCGCCACCTCAGTGGGCTCCGCAGCCACCACAAACGTCACCTCGACCTCGACCTGACCCGCCGCGTTCAACGTGTTCACTACGTCGCCCACCTCGACACCGGTCAACGACGACGACGACGACGAGGCCTCGACCACAAGCTCCTCGGCCGCCGCATCGCCTGTGTTACGCAGGGTAATCGTCAGCTTCCAGCTCTCGCCTGCATCAATGAAGCGGTTCCCGTCCCCGGTCACCTCCTCCAGCGCGTCGCCGGTAAAGTCCAGAATCGCCGTCGGGATTGTGGCCACCGTCAGCTCGATGGTCTCATCAATGACCTCCAGGCCATTGGCACCAAAGGCTTCCACCGTCAGCGGTGCCAGACCATCGGTCGCGGCGTCCTGCACGGTGAACGGGAGCGTAAACGCTACCGCGGTGTCGCCCACGTCGGTCAGCGCGGTGGAAGGAGCTTCGAGGCCCAGCTTCGTACTGTCTGACCGAAGCTGCACCGTCACCGCCTGACCTTCGGTCGCGTTCGCATACCGGACACTCCCGGTAACCTCCCAGGTCTCACCCGGATTCGGCACGCCATTCCCGTTACCGTCCACTTCGGTGGCGGTCGGCGTCGTGCCCCACTCCAGCGTCACCTCGACAGGCTCGGTGCAAACCTCCGTGCATCCCCAGAAACCTGTCTCACACACGCAATCGTACTCGCAGAGGCCGTCCACATACGAGCGCGTGGTGCCCTCGCACCCACACGACGCATTGTTCGTCGGGTTCTCGGAACCCTCACACGCCGGGTCCGCACCACCACCGCTGCCATCCAGGCCGGCGTCCGAACCCGTCGACGGCTCCTCGTCCCCGCCGCACGCCGATACCCACAAACCACACAACAGACACGCTCCTGCCATCCATCGAAGAGCGCGTTCTTCCGTCCTGCGACGTTCCTGCTTCATGACTTTCTCGCGGTGACTGGGCGCCCAGAGCGCGCCACGTTCAAACCACGATACAGTACCCCTGCTCGCACTTCGCTGCAACGAACTACATCGCCTCGTCGCGAAGCCACTCACCCATGCGCTCGCCGATCATCAGCGTCGGCAGGTGAATGTTGCTCGCCGGAATACTCGGCATCAGACTCGCATCCCCTACCCGAAGGCCTTCCACGCCGCGCACTCGTCCCCGGCCATCGCACACCGCCATCGGGTCTTCCGCCACGCCCATCGGCAACGTACCGCACGGATGATAACCCGAGTCCGTCATCCTTCGAATCCACCCGTCGATCAACTCGGCCGACTTCAGACGAGACTTCAGCGGCACAAGGTGCCACGCCAGCTTCGACATGCACGGCTGGCTCGCCAGATCACGCATTCGCTCAATCGCCTCCACCGCCCTGCCCCGATCCTGCGGATGCTCCAGAAAGCGGTTCTCCACCACTGGCTTCGCATCAGGGCGAGCGCTCTCCCAGCGTATTGACCCGTAACCTTTGGGCTTTCCCAGCGCCGACATGATCGAAAATCCATTCAGCTGAAATGAAGGAAACGCGATCACCGACCCCGGTTGCATCAACATGTCGTTCGGCTGGCCGTCCCGACTCTGATAACGCATCACCGTCTGCATCAACGGATCACGCCGATTCGTGCGCCAGCTCTTCGTCATGAAGAACACCGCAAATCCCGGGTGATCCAGCAGGCGCGCCGCCACTCCGGGCGACTCGGCCACCACCTCAACCTTCAGCCGCTCCAGATCGGGCCGCGAACCAATGCCCGACCGCAACAGCAGGTGCGGAGACTGAATGGCACCCGCGCACACCACCACATGCCGCGTGGACTCCACCCTCACACCCGTCGGCGTGCAAAGCTCGACGCCAACCACCTGCCGATTCCGAAACAGAATGCGCTGCACCAGCGTATTCGCCTCGATCGTAAGATTCGGCCGCGCCCGTACAGCCGGCGTCAGCCACGCCTCGGCTGCGCTCACCCGTCGCCCCTGTATGCGGTTCAGCGTATGCGGCCCCGTGCCCGTCGTGGTCGGATTATTCGTGTCATGACTGCGCGGAATCCCAAGGCGATCGCTGGCTTCCACAAAAGCAGCCTGCCAGGGCACCCACTCCGACTCCGGAGGACGCTGCAAGGGCAAAGGACCGCCCTGCCCATGCCATTCATCGACAATATCCAGGTCGTTCTCCAGACGCTTGAACGCCGGAAAACACTTCTCCCACGACCACTCCGAAAGTCCCAGGGAAGCCCATTCATCATAGTCATAAGGGTTACCGCGCCACGCAATACACGTATTGACCGCTGATGAACCCCCTACCACCCGTCCACGAGGCAACGGAAACCGAATCTGGCCCACCGTCGGTCGGTGCCGAAACCCCCAGTCATGACGCCGAAACGAATTGTACCGACCATCCGCCAGATCGCGCGGAAGCAGCGCCGGCTCTCCATAATCGGGTCCCGCCTCCACCAGTAACACCCGACGATTCGGATTCTCGGACACACGCGCCGCAATCACAGAACCAGAAGCACCCGCGCCCACGATCACCACAAATTCATCTGCGTCTGACATGCGTTCATCCAGGGAAGGTTCGTACGAGCGAACCCGACGACTCTGCCCACGCCTGACGCAGCGCGCAATACCCCACGCGACGGGCAGGGCGGCGGTACGCTCAAATCACCGCCGCCTCATCCGGCCCACCCCCACGCATTCAACAGCCTCGCCGCGCACTATTCGTCCAGAATCCGCATCGGCGGATCATCCAGGTCGTCGAACTGACCGTCGCGGGCCGCCCGCACAAACAGCCACGCAAACAGCGACGCCAGCGAAAGCGACAGCGGAAGCAACAGCGCAATCATCTCCATAAGCGCATCCTCCATTCAATCGACAGCGCACCCACAATCACCATCAGGCTCGATACCGGCATCAGAATGGCGGCCACCAGCGGGTCCACGTACCCGGCCGCCGCCGCCGTCACCGCCGAGAGGTTGTAGACGATGCTCAGTGCACCGTTACGACGAAGCGCCTGCCGGGTCAGTACACCCACACGAATCGCATCGCGTACCGGCTGCAACGACGGCTGAAGCACGACGATATCGGCAGCCAGTACAGTCGCCTCTGCGCCGCTCGACATCGCCACTCCCACGTCTGCGGCCTGCAGCGCCGCTGCGTCGTTCAAGCCATCGCCGACATACAAAACATGCGCACCATTCGTTCGGGCGCTCTCAATCCACTGCGCCTTCGACTCCGGCGTCATACCGGCGCCCGCATCCGATGCGTGCGATTTCGCCCACTGCGCCTTCGCCGCCGTGCGCTTGTGCGATTGACCTGCGTCCAGCCTTGTCGCTATACCCACCCCGCATGATCATCGGCATCCTCAAAAGCATGCGGCCCCACCAGTGGGTCAAGAACGCATTCGTTCTGGCCCCGGTCGTGTTCGCCGGAAGCTTTGACGATGCCCAACAGCTCGCGCGTGCATTCGCCGCCGCAGTACTCTTCAGCATCGTCTCTGGCTCGGTTTACCTCCTTAACGATGTCCTCGATGTCGAAAAAGACCGCGCACACCCCGTCAAACGACATCGACCCGTCGCCTCTGGCGCCGTGCCCATCCCCGTCGCGCGCACAGCCAGCGCGCTGCTCGCACTCACTGCGCTCGCGCTTGGCTTCTGGCTCGCGCCCCTCGCAGGCGCTTGCCTCACCACCTATCTCGCCCTCAATCTGGCCTACTCGGTCAGGCTCAAGCACGTCGCCTGGCTTGACCTGGCGATCATCGCGACGGGGTTCGTCATCCGGGTCCTCACCGGCGGATTCGCCACCCACATTCACATCTCCACGTGGTTGCTCGCCTGTACGTTTTTACTCGCCATCTATCTGGGACTCGGAAAAAGACGCCACGAACTCCGCGATGAAGCCGCCGGCACGACCACCCGCGCCTCGCTCAAACAGTACACACAGGCCCGCGTCGCCTCGGCCATGGCGTTCACTGCCGTAGCCACCATCACCGCCTACTCCACCTATACCTTTAGCCATCACGCCCGACTGGTCTTCGGAACGCCATGGGTTCCGCTCACCATTCCCTTCATCGTCTTCGGAATCACCCGCTTTTACACGCTCACCGGTCGCACCGACACGTCCGCCAGCCCAACCGACAGAATGGTCACAGACCCCCTCTTTGTGACCAATATCCTGCTCTGGGGGCTACTCGTGCTCGGACTTATCTACCTGTGATGCCCACTCCCCATGGTCAACGGCCACCGTGATAACCCAACGCCTTCCACGGAGCCCGGCGTGACCTCTGCCCAGCATGTCGTCTGGCGTCGGTTTCGCTTCGCCGGGCTGATCGCCCTCGTACTGCTGCCGCTGGCTGCGGCGCTTGGCACCCTCATCGGAAGCTCCGGTGCAGACCCCGCCTTGCTCCGTCAGGCGTTCACCTCTCCCGACTCCACCGCGGCGACCATCGTCTTTCAGGTCCGCCTCCCCGCCGTGCTCCTCTCGTTTCTGGCCGGCGCCCTGCTCGCCACCAGTGGCGCCGCTATGCAAGGCCTCGTGCGTAACCCCCTCGCAGACCCCTATATTCTGGGCATCAGCGGTGGTGCAGCGCTCGGCGCTGCCTTCTCGTTGCTGCTTGCTCCCCCGCAATGGGCCGGCTGGCTAACCTCACTGCTTGCGTGCGCCGGCGCACTCGGCACCACCCTCCTCGTCGCTTCGCTGGCATCCGCCACGCGCGAACGGGCGCAATCCCCTGTCGGCCACAACCTGTTGCTCGCCGGCGTCATGGTCAACACCATCGCCGGAGCGCTCCTGCTGCTGGGCGCCAGCCTCGCAGACCCCATCCGCGCACGCACCGTGCAGCTGTGGATGATGGGCACCATCGACGCCACCCGACTCACCACCAGCACCTGGCTCGTCATCATCGGCGTCGGACTCCCTGCCGCCCTGTGGCTGCTGACCAAAAGTCACCACTTCAACCTGCTGGCGCTCGGCGACAGCGAAGCGCAGAGCCTGGGACTACAGACCACCTCGTTTCGACGCCATGCCTTGCTCGCCATCACCCTCTGCACCGGATTCACCGTCGCCGCCACCGGCCTCATCGGCTTTGTCGGGCTCGTCGTTCCCCACCTGATCCGCACCGCCGTCCACGCCGACAACCGCGTCGTCGTACTGCTCTCTCCGCTCTACGGCGCGCTCTTTCTGGCGCTCGCCGATACGGCCGCGCGCGGCCTCTATTCCGTAGCGGGGTCTTCGATTCCCGTCGGAGTGGTCACCGCCCTCATGGGGGCTCCGCTATTCCTGTGGCTGCTGGTCAAACGCGGAGCGGGCACATGAAGACCCATGAACAGGGCGGCATCACGCTCCACGAAATCTCGGTGCATCACGGACGGTCGCACGCGCTCCGCAATGTCTCGCTGCAAATCCAGCCGTGCACACTTACCGCACTGACAGGCCCCAACGGCGCCGGAAAATCGACGCTGTTGAATATCATCGCGGGCGTTCTCATACCTTCCGGGGGTACGCTCCGTTTAAACGGAGCGCCACTGCCGACCCACCAGAGACAAGTCGCCCAGACCGTCGCAATCCTGACCCAGCAGCCTGCACACCTGCCCGGGTTGACCGCTCACGAAACCGTGCTTCTTGGCCGTTCACCCTGGTCAGGTGCGTTTGGGCTGCCGTCGCACAGCGACCACCAGACCGCCCAGACCGCGCTCGATGACTTGGGCATTGCACACCTCGGCTCGTCACCGATCGAGCGACTCTCCACAGGGGAGCGCCAACGGGTGCATTTTGCCCGCGTGTTGTGCCAGAACACCCCCTTCCTGCTCTTCGACGAACCCTTCAGCGCACAGGACGTAGATGGCGTCGGCGCCATGCTCCGAGCCCTGAACATGCGCGCGACCCAGGGCCACACGGTCATCGTCGTGCTGCACGACCTGAACCTCGCGCTTGGGGCGTTCGAGAGCCTGATCGTCATGCAGAACGGCGAAATACGTGGTCACGGAACGCCCGATGATGCGCTCGCGGCGCTCACAAAGGTCTATGGCCAGACCTTACAGTTCGAGCGCGGCGATCGCGCGCGGGTCGCGCTACCTGTGTGGCGATAACGCACGCAGCAAACGCACCTCGTTAACGCGCCAGCGCGTGTAACAGAGCACCCAGCTCCGAAAACCCCGCCGCCCTGTGAAAATCCTCAAGGTCGCGCGGCACGGGTGCCTCGAAATGCTGCGCGGGTGCGGCGTGAATCTCAATCCGCCACGCATGAAGCGCCTGCCGAGGGTGTCTGTGGTCTGGTGGATTCGAATACCATTCCTCGCCTACCAGCGGATGACCCACATGCTGCGCGTGAATTCGAATCTGGTGCGTACGACCGGTGTGCAGGGTCACCCCACACAATGTCATCCCCTGACTCACCGCCAGGCGCCGGATGCTCGTGTGCGCAGGTTTTCCCGCTGCTGTGACGCCCAGTAGCCGCCCTGTACTATCCAGCGCGCCTACCGGCGCCGTTACTTCCAGACGCTCGTGGGCCAGCTCGCCCTGCAGCCAGGCAAGATACGTCTTGTTCGCGTGAGGCGCTTGCAGACGCGCCTGCCACAGCGGCACCAGAGATTTGCGCCGCACCAGCACCAGCGCACCGCTCGTGTCCGCATCCAGCTGATGTACACACCACACCATGCGGCCATAGTACTGCATCGCGAACCACTGCAGACAATCTGCGTCATCCAGCGCTCGACCCGCCGTCGGCAAACCGGGCGGTTTGTTCACCACCACCACGCCATCGCGGTCAAACAGCACACACTCGGCGAAGGGCCGGCCATCGGGCAGTCTCGAAGCAGCATGCGGCATGCCAGGCGCTCTCTTGCGAACGAAGCAGGAGTCGTTATCACTCTCCCCTCTATACCCGATTCTGGCGCAGGTGTGGTTTATGAGTCTTGCGGTTCCCTCTCCGTCCGCGTTCCCCACCGAGGCGCAGCTCCAGACGCTGGCCATTTTCCCGCTTGGCGGTGTGTGTCTCTTTCCCAACACATCGCTTTCGCTGCACATTTTCGAGCCGCGCTATCGCGAAATGGTCCAGCAGGCCATCGTAGACTCGGCTCCCATCGCCATCGCCACCATCGATACCGCTACCGCACAATCCGCTCGGCCCTCTGTGCACCCGGTGGCCGGCGTAGGAACCATCGCACAGCACGAACGGCTGCCCGATGGTCGATTTCAACTTGTATTGCAGGGTGTTGCGCGCGTGAGACTCGGGCGGGAGCTGGCCGTGGAGACGCCATGGCGTCAGGTACAGGCCTCACTGCTACGTGATCTGGTGCTCGACCCGGCTGCCGCAGCCCAACAAGCCACCGCCCTGCGCGGCATTTTGCGAAGTCTGGCGCTCACCAACCCACAGGTCGGGCCGGTATTTGCCCGCCTCGCGACACACGACGAGTCGCCCGCCCTGTTCGTAGACCGTGTAGCCGACGCCCTGATACGGGACGCGGACTCACGTATGCAACTCATGACCGAGCTGCAGGTGGACCAACGTCTGGAACGCGTACTGCAGAGAGCCAGCGAGCTGCTGGCCCGCTTTGCCGGCATGAAGACCAACGCCGTTCGCAACTAGGGGAACGGGAACGGAAACCCGCCCTCGGACGATGGCGTCGCACAGAAAGGCCCAAGACCCAGCAGGTCAAACGGGGGCTGACGACATACCTCGCCATCACGGCATGCCGAGTCGTCACCGACCGTGCAGCCGTAGCAGGTATAGATCTCGTCCCCACCTCCGAACAGGTCAAAGGTCACATTGCAGGTGGTCGCCTCACTGCAGGTAGCCTGAAAGGGGTCGGAGGCCGAGGGAGTACCCGTGGTACCGTCCGTGCCCGGACACGTCCCCGTCAGGTAGCACCCCACCACAGGATCGCACTGCACCCGGTTTGAACTCCCTGTGTAACCTGCTGCAGCCGCACGCGAACGACACTGCTCGTCGCTGGTGCAATCGCCAGTTGTGGGCGGGGTAATACAGGCCGATGTAGCCGCATCGCAAACGCGAGAGGTCGTTGAACAATTCGTGCGGGTCACCACCGTCGAGTAGTCGCAGCTACCCCCCGAACAGCGACCGTTTGCGCTATAGCTCACGAGCGTGTTTCCATCGCACAGCGAAGCCGGCCGCGGACAATCCACCGAGCTCGAACACTCCGACGTGTCTTCGATGCAGGCGCCTGCAGCGCAAACCTCATTGCTCGCGCACTCGTCAATCAGCGTCTGGCCAGAACCGGACGCGTTGCACCGATACACATCACCCGTCGCGCACACCGTGGCGTTGGGCGTGCACACCTGATCCACACACACGCCAGCCGAACAGTAGTCACCCACCGGGCACGCGGTGGTCGCTTCGGTCAATCCCTGCTCGTCACAGGTCACCACTGACCTCTGATCCGCGCTGCATCGAGTGCTACGCGGCTCGCACACCCGGCTTCGACACTGCGCGGTGCCTGCTCCCGTCGACACGCAGGTCGATGCTTCGGCCGCACAGTCACGCTCGGTGTAACCTGTGCCTGTCGACGTACACGTCAACAGCGTGTCGCCCGAACAGGACTGAGCCCCCGCTGAACAGGAGTTCGACAGACATGCACCAGCGACACAGCTCGTACCTGACTCACAGGTGACCACGGGAAGGAATCCCAGTCCGTCTTCACGGCAGGCACGATAGCCGGGCCCCACACACGAAGATGCGCCGGGGTCGCAAATCCGCACCTCGCATTGCCCATTCGCACAGCCGCACCCGAACTCGGCATCAGCACACTCCGGGGTAGCCGAGCACGCCAGACCCACCTGAGCAGTGCCCGTCTCGTCACACGCCAGCACAGTGTCACCGTCGCAGGTCAACGAACCGGGCTCGCACGTCTGAACGCGACAGGTACCTTCGACACACGACTGACCATCGCCACAGGGCAACGACTCCCGCGAGGTGCCGGTGCGGTCGCACAGGAACGCCGTACTCGCATTCAGGCAACCAATCTCGTTCGGCTCACAAATCTCCGTCACGCACGAGGCTCCATCGGCTGACTGCACGCAGCGATCCTCGCACGTCGATTCCAGGTAGCGCGCGCCATCGTTCGCGCACGTCTGAAGGATGTTTCCGTCGCAGCGTGTCTCGCCGGGCGTACAAATCGGCTCCTCGATCGGCCGGCACAGCCCCTCACGGCAGGCCTGCCCACCCGCGCATTGCGCATCGTCTGTGCACTGTGCAGCCACACATTGACCTGTACGCGTGTCGCAGGCCTCGCCTGCCGCGCAATCCACCGCCAGCGTGCAAAATGACTCACATGCACCCTCTACGCAGCGACTCCCGGCGCCGCAGTCCGCCGTCGTCAGGCAACCCACGCACACCCGACTCACCGGATCACACACGGGCAGCGCACCCCGACAAGGGTCGGCTACGTCGCACGCCTCGCGGCACTCGCCTTCAAAGCAAAGCTCTCCGCCGCGGCAATCTGTCGCGTCCACACAGGGCGGCAACACTACCGCGTCGCCACCACCCGAGGTGTCCGTCACACCCACATCGCCTGAGCCTGACCCGGGCGTGGAGGCATCATCGCCGCCGCAGGCAAGTAGCAACACGCCGGTACAAAACATGGTGAGG
>Ga0169931_10004318_pt1 | contig 22157 bp, 15 predicted proteins | sample Kivu_15m_20L_FD_129675 | JGI IMG/M metagenome (GOLD analysis project Ga0169931, IMG submission 129675) | Freshwater microbial communities from Lake Kivu, Western Province, Rwanda to study Microbial Dark Matter (Phase II) - Kivu_15m_20L... | ecosystem: Environmental > Aquatic > Freshwater > Lake...
AAAAATTCAATAGATTTAATCTTATGATTTTTATAAGCAAATGAATTCTTATATTCTTTCCAAGAATTAAATCCAAGTTTTTTAGAAACATTGGTTAAATTATGATAGTTAAACTTTTCTAGAGGATTGTTGGATTTACCTTTTCTTGGAATTTTATTAGAATTTAAATTTTTCCAGTCTTCAAAATTTAGATTTTCATTTATATAATAAAGAGTTTTTTCAAAACTGTAATTATTTTCTGCACAATATTTTACTAAATCAAAAATTTGTTGAGTATATTCAATCGTTTGTCTATTAGAATGAATTTTTCTTTTCTGATCTGAATTCTCTCCATTCCAACGTTTAATATTAGCAAGTCTATTAATTTCAACAAAATAAGTTTTTGGTTTGTTTTTTCCTCTTTCTGCAGCATCTTTTCTTTGATTATATCCCCACCCATCACTAATTGCTTGAGAAAAATTATTTCTAAATTCTTTATCAGTTTTAAGTTTTTCAGATAGAATATAGTTTCCTTTTGTTGAATTTTTTATTTTTTCTTCTATAGACAATCCATGTATTCCAGATTTATTTTCATATGATTTTTTACCTCCAATTGAACCATTGATCTTTCCATTTTTTGACATTTGATCTTTTGTCATATTGAAAAATGGAATACCCTGTTCTCTTTTTCTCTGTGCAGTAATTTTTCCACCAATTTTGCCTGCAATACTGCAGTGTTGTTTGTGATAATCAAAATGATCATTTCTTGACATTCTAATTAAATTTTCTGGACTATTATTATATCTGTCGTAATTTATGTGATGAACTGTTTTTCTTTCTTCATTTATTCTTATTGGATTATAATTATGATCATTTATAATATCATTTTCATCTTTCCATTCTGATACTAACCTATGAACAAATTTCCATTTTTGAGATTCATTTTCAAAGATTTGTGAATATGTTGAATTTTTATTATAATTTGAAATTTGTTTTTTCCTAGAATAAAAAGGAATCATAGAATCACCAACTTGAAGATCTTTTGCTTCTACTTTTCCTTTATTCCAAACAGGAAACTTATGGTCTAGAGTACATGTGATTGATTTATCATTATCTAATGTAATTTTAACAACTTTTTGATCTTTTCTTGTTACTCCAGCCCAACTAATAATTCCTGGAGCAAATTTTCCTGTATTTGGATTGCAAGAATAAGTCCAAAGTCTTTCTCCTTTGTTAAATTCAACCGCAATTTGATTTAAAGTCAAATTCCTACCATCAAGAAGAGGAATTTCAGTATCCATTGTTAAACAAGAATCATAAACAAGTTTATTTCTATATCGCGACATTACTTCTTTTAAATATTGTTCTGCTTTAATTTTCGGTAAATTACCTACATCAATATAGAAAATTCTACGTTCAGGTGCTCTAGATAATCTATAAATAACTAAGCTATCTTCAATCATTCTTAATTGATTTACAGCTTTAATTGATTTATGAATGTAACTTAAAACTAAATTTCTATTATAATCCATAAGTCCTGAAGGTACAAAAGTTATCGCATCAGAAGCAATTTTAATACCTTGTCCAGCAAAACCCTGAAAACCTTTATCTGAATAAACAAAATATTCTATGAATTTTCCATAATTATACTTATTAATATCATTATTTCCAAATACAGATAATTCTTCTTCTTTTTTTAATTTTTCTCTGACTTTTTTAATTTTAAGAGGATCAATAAATCTCAACTCTTGAATTCCTTCTTTTGGATTATCAAAATCAATAATTTTATGATAAAATATCTTTCCATCTACATACCATCTTCTAAAAATAGTATGACAATTTTTATTAAAATTTAATATTCTTAAAATGTAGTCAAATTCTTGGTGAATTGATTTTTTAATTTTATCACTCAACTGTAGATTTGAAAGTTCAATATCTACAGGTGAGTAATCTAAATCACTAGCAATAACCTCATTAACAATTTCATCAATAGCAGAATCTACTTCTGGATGTAAAGAAACTTCTCTATATTTTTTTACTAAATCAAATTCATTTTTTGCAGTACCTTCTATATCAAGATAGTGTCCATAATATCCTCCTACTGATATTGTAGAAATTCCATCTTCATCAGTAGGAGGAGCAGGAGAATAAATTTTTCCTGATTTTTTAATTTTTCTATCTTTTAATGAAAATCCAAAAAGTTTATCTGTGGTCATAGTATATTAATTAATATTATTTGGTTAATTTTTGTACTTCAAGTAGTTTATTGATTGACAGGTGTAGTTACTACATCATAATATTGATATTGAAATTCAACAGTAAATTCTTCTATTTGATTATTAGATTCATAATTAAGATCAATAGCAGAAATAGATGAAGGCCAAGCATCATAATATTTATATGTTCGTATTGCTATTTCATTATCTGCTCCAGGTTGTACAGTATCAGTATTATTTGATACTCTTTCTTTAACTCCATCTCTACTTAGTTGTGTAACAGTCATGTCTTTACAATAAGCAAGATTTGTGGTGCCAGTATATCCTAGTGAAGAAACGTTTTCATTCAGAGCATTAATTTGTTTAGACCACTCTTCAAAAACTTTTCGTAAAGAAAAATCACCATCATTAATTACTGTAACTGACCATGGATCAAATGTTCTGTCTCCAGCAACTTTTAACATTCTTCCTTTAAAAGGAATTTCAATTACACCAAGATTGGATGCTGGTATTTGTGCTGCTTTAACCAAAAAAGTTGACCTTTCTTTTGCAACAGGACCAGTAATTCCAGTTGATGTAAGTACATTATCAGGAAATTCTAATGATACTCTAAAAAGATTAGGTCTAGCACCTCCTTTCAATAAAGCAGTTTTAAAATCTGTGATATTTTTAGCCATTATAGAATCTTCTCCTTGATTTATATATTTAATAATTAAATAGCAATCTCGCTAAAGTTTACACCTGTTCTTGTAGAAACAAAAGTGAGTGTTATATAATTAATAGATTTTACAGGTTTGATATAAATTTCTGCATAAAATTCGTTGTTCTCTATAACATTACTTGTGTTATTTTTTTCATCACAACGAATTAAATATTCATAAATACCTCTTCTAGATTGAACATCTCTAAGATATGGTTCTACTGTTGATATAAATGATTCGCGAGTACTTGAATCATTAACTTCAAACAATTGAAATTTACTTAGATTTGAAATAACTTTTTCAAGTTCAATGAATAATCTACGAACATTTATTCTATCAAATGAACTTACATTTGTAAGAGCAGTTTTGTCACCAAAAAGAATAATTCCTTGTCCAGGAACAGAAACAATAGGATTAATTCGAGCACTATACAATTTATCTCTTTCTGACTTTTTAGGATTATATGCAAGTCTCAAAGAATTTTTAATATTACCTCTATTATAACCTGCAGGAGAATACCATGTTTCAGAATTAATAGTAGTTCCTATGCAAAGTCCAGCAACATCTGATGCACATGGAATATAACGATATGTATCATTATACTTATCAAAAATATACTTGTAACCAGAATCAAAAATAGTATAAGAAGAACTTGGAAGTACACTGAAAAAATTAATAATTCTATTAGTTTTTTCGATAGTTGATAAAGAATTTATAACATCACTTCTTGGAGGTGAAATTACTGCAATACAATCTTTTCTGTTCTCTACAATTTGAATTAATTTTTTTGCTTTATTTAAACTAATAGAACCCGGAATTAAAAACTCAATTTCACTAAACAATTCACTTTCTGAAAGTAAATCATAAGCATTTATTAATGCAGTTTCAATTGCATTACTTTGAGACTGCCATAAATAATCTGAACCATTGTTTAAATCAAAAGAAAGAACAGGTTTGTTATTAGATTTAAAAATATCAAATAATGAATTAAGTGTATTATTATCTACAGATACAGATGTTTTATTTGAATTAGGAATAGGTGTTAAAGATAATTTTGAAGTACTGACAAAATTATTGCCTGCATAGATATATGCAGATTTTGCTTCTAAAACTGTTTTCCAATATTTAAATTCTCCATCTGCAGACTTACCATCTTTTGATTTAGATAAATGAGTATGTCTTTCTAAAACTGTTTTTGGTGTTCCAGTGATAGTACCGTTTTCATCTAAAATTAATAAATGAAATTCATCAAAAGATGCATTTCTTTGAAGAGCAAATCCAGAAGTTCCTGGTTGAGATGCAATACTACTCCAATAAAGACCTGGAGAATATTCTAATGTATCATAATAATCAGATACATCGGTGATAGTACCAATTGATGATGTTCCATTCTCATTATATAAAGTTTCTCCAGTAACAAATCTTTCAGTAGAATTTTCTAAAATTACATTAATTTTATCATTTACTACACTATATACCCAAGCATTTTTAGAACCAGATTTAACTATACCTCCAAGTGAACCTGTAAAAGTACTTACAGAATAAGAAGGATAATCAGATGAAAGTGTAGTCACAGGAGTAGTTGCAGCAAATGTCATTTTAATAACAGAAACTACTACTGAAGATTCTGGACTTACTACATCATCATCAAAAGAAATTGCAGGTGTTCCTAATTGACCGCGATTAACTATTAATGTATTACTATCAGAATCAATATCAGTTACTAATACATATTCAAAAGTTGTGCCAGCAGTACCTCCAACAGGAACTCTTTTAATTTTTGCATAATCATTAACTGCAAAACCAGTAACAGAAGATACTGTAATATATTTTTCTGAAGAAGTTAGTTCTGGAGATTCATTTGGTTCATTCAAGGTAGTTGTGGTTGCACTTTCACTAAAAGACCATTTAGTTACATTGGCACCAGAACTATGTCCTGTTGCAACACTACCTAATGCACCACCAACAACTGTTAATTGTCCTGTTGCAACAGAAGAAACTGTTAAATATTCATAATCTACTTTTACAATATCATTAGCACTAAAACCAGCAGAAGATGTGACATTTAATTTTGTTGTATCTGAAGTGGCACCACTTATAGTTAAAATTTGATCTGCTCCGTGGTCAACTGCAACTATTTTTAAATTATTAAATATAGATCCTGGTGTTTTAGCAGCAAACTTATAGGAAGGAGAAGTTTCATTTGTTACATAATCTAAATCATTTTCAATAAGTACATTATTTAAATTATCTGTATTTGCATTTTTAAGACCAACAGTATTACTAGAATCAACAGGTCTAATTACTGATACAGTGCCTCCATAAGCCAGGTATTGCACAGCAGAAAACCAAGATTCATAATTATACTCAGTTGGTTTGCCAAAAATTGAAACTAACTCAGTTTCAGATTTAATATTAGTTAATTGATTTACAGGACCTTGTGTAGCAGCAATAGAAATTACACCTACATTTTCTGATGATACTGTAGAGGATGGAACTAATTCTAATTCGCGAACAGTAATTCCAGGCGAAACAAATGACATTTTTATACCTCTATAAATTTTTTTATCTAAACTATTTAGTTATTTTGTAATTTATAAACTCTGACTATATTCCCATATAAATGATTTGTCGCCAAATTCATCTAGATGCCATGTATCACCATTATCATCTACAAATGATTTTTCTTCATCTATTAATCCATCTGATATAAAACCAAAAGGAGACATATCTTGTTCAATAGCATTTTTTTGTTCTTCATAAATTCTTTGTCTAACATCATTTGATGTCATTTCTTTAAAATATGGTTGTATCACCATCCACGCAAAAATAACCATACACATTACTAAGTCATCATTACACCCATCTTCAGATTCAAAAGATTTATTTTTTTGAATAAAAGTAGTTAATTCACTTAAAATTTCATAATCACACAATAAAAGTTTATCATCTTCTATAAGTGTTTTTAAATTAGAACATCCTGTTTTTTTTACATTTGTTGTTGTTTTTACACCTAAATATGATTTATGAGAAAATCCTGTACCTAATATTTGTCCAGCTCTTCCTCTCATTGCACACATTAAGAGATTTTGATATTCAAGATCAAATTGCATAATGTCTGCAACTTGAGCACCAATATCATTCACTTCAATTAATACAAATGCTTTATTATAATTTTGAGCAGTTGTTTCTATAATATTTGGAAATAACATTGGTTTTATTTCATTATTTCTATATTTTCCAATAATTTTATATGGAACTGTTGTTATATCATATATAATAAATGCAGAATAATCATTACTAACACCTCTTGAAACATCTACTGTTATAATATATTCATGATTTTCTTTAGGTTTTTCATAAATATCTAATCCAGCATTAGATATAATTGGATCTTCAATTACAATAGTTCTTAATTTAGAAGGAGAAATTAAAGTATCTACTGAACCTAAAAATTCACAGTTATGGGATACAATATTATTAGAGTAGTAAAGATTGCCATTCTCCACATCTATAGGGTCATAAAGCCATATACCCTCCTCTACTATTTCATTATAAACAATTGTTTTGCCATTTAATAAATCACCAACTTTTAATTTTTCTGATGTAATTTTTAATTTACCAAATGAGTGGTTAGACGAACATTTAATTTCTGTATTATCGTCAAATATGATGTGATGGTAGAAAGGTTTGTAAATTTTTTGAATACCTGTAAAGTTTACAAACCCAGTAGGAGATAAAATTTTATACCCAAAATTTAATTTAAACATTTGTACAGAATTTTCTTTCTACAATTCTTCTAAGTTTTATTTTTATTTATAATCCAAAAAATTTGCAATCATAATTACATAGTATTATAAAGTTCCTGAATAGTGATATTTTTTTCTATTCCATCTTTAGAAACAGTAACAATAGTATCTCCCCCCAAACATTCAAATTCCTGAGTAAATTGCCTAGCTGAAGTATTTGCAATAGTTTGTTCTTTCCATTTTTCATCTCTTCCTGGAACTTGAGACCAATGAACTTCTAGTGGAATATATTCATTTTTATTTCTCTCTGCATCCCGCCACAATTTATAGAACATATTCATTCCATTTGGCGTAGAAATAATAATGACTTTTGTGTTTCTACCCGAAGAAATTGTAGGATATACAGAAGAGAAAAATTGTTCTGCAATATGATTTGGAATAAATGCAAATTCATCTAGAAAAATGATATTAAATGACATTCCTCTCACAGCAGAAGATGATGTTGAATTTGCAGATATTTTAGAACCATTTTCTAATATAAGTGATCCTTTATTCCAAGATATTACACCTTGTTGTAAAAATTTTGGTAAATTTTCATATGCTAATTGAAGTCTTCCTAAAATATCCATTGAAATAGTAGACTTATTTGCAAGAATAGCAATATTTGAATTTGGATTAAAAAGAGAATAGTGTAAAAGATAAGAAATTACTGTAGTAGTTTTTCCTGTTTGACGAGGTAATTTTGCAATATTAAATCTATTATTGTGAAAATTTTTAATTAAATTTTCTTGAAAATCATACATAGTAAAAGGTATTAAACCTTCATCCAAAGAAACAATTTTTACATATGTTTTTGCAAAATAAACTGGATCTAAATCACATTTTGACCATTCTTCAATTAATTCTTGAGACCATTCAATAGATACATTTGATCTTTTTAAATTTGGATTACCTAGATATAAATTATCATTTTTCATTATTATTTTTTTCTTCTTTATGAATCCATGTTTTTAATTCATTGACATAATTTCTTAAAATTGATGATTTTTCTTCATGCCAATAATCATTAGTTTCTAAAAATAATTGAGTATGATTATCTATTGCTTTCAAAATTTGATTAATAGGAGTATTCCACGATTCTCTTACATTTGTATTCCATTCTCTAGGCATATAATTTCTATAATAATTTTAATTATAATAACTTATTTTTATGAGCTTATATTATTTAAGATGTAATTGAAGCATAAGTGATACCTCTGTCATTCTTTTTTCCCATCCATCACCTTTAGTAGTGCCTTTTGCAGGATTAATGCAAGTATTATCTCCAAATTTATCACAAACTAAACTAGCAAGTTCTGTTTCATTTCCTTTTTTATTTGTTCCATTCCAATAGTGTTGATTATCTATCCAACGAGCTTCGCATTTAGGACAAATTTTAATATTCATATGTTTTATTAGTGAATTTTATTAAAACCGTATTTTTTAAATATATATAAAATTAAATTACAATCACAATAGTTAAATTCTTTAACAAGCCCAAGCACGCAATGATTTATTAATTCTACTATTAGGATCATTTGCAGTTTTTTTGCTTGTTAATTTTTTCTTCATTCCTTTCATTCTGGCACAAAAAGAAGCTCTTCTAGGATTGCCAACTTTTTTTGATGGTGCTTTTAAATCACTTCCAGGATTTTCTCTTTCATAGGATTTGCGTCCTTTTTCGTTGAGCCCTCCATTTTTGTTTTTTCCTTCTTTTTTTGTCCAAGCAGCATCTTCTAAAATACCAATAATCAAATTTTCAGAGTCTATGAAAAATTTAGAGTAATTTTTATTTAAAATTCTTTCTAATAATGACAATTTATATAAATTTTCTTTATTTTCATTTTCAAGAAAATCTGATGAAGAATCTGATACTTCATTGCATTCATAATGTTCTTTATAGAATTTATCAAACTCTTCGTTTATTTTTTTTGTATGATTATTTTTCATGTTACTATTTGCGAATGATTTATTTTGTAATTTATCTTTTTTCCATTTTTTTCTTAAATTTTTTTCCATGGAAAGTAAATGACTATAATAGTCTGGAAATTCCATAATATGCTGAAGAGCAATACCATAAGCTTCTTCATGTGTTGTTACATGTTCTCTTTCAACTGTAGAACCAATTTCTGCTTGTCTAATAACATAATCAATAGATATATTATGTTTTTTAGCAATTTCTTGTTCTTTAGGTATTCTTTTATTCATGAAATATAAGAAATAGGTGTTGCAGTAATATCTGTACCACTATTAATTTTTAATTTTTGACCAGGAACAATATGAATAACAATATTTGCACCAGGATTACAAGAAAATGAACCAACTACAGTAGTACCATCATTTTCAGTGATAGTAACAATTCTTGTAGCATTTCCTCCATTTTCATGATTGATATAAATATCTGATGCAACAAGTCCAGTATTACTAGCAGTAGTCGTTAAAGTTACCAAAGGTCCTAAAAGTTTAATTCTCATAATATTTTCCTTTTTATTTCTATTTATTCATTTTTATTTTTTTGAGATTTTAATAATTTTTGTAATTCAGCAGTCGAACCAACAAATAATGAATTATTGGTAATAGTTGTTGAATTTTTTATATTATTTTCGTTATTTAATTCTCTTAGTTTTTTCTGTAAATCTAATAATTTATCTACAATGTCAGCATTATGTTTTAACAATTGACCTACAACTTCATATGCTCTTGGATGATCTGTATTTTGTGCAACTTCTAATGCAGAATTTAAAGCTTGATTACCTCTTTCTAAAATTTGATAATATTTACTTCGAGTATATTCATAATCAGTTGTAATATCATCTTTATCAGATTGAATTATAAATTCAGAAGAACTTGGAGAAATATCTATATCAACTTCAGTTATATTAAAAGTATTATCTAATTTATTAAAAGTATTTTCCATAAATTACAACCATTCTTCATTAAATCCAAAATTATCATCTGCTTCTACTAAAATATCATCTGATTGATTTATAATTGAAAATTTATGATTAGATCCAGAACTAGTAGAAGTTAAATCTATTGTATAACCTTGTGTTGCATTTAATTTTGAAACTGCAAGTTTTAAATTATTATTATCAATTTTTTGAATATAATATGTAGATTGATTAGTTAAACCTCCAATAGATGGTGAATTGCCATTTTTATATTGAACAAAATCACCAGTTACAAATCCATGATTAGGAACGGTAATAGTGTTAGTATTAATATTTACAGATGTAGAAGAATTAAAATTAATTCCATCATTAGTATAGTCTTTCAATGCTGATGGTTTTACTTTATATCTTTTATCTCTTGAAGAAGAATCTATATCATTATAATAATCAATATTGACTTCTTTAATAATTTTGTTAGTTGAAATTGGACCATAAAAATAAGTTTTTACAGTAAAATCTAAACTATAAATTAAACTTCTTTTATTACTGAAATCATCTTCATAATTATCTTGAATATTAATATTATTTAAAGTTATAGGAATATCTCTTTTATCTCCCATTTCAGAATTCATATTAATTGTTATAGTAAAAGTGGGTTGAAAATAAGGTAAAATTTGTTCTACAATTTGAAGAACATCATCATTATTTTTTCCAATAATATTTAATTCAAATTCTAAATTATAAGGAACTGGCGTATATTGTATTTTGATATTATTTGGATTTGTACTGGGATAATTTATTTTTTGAATTGTGTTTATTTTTCTAGAACTGTCATATGATATAGAAATCATTTCAAATGACAATCTAGGTAATGTTATTTGTGTTTTTTTATTTTCTAATAAATCTGGAACTTCTTCTAGTCTCGATAAAAATTTCTCCCTTGGACCATAAGCCAAAGGAACTTTCATAGTTTGAATTATTTGCCCTGTATTATTTTTTCTTTTTAATTCAATATTATTAAAAAGAGTTCCAAACCCAATAACAGTTTTTCTAATAGTTTCATTATAAAAATGTGTTCCCAACATTAAATTACTCCCATATTTCCATATTCTCCAAATGGATTAGTTTCACTAAAATCAATAATTAAATCACTTTCATCTTCAATTGATTTATTTTCAGCATAATTTAATAAATCCATATCTAAAGTTTTAAATGTATTTATAGTTCTAGATGTAGAACTTGTTTGCCCAATCAATGATTCATTTACTAAAAATTCACCTGTAACATCTATTAACTGTAAAATTTTACTTGAATTAGTCCACTTAATAACTTTACCAGTTGTTCCACTTGTTTGACCTATAACATTTTCTAGTTCTTTGTAATCACCAGAACCAGAATTAAGTATAAGTTTTAGTGAAATTGTTTTATCTTGTGGTATTAAATCAATTTCATCAATACCTGTTTCAAATCTTTCTTGACTGTATTCAAATAATTCAGCTCTTAATTGATATGTTGTAATATTTGCTAATTGCCAAAAAGGAATATCATGTTTTACAAATTTAATCTGAAATAATCCTTTTGTTAATGGAAAATAAATTAAATCACCTTCATTAGGTCTGTGTGAACTAACAAGATTATTAGAAGAAGAAATTAAATCTTCCCATCTTCTTTTTGAAACTATAAATGTTACCTCATCACTAATTCTCACTCCAAATTTAGTAAATAAATCTCTATCTCCATCAAATCCATCAAAATTGCTCATATACATTTCAATCATATAGTTTTCATCAAACTTAGATAAAATATCTTCACCAAATAAATTATCTTTTTTTACAATTTCTCTAGGAAGATAATAAACATCCATACCATAAATTTTTAAAGATTCTATAATCAAATCCTCATATAATCTTTGTTCTGAATTAGTTCCATATGTGAAATATACATTTTTCATATTTTTTATCCAATCATATCTAGTGGTGGTATTTCATATGTAATAGACATTTCTTTTTGTAGTTCATCTAGTTCCTGCACTGCATCATCATATAATTGTCTACCATTAAATGTAATTCCTCCAGGCATTTGAATACCTTCAAATTTAATTAAATTTTGTCCCCATTGTTTTTTTATAGATGCAGTTAAATGTTTTTTAATAAAAATTTCATTATATATTTTAGTGTATTGAATAGGATCTAAAGCTCTAAAACATTCAATTACTAACCAATCATTAGGTAGTATACGATCCCAATCTAAATCGATTGTTAGTTTATTTTGAGTTTTTTGATATCTAATACTTTTATTACCTTCTAACATAAAATCTAATGTTTCTAAATATGACATTGTTATATAATAATTTAATATGTCATATGCATAAAAATTATAAAAGTCATTTAGAAAAAATTGGTATCTAAAACCAAATAAATTATTAACATAAGCATTTGATATTTTAAAAATTCCATTCACACCTAAAATATGATCAGGTAATATTAAATATCCACCTGTAGCTTCTGAAAATGATAATCCTCCAGGATATACAGTTGTTGTATTTAATTTAGAATTATTAATATCCTGAGAAGTTAATTTATATTTTAAGTAAACTCTTTCAACTCCATCATATGTTCTTTCTCTATAAAGTTGTAAAGTATCATCAATCAAATCTTCAATTTGATCATCATCAACATTAACTTCAATTACAGGTTTGCCAAGCTTTCTTAAACAATATTCTTTTAATTGAGATCTAGAACTTGGTACTGCCATACAATTAACCCTTGTATATAAAAAAATAGTCTCTTCATTATTTATAAAGAGACTATTAAAAATAACTATAATTTATTTAGTCATTTAATTTTACCATAATTTTTTCTAAAAGATTTCTAATTTCATTCATATCATTTTGCAATTTTTTTACATCATTTATTAATTGATTTTGTATATCATTATTATGAGTTCTAGTTTTTAAATTTTCTATATAACTTTCAAATGCATTTTTATCTTGTATTATAATTGAATTAGTATCAGAATCTCTGTATAAATTTGTATAACCATCTACTTTTAATTTCATATTTTATATAGCAATTGCAATAACTCTAAATTTTCTAATAACTGGTATTAAAGATTGATTGTCAGAATCTAATTCAACTTTTACAGAATATGATTTAAATTGTGGTAAATTTTTCATTTCATATTCAAATTCTCTATAATCATTAGTATTATCAGAGGAAGGATAAGAAATGGGATTTAATTGAATATAACTAGTATCATTAAAACTCAATGAATCATCTCTGCCAATTTTAACATAAACTCTAATTGAATTAGTATTAAATCTAACACCTTCAAATAACACTTTTACAGATGTTGAAGAATTTTCTAAATTAAAAATTTTAGTTACATAATTTGCTTCATTTTTTGTATTAAAACTAAGCAATGAATAATCATTATTTGATAATTTATTAATTCTATTTGATATAGTAATTAAACTACATCTTTCTAAATCAATAACAGGAGAAAGATTTGGAACATTACTTGATAATTGTAAGTTTAATCCCAATGATTTATTATTGTTATTATAATTACTTTCATTAATTGATGAAGCAATCAATCTAGGTTTGGAAAAATTATTAATTTCTTCAATAGAAATTGCTTCATTTTGAATTGATTGATATGATGGTTGTGTAATAGAATTGGATGAAATACTAGTTCCTGTTATTGTATTTATTTTTGCAGAAATTGTAGTACTTGATACTGCAAAAGAAGCAATATTTGATATTATATGTTCAAATTGAATATTATTAGATGCAAATACTTGATTTCCACCAGATGTCATATCTATATTTGCAAATTTAGTCACAGTTAAATTATAACTATCCAAAGAAATTGGTGTAATTGAAAGATGAGTTTTGTTAATATCTATTAATGGAATACCATTTATATTATAACATTCTACAATTTCATTCACACTATGAGCAACAATACTAGTATTATTAATTCCTCTGCCATTAGCAGGAATTGTAACTGTATTTCCAGATATTGATGAATATAAAATAATTTCATTACCAATTTTCATATATCCTGGGTTTGAACTAGAAATACTTTGATTTCCAATTAAAGTATGAAAATTAGAAGCATCAGAAAGTGTAATGTTAATATTACTAGAATTTTGAGTATTTGTTAATGGAGATTGTAATTTTGTATCAAGAATTTCAGATTTAACTCCACTAATAATAACTCTATTATTTGTGGTATGCATACAATGATTACTATGTGAAATTAAAATAACATCACTTCCTTTATACATAGTAATTGGATTTACTCTCAAGAGAGAATCGGGGTTTGGTTTATTATAAAAATATAATTCTGAAGAAGAGGAATTATTAAATTTAGCAGAATACATAACAAATTTTAAATCTTCATATTGATCTGGTGTCCATGTAGAAGCATTTTGAGATTTAAATAAAACTCCTGCATATGGATTTTTAATAATTCTAGTTCTTGTCAATACATCATCTTCTCCTAATTTAGCAACCCATACCTTATAATTATCAGAATTTGACCATACAATAAATGCATATTCTGTATTTTGATTCAAATAAACAGGAGATGAAAAAGTGAATGTAGTTGGTATACTAGCATTATTTGAAATATTTACACTAGAAGGTAAAAGTGAAACATCACTAAATGGAATAATTTTATTTGTTGGAATTCCATTTTCCATTGTTCTAATATGAATATTTACAGGAATTGACTCAGCTTTAGATTCAAAATATAAGTCTATTTTAGTTAGAAAAATTCCTCCTTGTTTATCTACTAAAAAAGATTGAGCAAGTGGATCAACCCAAATATCCGCCTCACGAACCATCATTCTATCTACTCTAGCATTTCTTACAGACATAATAGTCTGCTGAACAAAATTAGTAGTTCCCGATGAAAAAAATTCAGTTTCAGCTTCAGTATCTATAGTGCCTGGAATTCTTGAATTAATGAGAGATGGTGTTACTCTAAAAGTTATCTCACCATTTATAAATTTAGGATTTGTAGTTACATTTGGATTTGGAATAATTACATAACCATTCCATTGACCACTATTATCACATATAATTTTTTTAGGTTTAAATGTAGCTATTGCTCCACTAGTTATACCCATAATTATACCACCTTCTAAAAAATTATCTATTGGTAGTGGAGTATTTACTATAGACTCAAAAGATAAAGCAAGATAACTATAAGTTCCTGTATAATTATTAGGTAAAATTTCTGAGTTATAGGGATTCTTAGAAAATCCTGAATTTGACGGTGCAATAACAGTAGCAACAATATTAGGAATAGTAGGAAATCCCTGTAGTTGAAAATCTCCACTTGGTTTAGGAAAAAATCTTACTTTTTCATTAATTGCAAATGGAATAGAATTTGTATTTTCAATACCTCCTTTATTAATTTCAATTAATGAAGGAATAACATAATTTGTCATATTAATATTATTAATAAATAGATATAATCTATAATCAGGTTTCATTCTACTTAATTTAATACCAATAATTCTTTCTCTTAAATAGAGAATTGATGTAGAACTTACAATTCTATCACCCAAAGATATATTGTCAATAACTTCTCGAATAATTCTTCTTTCTCCATCTCTTTCTCTCCCCTGCCAATTCACTGGAAATCCTGTTAAATTTCTCCAGTTCCCCCATACTATAGTATCAACACCACCGAGTACTCCAACTGTACTTTCAAAATTACCTTCTACCCTAACAATATTATCTGCTAATCTGATAGTAGTAATCCAATTATCAGAAGATGGAGTAAGATCAATAATACCAATCCATGCAAATACATTAAATGGATTTACATTTTCAGCTCTAGAAGCAGAAGATTGTGTTATAAAAACTTCATCTGTATAATCTAGTGTTATAATATCTCCTGTTTTTTTGTAGTTTGTAGAATTGGATGTTTGGAATTCTAAATCAACATTATTTGTATAATGAGAAGGTCTTGCTTCTTTTTTTATAAAATCTAGAGAAACATTATAGTCTACATTATCAATATCAGATATTGTAAAATTTTGAAATGAATCTACAGCAAATCCATTTTTAAAACGTGTATATCCATTTTCATCTGTTAGTATTAAATTATTTGTATCAATTTCAAGCAAATTTAAAGAAGTATAATATTCAACATTTGTCAATCTTTTATCTAAAACACTAATATCACTCATAGTATATCTTTTATAATCATACTCTTCTATTACAACATCATTAATATTTTTTACATATGGTGAAATTATAATCGATGCAACTTTTAAATTATCATTAACTAGTTCTGATTTTATTTGTGATAAAGATGGCGTACCTTTAAAAATTTCAAATATTCCATTTTCATCTAAGATAAGAGTATCAATTCTACCCAAATAATATGAATAATCATATATTGATGTAGTCCCTGGATATAAAAGATTTCTACTCGTTAATGATCTATCTAATTTTGATAAGGAATTACTTGATAATATAAAGGGACTTAAAAGAGTTCCATTACCTGTAGTAGAAATTGAATTTGCAGTAATTCTAAAATCTAAAATATCACTTAAATTATTCTTATCATAAGTTCCAATGTTTTCGTATTTAACTTGATTTAATTGATATGATTCAACACTAAAATAATCTCCTGACCCATGTGAATAATAATCATAAACTATTATAAAATCATACTGAGGAGTTGCATAATTATTTTTTATAATTAATTTTGAAATATCATAAATTGAGTTATTAATATTTTTATCTAAAATATAATTATTTGTTATGTCTATATAACTACCAGGAGTTACAGTAGAAATAGTAGTTTCTGCATTAGTTGTAAAATTTTTAATTTTATTATTTTCACCAGAATTAGAAAATACTGAATCAGTATAATATACAAGATATAAAATATTTGATGATTTTGATATAATTTTTCCTTTTGTATTAGTTTGATTACTGTAAACAATGTCACCTACATTAAAATTTGTAGAATTTGTTACAGTAATTGAATCAAATAAATTATTACTTGTATATGAATTAGAAGTAGCTTGATGTATTGTATGAATTTTAACTACATCAGGAAATGCTAAAGAAATTTCTTTATCTTCTTTTCTAGTTCCATAAACAGTGTTTAAAGAATCTTTTGATTTATTTACCAATAAAGATACACAAGAATTTAAAGTTTTTTGTTTTAATATAGGATTTGAAATTAAAACTTTAACAAAAACAGTAGCTTGTCCACTAAAATTATTATTATTAATTGTAATCGTATTATTAGAACTAATAGTTCCTGTCATACTATTATTTGAAGTTTGAATTACAACATCACCTGATGCAGTTTCTCCTGGTGATACTGTTAAAGTTCCAACACCATTATTAAAAGTGACATTATAATTTTTTACAATAGAATAACTTATATCTGAAATACCACTTACATTTTTATTTTGTGTTAAACTAAAATGATTAGAACCTGATGTTTTTAGTGTAGATATTAACTTAAAGATACTTGTATATGATTGATTTGAAATATTAGAACTTAAAGTTGCTTCAGAATTTAAAGTTATTGATGATACTGTAGTAGTTGTATTTCCAAACTGTAAAGTTGTATTTAAATACAATTCACTTAAAAAATTTGTTCCCACTCCAGTTAAAGTAGTATTATTAGATACAACAAAACTTTTTCCGCTTATAGGAACAACATCAAGAGAAATATTTGCAATAAATTGTGGTGAGGATGCTGATAAACTAGTATTGGAAGATACTGATTTAATAATTTCAGTTTTATAGTCAATAATACCATTAATTGTTATTGAAGTATTATTTCTACTGTTAGTTATAGTTTCGCCATTTATAAAATTTCCAGTTACTTGTTGTAATATAATAATATTTGAAGGTGAATTAGTATATGTATAAACTACACCTGTAGCACCTGATAAAGATCCTGTTATAATATCTCCTGATAGAATATTTAAATTGGTACTATTGCTAAGTGTAATACTTGTAAGTGTTGAAAAATCTACAATATACAATCTAATTTTAGATCCATATAATAAACTATAATATTTTGCTCTACCAACAAGATTTGCATTATTACTGCCAATAGTTTTATCAAAAAAATATAAATTTGAAAAAGAACCACTCGCAAAACTACCAGTCAAATTTGATGTTTCTAGTTCAAAATAATCTCCATAAGATACTAGTGAACCCTCATTATTAATAGAAGATGTAGTTCTTGGTTTTTCTAAATCTATGTAAGTTTGAGATATAGTTTCAAGTTCATATCCCTTTACATATGCTTTTCCAGGAGAAATTTGAAGTGTAAAATAATTATTACCATCAATTTCAGTAGAATTTAATGGTGTTCCATTTTTGATAATTTTTCCTGAATATTGTGAAACACTATTTAATTCATATGCTCCATCATTAGTTAAATTATTTAATGTTTCTTTTTTTGTTATTTTAAATGGATTTACATAATAATTTCCAGATTCTTCATATGTCCTTCTTGCTAAATTTTTTTCCAATTCTGAATAAGTACTTCTATCAATTTTATCTTCTAAAATTCCATTTGTAAGTCTTAATAATTCAATAAAATTACTATCTTGATCCTCATCTAAACTGACTTTAGATAATTTTGCATTAATTTTTAATCTATCTGCTCCTGGTGCTGAAAAATTGGGATATCCAAATGAATTATCTCTAATAGAAAAATCATCTGAGGATGAAACAATTGATTCTTCTAATTTTAATCCAATTTTATATGAAGGTTTGTTGTTGTATTGATCTAGAATAATATTCTGTGATTTTACTTCAATAAAATATCCTCTAGAAAAATATACACCTGAAGTTATTGATGCAGAAGATCCTGTGTAATTAATAGAATTTGTAAGAGAAGTTATTGCAACTACAGATGATGTAGTAATATCAATTAAATTTTCATTATCTACAAATATTGTATATTGACTTCCATCAGAATTAATTTTACCACCAATAATATATTTAACATATAAAGTAATAATACCTTTATCAGATTCTAATTCACTTAGAGAATTTAATACTAAAGCAGTTACACCCGATATACTACCAATTAATTTTTTTCCTATTAATGTTTTTCTATAATTTTCTACATTTACACCATTTGCAAATGGTTGTATAGTTACAGCTTTATAATTAAGATCATATGCAACTCTCCCAGGAATAACCATAGAACCATCAGTAAAAATATGCTGACCGAATCGTTCTATTTGATTTTGTAAAATTGACTGTAATGTAGTCAATTCTCTGCTTTGAACTGGATATCCTGGTTTAAATAAAACTTTATAAAAATCTTTTTCTCTTTGATAATCATCAAAGTATGGTTCGACATTTAAATTTGTATTTTGCATTTATCTTTCACTAAGTAAGTTTTTTCTTATTTTATTTATTTTAAAATTCTATGACTAATTTAATATCTTCAATTTGATCATTAGATCTTACAATAGGTTTTCTATTTTCATAATAAAGAATTGGACTAACATATTTATTAATTTCAGGTAATGCATAACCTGAAGTAAATACAATACCTGTTATAGAAGTAGGTACTCCATTACTTCCAGAAGTATATGATGTTAAGGGATTACCACTTGTATTACTGGATTGTCCTGTAATTGTATTATTACCACTAAAAGAAATTAATTTGTCATTATAAAGACCACTATATTCATTTTGATAATATCTTAAAATTTTATTAATACTATCCCAATGAATTACTACACCTTGAGCATTTGTAGTAGTTTGAATGATTGTTTCGCCATTGGTAAAATTATTTGAAAAAGAATTATTGAATTTAATTGCTTTACATGCAGATTTAGTTGAGTTTGTGGATTGAGTATTATTTCCATATTCAGTAGGATTTGCAATAATTCCAAATCTTCTAAATTCCATATCTATAGGAATATCACCAAATCCATCTAAAAATTCTAATTTAGAATTAATCATAACTCTATATGCACCTAATTCAATTTCTGAAGAATATCCATGACCTCCTGTAGGTGGAATAATAATTTCTAAATAAGAAGTTCCATTAGAAGATATTCCTATATTTGAAGAAATAGTACATGCAATATCACTAAATGTTTCAGTCAAATTTACTTTGGCATAAGTATAATTAGAACCTGATGTTTCAATACTAGCACTAAAAATTTTTCCATTAAAAGATCCTGTATTATTTACAACAATTCTCACAATAGCATTTGTTCCATCTCCAATTACTTTAGCATAATAAGTTCCAGGAGTTAAATTAGAACCTCTATTATTAATTAATACTGTATCTAAAGCACCATTTACAGCAGCAGAAACAACAGTTGAATCTGAAAGTAATGGAATAAAATCATTTGACAAAAATTTTAAAACATCATCAATAGAAAGTTGATAGATAAACTTCCATCTATATCCATCTGGAGTAGTAATAATAGAAGTTTGACCTATAGTTGCAATTGGTTCTCCATTAGATGATGTAGAAATACCATTAATATTTTCTAGAGTTTCGCCATTATAAATACATTTAAAAATTTGATACTGACTATTCATTACATAAAAATCGCAATCATATAATTTTGTTGCACCTGATGATGATAGTTTTGTAGAAGAATAATTATGTTTATACATATCATAAATTATTCCAGGCGCCCAAGTTTTTCTTTTTATGACAAGTTTTACATCTGATGCATTAATTCTTTTTATAGCAATCATATCATCATATATTTCATGTAAATCATTAAAAGAATCTTCTGGAATTGGAGGATTATTATCATTATTTAATGATGAATATCTTTCAAAATTCCAATTTTTTGATCTTCCAATAAAAATATATAATTTCTGTCTTTGTGTGCCAGCAACACTGTCAGAAACTCCTATTGGGACAGACAAAGAATTTATAAATTGTTTAGCTGCAAAAATTCTAAATTGATCAGTTACTAATGATGCCATATAATTTATCCTAAATATTTCTTAAATTTATTTATCATATAATTGAGTTGTAAATTACATAATCAATTGTAGTATGTGATTCAGGTATGGTATTGCCTGATCCTCTAATACATCCTCTGATATAATTAGAAGATATTTGTGTATATTCAATCAATTCTGTTCCTATTATTAATTTATATGAACTATATCCACTTCCTTCATTTTTTATAACAACATTAGTTATGGATCCAGTGATTAAATCTAAAACAGGTTCAAATACTGCACCTGTTCCATCAGATGAAGTTCCGCCAATTAAATTAATTTTAATATCTGTGTCATCATAATTAGAACCACCATTTAATATAGTAACTTTCACTACTTTTCCATTTGAAATATGGGGAATAAGAATTGCACCTGAACCAGTAGAATTAGTTATTACAGATAAAGACAGAGGAGAAAATGGTAGGTTTGCAGTTGTATTTAATTCAATATTATTATCAACTGTAGAATTAATATTTGATTGTAATTTATACAATCTTCTAACTTCATTTTGTTCTAATAATCTTTTATTAATTATATAAGCAGTATTTGCTACAGTAAGAGATGGTGAAATATAATAATTATATCCATTTAATGGATTTATAGATTGAATTTCTCCATATTGATTTGTTGTTGTTTGACATAAAGCTTCAGAACCACATCCAAATGGAATAATATAAGTATCTTTTGCATAATTTCTTCCTGAATTATTTATTGTAATAGATTGAATCATTCCATTTGAAATATTTGCAGTCCCACTAAAACCATTTTGTAAATTTTGTGGTGATGATGAAGTATTTAATACTGTTGGTGATATAACTGATGTAACAGTTCTATAATCGGATTCTCCTGTAATTTTTATAATATCACCTGGATTTACATTTTCATAATAACTTTCAACTTTAACATCTGAACTATTACCTCTATAATCTAATAAGACAAGTTTTTGATTATTGTTAGGTGTAAATGTTAAAATAATTTTATTATTTTCAATATAATAATCAGTAAGAGGACTTAATAATGTATTATTATAAACTGCTAAAATTTGATTTTCATAATTTCTTGGTCTATCAATAATACTATTTACATAATATGGCAAAGAATTTGAAGTTAAATTATATGTATTTGTGGATGTACTTGTATTAATATTATCTAATTTAATAAATTCACCATGACATTTAATATTAATTTTATCTGTATTTATGGGTGCAGATGTAAATGTTATTTTAGAACCAGGACTTAAAACTGTATAATCAGTTTGAGATTCTAATATTTTTCCATTTTTTGTAACTATTAAATTTTGTGGATATATTTCGCCATTTAGTGAATAATAAACAGAAGAATTTTTAAATAAAGTAAAAGTTGTTCTCAATCCATTAAAAGGTGTATTAATTTCATCTGTTAATGTAGCACCTCTTAATAAAATAGCAAAAATTAATGAATTGGGATTCAATGAATTATCAAAAGTTATTCGATTATTAGAAATAAAATTAAATCCTGCATTTGAAAATTGTGGTGAATCATTGTAAAAAACAAATAAAGAATTTTTTTCTGCATCTGTTAAATTTCTAGATAATTCATATGTAGTTCC
>Ga0169931_10004319_pt1 | contig 22153 bp, 21 predicted proteins | sample Kivu_15m_20L_FD_129675 | JGI IMG/M metagenome (GOLD analysis project Ga0169931, IMG submission 129675) | Freshwater microbial communities from Lake Kivu, Western Province, Rwanda to study Microbial Dark Matter (Phase II) - Kivu_15m_20L... | ecosystem: Environmental > Aquatic > Freshwater > Lake...
GACGCGGCCGTGGCCTCAGCCCGCCAGGTACAAACCGAGCGCGATGCGGCCGTGGCCTCGGCCCGCCAGGTACAGACCGAGCGCGACGCGGCCGTGGCCTCAGCCCGCCAGGTACAGGCCGAACTTCAGCAGCGCCTGGAGCAAAGCCAGGTGGCCCAGCGAAGTGCGGCTTCTGAGCGTGACTCAATGGTCACCGACCTCGCCCGGGCGCGAGAGCAGCTCGCATCAATCGACCGGGATTTGAAACAAAACACGGGGAACCTCGAGCAGGAGCAGAAGCGCGCAAGCGACCTGACCGATCGGCTCTCCGCGGCGCTTGGCGAACAGTCCAAGTTGCGTCAGAGCACCGATGCGCAGCGCGCCGAAATCGCCTCGATCAGCGCAGCGCTGGCGCAGGCACAGGCCAAGGTGGCGCTGCTTACCGGCGCCCGCGGCATCTACACCGTGCAGGAGGGCGATTCGCTATCGTCGATCGCCTTATACTTCTATCGCAACGCGTCGCGCTGGCCCGGCGTCGCGCAAGCCAATCGTCATCTGATCAACCATCCCGACAAGATTTTTCCAGCGATGGTTCTGATCATCCCAAAATAGCGTCGCGGCGCTTATTCACGCACCCTCCTCATGACTTCTTCCTTTGTGCTGACGCTGTCCTGCCCCGACCGGGCCGGCATCGTTCACGCGGTATCCGGCTTTCTGTTTGAACGCGGCGCCAACATCGTGGAGGCGGCGCAGTTCGGTGATGTGGCAACCGGCCTGTTTTTCATGCGTGTGCAGTTTGAGCTGGCGGGCGCAGCCAGCACCTTGGATACAGCTGGCCGCGACCCGATCGCAGGTTTACGCGCCGAATTCGAACCGGTTGCGCAACAGTTTTCGATGCGCGCACGCATCGTCGAGCTCAGTCGACGGCTGCCCACCGTGATCATGGTGTCCAAGCTTGGCCACTGCCTGAACGATTTGCTGTTTCGCTGGCGCAGCGGCCTGCTGCCGCTCGATATTCGCGCCATCGTGTCAAACCATCGCGATTTCTATCAGATGGCAGCGTCTTACGACATTGCCTTTCACCACCTCCCCGTAACACCCGACACCAAGGCTGAAGCCGAGGCGCGGCTGCTTGACGTGGTGCGAGCGGAACGGGTGGAGCTCGTGGTGCTCGCCCGCTACATGCAGGTGCTATCGCCCTCGCTGTGCGCGCAGCTGGAGGGCCGGGCGATCAATATTCATCACTCGTTCCTGCCAAGCTTCAAGGGCGCTCGCCCGTACCAGCAGGCGCATGATCGTGGCGTCAAGTTGATTGGTGCCACCGCGCACTATGTGACGACCGACCTCGATGAAGGGCCCATCATTGAGCAGGACGCTGCACGGGTGGACCACACCATGGATGTGGCAACACTAACCGCGATTGGCCGCGACGTTGAAAGCGTGGTGCTGGCACGCGCACTGAAGTGGCATGCCGAGCACCGCGTGCTGATCAACGGTTCGAAAACCGTGGTGTTTCGTTAGCCCGAATGCACCGATGGCCCCTCGCAGGAACGCCGCTGGGGCCACCGGGGCAGGGGCAGCACCCGGGTCGGCTAGACGCCTGCGATCAGAACTCCGGCGGGAATCGCACACAGGCAGGCAACCAGCACCAGCTGGTCAGATTGAAGAAATCGACGCAGGCCAGACACGGGACGGATGGGTTTCATTGCGACTCTCCTTGGCTATGACCTGATCATGGTCACACCCGGGAGGCTCATGGCGTGAGCCTGGCCGGCGGCAGGGGAGAAGAAGCAGCCGACCCGGCGTTAGGCCCTGCCAAGGCGCCCAGACGCGACAAGGCCTTACTCTGGCGATCAAGCGCACTGGCGGCCCACTGCGACTCGAGCGATGCCACCCGCGGCCTGCGCAGGGCCTCGCGAATCTGTGGATTGAAAGCCTGGAGCACCGCATCCTCGGTCAGCAGACGCTCGGACAAGGCCGGACCGAAGGCGGTTGCGCGCGCCTCGTCCAGGGCACGACGAAATGCGGTATCGGATGGATTGGCAGCCGCACGGCGCATTGCCTGGGCGAGCGCCACACAGGTTTGCTTCAGCGCAGGCGCATTGACCACCAGCCATTGCCGGGTAAGCGCCGCCATGATTGGCTCGCGACGCTCGAGCTGCGCGAGGTCGATTGAAAGATATTGACTGATGCTTGCCGGTGCAACGCGTGAGGTCGCTGTTGTCGGCGGCTGAGCGGCATTCACGGCTGGCTCGGCGGTGATGAATCGCATGAACCGCTGGGCCACACGCATATCGCGTGATCCCGCTGCAACGAGCGCGATCCGACTGCGAGCAAGCACCACCAGCGCCGAACGAAGTTCAAGCGTGGCCTCGCCCGCCGCAACCTCCTCGAACACCAGGCTGAGCTGAGGGGTCTGGCTCGATGGGTTGGCACTGTTGGCAGCGATTGCCGCAAGCAGCTCCCAGCCCGCATCCCAACCGCGGTCCTGCAGCACAGCCTCCAGAAGAATGCTGGCAACACCCCCCGACACCGCAAACGGATTCGAAAGCCTTGCACCACAATCGCCCTGAGCAAGGTCTTGCCATCGCTCGGGCCAGGCCGGCGCTGACGGTCCTGCAGGCCGCGCAAACGCAATCCGCATCAGGTGCTGGGCGCGAAGCGTCGTACCCTGATCGATCGGCGCTGAGACACCGAAGGGCTGCGGCTCGCCATCTGCGCCGAGCAACATCCCATCGGCGGCTGCCGCGCTGAAGCTTTCAGGCGATGCCGACCAGATCAGGTGGGCGCGCTGCGCGGGTGTTGACGAACGAAGCGTGGCAAGGACCTGATCAGGTCGCTGGACTGTCAGCTCAACGCGTGTACCGGGGTTGGCCCGCTCAAACGCCCGCGCCCGAGAACGCGCATACGCTTCGGGAAGCGTGGTCAGGATGTTCAGCGCCGGCGCGCGCGATGCGCTACCCGACGCACTGGTCGGTTGGGCGCTCGCCACCACCGATAGCGCGAACCAGAGCCATGCACCAAGCACTGCAAAAGCGATCGATTGAACGCGCACTCGGCGCAGCTTCATTGCATAATCCATTGAGTCAGGTTGGGGCAAGCGCACTCCCGAATGCATGATTCTAGGCTGCCCCATCCCGCCTGTCCCGCCCAGTGCAGTGTATTCATCGAGACACCGCCGTGCCCGCCTGCCGCTCAGTCCAAGTTGTCCTGATCCAACGCCTGCGCCTGGCGCGCGACGGTGCGATCGCAATCCTCCTGATTGCAATCGGTTTGGCGACGCCTTCCGCTTCCTCGGTGGCCGACACGCCGGCGCCGCAGAAGCAGGTTTGGGCAGCGCCCGACAGCGGTAGTGACGGCCACGAGCAGCTTCGTGCAGTCGCCGCAGCGCTCGCAAAAGGCAGCGTTGTACGAATTCAACTCGAGTCCTCGGCTTCTCACCTCACGCGTGCGCGCATGCTTCGCGACGGCCGGGCGCAGTACGCCGCTACCAGCGTCGCCGGAAGCGTGTTCGCGCAAGAGGGCCTGTTCGCATTCGCCGGTCATGAGTGGGGCCCGCAACCGGTTCGGGCGGTTCTGATGAACGTACAGAACCAGTTGCTCGGCATCGTCGCTGCGGGCGACGCTGGCATCACGACGCTTGCTGAATTGAAGGGCAAACGAATCGCGCGCATCAAGGACGCGCCCGAAATCGATCAGCATCTGCGAGCGCTGCTGGCCCATGCGGGGCTTACCTGGAAGGATGTCACGTCGGTGCGCACAGAGGGCTATGCGGCCGCCCTTCGCGAAGTGGCCAGCGGCCGCGCCGATGTGGCCTTCGCCGCCTCGCGCACACCCGAGCTCCAGGGGCTCGCGTCGTCGAAACGCGGTCTGGTCTGGCCACTGGTCCCCCATGCCGATGCCACAGGCTGGACGCTGCTTCGGCAATGGGCTCCCTACATGGTGCCAGTCGACGCTACCGAGGGCGTGGGCCTTTCCGAGAAACTGCCAGTGGAGAGTGTCAGCTGGCCTTATCCCGTTGTGGTGACGCTCGCCCGCAGAAACCCCGATGACGTACAGGCTGTAACCAGCGAGCTGATCGCCCGTTGGCGCGATTTTCGCGGTGCTGCGCCGGGTAACGCTGGATGGGAGGCCAAACGCCAACCGCTCGCCTGGGCGATCCCCTGGCACGAGGGTGCCATCCGTGTATTTCGCGCTCAAGGCCTATGGCGCGATGAGCATCAATTGCATCAAGACCGTCTGGTAGAGCGGCAGCGTGTACTTCGCCAGGCCTGGGACGCCCTTTTCAAGCCGGCCCAGCCCGATACCGACCGAGATCCCCCAGACGAGGCCGCCTGGTTGAAGGGTCGCGCCGCGGCGCTACAGAAGGCAGGTCTCGATACGCTCTGGAATGCCGCCGCTGACTAGCCTGTCAGGTGGTGCCAGGGTAGGTGCCGCCATCGATCAGGAAGTTCTGCCCGGTAACGTACGAGGCCTGCGCGCTGCACAGATACGCGCACGCCTGCCCAAATTCATAGGGGTTTCCGAGCCGCCCCGCCGGAATCGACCGGGCGCGCGCCGCCAGCGTTTCTTCGAGCGTCTGTCCCTGCCTGGTCGCCATCGCCTGCGCCGTCGCGCGGATTCGGTCTGTATCAAAGACGCCTGGCAGCAGGTTGTTGATCGTGACGTTGTGCTTGACCGTCTGTCGGGCAAGTCCTGCGACAAAACCGGTCAGCCCGGAGCGCGCGCCATTGGACAGGCCCAGCACTTCGATAGGCGCCTTCACAGAGCTGGAGGTGATATTGACGATTCGACCAAACCGGCGCGCGATCATGCCATCCACCGTCGCCTTGATGAGCTCGATCGGGGTCAGCATGTTGCCATCCAGCGCCTTGACCCAGTCATCACGCGTCCAGTTGCGAAAATCGCCGGGTGGCGGCCCGCCGGCATTGTTGATCAGGATATCGACCTGAGGGCAGGCAGCAAGCACCTGCGCGCGCCCGTCGATTGTGGTGATGTCAGCCGCGATCGCACGAACCTCAACGCCGGTCTGGCCGCGAATCTGCGCGGCCGCCTGCTCGAGCACATCGGCCGAGCGGGCATTCATGACCAGGTTGACGCCCTCCTGCGCGAGCGAGATCGCGCAGCCAAAGCCGAGCCCCTTGCTCGAGGCACACACGACCGCCCAGCGGCCCGAGAGTCCGAGATCCATGCCACTTCCTCCGGAAAAACAACCGATGTCAGGCCGCGCTAGCGGCGCACAGCCTTGCTGCGCCGCTCGAGCGCTGCGAGTCGCGATTCTAGCGAGGAGAGCGCCGTCGAGTGATCCGCCAGCTCGTTACGCGTGACCAGCACCGGATTCTCAACGCTCCACTGCCGCGCAAAACTGGTGCCGAGCTGCTGGCCGAATGCGCGAAACGCGTCAAGCGCCGCTGATGCAGCGCCAGCCACTCGGTGCGCAATGACATCGCCGGTCAACCGGCTCAGGTCTTCTTCGACGTCCCAGCGCATCGAGCGGGAAAGATCGCCAAGCGCCGCCGCCAGCAGCACATCGCCCTCGATACGCAGATGCGCCTGCAGACCGGCTGGTCCGGCTGTGAGCAGCGCAAACGCTGCATCGACCGAAGGACGGACGGTCATGGTGACCGACACGGCGCTGCTGTCGGCATCGGGCGGGGCGGGCTTCAGCAGCCCATCTGAGTCGATCGAAAAAAGCGCGCCGAACATGGCTGCCGCTTGCTCGGGATCAGCCACCTGGATTCGGATCAGCCGGCTCGCATGGGGCCGAAGGCTGGCGCGCGCGCGCGGATCAGCGGCTAGCAAATGATTAAGGGCTGCAAGCACCGCCCGCAGCCCTTTTTCAGCGGCGCCCGACAACCAGTCAGGCGGACGCCGCGAGGACTCCGACGCCTCGGGGGAGGCGTCGGTTTGCCCGATCATCGTCAGGCAGCCGGAGCCTCGGTCTGCTGGATGCCAGCCAGCACCCAGCCGCCCGCACCGTGAATCGGCTTGATGAGGTTCCAGATTTCGTCGAATGATTGGGCTGGTGCGCCCACCGACTCGCGAATGACGCCGTAGAACCGCACGCTCGCCATGTGCTCGGTGTCGCTGCTGTCCACGCCCAGGAATTCGGCCTCGACGGACACGACCTCCGTGACGTTGGTGGCGCCCTTGCGGTCTTCGATCTGCATGCGGAGTTCGGCGAACATTTCCGGTGAGGTGAACTCGCGAAGGTCGTTCAGATTGGCTGCGTCAAATGAAGCCTGCAGCCGGATGAACTGGACCTTGGCGTTGCGCACAAAACCCGCGATATCGAAGTTTGCGGGAACCCGCAGACCCGTGCTGGCGGCCGCAGCTGGCGCTGCCGGACCCGCACCCGTTGCAAGCGGACCAGCAGCGGCAGGGTCAGAGGACGCCGGCGAGAACAGCGAATTGTTCTGAGCCGCTGCGGGCGCCGCCTGGGGCTGACCACCCGCCATGGGGCCGGCCGCCGCGCCTGCGTAGGCGGGCTGAGGCTGTCCCGACGACGCGCTGCGACGCGCCATGATCATCCGAATGACGACCAGCGCAATGACCGCAAACAGCACGATCATCATGATGCTGGCGAGTCCTTCGCCAAAGCCGAAGTGGCTGGCGAGCGCGGCCAGACCAATACCGGCAGCAAGCCCTGCCAGCGGGGCGAGCCAACGGTTGCCCTGGGGCTGAGCGGCGGGCGCGGCGGCAGGTTGACCGGGGCGCTGCGCACCCGGAGCGGCCTGCTGTCCAGCGGGCGCCCCAGAATCGCGCTGCATGGCGTTGGGCTGCTGCTTGCCAGAGTTCTTTCCGCCACCGACGCGGGCAGCTTCTGCCTGACCGATCGACAACGTGATGGCGGCAACGAAGGCTGCCACCAGAGCTATCAGACGGGTAAATTTCATGACCGTGAATCTCCTGGGGTAAAAAGCGGGGACCACTCCCCATCGTCAATATCGGGCCATTAGCGTCAGATTGCAACAATTAACCGGCTGCAGTGCGGTTATTACGGAACCAGCGGCGTCAATCGAGCCGCCAGCCCTCATGCAAGGCCACCACGCCCGCGCTCAGGTTGAACCAGCGCACCCGACCCAGCCGCGCTGCGCGCATCATGTCGGCGAGTGTCGCCTGGTCAGGATGCATCCGGATGGATTCGGCCAGATAGCGGTAGCTGCTGGCATCGCCCGCCACCCGCTCGCCCAGCCTGGGCAGCACCTGAAATGAATACACGTCGTAGAGGCGCTCGAGCGGCTTCCAGACCTTGGAAAACTCGAGCACCAGCAGCTTGCCACCCGGCCGCAGCACGCGACGCATCTCGGCAAGCGCCTGTTCCTTGTGCGTCATGTTGCGTAATCCAAACGCAACGGTCACCCGGTCAAACCAGGCGTCGGGGAACGGGAGATGTTCGGCGTCGCACTGCACGACCGGCTGCAGGGCACCCTCATCAACCATCCGGTCGCGACCCACCGACAGCATCGAGGCATTGATGTCAGTCAACCACACCTCGCCCGTTGGACCCACGCGGCGCGCAAACGCCCGCGCGAGATCGGCCGTTCCACCCGCCACATCGAGCACACGCATGCCCGGGCGCAGCGCCGCCTGATCAATTGCGAAAGCCTTCCAGGCTCGATGAAGCCCGACTGACATCAGATCGTTCATCAGGTCATAACGCTGCGCGACCGAATGAAACACGCCCGCGACGCGCGAGGCTTTTTCGTCCTCGGCAACGGTCGAAAACCCGAAATGGGTGCGGCCGGACTCGCTCATGGCTGATTCCTGTCTGTCGCCCACCGGCACCTTGGCCCCGGCAGGAGACTCGGCGTGCGCTTGAGCACTGTCATCCGCAACCGCCGCGAGGACGCGCTACCGCGGTGCTTGACAACTCACCCGCACCGGCGCTTGCGGCGGGTTCGCGGCTCGCGCCCGCTTCCTCAAGCCGACGCAGATAGTCCTGCCAGAGTTCCTGCTGCCGATCACCCAGCCAGTAAAGGTAGTCCCAGGAAAATATGCCTGTGTAGTGACCGTCTGAAAACATCGGCTGGATGGCGTAGTGACCCACCTGCTCGATTGCAGAGATTGTGACCTCGGATTTGCCGGTCTGCAGGGTTTCCTGGCCCGGCCCATGCCCACGCACTTCAGCCGACGGTGAATACACGCGAAGAAACTCGCAGGGCAGCCGGAACTGGCGGCCGTCGGAGTACTCAAGCTCGAGCACTCGCGAGATTTCATGCAGCACGATTCGAGTGGGAATCGGCGTATTGGAATCGAGTCCTGCCATGGGAGTAAGTTTCGAAGCGGGCCGGCCGTCGGAGGTTGGATGTTAGCCGAATTCGCGCAGACCCAGCACCGAAAGACGCTCACGCAGCGCCATCTTCAGCGCCGGCAGTGCCCGACGGCCATGTTCGATTCGCGCAGCCACTAAGGCTGGATCACGCGTGGCCGGCGCGCTCCAGACCGAACCGGGAAAAGTGGGGTCGTCGCGCCAACGCCCAACGACATGCCAGTGCAGGTGGGGCACGGCGTTGCCCAGGCTGGCAACGTTGATCTTGTCGGGCGAGATCAGCGCTCGGAGGCCCCGCTCCAGCTCGAACACCACGCGCATCAGGTGATTTCGGTCGGGCTCGGACAGATCGGTGGTTTCCGCCACATGCGCGGCCCAGATCACGCGAAAAAAGATCGGATGCTGTGGCTCGTCCGCCACGATGACCCGCAGCCGGTCGTCGCCTGCCAGCAGTTCGCCCCCCATGCCGTCGCACAGCGGACAGGCTGCGGACAGCCGCTCAGAACTTGGTGTAGCCGCCATCGATCAGCAGATCGGCGCCCGTCATGTACGACGAGGCATCGCTTACCAGGTAGACGGCGATACCGCCGAAATCATCGGCGCTGCCCCACCGACGAAGGGGCACGCGCGGCAACACCGCGCTTGCGAACTTTGAGTCGCCGAACACGCCGCTGGTCATCTCAGACTCGATCCAGCCCGGCAATATCGAGTTGACCCGTATGCGATGCCGCGCCAGTTCCACCGCAAGCGCCCGGGCATAGGACGTGACAGCGCCCTTCGATGCACCGTAGTGGCTGTTACGCGCAGCGCCCTCCACCGCAGCGGTGCTCGCGGTGACAACGAGCGAACCGCCTTCACCGCGCTCGATCATGTGGCGAGCGGCGGCACGAAATGTGAAGAAGACCCCGTCGAGATTGACCCGCATCACACGCCGAAATTCCTCGTGGGTCATTGCGCCAATCGGCGTGGAAAAGGACGAGACGCCCGCATTGGCAAAGCATGCGTCGACATGACCCAGGCGTGCCACCGACTCGGCAAATGCCACCTCGACCGCCTGCTCGTCACCGACATCGCAGACCATCGAACAGACATCACCGAACGCCGAGAGTTCTGCCCGCGCACGCTCGGTCTTGTCGGGGTTGGTGCCCCAAATCGCCACGCGCGCACCCGCCTGCAGCAGCGCTCGCGCCATGCCCAGGCCAATGCCACCGTTGCCGCCGGTGATCACCGCGCAGCGTCCTGAGAGATCAAACAGCGGGTAAGCCATCAGGGAGTCATCCGTGTCCGATCAGCCTGCATCAGACGAGCACACGCTCTATGCCACCAGCGTTGGCCCGGTTCACATAATCAGGCAGCCAGTTTTGGCCCAGCACATGCCGGGCAATTTCGACCACGATGTAGTCAGCTTCCGTGCCCGCATCGTCCGAGTAACGCGACAGGCCCTGCAGGCAAGAAGGACACGACGTGAGCACCTTGACCGGCGCAGCCGCAGCATCAGCCTGCGCGCTGACGCCGGCAACGCCTGAGGCGTTCAACAGCGGGCGAGCACGAAGGGCTGCTGCACCTTTTCGCATCTCTTCTTCTTTGCGAAAGCGAACCTGCGTGGAAATGTCCGGGCGTGTGACTGCCAGCGTGCCTGATTCGCCGCAACACCGGTCATTGCGCTCAACGCGGCCGTTGACGCTGTCATTGATCAGCGCGTTCACCACCTTCATGGGCTGGTGCGTCTTCATCGGGCTGTGACAGGGGTCGTGATACATGTAGCGCACCCCGGTGACCTGTTCGAGCTTCACGCCCTTTTCAAGCAGGAATTCATGGATATCAAGAATGCGACAGCCCGGGAAGATTCGCTCGAACTCATAACCCTGCAGCTGATCAAAGCAGGTGCCGCAGGACACCACCACGGTTCGTATGTCGAGATAGTTGAGCGTGTTGGCCACCCGGTGAAACAGCACCCGGTTATCGGTGATGATTTTCTCGGCTTTATCAAACTGCCCTGAACCGCGCTGCGGATAGCCGCAGCACAGATAGCCCGGTGGCAGCACCGTTTGCACGCCCACATGCCAGAGCATTGCCTGCGTGGCGAGCCCCACTTGGGAGAACAGTCGCTCGGACCCGCAGCCCGGGAAATAAAACACGGCTTGCGCGTCAGAGGCGGCCTTCTGCGGATCGCGAATGATGGGCACGTATCGCGCGTCTTCAATGTCGAGCAGCGCGCGCGCGGTTTTTTTAGGCAGATTGCCGGGCAGCTTCTTGTTGACAAAGTGTACGACCTGCTCGCGGATAACCGGTCGACCCACCGACGCAGGTGGCTTGGCGGTCTGGCGTTTGCCAAGCAAGCGAAACAGATCCACCGCAAAGCGCTGCGCCTTATAACCCACGCCGACCATCGCCGCACGGGTGGCGCGGATCGTGTCAGGGTCGGTGGCGTTGAGAAAGAACATCGCTGCCGCATTGCCCGCGTTGAACTTCTTCTTGCCCATTTTGCGAAGCAGATTTCGCATGTTCATCGACACGTCGCCGAAGTCGATGTCGACCGGACAGGGCGTTTCGCATTTGTGGCAAACCGTGCAGTGGTCGGCCACATCCGAAAATTCGTCCCAGTGGCGAACCGAGACACCGCGCCGGGTTTGCTCTTCGTAGAGGAACGCTTCGATGAGGAGCGAGGTCGCAAGAATCTTGTTGCGCGGCGAATAAAGCAGATTGGCGCGCGGCACGTGCGTGGCACAAACCGGCTTGCACTTGCCGCAGCGCAGGCAGTTCTTCATGGAATCGGCGATCGCGCCAATGTCGGACTCATGCAGGATGAGCGACTCAGCCCCCATCAGCCCAAAGCTTGGCGTGTAGGCGTTGCGAAGATCACCCGGCACTGCGGGATCTGCAAGAAGCTTGCCCCGATTGAAGCGACCGTCGGGATCGATACGCGCCTTCCACTCGCGGAATTCGGCGGTTTCGTCGCTGGACAGAAACTGCAGCTTGGTGATGCCGATGCCGTGCTCGCCCGAGATCACCCCGCCCAGCGATCGGGCCAGCGCCATGATTCGCTCAACCACTTCCTCGGCCTGCTTGAGCATGCCGTAGTCATCGGAATTAACCGGGATGTTGGTGTGAACATTGCCGTCGCCCGCGTGCATGTGGAGCGCGACAAACACACGGCTTCGCAGTACCTTGCGATGCGCGGCTTCGACCGCCTCAAGGACCGGAGCAAACGCAAGCCCCGGGAACCACTCGCGCAGGGGTTCACGCAACTCGGATTTCCACGACACCCGAATCGTGCGGTCCTGCAGCAGATGGAACAACTGCGCTGCGGGCTCAAGTGCAAGGCGCGACTCGAGCGCAGGCAGCACCGCACCGAGCCCCTCAGCCTCCAGCGCAATCCGTACATCGGCAAGCGGTTCATCGATCTGCGCAAGCAGCATGCGCCAGCGACGACCCACTGCTGCGAGCAGATCGAGCGCACGCGCGCGCCGCTCGGCCAGCAGTTCTTCTGCCGACACGCCCTCAGCGCGCGCCTCGCCGGTGCGACCGATGTCAAGGGGACCCGACAGCAGACGTTCGAGTTCATCGACGAGCGACAGCTTGTTTCGAATCGAGAGCTTGATATTGATTCGCTCGATGCCATCGGTGTAGTAGCCCATCCGGTCCAGCGGAATGACCACATCTTCATTGATTTTGAAAGCGTTGGTGTGCCTGGCGATTGCCGCAGTGCGCGCACGATCAAGCCAGAAGAGCTTGCGCGACTCGGCCGACACGGCAACGAAGCCTTCGCCCGAGCGCGAGTTGGCAATGCGCACCACCTCCGAGGTGGCCCGCGCCACGCCCGCATCATCATCGCCGACGATGTCACCGATCAGCACCATCTTGGGCAGGCCGCCGCGACGCGATTTGGTGGCATAGCCCACCGCGCGCAGATAGCGCTCGTCGAGATGCTCGAGCCCCGCGAGGATGGCGCCGTGCGGCAGCGCGTCAAGATAGGTTTTGATCTCGACGATCGAGGGCACCGCATCCTTGGCCTGTCCGAAGAACTCGAGACACACCGTGCGAATGTGCGAGGGCATGCGATGCAGCACCCAGCGCGCCGACGTGATCAACCCATCGCAACCTTCTTTCTGTACCCCGGGCAGCCCGGCCAGAAATTTGTCGGTCACATCTTTGCCGAGCCCCGCTTTGCGAAACCGCGAGCCGGGAATTTCAAGCACCTGTTCGCGCAGGGGCGCCCCGCGCATGGTGCCGTCGGTGCCTAGCTGCGACGGTGCGAACCACCTCAGCTCGAAGCGTGCCAGCGGCGCATCGTGAATCTTGCCGAGGTTATGGCCGACGCGGCTCACCTCGAGCCAGTTGCCATCCGGGTCAACCATGCGCCACCAGGCGAGGTTGTCGAGCGCAGTCCCCCAGAGCACGGCCTTCTTGCCGCCTGCGTTCATGGCGATGTTGCCGCCGATGCACGAGGCATCGAGCGATGTGGGGTCAACCGCGAAGACGAGGCCTGCGTGTTCGGCTGCGTCCGTGACGCGGCGCGTGACCACCCCCGCACCACTCAGAATGGTGGGAACCTCAGCGTCGAGTCCCGGCAGGCGCACGCGTTCAACAGCACCCAGCGCCTCGAGCTTTTCGGTATTGATGACTGCGGACAACGGTGTCAGCGGAATCGCGCCACCGGTGTAACCGGTGCCGCCGCCGCGCGGAATGATGGTAAGGCCGAGCTCGATGCAGCCCTCTACCAAACCTGCGATTTCATGCTCGGTATCGGGGGTAAGCACGACGAACGGATACTCGACACGCCAGTCGGTGGCATCCGTGACGTGCGACACCCGCGACATCGCGTCAAAGCGCACGTTGTCGCGCGCGGTGATGCGTGAGAGCCGCTTGAGCGTTTTTTGCCGAAGCGTTCGGGTGTGCTCAAACGCCGCCTCGAAGTGACGTACCGCCGCCTGAGCGCGCTCGAGAAGGCGCGCCACTTTCGCGGCACGCGAATCATCAGCCGCCGGTACCGCGCCCGATGTCTGATCGCCCTCGGCCCGCTGCCCCTCATCTCGGCGCCGCTCGACCTCCGCCAGTCGGTGCTCGAGCGCATCAATCAGCATCCGCCTGCGCTTGGGGTTGTCGAGCAGATCATCCTGCAGATACGGATTGCGCTGCACCACCCAGATATCGCCCAGCACCTCGTACAGCATGCGCGCCGACCGACCGGTACGCCGTTCGCCGCGCAGGTCTTCGACCATTGCCCAGGCATCGTCTCCGAGCAGGCGGATGACGATTTCACGATCGGAGAACGAGGTGTAGTTGTACGGAATCTCGCGCAGGCGGGGCGCCTGTTCAGCCGAGGATTCGATGATGTCGAGCGGAATGGGTGCGTTCATGAGGCTTATCGTCAATCGATCATTGTAGAGGAGCAGACATGAAGGGCGACAGCAGCCAGCGCCACCACTCATTGGGCACCCATAACAGGAACGCGGTCATCACCACATAGCGGGTGAATCGGCCTGCCACCGTCCAGGCCATTGACGGCCAGAAGGGCAGCTTCAACCAGCCAGCGATCGAACAGAGCGGATCGCCCACCACCGGCAGAAACGAGAAAAACAGCGCCTTGGGACCCAGCCGCTCGAACCACTTCAGATAGCGCGTCTCTTTGCCGCGGGCCACGGCTTCATGCGCGCCCCAGCCCATCCAGTAGTTGACCGCACCGCCCAGGGTGTTACCCAGCGTGGCGACGGTAACGACCAGCCAGAACTGATCGGGATTGAGCTTGGCGTAACCGAACACCGCGGGCTCGGACCCCATGGGCAGCAGGGTGGCCGACACGAACGCGATGACGAAAACGGTCGACAGCCCATGCTGGGGCAGTGCGAACCATTCAAGGAGACGGGCGATCCAGGATTCCATTGGGGAGTGTTGCATGACGCTGCAAATCGGGCTGTCGCAGACCCAGCGGCCGTCTGAGGCGACCGACGGCCGGCGCAGCGGTTTGATCTGGATCAGACTCTAGCAGCGAGGCTGGGGGGCCGCTTCGAAGCCACAGAAGCCGCCGGGGATGCCGGACTAAAATGCCGACATGGCAGCCAATTACTTAAAGCGAATCCTGACCGCCCGCGTCTACGACGTGGCCCGCGAAACACCGCTCGAGCCCGCGGTGAACCTCAGCGCCCGACTGCGGAACAAAGTGCTCCTGAAGCGCGAAGACCTGCAGCCGGTGTTTTCATTCAAGTTGCGCGGCGCCTACAACAAGATGGTGCAGCTTGCGCCCGAGCAGCTGGCGCGCGGCGTGATCGCGGCCTCTGCGGGTAATCACGCGCAGGGCGTGGCGCTCGCGGCGCGAAAGCTCGGATGCCGCGCAGTCATCGTGATGCCGGTCACCACGCCGCAGGTCAAGGTTGACGCGGTTGTTGCGCGCGGGGCCGAGGTGGTGCTGCAGGGCGACTCCTACAGCGACGCCTACGCCCAGGCGCTTACGCTGCAAGCTGAGCAGGGCCTGGTATTCGTGCATCCTTTTGATGACCCCGATGTGATTGCGGGCCAGGGCACGGTTGGCATGGAGATCCTGCGCCAGCATCAGGGCCCGCTTCATGCGATTTTCGTGGCGATCGGCGGCGGCGGATTGATCGCAGGCATCGCTGCCTACGTGAAGCAGATCCGGCCCGACGTCAAGGTGATCGGCGTGCAGACCACCGACTCGGATGCGATGCGGCGCTCGCTCGCGGCGGGCCGGCGCGTGGAGCTTTCAGAGGTCGGTCTGTTTTCCGACGGCACGGCGGTCAAGAAAGTCGGCGAGGAAACCTTCAGGCTGTGCCGCCAATTTGTCGATGACATCATCCTGGTGGAAACCGATCAGCTCTGCGCAGCCATCAAGGATGTGTTCGAAGACACCCGGACCACGCTCGAGCCCGCAGGCGCTCTGGCGGTGGCGGGTTTGAAAGCCTATGTGGCGCGCGAACGGATTCGCAACGAATCGCTCGCGGCCATCGCCTGCGGCGCCAACATGAACTTTGACCGCCTGCGATTCGTGGCGGAACGGGCCGAGGTCGGCGAGCGCCGCGAGGCAGTGTTCGCGGTCACCATTCCCGAGGAGCGCGGCAGCTTCCGGCGCTTCTGCGAGCTGGTTGGCCCGCGTAACGTCACCGAGTTCAACTATCGGATTGCCGATTCGCGGCAGGCCCACGTGTTCGTTGGCGTTCAAGTCCAGAGCCCCTCTGAGGCAGCGCGAATTGCTCGCGGCTTTGTCAAAGCCGGATTCCCAACGCTGGACCTCACCGACGATGAGCTTGCCAAGCTGCATATCCGCCATCTGGTGGGCGGACACTCGCCGCTGGCCCGCGACGAACGGATCTACCGCTTCGAATTTCCCGAGCGGCCCGGCGCGCTGATGCGTTTTCTCACCAGCATGAGCCCCAACTGGAACATCTCGCTTTTTCACTACCGCAACCACGGCGCCGACTACGGCCGAATCCTGGTCGGATTACAGGTTCCACCGGCTGAAAAGCGTCAACTTCGCAAGTTTCTTGACACCCTTGGCTACCGTCATTGGGATGAAACCGATCACCCCGCCTATCGACTCTTTCTCGGGGCTCAGCTATAATCCGAGCAAATTCAAACCGTTATGCAAATACTCACGCTCGGGCTCAATCACCAAACCGCGCCACTCTCGCTGCGCGAGAAAGTGTCATTTCCAGCTGACACTTTGCGCGAGGCGCTGGTCGATCTGCGCGGCAGGCTCGAGCGACTGTTGCCCGAAAGCGCCATCCTCTCCACCTGCAACCGCACCGAAATCTATTGCGCCACACCGCAGGCGGGCGAAGCACGGGTAGCGGTCACCGAGTGGCTGAGCGCACATCGCCATACCGGGCGAATCGATGACCACCTGTATTCGTTGCCCGATGGGCAGGCGGTACGGCACGCCTTCCGGGTCGCCTCGGGTCTCGACTCAATGGTGTTGGGCGAGCCCCAAATCCTGGGGCAGATGAAAGACGCAGTGCGCGCCGCGCAAGAGTCCGGAGCGCTCGGCACACACCTGCACCAGCTGTTTCAGCGAAGCTTCGCGGTGGCAAAGGAAGTTCGGTCATCCACCGAAATCGGCGCGCACTCGGTGTCCATGGCGGCGGCGGCAGTTCGGCTCGCGCGCCGCATCTTTGACGACATCAGCAAAAGCAGCGTGCTCTTCATCGGCGCCGGCGAAATGATCGAGCTCTGCGCCACGCACTTCGCGGCTCAGCATCCCAAACGCGTGGTCATCGCCAACCGCACCGCCGAGCGCGCCGACCGGCTCGCGCAGCAGTTCGGCGCGGAAACCATGCGGCTTGCCGATCTGCCCACCCGGCTTGAAGAATTCGATATCGTGGTGTCCTGCACCGCCAGCACGCTGCCCATCGTCGGGCTGGGCATGGTCGAGCGGGCCTCCAAGGCGCGTCGCAGGCGGCCAATCTTTATGGTTGATCTGGCGGTTCCGCGAGATGTCGAAGCCGAAGTCTCGCGGCTGTCCGACGTCTATCTGTACACGGTCGATGATCTTGGCCGCCATGTCGATGCGGGCAAGGAAAGCCGCCGTGCGGCGGTCGCCCAGGCCGAGGCCATCATCGAAACCCGGGTCGACGCCTTCATGCAATGGATGAGCTCGCGCGCGGTGGTCCCTGCCATCCGCTCCCTTCATCAACGCGGCGAGGCACTCAAGGCGGCCGAGCTTGAGCGCGCGCGCCGCCTGCTGGCGGGCGGCCAGTCGCCCGAACAGGTGCTTGAAGCGCTTGCCCACGCGCTCACCAGCAAGTTCCTGCATGGCCCCACCCGCCTGCTCCATGGCCACGGCGACGACCGCGACCGGATGCTGCACCTCGTGGATCATCTGCTGCCTGATCGCGCAAGCGCAGGCAGCGACAGCACCGACCCGCAGCGCTGAGCTTGCAGCCGCCTGCCAGGTGGGCGGCGTACCATGGATGCCATGAACGATTCCATGCGAGCCCGCCTCGAGCGGCTGGAGCCTCGGTTGGCCGAGGTCAACGCGCGCCTGTCGGGCCCCGACGCGGCACGCGACCTGACCGAGTTCCGGCGCCTCACGCGCGAGCACGCAGAACTCACCCAGCTGCTTGAACGCTTTGAGGCCTACCTGCACGCCGAAGCCGATCTGGCTACCGCACGCCAGATGCGCGATGCCCCGGAAATGCGCGAGTTCGCCGACTCCGAGGCTGAAGCGGCGGGCGCCCGCATGGCCGCCGAACTCGACAAGCTGCAGCGGCTGCTGCTTCCGCGCGATCCCAACGATGAGCGCGACGTGCTGCTCGAAATTCGGGCGGGCACGGGTGGCGACGAGAGCGCGCTGTTCGCGGGCGACCTGCTGCGCATGTATCTGCGCTATGCCGAGCGCGCGCGCTGGCAGACTGAAATCCTGTCGGCCAATGCATCCGAACTGGGCGGATACCGTGAGGTGATCGTTCGGATCGCGGGCGATGCCGTGTATTCCCGGCTCAAGTTTGAATCGGGTGGCCACCGGGTCCAGCGCGTCCCGGAAACCGAAGCGCAGGGCCGTATCCACACCTCGGCCTGCACCGTGGCGGTCATGGCCGAAGCCGACGAGGTCGGCGAAATCGACATCGACCCCTCCGAACTGCGAATCGACGTATTCCGAGCCTCGGGCGCAGGCGGCCAGCACGTGAACAAAACCGAGTCGGCGGTTCGCATCACCCATCTGCCCACCGGGCTGGTGGCGGAATGCCAGGACGACCGCTCCCAGCACCGCAATCGCGACCGCGCCATGAAGGTTTTGGCGGCAAGGTTGAAAGACCGGCAGATGCGTGAGGCGCAGGCCCGCGAGGCCGCGCATCGGAAGTCGCTGATTGGTTCTGGCGACCGCTCCGAGCGCATCCGCACCTACAATTTCCCGCAGGGCCGCATCACCGATCATCGGATCAATCTGACGCTCTACAAGCTGCAGCAGGTCGTAGATGGTGATCTGGATGAACTGCTGGATGCGCTCGCCACCGCGCACCAGGCCGAGCTGTTGCAGGCGCTGGCCGAAGCGGCCTGAGGCTGCACCATGCATCACCAGTCCCCCGACGCGCTGATCGCGGCCAGCCGGCTGCCGCGAGCCGAAGCGCGCCGCCTGCTCGAGCACGCAAGCGGCAGGCGCCGGGAGTGGCTTCTGGCGCATGGCGACGAGCCTGTAGACACCACGGTATGCGAGCGCTTCCTTACTCTTGAAGAACGGCGTGTCAACGGCGAGCCGATGGCTTACCTCTGTGGCGAGCGCGAATTCCATGGGCTCGCACTGCGCATCGATTCGGCCGTGCTAATTCCACGCCCCGAAACCGAACTGCTGGTTGATGAGGCCCGCAGGCTGGCGCCGCATGGCGCCATGGTGCTCGACCTGGGCACCGGCAGCGGCGCGATCGCGATTGCGCTTGCCACACAAAGAGTCGACCTGAGCCTGGTGGCAACCGACCGCTCCGCACCCGCGCTCGCCGTCGCACACCAGAACGCTTTGCATCACGGCATCAGCCCCCAGCGGCTCGCGCTTCGAGAGGGTCACTGGTGGCAGGCGGTTGACTCGGCCGAGCGCTTTGACCTGATCGTCTCAAATCCGCCCTACATCGCCGACACCGATCCGCATCTGGTCGAGGGCGATCTCCGATTCGAGCCCATCAGCGCACTCGCCTCCGGTCCCGACGGGCTGAATGCGCTTCGCGAAATTACCATCGGGGCGCCCACGCACCTCGCCTCTGCGGGCTGGCTGGCGGTCGAGCATGGCTGGAATCAGGGCGCCGCTGTGCGTGCGCTTTTTACCCAGGCCGGGTTGGCCGATGTGCGAACGCGACGCGATCTTGCCGGCCATGAGCGGGTCACGCTCGGGCGCGCACCCTGAATCTCCCCCAGGCCGTGCGTGGTATAACTTGCCGTTCTACACTTCAGTTTTCGGTGGATGCGCTGCGTCGTGCGGTTTCCCGCACCCGCTGCCGGTTCCAGGCCGGTCGCATCCATGGTTCGGCGAATCCCGCCATCTCCGATCAAGAGGCCCCTGAATGGAAGCACGAGAGTTCATTGAAAAGACCGTCTCCGACAATCCGGTGGTCCTGTTCATGAAGGGTACCGCCCAGTTCCCGCAATGCGGCTTCTCCGGACGCGCGATCCAGATTTTGAAGTCGTGCGGCGTGCGCAACCTTGTCACCGTGAACGTGCTGGAAGACGACGAAGTTCGCCAGGCGATCAAGGATTACTCGAGCTGGCCCACCATTCCTCAGCTGTACATTCAGGGCGAGTTCGTGGGTGGCTCGGACATCATGGCTGAGATGTTCCAGTCGGGCGAGCTGCAGAAGATCGTGCCTGCCGAGTCACAGCAAGACTGAACCCCGCCCAAAGCAGAGGCGGCGCGCCGATCGCGCCGCCCCGCTGCGCTCACACCAGCGAGCGCTCCAGCCGGTCGAGTGTTTCATAGGCCGGCAGCACATTTGCAACACTTGCATTCGGCTCGCGGCCGTCGCGGATTGCCGCAAAAAACTCGCGGTCCTGCAACTCAATGCCGTTGGTGGACACATCGACCTTGCTGACGTCGATGGGGTTTTCTCGACCATCCACCAGATCGTCATAACGGGCAATAAACGTACCCTTGTCGCAGATGTAGCGGAAAAACGTGCCCAGCGGTCCATCATTGTTGAATGACAGCGACAAGGTGCAGAGGGCGCCGCCCGCCACCTTCAGCTGAATCGACATGTCCATCGCAATGCCCAGCTCGGGATGGATCGGCCCCTGCATGGCGCGCGCGTGCGCGGCCACTTCGCCGGTCTGGTACTGGAACAGATCGACCGTGTGGGCAGCATGGTGCCAAAGCAGATGGTCGGTCCAGCTGCGGGGCTGCCCCAGCGCATTCATGTTGGTGCGACGAAAGAAGTAGGTCTGAACATCCATCTGCTGGAGGTTCAGCTCGCCCGCGGCAATCTTGCGGTGGATCCACTGATGGCTGGGATTGAACCGGCGGGTATGGCCTGCCATGGCAACCCGACCGCTTTCCTTCTGGGCTGCCACGATCGCGCGAGCGTCCGCGAGGCTGTCGGCCATCGGGATTTCCACCTGCACATGCTTACCAGCGCGCAGGCAGGCAATGGTCTGTGCGGCATGCATCTGAGTGGGCGTGCAGAGAATGACGGCATCGATGTCTGGCCGCGCCAGCACCTCGTCAAGCTCGGTGGTGGCCTGTGCAATGCCATATTTTTGTGCGAACTCGCGGGTTTTGTCAGGCAGCCGCCCCACCACGGACACCACCTCGACGCCCGAGATGTTGCGAATTCCCTCGACATGCTTGGCGCCGAATGCGCCGGCCCCTGCAACGCAGACCTTCATGACTGGCTCCGATTTTCAAGAATCATGTGGCCCACCGCGGTGTTGGAGGCGGGCACGTGATAAAAACGATGCGCCTGATGAACCACATCATCCAGCGCGCCGCGGGCAATCAACCACATGACAAGCTCGATGCCCTCCGAGCCCGCCTCACGCACATAGTCGATATGCGGAATCCTGGCGAGCCCGGCGGGGTCGCTTGGCAGTCGATCAAGAAAACGATTATCAAACGCTTTGTTGATGAGGCCCGCGCGCGGCCCCTGCAGCTGATGGCTCATGCCGCCGGTACCCCACACCTGCACATTCAGATCGGCATCAAAGCTGTCGATGGCACGCCGGATTGCCTGACCCAGCCGCCAGCAGCGGTGACCGGTGGGCGCGGGATACTGCACCACATTGACCGCCAGCGGAATCACTTTGCAGGGCCAGGCCTCAGGCTGACCGAAAATGAGTGACATCGGCACCGTCAGGCCATGGTCGACATCCATCTTGTTGATGATGGTGAGATCGAACTCATCCAGAATTACCGACTGCGCGATGTGCGCGGCAAGTTCCGGGTGGCCGTAAACCGTGGGTACCTTGCGCGGCCCCCAGCCTTCATCGGCCGGCTCGAACCGCTCGGCGCAGCCGATTGCGAAGGTGGGGATCATCTCAAGGCTGAACGCCGTGGCATGGTCGTTGAATACCAGAACCACCACATCCGGGCGATTGGCCGCGACCCACTGCCGGGAAAATTCATAGCCGGAAAACAGCGGCTGCCAGTAGGGCTCCTGGGTGCGCCCCAGATCCATCGCCGCGCCGATGGCGGGAACATGCGAGGTGAAAACGCCAGCAGTCACACGGGCCATGTTATTTCTCTCCGATGAAGCGATTACCGTCCGGCGATCGGCCACCGGCAATCATCATCGCGCGGTAATCGGCCTGACTCATGCCGGTCATGCGCGAGGCGGCCAGCTCGAAACTCCAACCGTCGGTCGAAAAAATCTTCGCCAGGAAATACACGTTTCCGCCGAGCGAAATCAGCTGGTTGTAGTTGCGGTCGAGCACACCCTGCTTCTGCGCTTCAGTCATCGGCCACTCATCGAGATAGGCGCGTTCATTGGCTTTGAAGCGCTCGCGATTGGCCGCTTTCATGAGCGACATGCAGAACTGGTTCAGGTGATAACCCATGCGCGACTGATCCGCATCGAAGATCGTCGTGCCCGGAATATCGAGGTAGGGTTTATGCAGCGCCATGTCGGTTGGCTCTCTCGGTTAGCCCGCTAAATTGATCGATCAATCGGCCCAGTAGAGCCTCATGGGATTGTCGACCAGAAGTTTGCGCTGAAGCTCCGGCGTCACCGCAATCCGTTGCACATAATCAACCAGAAGCCCGTCATCAGGCATGTGCGATTTCAAGTTCGGATGCGGCCAGTCGGTGCCCCACAGCACCCGATCCGGAAAGGTTTCCACGATGCGACGCGCAAACGGCACCACGTCGTCGTAGCGGGGCGGGCCCGACTTCGACAGCCGCTCGGGGCAGCTCACTTTTGACCAGATGTTCGGATGCTCGGCGAGCATGCGCAGAAAGAGCGCGAATTCAGGCCCGTC